>Ga0182015_10007951_pt1 | contig 10233 bp, 9 predicted proteins | sample 712P3MmetaG_FD_120478 | JGI IMG/M metagenome (GOLD analysis project Ga0182015, IMG submission 120478) | Permafrost microbial communities from Stordalen Mire, Sweden - 712P3M metaG | ecosystem: Environmental > Terrestrial > Soil > Wetlands > Permafrost | place: Sweden: Stordalen | collected... | reverse complement strand
GTGGGTGAACGGGGCCCCGAAGTAGGTGTCCCAGGTGTCGAGATGGGCATCGAAGTGCACGACGGCGATGGGACCGGATCGCCGGTGGAGGGCACGGAGGATCGGCAGCGCGATCGTGTGATCTCCTCCCAGGGTGACGACACGCCCGCTCGTCTCGAGGAGGCCGTTAAGGCCGCTCTCCATCTGAACGACGGCGGCCTCGATGTCGAACGGGCTGATCGCCAAGTCACCGCCGTCGACCACCTGGCAGGCCTCGAAGGGCGAGACGTCGAGTGCCGGGTTGTAGGTCCGCAACAGGCGCGACGCCGCCCGGATGGCCTCGGGCCCGAAGCGGGCGCCGGGACGAAAACTCGTCCCCGAGTCGAAAGGCATGCCGACAACGGCGATGTCACAGCGATCGAGGTCCTCGCGTCGCGGGAGGCGGGCAAAGGTGGCGATCCCGGCAAAGCGGGGAACCTTGGTGGCATCGACCGGTCCGACCGGTGTTTCGGAAGTGTCTGGCATTAGCTCGATCTTTGTCTAGCCGAACCGGGAAGGTTTCCGCGAGCTCTCCTGAAGGCGCTACCGGGACGTTGCACAGCTCGCCACTACTGGGAGGACCGGGCCACGATGCTGTCAGATGAATCGCCCCGGCCGAGGTCGCGACCACTACACCAGGGCGAACGCTGACAAGAACAGCCACAGGCCAACTGTTAGCGTGAGCCTGCCAATTTTAAGGGCTGACCGGGCCTGAAGCCTCGCGGGTCCGGGCGGGGTGCGAGGAGCGCGCGGTGAGCCTGAGCAACGGCGTCGGTGCCATCGGAGGTGATCGGGTCCGCCGGGCGATGAGGTCGCTCCGCCGCCGCCGGCACAAGTTGATGACCTCCCGGGCTGGCAGGCTCGCCGTTGCCAGCGTCGTCTTGGTAGCGGGAGCGCTCGTCGCCAGCGCGGCGGCCGCTTCGGCTGGCGCCGCCACGAGGTGCGGCGACACGTGGACGAACCCGAGCGGCGGCACGTGGACTACGGACAGCGACTGGTCAACCGGGGCGCCCCCGACGGTCGCTCAGGCTGCATGCCTGACGATCGGGCTCAAGGGCCCGGTCGTGCTGAGCGGAACAGAGGCCGCCAAGAGCCTGACCGTGGGAGGAGCCGCAGGTTCTGCCGTGCTCGAGCTGGACGGCGCCAATCTCACGCTCGGCGCCAACTCGGCGATCTCCACCACCGGTGCGGTCGTGGTCGAGGGCGCCGTCAGCAATCTGCGGGTCTCGGCGCCGGCGACACTGACGAACTACGGCACCTTGACCGTCGACTACGGGGGCCTCACCCTCACCGGGAACCTGACAAACGCCAGCGGCGGGTTCGTGAACCTCCCCGAGACCGGTGGCTGGCAGCACGGGGGCTATGCCCCGACTCTCACGCTCGCCGGACCCGGCACTTTCAAGAACCTCGGGTTGGTGGCACTCGAGCGAAACTCCGTCATCGTGGTTCCGGCCGGCGGCGCCAACCGAGCCGCCATCTACAACGCGGGCGGCATTATAGAAAACGGCGGCAACATCAAAGTCGAGCCTGGTGGGACCTTCATCGAGGGCGGTGGCTCAGTCATGGGCCCGGCTGGCGGCAGCTACGCCGTCCAGATCCAAGGAGGGGCGCTCGCGCTCGATGGAACGGGTCCGGCCACCTTCCAGCTCTCGGGCTCACCGCAGATCTCGGGCCTGCTTGCTCGCGACGAGACGCTTCTCACCTACGCCTCCTCGCCGGAGATCGCGCGATCGTTCACGAACAACGGCACTATCGCCACCGAGGACGGTGCCTCAACATTCACGATCACGAGCGGCCACAACTTGTACAACGCCGGCACCATCGAGGCGCTCCACGGCGACGGCATCGCCATCGTGGGCAACCTCTACAACGAGCCGAACGGGGCGATACTGGCGGCCGGGAGCGGCTCGAGCTTGGCTCTCGATGGGCCGACGAAGTTGACCAACCGCGGCACGATCTCGCTTTGGGGCAACGCCGACTTCTACGACCCGGCCAGAGGATCGTCCGGCTCGGTGCTGTACAACGACGAGGGCACGATCTCAGATGAGGGCAGCCTCCATGTCGCAAGAGGCGGGACCTTCCTCGAGAACAGCGGCACCGAGACGGGCAACGCCGTGCTCGTGCAGGACGGAACGCTCGAGCTCGCTGGAGCGGGTGCCTCAAGCTTCGATTTCTCCGGCGGCAGGCTGACCGGCGACATCGGGGCACACCAGGACGTCTCTTTGTCCGGGGCGGTCGCCGTCGCGTCGTCGTTCACGAACCTCGGGACCCTCTCGGGCAAAAGCGTCACCTTCGACCTGCCGGAAAAGGGCACCCTAACCAACGACGGGACCTTGGACAGTCCCCCCTCGAGCCAGGAATTCGTCCTCGACGGCAGCCTCGTGAACGGTCCCCGCGGTGTCGTCAACATGAATGGGACCGCGGCCCACGGGGGCAGCCTCGACATGCAAAGAGCGGGCACCACCTTCTCGAACGAGGGCCTGCTCGAAATGGCCCATGCCTCCATCGGCCTATTCGCGATGGGGCAGACCTTCGACAACACCGGGACTATGCGGTTCGGGGTCTACGGCGGGTCCTGGGGCAGCTTCGGGCTCCACTCCGAGATCGAGGCTTCACCTGGCGACATCGTCGGCCTGGGCGGGGAGATCGACCCGGTCTTCACCGACGGGACGGAGCCGGCGTCGCCATGGCCGAGCACGGCGGCGACGATCACCTACGGAGTGGTGCTAGCCGCCGACTCCGACCCGAATGGGATCGACATCTCCTGTGGCGGATCGGTGGGTGGCAACTGGGCGATCTCTTGCACGACCAAGGGCGAGGGAGCGGCCACTTTGACCGCCACGAGCACGACGAGCCTCAGCCCGACGGTCACCACCGTGGTCAGCTCGTCACCGCAGGTCAACTACGGGCAGATCACCTCCTCGTACGGCAAGCCCGTCACACTCACCGCCACGGTGAGCTCGCAACACGGTCCCGCGCCAACGGGCACCGCCGCCTTCTACGACGTGTCCGGGAGCGCAGGCGGCATCGATCTGCTCGGGACCGCCCCAGTCTCGACCTCGGCGGGCGTGAGCTCGGCAAACCTCACGACCTCGGCTCTCGCGCCCGGGGCCCACGACGTCGAGGTCTTCTACAGCGGAGACGCCGTCAGTCTCCCGAGCATGTCGGCCGACATCGCCCAGCTCGTCACGGCCGACACCACCACGATCAACATCGCACCGATGGCCGCCTCGTACTTCGGCCAGCGCGTGACCCTCGAGGCGGTCGTCACCCCGAGCGGCACCGGGCCGGCGGAGCCCAACGGAGAGGTCGTCTTCCTCGACGGAGACCAGAACTACCTGGGAGCTGGGCGCCTTTCGACCTTGGGGGGAGTGACGACGGCGACAGTCATGACCTCGGGCCTTTACCCCGGCACCGACACGGTGAACGCTTCCTACTCGGGAGACACGAATTACTCGGCTTCGAACTCCTCGCCGGTCAGTGCCGTCGTCAAACGGCCGCTCGCGCGGAGGAAATAGAGCCGCGCCTACCCGAGGGTTCATGCCACCGGAGTTCCTCGTCCTGACCGAGCAGAACGAAAACTCAGATCCCACGGCGCCGAATTGCGACCGTCTTGGCATCACGGAAGGGAGTTCAAGCGGCCTCGCTGCCACCGAGAGGAGGACCGCTGGTCGACCTCAGCGAGTTCAGACGACAAGGCGTCGCGAACCGCTGTTGGAGTCCCAAGTGCACCCTCGGAGACCGTTGGAAACCGCGATGGAAACCGCGACGGATGTGGTCTGTGCGTGGTCTGCCGATGAACGCCGTAGCCCTGTGGATAACATAACAGGCCATAACCAGGACTTATCTGGTCGGGAAGGCGGGATTTGAACCCGCGGCCTCAGCGTCCCGAACGCTGCGCGCTACCAAGCTGCGCTACTTCCCGTAGGAGGAACCGCTCATTGCTCGGCGCCGTCCTGTGCCGTCATCGTAGCCGCTGGCGCCTGCATGACGACCTTGGCGACCCTTCTTCGGTCCATCCTTGTCACCCGCAGGGTCCAGCCGCCGAAGTCGAGCTGGTCGCCCTCTTCGGGTATACGCCCAAAAGCATCGAGCAGGAAGCCCCCTAGGGTCACGTAGTCCCCTTCCGGGATCGCGATCCCGAGCTCGGAGCGAACGTCGTCGACGCCGCATGACCCGTCGACGAGGAAACGGGACCGGTCGACGCGCTCGATAGCCGGTAGCGAGGTCTTGTCGAACTCGTCGCGCAGGTCCCCGACGAGCTCGCTCACGAGGTCGTTGAGGGTGAGCACGCCCGCGACGCCGCCGTACTCGTCCACCACTACGGCGAAGGCTTTGCGAGCCTTGCGCATCTCGGCGAGCATCTCCAATGCGGGGCGCGACTCAGGAGCGACGTAGGGCTCACGGACCCGGCGGGCGACGTCGAGGACGGGCGAGCCGCGCTCGTCGCTGCTGCCGACGGCGCGGATGGCCTCGATCCCGAGCGGGCCTGGGTGGAACAGGTCCTTTACGAACAACACTCCGAGCAGGTGGTCGAGATCGTCCTGGTAGACGGGGAAGTGGCTGTGGCCCGAACGGCGCACGGCGCGCGTGACGTCGTCGAGGGTGACGGGGACGGCGAGGGCGACGACGTCGACTCTCGGGGTCATCACCTCACGGGCGGTGGCGTCACGCATTGACTCCAGGCCCTTTCGAATCTGGAGCTCCTGCTCGGAGACCTGAGCCGAGGGCTGGCGGACAAGCCTTCGAGTCCGGCGCAGCTTCATCTTGTTCGGGCGTCCGGCCCGGGCGGATTAGAGATCGGCGCCGAGCGGAATGGGCTTATAGGACTCGTCATAGAACGTCCCCCCTTCGAGGACGGCCCGTACGGCGCGCCGGATCCGGATCGGGTCCAGCGGCTTGACCAGCCAGCCCTCTGCAGCCGACCGACGGGCGAGGAACACGTCGGCCCGGCGGTCGAGAAGTATCAGCGCCGGGACGTGCGGGATCCTGCCCCCGGACTCCTCCAGGTGGAGATCGAGGCAGATCGCCATCCCTCCCATGTTCCCGACCTGCAGATCGGTCATGAGAAGGTCAGGAGGGTCCTCCTCGACGGCGGGGCGCACGTCCTCGCCGGCGCGCAGCTCGCGGATCTCGGTCTCGCCGTCTTCGAGGGCAGATCGGAGCTCCTCGAGCACCGAATCGGAGTCACTGACGATCAGGATGAGGTCCACGACCGGAGACTACTAGTTGCCCCTGAGCAGGTGGCGAGCGACGATCTCGAGGCCCTCGAGGTCGTGCACGTCCTCCCTCAAAAACGGCACCCTCACGACCGGCGCCGGAGCGACCTCCGCGGCCAGCTCTGCTACGTATCGCCCCTCACGGACAGAAACGGCGAGGAAGTCTCCGAGGTTGCGCTCGAGCTCCCCGTAGGCGCGTGGGTCGACCGCAGTTGGCTGGGGAACCTCCCCGTCACCGGGGCCGCGCGGAGCGTCCCCGGGCACCGCCCCGGCCGGCCCGAAGTCGGGGAACAGGCGGTTGACGACGAGGGCGCTCACGCGAATGGAGCTCTCAGCGAGACGCCCGGCGAAGAACCGCGCCTCGTCGATCGAGTCCTCCCGGGGGGCGGTCACGAGCACAAAGGCCGTGCCGGGATCCGCGAGCAGCTCCTCGACTCGGCGCGCACGCTCGCGGAAGCCCTCTTCCATGCCCTCAAAGGCCCGGAAGAAAGCCATGGCGTCCTCAACTATCTCCGAGCCCGCGACACGGGCGATCGTGCGCAGCAGGGCATTGGCGGCAAAGGTCATCGCCTTCAGGTACGCCCGCGTCGGCATGATCAGGATCCGGAAGACCCGGTTCTCCAAGAAGCTGTAGAGCCGCCTGGGCGCGTCCACAAAGTCGAGGGCGTGCCGCGTGGGCGGGGTGTCCACGACCACAAGGTCGAACCCGCCTTCGGTATGCAGCTCGTAGAGCTTCTCCATGGCCATGTACTCCTGGGTGCCCGCGAGCGCCGAGGTTAAGTTGCGGTAGAGGCGGTTCTGCAAGATGCGCTCGGCTTGCTCGGGGGACTCCGAGTAGCGGGCGATGAGGTCGTCGAAAGTGCTCTTCGCGTCGAGCATCACGGCCGAGAGCTCACCGCTCCAGGCGCCTGCGATCCTGCGGGGCGTGTTGTCGAGATCGTCGAGGCCGAGCGCGTCGGCGAGGCGACGGGCGGGATCGATCGTCACCACACAGGCCCGGCGCCCCTGCTCGGCGCCGGCGAGGCCTATGGCGGCCGAGACTGTCGTCTTGCCGGTACCTCCCGACCCACAGCACACGATGACCGAGCGCCCGGACACGAGGTCCGCAAACGATCCGGGAAGCGCGTTCGTGCCCTCAGGGCCCGCCGGCTCAGGCGCCATCGTCACTCCTCAGGGCATCGACCGCGGTCCCGAGGCCCTGCGCGAGCGCGCCGAGCTCGTGCGGGCCCAGCTCGGCACTGAATTGGTACGGCAGCGCCAGCTGGGGAAGGGGCAGGCCTAAGGCGAGCCGCTCCGTCTGGGTCGCCTGGAGCTCCTGGCGCCCAATCCGAAAGCGGGCCGCGGCGGCGAGCCGTGCAGCTCTTGGTGGTCCTGGGGCGCCCACGCCGGCCGCGGCTGCGGCAGCTACCGGGTCGGCTCCCAGGTGCTCGAGGACCGGGTAGCAGGCGTTCACGACGACGGGGGCAAGGGCTACGCCGACGAGGTCCTCGAAGCGGTAGGCGGTCTCGATGAGCTCGTTCACCGGGGTCTCCTCCGGCAGGCTGACCAGCATGACCTGGCACCGGGCCGGGTCCCGCAACATCTCGACGACGTCTTGCGCCTGGGCGCGAAGAGGGCCTCCCCGGGCGGCGTCGACAAGTCCGAGCGCGCTCGTGAGAAAGGTCACAGCGTGTCCGGCCGCCGGCGCGTCGAGGATGATCAGGTCCGAGCTGCCGGATCGCTCGAGCTGCTTGACCTTGCCGAGCACGAGGATCTCGCGGATCCCCGGAATGGCGGTGGCGACGACTTCGAGCACTCCCGCGGCCACGAGGCGCTTCGCGACACGCCTGAGTCCATGCTCCTCGAGGTACTCGATCAGGGCGTCGTCGGGGGTGATGACCCTCCCCTTGACCCGCCCCGCACTGGCAGGGTCGTAGAGAACCTCCTCGTCGTAGTCGAAGGCCGTCTCCCGCCCGAACAGGTTGTGCAGCCCGCCGGCGTCGTCGAGCTCGATCACGAGCACCTCGAGCCCGATGTCGGCAGCCATGCAGGCGAGGGCTGCGGTGACAGTCGTCTTCCCCACGCCGCCCTTGCCGGCGACGACGACGACGTTGCTCTGCCGGCAGAAGGCCTCCCGATCCACGCCCGGCGAGACTACCGCCCGCTCTCTGGTCCTTTTTCTGAGCGGCGGCGAGAACTACCCCTTGTAAGGACGCCCGGGGCGGAGATAGGGTCTCGATGAGCCAGGCCAGACGACAATTCTGCGGGTCTGGTCCAGTGGCGCCGACGAGGCGCAGCGTTGGCGACTGCCATGGGGGAAGCCGTCACTAGATGCGCGTGGAATCAAGGTGCTGCGGAATGGCCGGCACTGATCGTGCCGTGAGGCAAGACGAGGAGAGGCCGTGATCGCGAATCGCGGTGACGAGGTTTGGCAGATCAAAGCAGCGTGCCGGGGCCCGCACGCGGTCGTGTTCTTCCCCCCGTCGCGTCCTGAGCGCAAAGAAGAACGAATCGCACGCGAGCGGGCTGCGAAAGAGATCTGCCGGCCCTGTCCGGTCCTTCAGGACTGCCGCGACTACGCCATCAGGATCCGTGAGATGAACGGCATCTGGGGCGGACTGAACGAGGCCGAGCGCAAGCAGGTCATCGACCGGGGCATCAGCGGCCCGCGGGCGGCGGCCTCGGCTTAGTACGCTCTCGCGCAAATATGGTCACGCGGCTCCGCTAGGCGACGCGCGACTCCACTTCAGCCGAAGCGACAGGGTAGCCGGGTACTGGTAGGGACCTCTTCGGACCCCTCCGCGCCGTCAAACGCCATGCCCGCAGACCCTGGAGCGAGCTGTCTCACCCTTCGGACCCAAACACGTGCCCGTACCTATGGTCTGAAGTCTTAGCTCCAGCCTCGCGCCCGGGTCCTGCAGCGCCGACTGGCCCGGCCTCGCAGGGCTCAGGTCCTGACCGGCCCGAGAGCCTCTTCGACGCGTTCGAGCAGGTGAGCGCTGCACGATCCCATCTCGACAACCGGCGAGATCTCGGTCACTACCCGCTCGGCCATGGCCGCGAACACTCCAGCGACCGGACCGTCGTCGTCGAGGGCCACCGGGACGCCGGCGTCGCCGCCAGCCGCGAGGGTGGCATCGAGCGGCACGGCGCCGACGAGGGGCACGCCTATCTGGTCGGCGAGGCGTTGGCCGCCGCCTGAGCCGAAGATCTCGTAGCTCTCACCGTGCGCGCAGGTGAAGGCCGCCATGTTCTCGATAACGCCGGCGACGCGGATGTGTCCCTTTCGCGCCATATCGGCCGCCCGGCCCGCCACCGCCTGCGCGGCCTTGTTCGGCGTCGTGACGACGAGCACCTCGGTGCGCGGGATCATTCTCGCGAGGCCCATCTGGACATCACCCGTCCCGGGAGGCAGGTCGATCACAAAGTAGTCGAGCGCCCCCCAGCGGACGTCCTCCAAGAAGTGCTGCACCGCCCGGTTGAGCATCAGGCCGCGCCACATGATCGCCTCGTCCTCGCCGGAGAGGAACCCCATCGAGATCACCTTCAATAGTCCGGCCCCGACGGCCAGCTCGAAGGGGAGCATCTTGCCGGCCTCGGCCCGGACGGAACCCTCCATCCCGAGCAGCCTCGGAACCGAGTGGCCCCAGATGTCGGCATCCAACAGGCCGACTACGAGCCCCCGCCGGGCGAGGGCCACAGCAAGGTTCACACTGACGGACGACTTTCCGACGCCGCCCTTGCCCGACGCGATGGCGAGCACCCTCGTCCGTGCGGGGATGTCGGTCGCCACGGCTCGATCCTGGGCCTTGAGGCGGGCCCTCGCCATGAGCGCAGAGCGCTCGCCGGCGTCCATGACCCCGGTGCGGACCTCGACCCGCTCGACGCCAGGTAGCGCCTTGACCTGGCGTTCGACGTCGGACCGGAGCTGGTCGCGAAGCGGGCAGGCGGCAACGGTCAGGGCCACCTCTATGCTCACCACGCCTTCGGCGAGCGAGATCGCCCGCACCATGCCGAGCTCGACGATGTCGGTGCCGAGCTCGGGGTCGATCACGCCGGCCAGCGCGGCCCGGACGGCCTCCTCGCTGGGCGCGGGCGCGCTCACACGACCGGGGCCTGGGACGGGCGGCGCGGACCCCGCCGGCGGTTGGTGCGAGTCGGTCACGGTATGATCGAGCCTAACGGGGTGCAACGGGGGGCCTTCTCGACAGTTGCGCCTGAGTTCTGGAGCAAAAGGAGATCTGCGGTGAGTCTTTCGACCTCGACGGTGAAGCTCGGTCAACGGCCCAGCCCGGTGACACTATCCGACGCCGCTGTGGCCAAGGTGACCGCCCTGCTCGAGCAGGAGGGTGACGAGGGCCTGGCGCTTCGCGTCGCCGTGCGCCCGGGCGGCTGCTCGGGATACAGCTACGAGATGTTCTTCGACTCCGAGCTGGCCGAGGACGACATCGTCCGCAGCTTCGGCGCCATACGAGTCGTCGTGGACCCCGAGAGCGCTGAGCTCATAAAGGGGGCGGTGCTCGAGTACCGCGACGGCCTGCAAGAAGGCGGGTTCCACATCACCAACCCGAACGCCACCCGGACCTGTGGTTGCGGCTCTTCGTTCAGCTGAGCTAGACCGGCCGAATGGCACCAACAGTCGGCCCTTATTCACCAATTGTCCGCGCCGGGGAGTGGCTGGTCTGCTCAGGCCAGCTCGGCCTCGCTGACGGATCGCTCGTAGAGGGCCTTTCCGCTCAGGTCACCCAGGCGATAGAGAACCTCTCTGGGCTCCTCGAGGGCGAGGGGAGCGGTCTGGGCGACGTCCTAAAGACGACTGTTTTTCTTACCGATATGGCAGACTTTGCGGCAATGAACACTGCCTACGTTGCCGCCTTCGGCGACAGTCGGCCGGCGCGAAGCGCCTTCGCCGTAGTGGGCCTGCCCCTCGGCGCGCTTGTCGAGATCGAGGCATGGGCACACATGTCGCGATCACCCGCCAGCTCAGCGGGTTAGTCGTGCACCGGCCGCGCCCTGG
>Ga0182015_10007950_pt1 | contig 10236 bp, 4 predicted proteins | sample 712P3MmetaG_FD_120478 | JGI IMG/M metagenome (GOLD analysis project Ga0182015, IMG submission 120478) | Permafrost microbial communities from Stordalen Mire, Sweden - 712P3M metaG | ecosystem: Environmental > Terrestrial > Soil > Wetlands > Permafrost | place: Sweden: Stordalen | collected... | reverse complement strand
TCCGACCCCCTGGTCCCGAACCAGGTGCTCTACCAGGCTGAGCCACTCCCCGACTGAGGTTAACCCCCTCATTCTACTACACGCCCGGCGCTCGAAACTCCCAGCGAGTTCTTCCCGAGCCATTACACCAACAACCCAGTGACACGACCGGATCGGCCCCGACAGCTTAGTGCTCGTTGTCTCTTCGGTAGGCGAGTCCATGACGCAACAAACCATCGAAGCTATCTCTCGAAGCACGCTACTGCACTGTGAGAGAGACCGTTCCCTCTTGTGTAATGTTGCCGGCGGTGCCCGTGACGGTAATGATGTACGTGCCTGGAGTAGTGCCGGCATTTCCTCCACCGCCGCCACCGCCGCCGTTACCGCTCCCGCCGCAACCGAGTGCACCTCCAAGAACGGAGAAAAGTACCAGCATCCCGAGGATGCTCCACCACCTCCGCCGCCGCACCGGGATGCCAACGAGCAAGATGCACGCGAGAGTTGTGCCGCCCGCCAATGGCCCGAAGAACCTCCTGCTCCGGTTGAGAGCGGAGGTGGGCGCCGTAGTGTTCACAGTAAGCGTAGTTGTTTGCGCTGTAGAACCGCTGATGGTCACAGAAGCTGGAATGCTGCATGCCGCAGGATCGCTTGCGGCCGCAGGAGTAATCGCGCAACTCAGACTAATCACGCCAGTAAATCCGCCCGAGGGCGTCAAGCTGATCGTGGATATGTTTCCCGTAGTCGCTCCGGGAACTACGCTGACCGCTGTGCCAGTGATGGAAAAACCGACCGTTGGCAGGTTGATGGTATAAGTGGCGCTGGCGACGGCACTCAAGGAATCGCCGCTCGCGCTGGCAATCGCCTTTAGTGTTTCGGTGGACGAAACCGTGATTGGACCGCTGTAGACGGTCGAGTTTGTAGTTGGAGTGCTGCCGTCGGAAGTGTAGTAGATGGTTGCTCCCGCGGTGGAGTCGCTGAGGTTAACGGACTGCGCGGAGGAATACGTGCCGCCGCCAGGCACGAAGACAGGAGTGTCAGCGACGGGGACGATGCTGTAAGTCGCGCTGGATATGGCGCTCTGATCGTCAAAAACGTCCATCGCAAACGCCTTCAACGTTGTTGTCGACGCTACTGTAATCGGATTGACGTAGACCGCCGAGCTCGCGGTGGGTGTGGTGCCGTCGGTTGTGTAGTAAATGAACGCAATACCTTCGGCGTCGGACATGCTCACGGTCTGGGCTGTGGAGTATGTTCCCCCCGGGACAGAAAAGCTTGGAGCCGCAATTTGACCGGCTCCTGTGACATCCACGATGACCTGTATGGATTGCGAGATGCCGCCACTGGACCCGGTTATGGTGAGAGGGATGGGCTCATCAATCCCGATTGCCGTGCCAGTAACCGAGATGGTCAGTGTGGATGAGCCGGCGCCGGTGATGGTCCCTGGGCTGAAGCTTCCGGTAATGCAAGTAACTCCGTTACAGGTGTCTGGGGTGGCGGTCAATGTAACAGCAGAATCGAATCCGCCGGCAACGAGGATGGTGACCGTCGTGGTTCCCGTGGTGATGGTGGGTGTACCGGGGCCCGTGGCGCCGATGTTGATTGGGTTGGGGGACGCAATCAGCTCGAAGGACGGTTGGGGGGTGGGAGCGGATGGCTCATAGATCCAAAGGTCATTTAGATCAACCAAGGCTGCACCGCCGTTTGCCCAGCCAAGGCCGCCAAAGGCCCAGAGATTACCGCTGGAATCGGTCCAACTGGCAGTTCCAGTTCTCCCGGAAGGAGTGTTTGCAGCGGCGGGTTTTCCCTTTACACCATACGTTCCCGACGTATTTTCGCAGGTAAAGATGGAATCTGAGGAATCTCCGTTCATCCAGGCCCACTCGTTCGCGGCGGATTCGAAAACCCACATGTCGTTGCAGGGGCCTGTTGATCCGTCGATGTTCGTTGTCAACGACTGGACCCCGCCAAAAAGCCAGAGATTACCCTTCGCGTCAGTCCAGGTGGTGGCGTTGCTGCGACTGGGTGGGATGTTGGCGATGGCCGGAGCTCCCTGCGTGCCGTAGATGCCAGACTCTCCGCACCAGTTCTCCGAGGAGCTTTCGCCACAGATCGAGGTGCTGTTTCCGCTCATCCATGCCCATTGATTGGTGGACGGATTGAATTCCCAAAGATCGTACTGATCGATCTCGGAGAAATCATCGCTCTCCCAAAACACTGAGCCTATACCCCCGAAGAGCCAGAAGTTGCCCTCTTTGTCCCTCCAACCGAGTGCGGCTACGCGGCTTCCTGGGCTGATGCCAGGCGCGAACACTCCGAGTGCGCCGTAGACGGCGGGCCAACCGCAGAGATTATTCAGCGAGTTGTTTGCACATTTGGCAGGCAGGGTGCTGCTTCCCCCCATCCACGTCCATTGCTCGGTATCGGGATCGAACCTCCACAGGTCGTCCAACTGACCGAAATCTCCTTGGCTGTCGAGACCTTCGCCGCCGTAGATCCAGAGTTGGCCGCTTTCGTCGGACCAGCTGGTAGCGGAATCTCGACTGCCGGGAATGTTCGCCGCAGCGGCGGAGCCAAGAGTCCCGTAGATTCCCGGCTGGCCACAGGAAGCGGTGGCGCTGCCCGCGCAGCTGGCCGGTACGGTGCTGCTTCCCCCCATCCACGTCCACTCCTTGGTGGTCGGGTTGAACTCCCAGAGATCATTCAGGTCGCCTCCATTCTGGTTCGCATCGAATCCGGCGCCGCCGAAAAGCCAGAAATTGCCGTTGCTGTCACTCCCGTACGATGTCAGATATCGACCGCCAGGGATGTTTGCGGCGGCCGCGGAGCCGAGGGACCCGTAGACCCCCGGTTGCCCACAGGGAACCGTGTTGCTGCCTGCGCAGCTGGCCGGTACGGTGCTGCTTCCCCCCATCCACGTCCACTCCTGCGTGGAGGGTTGGAACTCCCACAGGTCATTCAGCTCACCGAAGTTTCCGTTGGCATCGACGCCCTCGCCCCCGAAAAGCCAGAAATTGCCGCTGCTGTCGGTCCAAGTCGCCGCGCTGTCTCGGGCGCCGGGAATGTTGCCCGCCGCGGCCGCTCCTAACGTTCCATATACGCCAGGCTGGCCGTAGTTGTAAGTTACGGTGTTGCTTCCGCCTATCCAGGTCCATTCGTTTGGCGCCGTCGTCTGCGCCGCCGCCGCAGACAAGGCAATACCGGTGAGTGCGTTCAGGCACACGAGCAAAATACCCGACAACATACGGTGGTCTGTCACTCGCATCCGAATGTGCCTTTTAGCCTTAGAGTTGATACTCAGGCATCGCCGCAGGTCAGAAGAGCCTGCCACCAACTGAGGCGGAGCATTTCGGGCGTGACCTGATATATAGCATCCATAGGCTGCCATCGTAACGCCAGCAATGGACAATGAAAAGGGCAAATTCTCGGTCTCGCTAGGCATAGTCAGGCCGAGTGCGCCCCTTCGCGCGCTTTCCGAAAAGGGGCCACCACGAATCCTGCGTCGAGGGATTCGCTGCTGACTAGCCGCCGCGAGCGTGCCCACTTCTCCTTCTCTTCTTTAGCCCCGCCGCCTCCGGCTCCAGCATCGCCACCGTCAGGCCTTCGCAAGTGGCTTTTTTCATCACATTCCAGCTGTGACACCCATCCTAGACACCCATCTCGCCATGCGCGAAAATGTGTAGGCGCTCATTGACAACCTAAAATGACACTTGGGGGTGCCCCGTTCAAGCTCCGCTTGGGCGGCTCCGTCCGCCATTGCTCGCGACCCGGGCCGAATTCGAAGCTCTTCTAAGCTAAGTCCTTTATTTCTACTATCTTACAGCTAACTCTTTTAATCCCAATATTTTAGCGGGAAATGGGGGGAGGGGGTACAACCGCAAAATAACATCCGCCGAGTGAGCCCTTCTCAACAAGCAAAACTCCGCGTCTGTCGGCCGTTCGGAATTTCTCACATTCTGCAAGGAGACTGCGAAATGCTCGAAGCCAGCGACGAGGTTTACTCTTCGCTCCTCCGGCGATTCAAAGGCGATTTGCTTCGCCCTGGCCAGAGCGGCTACGAAGCCGCGCGCGCCGTTTGGAATGGCATGGTAGCTCGCGCGCCAGGACTGATCGCGCGCTGCACGGATGTAAGCGATGTGCAAAACGCAATCCGAGCCGCCTCTGAGATTGGAATTCTGACCGCCGTTCGATGCGGAGGGCACAGCCTGGCTGGTTTTAGCACCTGCGATGACGGCCTCGTGATTGACCTCTCGAGAATGCGGCAGGTCATTGTCGATCCGGGGACGCGACGCGCTCGAATCGCAGGCGGGTGCCTGCTGGCGTCGGTGGATGCCGCGACGCAAAAAGCCGGACTGGTCTTTCCGTCTGGCGTCGTCTCTCACACTGGCGCCTCCGGACTGATTTTGGGCGGAGGCACCGGATGGCTCACACGGCGATTCGGATTATCATGCGATAACGTCGAGGGGTTCACTCTCGTAACCGCCGATAGTTCCGTCGTACGCGCCAGCTCAAGAGAGAACCCGGATTTATTTTGGGCATTGCGCGGCGGCGGCGGTAATTTCGGAGTGGTAACTGAATTCGAACTGAAACTACATCCCCTTACCGCTGTGGTGCTCGCTGAAGGATTGTCTGCCGAGGCTAATATTCGCTCGCTTCTCGAATTCTGGAGAGACTTCATGGCCGAAGCTCCACTCGACCTGAAGTGGAACGTTAATCTGTGCGTGGCCCCGCATACCAATAAGGTACCCATCAAACTCCGCGGACGTCCGGTGGCCAGCAATTCCTTGATATGGACTGGCGACCCCGAAGCCGGGCGTTCCTATCTGGAGCGCGCGCTTTCCATGTGCAGTCCGGATTCCGTGAGCAGCAGGATTGTATCGTTTATGGATTTACAAACCATGGCGGATTCCGATTTCCCGCATGGCCGGCGCTATTACACCAAGTCGGGTTATTTCACCTATCTCGACGATCGCAGCATTGATCACATGGTAGAGGCAGTTTCCACCGTTCCTTCATCGGAGATCCAGATCGAACTTGCCTACCTCGGGGGCGCGGCCGCGCGGGTCGCAGCGCAGGAGACCGCATTCGGCGACCGCAGCGCTCCGTTCATCATGAATTTGCTGGCGAGCTGGTCAGAGGCGTCCGCCGACGCCGGAAATATTTCCTGGATTCGCGGACTCTTCCATAAGCTTCGGCCAGCCATGAAACCTGGCGCTTACATAAATTTTATGAGCGGCGATGAACAGGATCGCGTACCCGAGGTTTATCAGGAACGCTGGGATCGTATGGTCACGATTAAGTCGCGCTATGACCCAAATAACTTCTTCCGGCTGAATCAGAATGTTCCACCGCGGAAACTCGCGGCAAACAGTTCATAGATGACCCACAACCAAGTAGCGGCTCAAATTGGTCGTCATCCTGACTAAATAAAATTGTCATCCTGAGCGAAGCGAAGGACCTGCTGTTTGCCAGACCCCTTTGTTGATGGTCTCCCGGAATCCCACGAGGTATTCCGGGAAATCATCGTTATCGTGAAACTACTTCGCCGGGATGTAGCTCAAATCCGGACGAAACTCGACAACTTCGTTATACGTGCTTTCGATCGAGCCGTTGAGACGTTCGATCACCGACATGGCTTCCTGCTCGCCGAACGCTTCCCGCAGAATGTCACGCAACGGCTTGATGTTGGGATCATCCTCGAACGCCGCCCAGTTGGCTTTCTCTACCAGCAGAACATATGTGCCACCAGGACCGCCGTTCGCCAGCCTCTCCCACTGGTAATGAAAGCCCCACTTCGTTTTTTGCGCGGCATCGTACATTCGCGCGATGGCGCTCCGGAAATCGTCGCCCTTGCCGTACCGGATGTGAAAGGTTGTGGCGCTCGTGAATTTGTTGTTCATCTCGGGACCTGGATAACTCACTTTGGGCATCGTTTCGAAGTAAGACGCGGTGCGCTTCTCCACGTATGGCGCGACAGTCTTGTTGTACGCTTCCTCATCGGCGGCATCGGAGACGGCGGGTTTATCGAGATCGGCCCAGTGCTGGCCCGATCGCCCCACGATGTAGGAGCCCATTTGCTCGCCAGCCACCACTTGCAGCACAAATAGCGTCTGCGGGTCCTTTTGCTGTTTGTGCCAGGCGGCTTTCGCCTTGCGTCCATCTTCATATTGCTTGGTCATACCGTTCTTCGGCGTTTGAAACTCCAGTGCGGTGACGGTGCTGGATTCTCCCTGCGCGGCCGCCGAAAGCGCAAGCGCGAAAACGGCAGCACAAATTGACAGCAGCTTGGTGAATTTCATTTTTTTCTCCTGGTTTGGATCTGAGACTGGAATCTCCAATTGAGTTGGGATCCCTTTAGGACTTCAAAGCGCGCTAAGTGTACACCCGTATCGCCTGTTCGTGCCGCAATTGCCACGGACACGAGCCGTCGACGATCGACCTAGTCAGTGTGCATCGTAAGCTGCAGCCGCAATCTCCCCCAGCGCTTCTCCCGCGATCTTCTGTACCGCGTCCGGATCATCCATGGATACGGAGACCATGTTGACGTAGAGCGCAAGAATCAGGTGCTGGCCACTCGCCGTATCCATATAACCAGCAAGACCCTTGCCCGTGATCGTCAATTTCTTGTTCAACGCATCATAAGTGGTATAAGTCCCGGTCTTTGCGTGCACGTGACCTGCGGCGGCGGAATGGACCTGAATCTTGAACAGTGTGCCATCCTTTCCGAGGACTGGCAGGGCACGATAGAAGTTGTCATAGTCCTTCTGCTTCGACATATAGAGAAGATAGTGGACCATAAAGTCAGGCGTGAAAAAGGCGTCGCCGCCCGCTCCATCGCTCTGCGCTGCCCCCCTCAAATCAAGACCAGCCTTAGTAAGAAATTGGTTCTCCATGTCAAAGCCCGCCTGCACAATTTCACTGTCCTTGTGGGCGACAATGGCGCCCACAAGAAACGGCGTGGCGCTGGCGTGAAGATTCTGGCTGACCTTCAGCGTAACCTTCACTTCTTCCTTCAGGGGCGGCGAAACGTGTTCGGCAACCACCTTCTCGGGCGTGCAGTTCACGGCCAGTGTCTTGAAATCGATGTGATCCGAGGGAACTGCGAGGCTTGACCGCACACCCTGCTCTTTCAATGCCTCCATCAAAACGGTCGCGGCAAAACGGCTCGGTTCGGGAACTGCATAGGAGACCATCCTCGGCTGGCCGCCAAGCGCCATGCTGCCGGTGAGGGTTACGCTTCGGGATCCATCCGGGCTAAGTTTTTCATTCTTGTAGTCAAGCGTTACTTTGGAACCCGCCTTCCCGGTCGTGGCCTGATTAATAATGGTGACGTACGCCGTCTGCGGCGCAATCTTCAATTGCACGGGTGAGTTTTCCGAATGCCCGGGACTGACGATGACGTCCACTACGTTGTCGTTAACCACCATCGGCGACACAACCACGCCCGTTCCCAATTCGCGGTCGCCTTCCGGAAAAAGTGTGGCATCCACCAGCACTCTTCCCTTCACTCGTTTAATTCCTTTTGCGGCGATCTGCCTGGCGAATTCGCGCATCACCAGCAGTGGATCGCCAGACAATCCCTTACTGTCAGGTCCACCGTAGGAATGATCCTCATCTTCAAATGCCAGCGTGTCATCAGGCTGGATACGATTCGAGAGGTTCAAGTCTCCGCTGGCCACCAGCACCAGATCTCCCTTCACTGTGCCATTTTTCTCAATGGGTCCGGTGCGGTAGATCCTGGTATGAAAACGGTAGTCTGCGCCTAAGAGCTGGAGAGCAGTGCCTTCCGTGAGCAACTTGGTCGTGGAACCCGGCACGAAAAGCTGCTGCGAATTCAATTCGTAGACTACATTTCCCGTATCCGCCGAAATAAATTCAATACCGAAGCGAGAGTGGGCGAACGCTGGACGAGCCATGATTTTCTGGATGCGCTGTTCCATCGAGGCGTCGGACTGCGCCTGTGCGCCACTGCCCCAGAAAAGAAGGCCTTCGGTGAGAAAAATAAGTAGGACCACTCGAATGGCGTGTTTAGCGTTCATGCAATACCTCCCAAGAGCAGTCAAAGAATACTAGACGGAAAAGACCGATCGCGCTAACTACTAAGTTGCTGGTGAAATGGCGGGTGCGCCCCTTCTCGCGCTTTTCGAGAAGGGGCCTCCACCACACCCCGCCTTTCATTGACTTGAACCTTTCACCCACGTAACATTTGCCTCTAATGCTCGGCCAAGTCATCTCTCATTACCGCATCGTCGAGAAACTCGGCGGCGGCGGTATGGGCGTCGTCTACAAAGCTGAGGACACCGAGCTTGGCCGCTTTGTCGCATTGAAGTTTCTGCCCGAGGACGTCGCGCAAGACCCTCAATCTCTCGAACGCTTTCGACGCGAAGCACGCGCCGCTTCCGCGCTCAACCACCCCAACATCTGCACCATCTATGAAATCGGCAAGCACGAGGGGCAAGCCTTCATCGCGATGGAGTTTCTGGACGGCCTGACCCTGAAGCACCGCATTGCCGCCCGTCCCATGGAAACCGAACTGCTTCTCGCCCTGGCCATCGAGATCGCGGACGCGCTGGATGCGGCTCACTCCGAAGGCATTGTCCACCGCGACATCAAGCCCGCCAACATTTTTGTGACCAAGCGTGGACATGCCAAGGTTCTTGACTTCGGCTTAGCCAAGGTCATGATCACCGCCAATTCATCGAGTGCGGTAGCGGAGGCGGGTACACAGACACGCACCATTGATGAGCACCTGACCAATCCCGGTTCTACGCTCGGCACCATCGCCTACATGTCGCCCGAACAGGCCAAGGGCAAAGAACTGGACGCCCGCACCGATCTGTTTTCTTTCGGCGCGGTGTTGTACGAAATGGCCACGGGCACATTGCCATTTCGGGGTGATACGTCGGCCCTGGTCTTTAACGCCATTCTCGAACGTGCTCCAATAGCTCCAATCCGCTTGAATCCCGACGTGCCCGTCGAACTCGAACGCATCATCAACCGGGCGCTGGAAAAAGACCGCGAACTGCGCTACCAGGGCGCAGCGGAAATGCGCGCCGAACTGATGCGCCTGAAACGGGACACCGAGTCGGGCCGAGTTGCAGGGGCGAGTTCAGGCACGCTTGCGGTGGCGCAGGAAAGCAGCTCTCAGGTCGCCCCACCGCAGTCGCCGGCATCGGGTTCCTCGCCTGCGCATCCTTCATCTCCGTCATCGAGTGCCGTGCCTGTCGACAAAGCGGCTGCGGCTTCGACAGCGCCTGCGGCTTCAACACCGAGCAGTTCCGACGGAAAGACCCGTTCCTACGGGAAGATCATCGCCGCGCTTGCCGCGGCCGTCGCGGTGCTGGCTGTTCTTTTCTGGTTCGTCAGGCAGCGCGCCGCTCCGGTTGCGGTCACTCCCAGTCAAAGAACCGTCGCCGTTCTTCCTTTGCAGAACCTTGGCTCCGATAAGGATGTCGATTTCCTGCGCCTTGCGTTAGCCGACGAAATCGCGACCGCGCTCAGTTACGTTCGCTCGCTATCTATCCGCCCGTTCGCGACCACCACCAAGTACGACTCTCCCACTCTCGACTTGCAGGAAGCCGGCCGCGCCATGCATGTGACCGACGTCGTCACTGGACACTATATAAAAGAAGGCGATCAGCTCGAGATCACTCTCGAAGCCGTGGACGTCGCGGAGAACCGCACCGTTTGGCGCGACACCATGACCGTCTCCGCTCCCGACATGATCGCCATGCGGAGCCAGATCACGGCGAAAGTTCGCCAGGGATTGGTCCCCGCTCTGGGCGGCAGAACCAATTCTGACGAAGCGGGCACCCATCCCCGGAACGAAGAGGCCTACGACCTCTACTTGCGAAGCGTCTCGCTGCCGCATGATCCTCTGCCTAACAAAGATGCCATCGCTATGTTGGAGCGAGCGGTTGGTATCGATCCCTCCTACGCCCCCGCCTGGGATGCTCTGGGGAGTCGCTACTACTTCGATTCGCAATATTCGAATGGCGGCGAGGCTATGTTCCAGCGCTCGAATGCCGATTATGAACGAGCGATGGCGCTCGATCCAGACTTCGTCAGACCAGCCGTGGGGCTGGTCATTAATCGGGTTGAAAGGGGTGAGTTGGCAAGAGCCTACCAGTCAGCCAAGGCGCTGGTGGACCGTCATCCTGAGAACGCCGGAGCTCACCTCGCCCTGGCTTATGTCCTTCGCTACGGTGGAATCACTGAGCAATCTGCGCAAGAGTGCGACACCGCGTTGTCTCTCGACCC
>Ga0182015_10007948_pt1 | contig 10236 bp, 10 predicted proteins | sample 712P3MmetaG_FD_120478 | JGI IMG/M metagenome (GOLD analysis project Ga0182015, IMG submission 120478) | Permafrost microbial communities from Stordalen Mire, Sweden - 712P3M metaG | ecosystem: Environmental > Terrestrial > Soil > Wetlands > Permafrost | place: Sweden: Stordalen | collected... | reverse complement strand
GCTTAAGCGAAGTCACTTATCCGACCGGCGTGACCCCCACCCTGGCGCCCCTCGCCAGCCCGTCAGGACTCGTCTATCGCTATGTCATCGAGAGCCCCGATCGCACGCCACAGGAGCTGAAGGTTTACGAAGACTGGGTGATCGAAAGGGAATACAAGCAGGTACCAGGGGTCGCCGATGATTCCGGCTTCGGCGGCACGGTGATGCAATACCAGGTGCTTCTCGATCCGGCCAGACTTTACGCATACCACGTCACCGTCCCGGTCGTGCTGCAACAGCTCGCGGTAAACAACTCCAATGCCGGCGGGGGATTTTATTCGCAAGGCGGCCAATTCAACTACGTTCGCGGCCTGGGACTGGTACGCGATACCGCGGATATTGGCAATGTGGTCGTAGGCTCACAAAATGGAGTGCCGACGCGTATCCGCGACATCGGTGACGTGACCATCGGAGGCGCCCCGCGGCTGGGCGAGTTTGGTTTCAACAAGAAAGATGACGCCGTGGAAGGCGTCATCATGATGCGGCGCGGCGAGCAAACACAGACCGTGCTCAAGGGTGTCGAAGCAAAAACCCAACAGCTCAACGAACGCATTTTGCCCGCCGACGTAAAAGTAAAGCCCTACTATGACCGCAGCGACCTGGTCCAACTGACCATCGATACTGTGGAACACAACATGCTGGTGGGCATGGCGCTGGTTCTCATCGTGCTGATGGCCTTCCTGGTGAGCATTCGCGCCGCGGTGATCGTCGCCCTCACCATTCCCGTCTCGTTGCTCTTCGCCTTTATTTTTTTACATGCCCGAGGAGTCGCAGCCAACCTGCTTTCGATCGGCGCAATTGATTTTGGAATTCTCATCGACGGAACCCTGGTGATGGTCGAGAACGTGTTCCGCGTGCTGGGCGAGCGTGAAGGCCAGACCTACGACCTCAACAAAGTCATCCTGGAGGCGGCGAAGGATGTTGACCGCCCTATCTTCTATTCCGTCGCGGTCATCATCGCCGGCTACCTCCCGATCTACGCGCTCAGCGGGCCCTCCGGTAAATTGTTCAAGCCTATGGCGGATACAGTGTCGATTGCTTTGGTTGGCGCATTGATTCTGACCCTCACGTTCGTTCCCGTCATGTGCTCTTATTGGTTCAAAAAGGGCGTGCACGAGCGCGAGAACAAGCCGTTCGAATGGGTGCGCAAGAAGTATGCCGGAGAGCTCGACTGGTGCCTCGACCATCCAAAGATAACTGTCGTAGTCGCTACTTTAATCTTTGCGGCAACCCTTCTGCTTATCCCTTTCATCGGCGGGGAATTTATGCCTCACCTCGACGAAGGCGCGCTCTGGGTACGCGCGACGATGCCTTATACCGTCTCGTTTGAAGAAGCGAGCAAGTTCTCGCCCCAGGTCCGCAATATTCTCATGAAGTATCCGATGGTGACCGACGTCGCCTCGGAGCTCGGCCGTCCCGACGATGGCACAGACCCTACGGGATTTTTCAATGACGAATTCTACGTGGGGTTGAAACCCTACAACGATTCTGCGTGGAACAGCGGTAGTATCCACAACAAGGCTGAGCTCACGGAAGATCTCCAGAAGCAGCTAAACGCCTTTCCTGGCGTGATCTTCAATTTCACACAGCCCGCCGAAGATGCAGTCGACGAAGCGTTGACCGGGCTCAAAAGTGCGTTGGCAGTAAAAATCTATGGGCCCGACCTGAATGTTCTGCAGAGCAAGGCGCTCGAGATCAAGCGGCGTCTCTCCCAGGTGCCTGGGTTTACCGAGCTGACGGTGGTGCGCGAGCTGGGGCAACCCAGCTTGCTTATCGACGTCGATCGCGACAAGATTGCCCGCTACGGCATTAACGTGGCAGACGTAGAGGCGGTGGTGCAAGCGGCCGTCGGCGGCCAGGCGGCTACACAGGTAATTCAAGGGGAAAAGTTATTCGATCTGGTAGTGCGCATGAAGCCACAGTTTCGCGAAAGCGCGCAGCAGATTGGCAATCTGCTCGTGGGGACACCCTCCAACCAGCAGATCCCGCTGAGTGAGCTCTCCAATATTCACCAGGCCGGGGGCGCATCCTTCATTTATCGCGAAAACAATTCGCGCTACATCGGCGTGCAGTACAGCATCGAGGGACGTGACCTGCAGGGCGCTGTGCTCGAGGGACAAAAGACCATCCGCGATCTGCAGAAGTCTCTGCCCCCTGGATACCGGCTCGAATGGGGTGGGGAGTATGGCGAGTTTCTTGAAGCCAAACACCAGATTGAAATCATCGGCCCCCTTGCTGTGCTTATCATCTTCATGATTCTGTTCGCCCTTTACGGCAACTTCAAATTCCCCATCACGATTGCTCTCGGCGTCATCCTTACCGAGCCTGTCGGTGCTCTGATCGCGCTCAAGCTGACCCACACGCCGTTCAGCGTCTCGTCGGCTCTTGGCTTGCTGGCGTTGATGGGGGTTTCGGTCGAGACTGCCGTGATCCTGGTCTCTTACATCAATAAGCTGCGTCTGGAAAATAAAGACATCCGCACCGCAACCCGCGAGGCTTCCCTCCTGCGCCTGCGGCCGATCGTGATGACCGCGCTGGTCGCATGCCTGGGACTGCTGCCCGCAGCGCTTTCGACTGGGATCGGTTCTGACACGCAAAGGCCATTTGCGATTGTGATCGTCGCCGGCCTCATCTCGCGGCTTTTTCTAGGCTTCTTCGTCAACCCAGTACTCTACGAGATGGTCGCCCGCGAGGGCGACGTTTTGCAGGTGTGATACACCTTGGCTTGGCCGGCGACCGGAAGTAGAAGCGCAAAGCAAAATGGGCACCCTGCGTGATTGCGCAGGTCAGCCGCTAAACTGAGTAGAGATGATACGCACGGTCCAGGCAATGCGATACGTTTTGGCTCTTCGCGAAGGTGGCTCGTTGCCCGCCATTGTGGAAGCGGACGATTTCGGAATGTATGTGGTCAAGTTTCGCGGTGCCGGCCAGGGCCGCTCGCCCTCGTTGCCGAATTGGTAGCAGGTGAGATTGGCCGCGCTTTGGGCTTATCGGTGCCCGAACTTGTCTTCGCTGACGTGGGCGCCACCTTGGGACGAAATGAACCAGACGCTGAGATTCGACATCTCCTCCGGTCCAGTATCGGACTCAATTTAGCCCTCGATTATCTTCCAGGGGCGACCATGTTTGACCCGGCCGCCGGAGATCTTGCATCCCAGGAGGTAGCCTCGATGGCTGTCTGGTTCGACGCCTTCGTCCAGAACGTCGACCGTACAGCCCGAAACGCAAACCTGCTCGTTTGGCACCGCTCTTTACAATTTATCGACCACGGCGCCGCGCTCTTTTTTCACCACAACTGGGAAACCGCAGAGCGTAAGGTCGAGTCACCCTTCACCGAGATTCGCCAGCATCTCCTGCTGCCCTGGGCAAGTTCGATCATGGAGGCGGCTCAGGTTGCGCGCACCCGGCTTCCTGCCGATCTGCTTCGTAACATCCTCGCGAGGGTGCCGGACGAATGGCTGAGTGATCTTCCTGCAGAGGCCGAAGAGCGCCGCGGCGCTTATTTTGGCTATCTGAGCCGCAGACTTGCTGCCTCATCCATCTTCGAACAGGAGGCGGCGAATGCTTACCAGCACGTCATTTGACTACGCTGTGCTTCGCTTGGTGCCACGTGTGGAGCGACAGGAGTTCGTCAACATTGGAGTCATTGTATTTTGCCTGGAGAAGCAATTCCTGCGAGCGAGCGTGCATTTGAAAGAGTCGCGGCTACTTGCCTTGTGGCCCGACCTCGACCTTGACACGGTTCGCAGACATGCCGAGGCGGTCGTGCGGATTTGCTCGGGAGACAAATCGGCAGGGCCGATTGCCTTGCTGTCTCTAAAGGAGCGATTCCACTGGTTGGTTTCCCCGCGTAGCACCATGATTCAAACTTCGGAGGTGCACACAGGGATGTGGGAAGAAACCGATAATCTAGCAGATCGCCTATGCCGTCAGTTGGTGTAATTCAGGCGAGGCTGTGCACGACCCGCGAAAAGCGTCAGATCTGCCTCAGTCCGAACTCGAAACCGAATAAGCGGGATGGTGTCGAACGCCCGTTCTCATGAACTCTTCAATGGTCTTTATCGGCTGAATACCACCTCTGGCGCCAGTCGCCATGCAATTCATCGCCGCCGCGGCACAGGCAAAGTCAAGCTGGCGTTCCAAACGCCAATTCTGCAGAAGCCCGTAGATAAATCCGGCGTGAAAAATATCCCCAGCGCCGGTAGTATCGACCACTGCAACGCGATAAGCGGAAACCTGGTGTAACTGCCTTCCATCCCAGGCGACCACGCCATCGTGGCCCAACGTCGCCGCCGTGAGACGGCATCCATAACGACGCTGCATTTGACGCAGCGCCATTTCCAGGTCAGGTTCTTTCATGAGCCGGCCTGGGATATCCCTGCTCACAATCAGGTAGTCCACATTTTCCAGTAGCTCATCGATCCCCGCATAGAGTTCGTCGAGATCTGCGATTACGGGGATGCCGGCTGCCCGGGCCCAACCGGCCGCAACCGTGGCTGCCTCCGTATCGTAGCCATCTACGTGGAGTGCGCGCGCATTCACGATCAGTTCCCGATCCAGGTGGGCAGGCTTCAAAGCAACCCGATCGTCTCGCCGGCACATGACCGTCCGCTCGCCCCCGCCATCCACGAGGATGAGCGACTGCGGGCTTGCCCCGCCAGGAACCGTAGTGAGGTGGGTCTCCACGCCTGCACGGGCAAATGCCTCTCGATGTAGAGCCGCAGCGGCGTCTTCGCCTACGATGCCCACATAGCGAGTCGACATGCCCCATTGTTGACAGGCCACCACGGTGGTGGCTACCTGCCCCCCAGGAAGCACGCTGGCCGAACGATATTCGACTTTGGAGCCACGTTCCGGGAAATTTGCGAGGGCGATGAGCGTGTCTGTCGCGTTCAGGCCAACGCCGACAAGGTCAACCTTGGGCGCCATGATCATCCTCCCAGTGTAAATGGATCCTTGAGCGCCACACACGGCCAGGGCATGCGATGGCTAGAGCATTTTCACTTCTACTCTGTACAGGGGAGGTCAGCGAAGAGGGGCTTTTCTTGGGGAAAAGCCCCCTGGGGAGCGGTTGCCCTATAAGCACCAAAAGTGAAAATGCTGTAACGAAACCCTCCGGCGCCCGGCTTGTTAGGGCACCCAAAAACCCTCATGCACGGTGCCCGCCTCGTCTTCCAGCAACGGTCCTGAGACGGCAATCTGCCTTTGTCCGCGTGCGAAGACTTCGCGGCAGGGTAGGTCGAGCGTGGGGTTTTCCTCATGACTGCCGGTGTAGCGCAGAAGGCCAGTTTCCGCCAGGGCAAACACCACGCGGCCTATCCCCGTCCAATAAATTGCGCCGGCACACATCGCGCAAGGTTCGGTGCTGGTGTAGAGGGTGCACCTGGCCAGCGTGTCTTCGCTCATCCGCTTGCCGGCCTCGGCACAGGCCAGCATCTCAGCATGCTGTGTCGGGTCCCCTGCGGGACGTACCGCATTATTGCGGGCGGTCACTACCGTCTCCCCGCGTTCGTTGACGATGAGCGCGCCAAACGGGTGCCGGCCGTCGTTACGCGCGGAGCGTGCCAATTCAATTGCCTGCCTTAGAAAGGCCAAATCCTGCTCGCTTACTTGTTCCACTATCCGGTCTCCGTATTTGAGGAAAAGAGAAGGTTGAGAAGCACCGCGGTCACCGCGGTCAGAAAAATCCCGCTATTTAAGAAGAGCCGCGCCGCATCGGACGCATGGGCGAAAAGCTGCGGCGAAGCAATCGGCAGCACACCCATACTTACGGAGACCGCCACGATGATCGCATTGCTGGTGCCCTGGTAGCGAACCCGGGTCAATTCCTCGATGCCGGCCATGGTCGTCATACCGAACATCACTATGGATGCTCCACCTAACACAGGCCGGGGGATCCCCGCGATCACGGCAGCAAGTTTCGGTAAGAACCCGAGCAGGACGAGTAATCCACCCCCCCGCAGCGACCGCGAACCTGCTTTTGATCTTCGAAAGCGCAAGCAGCCCTGTATTTTGCGAGTAGACGTTGTAGGGGAAACTGTTGAACACGCCGCCCAGCACCGTCGAAAGACCGTCTGCACGAAAAGCCGCTGTCAACGTTGCCCGGCCGATCGGGCGGCCGGTGATTTCGCCGATCGCCAGGCAGTTGCCAGTGGTCTCAGTCATCACCACCAACATCGAAAGACTCATCACCAGCGCCGGCAGAAGTACAAAATGCGGTGGCCCGAACAGCAAGGGATGGGCCATCGCAAACCACGGCGTTGCCGCCACCTGGCCGAAGCTGGCCTCACCGGCCAAAGCGGCCAGCGCCGTGCCTCCGATGAGCCCCAGCAGCACACTGAGATTGGCGATCATGCCCCGGCCGAACCGCTGGATACCCACAATAAGCACGATGGTCGCCAGCCCCAGCCCCAGGTGGCCGAAACTGCCGAACCCGGCGGCTGTGGGGTCTCCACCGCCGAGCCATCCGCCGGCTACCGGCAGCAGCGATAAACCAATGACCGTGATCACTGAGCCGATCACCACAGGAGGAAAGAAGCGCAGCATCCGGCTGAACCAGGGGCCCACCAGCATGGTGAATAGCCCGCAGCTTATCACTGACCCATATAACGCTGGGATGCCGTAATGGCTACCGATCAGGATCATGGGCGCGACACAAATGAATGAGCAGCCCTGGATCAGTGGCAGGCGGGCTCCAAACTTCCACCACCCGATGGTTTGCAGCAGGGTTGCCAATCCAGACGTAAACAGGTCGGCGCTGATCAGCGCAATCACCTGCTTCGGCGTAAACCCCAACGCGCTGCCCAAAATCAGCGGCACCGCCACTGTGCCGGCATACATCACCAACACATGCTGCAGCCCAAACAACAACAACCGCGAAGGCGCGCCAACCTCGTCGATCGGGTCAGCCGGCGCGCCGCCAGATCCTGGGATCGGGTGATGCACGCCCACTCCTGCGTTTGGGTCGGCTGAAGCTGTCATGGGAGGTTACATCATAGCGTGGATCTTCGCCGCTTCGTCCTTCAAGTCCCAGAGGCCGAGGGAAACAAACGTGCCCCGCAGGCTCAGTCCTGACAGAGATTGAAGATGGATCCGGTTTCTTGTTGTTAAGCGATACGGTCTCATTTAGTAATGGCGCATGACCCCTAAGTCTTGCCGTCCTTTCTCAGTCTTTTGGACACTGTGTCTCTCGGCTGCGCTGGCGAGCGCGCCCCAACTGTTGACGCAAACCACCACCACTCCCGCCAAGCTGGTGGTGAAGAACGCGTTCATTCTGACCATGGCGCCTAATCAACGCGAACCGGTAAAGGGCTATCTGGTGGTAGCAGAAGATGGCCGCCTGCTGACGGTCGCCCCAGGCGATCCGCCGCCAGGCCTCGAGGCAAAGCAGACGCTCGATGCCGGCGGCCACTGGGTTACGCCTGGTTTCATTTCCGCTCACAGCCACTTGTGGCAGAGCGCCTTTCGCGGGCTGGGGGGAGACAAGACTCTGATGGGGTGGCTCGATGCGCTCTATACTCCCGCGGTCAAATCCAGCCCGGAAGACATGTATTGGTTCACCCTCGACGGCGCGCTCGACCATCTGGAGCACGGCATCACGGCGGCTTTCAACTTCAACTACGAAGCGCGGTCCAGAGGCCGAAGCGTCGCGACCGGAACCCTGGATGAGTACGACCAGAGCGATTTTCGCGCCGAGATGGACTCTGGCATTCGCTTCGTTCACAGCCTTTCCGTGGGCCGGGCCACGCCTTTGGGTGTGCAGCCAAGCTATGGGGTGGAGCAGGCGCGGGTGCCGTTGAAGGCGTTCCTCGACTGGACAAGCCGGCAGCCCAGATCGAGCAACTTTCTATCCGTGATGATCAGCGGCCTCTCGGCCTTCAACGATACCTACCAACAGACGCTGATGGAAAAGCAGCTAGGCGACGAATTCCATCTGGGAAATGAGACGCACTACCTGGAGCCGCCGGAAACGCAGTATGAGCAGCAAAGCAAATTTCGTTGGTTTATGGATAGCGGCTTGCTCTCAAAACAGCTGATTTTCGGGCACTTCATTCACACCAACAGCTTCATCCTGGCAGAGAGCGCGAAGGCGGGCGTGGCAATGAGTTGGAATCCGCTCTCGAATGGGCGTCTGGCCTCCGAAGTAGCGGATATTCCTGCGTATCTGAAGGCCGGGATCCGGGTGGGCATGGGCGTCGATGGCGAAGCCAGCGCCGACGTGGCGGATCCATTTGAAAATATGCGCTCCGGGCTCTACGCGATTCGCGACAAGTATGAAGATGCAACGATCATGAGTCCATATGATGTGCTCCGCCTGCACACCATGGGCAGCGCAGACGTACTCGGCGTCGCTGACCGGCTGGGCAGCCTGGAGCCGGGCAAGTTGGCTGACTTCCTGGTGATCAATCCAACGCGGTTTCGAACCATTTTCGACCCCTACGCTTCGCTGGTGTTTGTTGCGGAAGAGCGCGACCTGGAACGCGTTTACGTGGGTGGGGATCTGCTGGTGGAGAATGGAACGATTCTCAAACACGACATGGTGAAGGAGAGAGCAGAGGTGAATAAGCGCGTGGCCGCCTTGCGCTAGGAATTCATGCCCTCTTTTTCAACGAAGCAGATGAAGCGCCTGCGCTCCGTTCACCACGGCATCGGTGACCAGGTGCTGGTCGAAAGTAGCAAGTTTACCTCCATGTGCTTTGGCGAGCGCGAGCAGATAGCTGTCGGTCACCTGCGAGAAATCCAGAAGGCGGCTGCGGGCTAGGCGTTCGGCATTCAGCAGCCTGATGTCGTCCGGCCAGAAGTCGTGGCCTGGCAACGCACATAACTCTGCCAGCAACTCTAGAGCCGCGGCAGGTGTACCTGGGGAATTTGGATAGCGGGTGTTCCCAACGATGCGCACGACACCATTTTCTGTAAGCGGGCAGGTGGCCCACGCCTTCCTCCCCGCGGCCGCAAACCATTCGTGCGCCCGGTCATGCTGAACGTGAGCCGGGTCAAGCAGCGCGATGAGGACATTTATGTCAAGCAGGAACCGTGTCAAGGCAGTTCTTCGCGCAACCGTTGGACCAGCACGGATGTCACGGTTGCGGTCCCTGTGCGCACCGGTAGCAGGGGAACTCCATTTCGAGTTTTGCGGCGGGATGCAGCTGGACTTAAACCTCGCCGGGCGAGGGAGGAGATGACTTCACCCACCGTCGTCTTTTCCATTGCCGCTATTTCTTTCGCAGCACTCAGAACATCATCATCTATGGAAAGGGTCGTTCGCATATTGTCTCCTGCATCAAACATCATACATCAGATGCAGAGGCCAGAAAGCGTCATGCCCCCTGGCGCCTCAACTACCATCTGGAAATCCGCCACGATGGAGAACAGGAGGGTAGTGTGGAAGCCCCATCCAACTGAGCAAGGGAGAGGCAAAGTGAACACTTCAGAAAGCACCATGCCCGTGATTCCGATGCAATCGTCTTGCCATCTGGAGAAAAGCTGGGCGAGTGATTTTGACCAGAGGACGCCAAGAATCTTTCAGCCTTACCGACATGGCCATCGGTCAGACTAGCCCTCCAGATGTTCCAATTTTCTTCACTCTCGACGAATGCAATGAAACCACCCTTTTGAGACACAGCAGGGTCCGACGCGGATGCCGTGTCTGAAGGAAGGGGAGTCGATCCACCTCCATGAACATTCATGACACGAAGCTCATACGCGCCACGCAGTTTAGAGGCGAAGACAATTTGCCGCCCGTCCATGGACCAGTCGAGACCACGAACGTCTCGACTGTCATGTGTTAGCTGCTTCAGGTTCGCCCCCTTGCTGTCCATCGTGTAGATGTCCCCAACCCAGTGGCTGATGTACAAACGCTATCGTCCTTCCGTCGGGTGAGACTCTGGAATAGCAATCCTGGTCGTCCCCAGGCGGAGAGGTTATGACTTTCTCGTCCCCAGTTGTCGTCGATATGGATACGAGCCCAAACGCGGATTGATCCGATGATTGCGTTACGGTCCAATTGAGACCAGAACCTGTTCTCTTTCAGCTGACTGGAACGGGCCAATTGGCTCACGCCAAAGCAAGAGTTGCCTGCTGCCAACCCCAGGCCGCGTAGAGCTTTTTCATGAGCTGCGCACCTTCCTGGTAAAAAGCGAACAATGCCAACCGAGGGTTCCGCCTGGATTTGGCATGAGGAGGATAGCGCGAGCTGTG
>Ga0182015_10007947_pt1 | contig 10236 bp, 8 predicted proteins | sample 712P3MmetaG_FD_120478 | JGI IMG/M metagenome (GOLD analysis project Ga0182015, IMG submission 120478) | Permafrost microbial communities from Stordalen Mire, Sweden - 712P3M metaG | ecosystem: Environmental > Terrestrial > Soil > Wetlands > Permafrost | place: Sweden: Stordalen | collected... | reverse complement strand
CGAGCGCCATCACCTTGCCCCCGCCGCTGCCGCCCAGCACCTGGGCGACATAGACGAGCGCGGAGCCGGTCTTGCCCGCGGCCTGGAGCCGGGCCGGCGACACCACTCCTTGCAGGCCCATATACGACAGCACAAAGATGACGGTGACCAGGAGGGTGGCCAGGATGGCGGCCCGGCCCGGGTTCCTGCGCCGGTGCTTCACCTCCTCGTTGACGTACACGGTGCCGTCCCAGCCGCTGAAGATGAACACTGAGATGACGAACCCATCGACGGCGCTGCCCTTCCCGCCGATTCCGCTGAGGCTGAACCAGCTCCTGGTGATGGGGTAAGTGCCGCTATGGTGGCCGAGCACCCACACCAGGCCGACGATCGCGAAGCCGATGAGGATCGCATACTCGACCGCCGCCATGGAGACCTGGGTGCGCGCGGTAATGCGGATACCGGCGACGGCGATCGCCAGCATGACGAGGGTGATGCCGGTGGCGATGCCGATGTTGGCCCAGGTGTTCGTGGAGTTGGCACCGAAGACGGCGAGGACCGATGGCCCGATCACTTCGACACCGGCGATGGCTCCGGTGATATACGCGGCGATCATCAGCCATCCGGTCAGAAAGCCGAGGTACGGGCTGATCGCGCGGCCGACCCACTCAAAGGAGGCGCCGCAGTTGGCGTTCCACAGGTTCAGCCGGCGATAGGCGTTGGCGATGATGAGCATGGGAATCGCGATGACGATGATGTTCGGCACGCCGCCGTAGGCGGTCGCCGCGGCGAGCGTGGCCAGCGTCAGGCCGACCGATACCGCCGGGGCGACCGAGGCCATGCCGATCACCGTGTCTTGCGCCACCCCGATCGCATTGGGCTCAAGCCGGGGCGCAGGGGCCGGCGCGGTCCCTGCGACGGCAGCTGCGGATCGATCCGTCATGTGTCTTCCTCTCGTGCCAGCCGGCGTGCGTTAGATGTCTGCGCGGGCAACGCAGCAGCCCTCGCTCAATGCCCGGAAGGAATGCACGTGCGCTAGGCGCCTAAGATGATCCGGTCCCTGCCGGTCAACGGCTCGCAGGGGAACGCAGCCTGCCCTGCGTGGTACCGGAGACGCGCGGAAGCGCGAATGCGCCGCGCCATTGATCGGGCCTGTGGCCCCCGCTGAGCTTTCGCCCCCCGAACCCTCGCCAGCAGAGCCGTTGTCATCGCCCCGGCACAGCTTCGACGTGCCCACCGCGATCAGTAAGGCCACTAGACCAGAGTGCGAGTCTACGGAGCGGAGGTTGCCGCCGATGCTGCCGATCGGCGCGACCCTCAGGTTGGCCACCTGGGCGATCATAGCGGTCATTTCCGGCATTAGTCGACAGACGCCGAGAATTTCCCACCTCGCTATAGGCTGCCCCACCATCCTTAACCGGTCAATCGTGACCCCACGCCAAATCATGCCAAATCCTCACTAATCGGCAAACTTCCCTCTCTCATCTGCCGTGGCTCGCCAATCTATGGTGGCCGGTGGCCCGTGGCCGGTGGCAGGACGGCGGCCGGCGGGGACGGCGGGACGGCACCTGCGGCTCTGGCCGGGGCGGCGGCCTCGCAAGAAATAACTCCAGTTGGAGTAGATGGCTTGCGCGTTCTTGCAATTTCTTGCGATCTGATTGTCGCCCCGCCGGCCTTTTGATACCGGGCTCCGCCCGGCCGCAGGCGAAAGCGCCGGCCCGCCCGCATGAGCTCGGCCGCCCGTGAGAGCCGGCCCGCCACGCCGTGGCCCGCGCTCAGCCGACGGCGGCACGATGGCCGTGGCGGCAACGCCGCCACCCGGACTAGCCCGGGCTCGCTGGATAGATGGTTGACAGCGGCACGGCTGTCCCCGGGACGGCTCCGCCCGGGACGGCTGTCCCCGGGGCGGAGCGGTCGGCCAGCCGAGCATTGCCGCAGGCAGTTCCGCTGCCCACGAATGGCCGGCCATGCTCCCGCCGGGCCGCCGGCAGACGGCATCTAATCGATTAATTTCTTAATCTCGTAGAAACATTGCAATGACATCTAGCCTTTTGTACGGTAAGGGCGATCGAACGTCAGCGGCATGCTGCACACCACCAGTCACGGGGGGCCCAGCACCCGGCCGGACTTCCGCGTCCGCCGGACTCCTCGAAGGAGCAGCGCATGCATGAGCCGAGCGCAACCCATCCCTGGCCGCGCAGACTCCGGCGGGCTGCGGCCGCCTTGGTCGCATTCGCCTTAACGACTATCGGCCTCGCCATCTTCGGCCTGACGGCCCCCAGCCTGGTCCCGCCCGCTGCCGCCGCGACGACACCGGGCGCGAACGTCCCGTTCACCGAGTACAACGCGGTAAACGCCACCACCAACGGGACGACCCTGGGCCCGAACTATTACTTCGGCACGCTGGCGTCCGAGGCGACCGGCCGACAGGTGGTCCTGCTGTCCGGGCTGGGCAAGTACGTGCAGTTCACGCTGACCCAGGCGGCGAATGCGGTGGACTTCCACTACGCGATCCCGGACTCCAGCGACGGGTCGGGACTGACCGCGCCGCTGAGCTTGTACGTCAACGGCACGCTGAGCACGTCGCTGCAGCTGACCTCGAAGTACAGCTGGCTGTACGGGTCTTATCCGTTCACCAATACACCGAGCGACGGCCTGCAGCACGACTTCTACAACGACGTCCGGTACCAGTTCGGCTCGATCCTGCCCACGGGCACGACCGTCAAGCTCCAGGTCGACTCCGGGGACACCGCGCCGTGGTACGCGATCAACACCGCGGACTTCGAGACGGTGGGCGCCCCCACGGCGTCCCCAGCGGGCTACATCAACGCCACGGCCGCGCCGTACAACGCGGACCCGACCGGGGCCACCGACTCGACGAGCGCGATCCAGAGCGCCATCAACGCGGCCTCGGCCGCGGGGACCGGCGTCTACCTGCCCCAGGGCACGTACCAGGTCAGCTCCCAGCTGAGCGTCAACAACGTCACCGTCACCGGAGCGGGCCCCTGGTACACGGAACTGACCGGGAACGACGCCGGGTTCTCCGGTAACCAGAGCCCGGCCAGCAACAACGTCACGGTCTCCAACCTGTCGATCTTCGGCACGGTGAACGTCCGCAACGACAGCGACTCCGCCGTCAACGGCTTCAACGGCGGCTTCAGCAACTCCACCATCTCCAACGTGTGGATCCAGAACACCAAGGTCGGCATCTGGGTCGACGGGCCCTGCACCAACCTGACCATCACCGGGGTCCGGATCCAGGACACCACCGCCGACGGCGTCAACTTCGACGGCGGCGTGACCAACTCGACCGTCACCAACACCTTCACCCGCAACACCCAGGACGACGGCATGGCCATGTGGTCGAACGGCACGGCCGACTCCGGGGACAGCTTCAACCAGGACACCGTCGATTCCCCCGGCCTGGCCAACAACTTCGCCATCTACGGCGGTAACGGCGACAGCATCACCAACGACCTGGGCCAGGACACCATCACCCAGGGCGGCGGCATCCAGGTCGCCAACCGGTTCAGCTCGGTCGCGCTGTCGGGCACCACGACGGTCAGCGGGAACACGCTGGAGCGCACCGGCCAGTTCGACCCGAACTGGCACTTCGGCGTCGGCGCGATCTGGCTGTACGCCGACGACAGCGCGATGACCGGGACCGTCAACATCACGAACAACACGATCAACGACAGCCCGTTCGAGGCGTTCCAGTTCATCGGCAGCTCGATCACCAACGTCAACATCACTGGTAACACGATCACGAATGCCGGGACGTTCGCCTTCCAGGAGCAGGCGGCAGGCTCGGTCACCGTGTCGAACACGACCGCGACCGGCATCGGCGACGCGGGCCAGTACAACTGCGGCTCGGGCACCATTACCCAGGGCTCGGGTGACTCCGGCTGGTCGACCACCGTCTGCGGCTTCCCGGCCAACCAGGCGCTGGACGCCAGCCCCGACATCCTCACGTTCCAGAACGTGAACGCGGGCTCGACCAGCTCGAGCCAGGCGATCATGATCCTGAACGGCGGGACGGCATCGACGAGCATTGGAACCATCGCGACGACCGGTGGCTTCGGGCAGACCAATAACTGCGGCTCCAGCCTGGGGACCGACTCCACCTGTACCGTCAACGTCACCTTCACCCCGGCCGGCTCCGGCGTAACTACCGGAACCCTGACCATCCCGAGCGGTGAGCCGGGCAGCCCGACCACGATCGAGCTCGCCGGCACGAGCGGCAACTCGACCGTGAACAACAGCAGCCTGACCGTCTCCCCGACCAGCCTGTCCTTCGGCGACCAGGCTGTGGGGACCACGAGCGGGGGGCAGACGGCCACGGTCTCCAACCCCGGCAGCACCGCCGCGACGATCTCCTCGATCGCCGTCAGCGGTGAGTACAGCCAGACCAACACCTGCGGCACGTCCCTGGCCGCGGGCGCATCCTGCACCGTGAGCGTGAAGTTCGCTCCCACCGCGGGAGGCACCCAGACCGGCGCGCTGTCCATCACCAACAGCACCACGACCCTGCCGCTGGGGGTGACCCTGTCCGGGGTCGGCGTCACCGCGACGACGAACCTGGCTCTCGGGGCCACGATGACCGCCAGCGGCTACACCCAGAGTTATGTTCCGTCGAACGCCAACGACGGCAACACCAGCACCTACTGGGAGAGCACCGACAGCGACTTCCCGCAGTGGCTGGAAGCCAACCTCGGCTCCGCCCAGTCCATCGGATCGATCACCCTCGACCTGCCACCGTCCACCGCCTGGGCCACCCGCACCCAGACGCTGTCGGTCCTGGGCAGCACCGACGGCAGCACCTGGACCACCCTGGTCGCCTCGGCCAACTACACCTTCAACCCGTCCACCGGCAACACCGTCACCATCAGCCTGCCGTCAGCGGTCACCGAGCAGTACCTGCAGCTCAACTTCACCGCCAACACCGGCTGGCCCGCCGGGCAGATCTCCGAGTTCGAGATCTTCTCCGGCGCCACGTCGAACGCACCCCTGTGGGCCGCACCGGCCAGCCGGGCACCGCTTGTCAGCCTGAGCGACGGGTAGATAGCCCCCGGCCGGGCAGCCTCCCCCGGGCCCACCCGTTAGGCGTGGGCCCGGGGACACGGGCTCCGCACTTCAAGCAGCTTACGTTTGACTCGTGCAGCATGTGCTCTGGCTGGGCGGGCCGCCCGCGGCCGGCAAGACGACCGTGGCGACGTGCCTGGCCTGCCGTTACGGCCTGCGGCTCTACAGTGCCGACACCCGGACTTGGCTGCATCGTGATCGGGCCTTGGCCGCTGGTCACCAGGCCGCGGTCCGCTGGGAAGCGCTGACCCCTGAGGAACGCTGGGACCGCTCAACGGTGACCGGCATGCTCGAGATGTCGCTGCACCGGGAACGTGGCGCGATGGTTGTCGATGACCTGGCGGCCCTGCCCGCCTCGCCGCTAATTATCGCTGAAGGGTCGACGCTGCCCGCATCCGCGATCTCCGACGGCATCGCGGTGCGCTCGCAGGCGGTCTGGCTGATGCCCACCCGGGAGTTCCAGCGCGAACGGCTTCGCGCGCAGGAAACACCTGAAGGACAGGCCAGGCTGTATGCGGCGCTCAGACGCCTAATCGAGCGGGAGGCGAAGGATCACGGCGCTCATATCCTCCCGGTCGACGGGTCACAATGCATCGCGGAGATCACCGAGACCGTTACGGGAATCTTCGGCGACGCCCTGGCCCATGGCCCACGCGCCGAAGAAGCCGGCCAGCGCCGGGCGCTGCGGCGCGAGGCCAACGAGGCGACGGCGACTCAGGTGTACGGCTACGACGCCCGGCCGTGGGCAAATGGTGATCCCGACACGGTGGTCCGCCCCTTCATCTGCGAGTGCGGAGACCCCGGCTGCCACGAATTCATCCGACTCCCCGTCGGCGCACTCGGATCCAGCCGGCCGCTCGCCCCCGGTCATACCACCTAGCCCCATGACGCTGGCAGAGGCGCCTGCATGGCTCGACAGCGACTCAGCTTTCGATTGACCGGCGACGCCGGCCGCGAATGGCGCGCGGGTTGCTGTTAAATACCTGGACGTCGCCCAGCACGGCATGGCCGTGGATCTTCACCACGAACCGGCTGGTGCCCGCGGGGACGGGCTTGGTCATATTCTTATTGTCCCCGACGACAGCGACACCGGACAGTTCTACGGCCACCCCTTCCGGGACGATCACGTCCACGTCGTTGAGCAGGGCGTAGGCACGGATCGTGATCTCCTTCGAGGTGGCCTTCGCCCCGCGCAGGTCTATGACCGCGTCGCCCAGCAGCGCAATCGCGGTGATCTCATCCTCGAGGGGCTGCGACCCGGCTCGGCGGGAGTCCCAGAAAATGCCAAGCATCAGGCGGCGCCGCCGGTCCGGTCCGCGCACCGGATCTATGGCCGGCAGGTCGGCGGTGAGCGGGTCCAGTTCGCCGCGCGTCCGCGCCGCATACGCCCGCTCCAGGCGTTCGCTGAACTCCTGGAGCGTGAGCCTTCCGTCGCCGACCGCCTCGTTCAGCCGGACGGCGACGGCCTCCCGGTCGGCGTCCGACGCCCGGATGACCAGAGCGCTGGCGCCTGCGGCCAGGTGGTTCTCGCCCCGCCCGGGCTCCTTGCCCACCACTGCCTCCTCCGCGCTCCAGCACACCTGCGCTGACCACGACCGCGGCCGGCCGCGCCCGCCACTGCCATGACCGGCGAACATCTGGCGAGGTCACGGGTGGTTCCGATAGTTGATTGAGTATAGCAACTATAGCTAGACTGTGGCTATGGCTCCGAGCAAGGCTGATGTGCACGCGATGGTAGCTGCGCTGTTCACGCTGACCGCCGGAATGGAGCGGGCCAGGCGCCAGCGCAAGGCCGCGGGCATACTGAGCCTGCTTCAGCTTGTCGCCGACCGGGGGGCAATCCGCCCGTCCGAGCTCGCCGACCTGCAGGGCGTTCACCCCTCGCTGGTCACCAGGCAGGTTCGGGAACTCGAGGACGCTGGTCACGTCCAGGTCGCCGCCGACCCGGCTGACGGGCGTTCGTGCCTGGTGACGCTCACGCCGGCGGGGGCCGGCGAGCTGCAGCGGCTCACCCAGGTCGGCCTGGACCGGTTCGCTTCGTTCGTGGCGGACTGGCCACCCGGTGACGTGCAGATGCTCACCGCACTGCTGGACAAGCTCAGGAATTCCATCGCCGCCGTCGCCGCACAGGAGCATGAGCAGCGCCCGGCCGGCCGACGCTGGGCACGCGTCGGCCAGCTGGCTGCCCCGGGCAGCGGGACGGAAGTGTCGTCGTGATCCTGGTAACGGGGACGTCATGAGGGTTCGGTTCGCGGGCAGCGGTGACGCCTTCGGTAGTGGCGGCCGCCGGCAAACGTGCATTCATCTGTCCGGTACTGGGCAGGTGCTGCTGGTCGACTGCGGCGCCACCAGCCTGGTGGCGCTGAAAGCTCAGGGACTGGACCCGAACGCGGTTGGCGCGGTGGCGGTGACCCATCTGCACGGCGATCACTTCGGCGGCCTGCCTTTCCTCATCCTGGACGGCCAGTTCTCCCACCGGTCCGCCCCGCTGCTGGTGGCCGGGCCACCGGGCACCCGGGCCCGGCTGGCCGAGGCGATGGAGACACTGTTCCCTGGCTCCAGCCTGGCGCAGCGGCGGTTCCCGGTCGAGGTGACAGAACTGGCCGTCGATGGGACACCGGCCAGGCTTGGTACCGCAACGGTGCGCGGGTGGGAAGTCGAGCATGCCTGCGGCGCGCCGCCGCTGGCCCTGCGAGTTGAACTGGACGGCGTGACGTTTGCCTACTCCGGGGACACGCAGTGGACCCCGGCGCTGGCGGACGCGGCACGGGACGCGGACCTGTTCGCCGCCGAGGCGTACACCTTCGACCGCCCCGTCCGCTACCACCTCGACTACCAGACGCTGCATGAGCATCTCGATGACCTCAGCGCGGAGCGGATCGTGCTCACCCACATGTCCGCTCGCATGCTGAGCAGGCTCGCGGACGCCGAACTGCCCGCAGCCTACGACGGCATGATCATCGACCTGTGACGCGCCTTACTTCCATGCGGCATCATTGGCCAGCTTCTCGGCAATCCGGTCGTGAAAGCTCTTGCGCTGCAGTGCTTGCTCGACGTCTGTGACAACCCGGCTGAGCGGGTAGGGGATCTCCGACTCGATCTCGGCGATGGCGGCTTCGGTGGCGCGCCACTCGGCCGCCAAGCGGCCGACGATGCGTCGTGTCTTGGCCGTGAGTGTCACCTTTTTGCTGCGGGCGTCGGTGCCGGCGGTGGTCCGGACCAGGCCGGCGGTGCGCATCGCGGCCACCTTCTGGCTGATCGCGGAGTGAGTGAGCTGAACTGATTCGGCCAGTTCCGTGATCGTCATCGGGCCGCGAGCGTGCAGCCGGATCAGCTCCATCACGAAGCTCGGCTTGAGTCCATCGATCTGCGCCTCAACGTAAATCCGGGCGATGTCAGCGTCCATCGCCGCCTGCAGCAGCCGCAACGGCCGCCAGCGGCTGCGCTCGGTCGGATCGGGAGGGCTGTCTTCAGGCACCCGGTTATTGTAACAGTACTTACGCAATCACTGTTACAATAACCGGAGGCGAGAACCTGTGCTGATAGCAGGTCCCCCGCTGGCCGAGCCGCTCCGAGCCGGCCAGCCAGTTAGCACCCCCGCCGTACGCTGCCGGGCTCCGGCCTGGTCGCAGTGAGGAGGGCTGGGATTTGCCGAAGGGAGATCGGCTGCTCGCAGACATCAGGCCGCTGCGTGAGTCCGCCGCGTTCCGGCGCCTGTGGGCCGGGACGACCCTGTCGTCGGTGGGGGGCGCCCTCACGAGCTTCGCCGTCATCCTCCAGGTCTATGACCTCACCCACTCGCCATTCGCGGTCGGCGTTATCGGCGTGGCGCAGATGGTGCCGACCCTGGTGATCGGGCTGCTCAGCGGGGTGGTCGCCGACGCCACCGACCGGCGCAAGCTCGTGCTGGTCACCAGCGGCGGCCTGGCTGCGGTGTCGGCGGCATTCGCGGCCCAGGCATTTGCGGGGCTGCGCCTGGTATGGCTGCTGTACGTTCTGGTCGCCGTGAAGTCCTCGCTCGGCGCGGTCGGCAGCCCAGCCCGCAGCACCCTCATTCCCAGCCTGCTGCCGGCCAGCCAGGTGCCCGCCGGGCTGATGCTGAACCGGCTGAGTTTCCAGATCATGATGACCGCCGGCCCGGCGCTCGCGGGCCTCATCGCGGCCGTGCCGCAACTGGGCCTGCGTGCGTGCTATCTCATCGACGCGGTCAGCTTCGCCGCGTCCCTGTACGCCGCGGCCCGGCTCCCCGCGATGCGGCCATCGGCCAGTGCAGCACGGCCGGGCCCCCGCGCGGTAGCCGAAGGTATCACCTTCATCCGCCGCAGTCCGGTCCTGGCCGGCGCGTTCCTTGCCGATCTCAACGCCACCGTCTTCGGTCTGCCCGTTGCCCTCTTCCCGGCGATCAACGCCGAGCGGTTCGGCGGCAACCCCCGCACACTCGGCCTGTTCACCGCGGCGATCGGCCTGGGCGGCCTGGTCAGCGCGGCGTTCTCCGGGCCGGTCATGCACAGTTCGCGCCAGGGCCGGGCGATGCTCTGCGCGGTCATCGTATGGGGCGCAGCCTTCGCCGGTTTCGCCATCTCCCCGATCCTGTGGCTGACGCTCAGCCTGCTGGCCGTAGCCGGGGCTGCGGACACGTTCACCGTGGTGTTCCGGGGGGCGATCCTCCAGGCCGTGACACCAGACCAGCTTCGCGGGCGGGTCATGGCCGCCGACTACGTCGTCGGTGCAGGCGGCGGCCAGCTCGGCAACCTGGAGGCGGGCGCCCTGGGATCGCTTACCACGCCGACGATCAGCGCGCTCAGCGGCGGCCTGGCCACCATCGCAGGCGTCATCGTGATCGGCCTGGCACTGCCGGCTTTTACCCGCTACCGTCGCCAGCCACACGATCTCAGCCACAAAGGCCTGCAGTCCGCAGGCACCGATGCCGGGCTGCATGGCGGGTAGTGGCCGGATCACGCCCGTCGCGTGCGGAAGTGGCGTGGCTCGCCGTTATCGTGTGGCCATGGCTCAGCAACTGCTCACCGGACGCCTCGCACTACGGCCGTGGACGGTTGACGATGCCGGGGCGGCGCTTGGTGCCTACGGCGATGCGCAGGTCGCCCGGTGGCTGGCTCCGGCGATGGACAAAGTCCAGGATCCCGATGCCATGCGCCTGGTCCTGCAGCAGTGGGT
>Ga0182015_10007946_pt1 | contig 10239 bp, 13 predicted proteins | sample 712P3MmetaG_FD_120478 | JGI IMG/M metagenome (GOLD analysis project Ga0182015, IMG submission 120478) | Permafrost microbial communities from Stordalen Mire, Sweden - 712P3M metaG | ecosystem: Environmental > Terrestrial > Soil > Wetlands > Permafrost | place: Sweden: Stordalen | collected... | reverse complement strand
TGCCGTCGCCACTACCCCGGCAGGTCCGATGGAACTGATTCGCTCATTCCTGCTCCATCGTCGTCGGCCTTCCCCAGATTACAGTTGGGTCGGCTCCTGCATTAACCGTTTCGAGGCCTGCTCAGCGTTCACTCGCGTTACAACCTGCAGACTTGCCAAGTCGCCTTATGCGACCCTCTACACTGGAGGCTCCGACGGCTTTGTTACCTCTACCGCCGCTCCGATTGCTACCGGGTGGAGCGATCCAGTTCCCGGGCGGGTCTTTCATCCCGCTGTGGACCAGTGCCTTTCACGGCGCACTGTAATCGCGGTTTCGACAGCTACTTCGGGTTCTGTATTTCTGCCAAATGCCCCTTCAGAATTTCTGAACCCTCTGAATCCGGTGCAAGTTCCAGATATTCGCGAAGGTGAGAAGCCGCATCAGTTGGATTGTGCTTTGCTTCGTAAATTTGGGCGAGTAAGAACTGGACCATCGGTTCGGAGTGATTCCTGTCGATCTCTTCGGCTTTCAATGCCCTCTTTTCCGCTTCGGGCAACTGGTTCAGACTGAAATAGGCGATCGCACTGAAAAAATAGGCATAGGGGTCATGCAGCGGGTCGAGTTCGAGTGCCCGGGTTGTGTGGCGCAACACTTCATCCCATCTTTCCTCCCGTCCGGCGATTTCAGCCAGGCAGAGATATGACGGCAAATAATTGGGATCGGCCTCAGATGCCTGCGAACAGGCCCTACGGGCCTGGTCTGCTTGCTGCTGCGCTTCCAGTATTTGCCCGAGCATGACCCATCCCGCAACATATTTAGGGTAGATTTGGACAGCCTTCCGCAAATGCTGCTCCGATGCAGCAAGGCGATGGCTCTTCAGAGCCGAACAGGCAGCGCCGTACTCCTTCTGCGCCTTAGGAGGAAGCTTCAGGCTATCGACGCTCGTAAGACCGGCAAGTCCGGGAAAGGGCTGGATGGAACACAGCTTTTGAGCGCCGCCACGCTCCGTTGACCGGCCGTTGTCTGCAACCGTCAGGTCAATGGGAAGCCTCGGCGAGATCGCGGTTTGGGCCGAGTTCAGGGCCGGGCAACCATGGCAAGAGGCCGATTCTTGCGCTACGGCGAACACAGTGCAAAACAGGACTATCAATAGGGCGCCAAGCCCCAAGCAATTCAAGTTCAGGATTACTCCCAACGGGGAGTTGTGCTGTGTGTGATGACCGGTCTCCATAGGCACACCCCGATCTCAAGCGATGGAAGTAATTCTGTACCTGTGGCGGGCCAGACACAAGCACGTTAATAGTTGGCCATAAAGTGCGCCGTGAAAGGCGCTGGACTTCAGCGGGTGAAACTCCCGCCCGGGAACTGGTTCGCTCCACCCCGTAGCAATCGAAGCGGCAGCGGAGGCAACGAAGCTGTCGGAGCTTTCGATGTAAAGGGTCGCTTGGCGACTCCGCGAGGCAATCAAAAACACACGAATCAGCAGACCCGGATTCTATGCTGTCGAGCAACGAGGAAATAGCTGCATTAACCGATCATCTCTTCCTGCCGCAGAAAGAGAAACTCGAAGGACTATTGCGATATGAATCTAGGTTCCGCCGGCAACTGAACCACGCGATCGGTGAGTTAGAGCGGCTGCAGACGCGCAGGAAGGAAGGATCTACTCTGGTAAATGTTGGTAATATTGCGAAACAAAGCCAAGAAGTCCTTTAGTTTAAATAGCCCGGTGGCTAGGCTTGGCAAAACAAAGCCAAATGCTTGCGGCGATGAGGGATCGTGAAATCGTTCCTCGCGGAGCGCACTCCACGGACGTGATTCGGAGAAATGTCGTTCCCTCCCGGAGACGCCCCTTGTCAAAAGCCGCTTAATCTATATTGATAGATGGATATGTGCTTAATAGATGGATATGTGCTTAATGGATATATGCTTGCATGACGAGAAATGCCGTGTCCGAGCCTGAAACCACCCGTCTAACCATTACCTGGTCCAAAGAGGCCGATCATGCCTTGCGCACCTTTCTGGGTGCCCAGGGCATGAAGAAGGGTGCTCTCTCGAAATTCATCGAAGAGGCTGTCCGCTGGCGCATCTTTCATCAGACCGTCCGCGAAGCCCGCCAAGCTTTCGCCGACGTTTCCCCGGACGAACTCCAGAAGATGATTGATGACACCGTCGAAGACGTGCGCGCGAAACACTACCGGGAGCGCGCCAAACGGTCCTGATGCGCCTCATCCTCGACAGCAACATCCTGCTCTCCGCGCTTCTGGCTCCTCTGGGCGCGCCAGCCAAACTTCTCTCGACGCTTGGGAGCGCAAGAAGTTCACGCTCGTCGCCCGTGACGCGCTCATAGCGGAACTCCGCGAGGTCGCCGGTCGACCGTTTTTCCGGGCGAGACTTCGCGCCAGCGCGGCCGAGCTGCTCGCCGCGGGCCTGCGGGACTTCTCCGTTTTTTGCCGGGACCTGCCCTCCGGCCACGTCGCGGTTGACTTGGTAACGGGCTGGAAGATCGACTTCATTATCCGCAAGTCCCGAGCCTTCAGTGAAGAGGAATTCCGTCGTCGCGCTCAGTTCAACTTACAAGGTGTCCCTCTTTTTGTAGCGAGCGCCGAGGATGTAGTCATCTCGAAGCTCGAATGGGCAAAGCTGGCACAATCCGCAAGACAGATCGAGGACGTTGCCGCGATATTGAGAATGCGGTGGAACTTGCTGGATCACACCTACCTGGAGAAATGGATCCGAGGGTTGGGGCTTGCGACCGAATGGAACGATGCTCGGAGTGCAGCGGGTGTCTCCGAATGAGGGGAAAAACCCAAGACCGCGTCTTCTGAAGATCGCGGTCTGTTCCTCTCCCGCAACAAAATTCTTATGGATATTTCCCCATCGCTGGACGCAAAGGCTGGAGGGGCAGCGGGTTGGTTTTCTGTTCTGGGCGTTGCCTGCGGTGGAGACAGCACGACAGCGTCGCTTCTATGTCAGCGAATTCCAAGCAGCACGGCGATGTATTGCCGCACTTTCGGGAGCAGCGTTGCCTCGGCTTTGGAATGAAATTGTGCCTGGCGGCCTGCCCAGTCCAAGCTTTTAAGCTGATCGACTAGGATAGCACCTTCTACCTTATCGACTTTGACGGGCAGCGCGAAGGGATATGGTTTGCGCTTGCTCGTCAAGGGACAAACTACCGCTAGCCCGCTGGCTCGGTTATAGCGTTGATCGGTCAGCACCAGTGCGGGCCTCCGCTTGGCCTGTTCGTGGCCAACCTGGGGGTCAAAGTCGATGAAGACGATGTCCCCCGCTTCGGGTACGTACGCGGTCACCATTCAACTCTTTCCTTTCCAACTTCTGGGCCCGTAGAAATCTCGGGGTACCGATTATCCGGGGTAATCTGAGAAACGAGTTGAGCCAGGGTCGGTATTTTGGTGGCCCGGCGCAGCTCGATCTGCCCGTCGCCGGCTTCGATTTCCAGGAAATCACCTTCCTTGAGGCGGGCCTCCTCGATGATCGGCTTCGGGATGCGCACTGCCAGACTATTGCCCCACTTGACCATCTGAGCCTTCATAACCTTGCTCCTTCGTCTATTGACTACGATACGCAGTATACACAACTGTATATACATTGTATATTACGCGTAAATGTACCGCGGATCGGGACGGATCTGCTAAGCGTCCGGGCCCGACTTCCGCGCGCTCGCATCGCTTTTCCTGGCCGCGGATTGATCACGACGGCCACCACTACCAGATCTGCTCGTTGTGAGGAACGGCATACGAGTATGACTGGAGAATGATGCACCGGACGAACCGGTTGCTGGCGCCCCAAGTCCAGCACGGCTCGCAGTCGAGGCATTAGGCCTCTCTTTGCGCCTCGCTGTGCAAAAAGGTGCAGAAGTAAAAGAAACCCTTTCTACTGCAAACCGAAAGGGGCTGCCAAGACTTTGTCGAAGCATGGGCCAGCGGAAGGCCGCCTGAGAATCGGCCAGCAGAACCTATCGGGTTTGAGGAGCAGGTCCAAAAAACTCCGCGCGCTGGTTTTTGTTGCCGATAACTTGCGCGACCCCGTCCACAAACACATGATCGTTCTCCCGCAGTTGCGGGCGCAAGTTGAGCGGGACAAGATTTGTGAGGGGTCGCGCGTCGATGGGGACGGGCGGCGAGCGACGGTCGTAGGATCCGACGTTCCGCTTGATCGAGAAGATCTGGAGCGTAGGGCTGGGTTGCCTTCTTACCGGGAAGCTGGCTCGCGGAATGAATGTCACGAACATAAAGTCCAGAGCAGAGCGTCAGACGGCGCCGCGCGGGCAACAAGTGCCAAGGATGTAAACCGATTCTTCGGCGAGTTGACGTAGTATCACAGCTAGACGCTGTCTTGCGGACAAGTGGCGGCATGTGAGTGATTCGTCGAGGCAGTCCCTTCTCATGGCGGAGAGAAACGACAAAGTCGACGATGTAAACCCAGGCGATAGCCGCCGCGCCGCGAAAAAGCCCTATCAAGAACCTGCATTCCGGTACGAGCGCGTTTTCGAGACAATGGCGCTCTCCTGCGGCAAAGTTAATGCCACCGAATTTCAGTGCAGATTCCACCGGATGAGTTCGTAGCCTTGCTATCCATGCCAGCCGCGCCGGAAACTCCCGAGGATCCTAAACTTGGTCTTGCGGCCGAGATTCTTCGCTGCCGCGGCACCATTCACCTCAAGGCATGGGGAGCGAGCATGCTTCCCTCCGTGTGGCCGGGCGATCTGCTGACGATTCAAAGCGCAGCGCACGAGGAGGTCGTTCCCGGAGATATCGTGTTGGTCCTGCGCGGCAAACGTTTCTTTGTTCACCGCACCGTCGAAATTCAACGAGGCCGGGATTGTTTCTCGTGGATCACGAGAGGTGACGCGATGCCCCACAACGATCCGCCCGCAGCCGCATCCGAACTGCTGGGCCGAGTGGTGTGCATTTGCCGCGCGAATCGCAGTTTCGTCCCCAGTCGGCGAATCTCGCTGCTCCATTCCGCGCTAGCGTGGATGCTGTGCCGCTGGGACGGATTCCGCAATCTCACGTTGGAGATTCAAACGGCGAGCCTACAGCCAGGTCCGGCGCGCGCTTGGCAGCTTTTTCGAAGTGTATTCGGTGCACTGCGGGGGACTTCCGGCATTTCTCCATCGAGTGCTTCTCATCAATGACGACTGTCCTCCCCACAACCGCGAAAGAGGCAGTATCCATTGAGATCGGCGGAATGGCGATTGCCCTGCACACAGAGGACGCTTTATTTCGTCGGCTGATCGAGAATCGCTACGCGGGTTTCGTCGGAACTTCACCGAGTTCGCACTTCGACTTCGACATCGACCTGTACGAGCCATCCGAGCCCTCCCCAGCCAACGATAACCTGGAGGTGAAGATCGAAGCAGGTGAGTGGTTGCTGCAGCGAGGCGACTTCCGCGCACGATGGAATCCGCACACCAGCCAGGGTCACATTCGTCAATCGTACAGTCCCTACGCCATCGATTGCGTTTTGCGCATCGTGCACACTCTCATCCTGGCGAGGCAAGGAGGGTTCTTAGTTCATGCCGCCAGTGCGATTCGCGGGGGGAAAGCCTTTCTGTTTTCCGGAGTTTCCGGCGCGGGCAAGACGACGATCTCCCGTCTGGCGCCGCTCGATGCGACATTGCTCACCGACGAAATCTCCTACGTGCGGCGCGAGGGCGATCGCTATCTGGCCTGCGGAACCCCTTTTGCGGGAGAGTTGGCACGGGTCGGAGAAAACCAATCCGCGCCTGTCAGCGCACTCTTTTTGCTCGAGAAAGGCTTGCAGAACAGGATCGAACCGGTGGGTGCCACGGAAGCCGTCCAGCGACTGCTGCGGAACATCTTGTTTTTCGCCGACGATCGGGAGCTGGTGAAACTCGTTTTTCAGTCGGCGTGCGAGTTTGCTAGTTTGGTTCCCATCCACCGCTTAGTATTCGTCCCCGACCAACGTGTCTGGGACATAATACGGTAGTCACTGGAAAATCATGATGGCCGAAAAATACATTGCGCGTAGCTCAGAGATCGCAGCCCGCCTCGTGGGCGGCGAGATGATGGTGATGTCGGCCGCAGATTCGACTTTTTTCACCCTCAATGAAGTCGCCTCCGCGATTTGGCAGGCAGCCGACGGGCGCACGCCACTGTCGAAAATCGTCGCCGGTAAAATCTGCCAGGAATTCGATGTCGATCAGGAACAAGCGCAGCGCGGCGCCGACCGCTTCGTCGACGAACTTTCGCAATACGGCATTCTGCTGGTATCGGACCAGCCGCTGATGGATCCTTCCTCGCCTCCGGAGAGCCGATGAGTCTTCTGGCCGAGATGAATCAAAAAGCGCTGAACCTGGGCCTACCCATCAGCGTTCACCTCGATGTCACCTACCGCTGCAATGAACGCTGCGTGCATTGCTACCTGGATCATGACGATCATGGCGAGATGACGACGGAGGAAATCGCTGATGTGCTTGCCCAGCTCGCCGAGGCCGGAGTATTTTTCCTCACGCTAAGCGGCGGTGAAGTTCTCATGCGCCGGGATTTCTTTGAAATCGTGGAACGGGCGCGGCAACTGCTGTTCAACGTAAAGGTGAAGACCAACGGGGTGATGATCCGCGAGAAGGAAGCCGCGAGACTTCGCCAGTTCGGCGTCGAGCAGGTACAGATCAGTGTCTATTCCCATCGGCCGGAAGTTCACGATGCAATTACCAAACTGCCCGGGTCACTGAAGCGAACGATCCGGGCGATTCGATTCTTGAAGTCCCAGGGGCTGAAGGTCACCATCGCCAACGTTCTCATGGCGGGCAATTTCTCCGACCAACCCGGCGTGATCGCGTTGGCGAAAGAGTTAGGAGTTTTCTACACCCTCGACCCTACCATCACGCCAAAAATGGACGGAGATACATCCATCCTCGCCCTGCGAATTCCGGGGTCTGAACTCAAGCAGGTCTTCCACAACCCGGAACTGGTGGGCAACGTGGAAGAATTCTGCGCTCCTCCGCCTGCACCTGGGGAAGACGTCATGGAAGGTTTCCCCTGTAGCGCCGGTCACACCGCCTGCTACATTTCCCCTTACGGCGATGTCTTTCCCTGTGTGCAATTCCCTCTTCCCAGCGGCAATGTGCGTCGGCAGAAATTCCTCGACATCTGGCGTAATTCTCCGCAATTGAAAGAGGTCCGCTCGATCCGCGCCCGGGATCTTCCCACCTGTTCGACTTGCGCCCACGTAGGAACCTGCACGCGTTGCCCCGGCTTGGCTTACATGGAGGGCAACATGCGAGGGCCGTCCACAGCAGATTGCGAGAAGTCGTTCCAGAGGACAGGCATCCCATCGGCGAACATGCTGGCAAGGACGCGAGTAGGTTCCGCGGGTCCGTTGATTCAAATCCAATCCCTTGTTAACTCAGTGCCAATCCACCCGTTTTCGGGGGAAGATAACCTCGTCACCCCCTGAAGGATTGATTGGGATAAGCGCGAAGGGTTCGACTCGGCTGCCTCGCCCGTACGCCAGCTAGAACGAAAAAATTGACTGAGGTCCACGTCGGCGGCCAGGTGGAAGTATCATTTTGCGTGTTACGAAAGTAAGGTCCGAAATTCCCAAAATGTGAGCGAAGATGAGAATGGGATTAGAGTGGCACGATGGGGAAATTTTTGGGGAGAGGCACGATGCGAACGTTCGCATTCCGGTGGTTCTGCTTGGCGGCTGGCTTGCTCCTGATGGGCATTCCGCTTTCGGGCCAGGCAGGGCGGGAGGGGACCTCTCAAGGTGACGCGAGCCACGAACCGACGCACCTGGGGTATCCACAGGACTGGAGTTCGCGGCACCTCCTGATGCCGGGCGCGCGCGCCGAGGATGTGCTGGCGGCGGGAGACCACGACCCGCGCTATGTTTACAACATGGTGATGCGGCAAGCGGCGGTGGAAAACCTGCGCGAAGCGGCGGAAGAAGCGCCCATCGGGATCTTTGGGCCATTGCCCCCACGCCGAATTCCGCCGCGAATTCCCCGCCAAAAAATGAAGATCGACTGGGCTGTTTCGCTGGAGAATGGGTACGTGCCGCAGAACCAATTTCCGGCGAAATACCAGTTCGACGTGGTCGCGGAGAATTGCAACTCCGATTACATTGTGTTTGGACTGACCGTCACTTCAGGGACGCAGGCCAACTTGGTCGGGATCAACAATCTGTACACGTCAGCGAGTCCGCCGTGCAATAGCGGATCGCCCTGGGTGGCATTCGCCTTCAACGCGGCGACGCATGGGGGCCTGATCGAGACATCGCCGGTGATTTCTACCGATGGAACCAAAGTGGCGTTCGTCGAAAGCACCAGCGGGGCTTCATATTTCCACGTTCTGGTGCTCCCCAATACGATGCCTACGCCGCCGTCCCAAGATGGAACGGTGTTGAGTCCACTGACTCCGCTTCCGTGCACCGAGCCCACGACAACCTTCTGCATGACGGACCTCACCATCGAAAGCAGCGCGAGCAATTCGAATTCCTCGCCTTGGGTGGATTACAGCACGGATACGGCGTACGTTGGCGCCGACAATGGCTTGCTATATAAGATCACGCCGGTATTCGGCGGCGGCGCCCCGGCGCTGGTCAACGATCCGAGCAACTGGCCGGTCACGGTCTCGACTCAGTCCACCAAAGTGCTGACGGCTCCGATTGTCGATGACACGTCGGGCAGGATTTTTCTCGGAGACGGGTATGGATACTTGTACGCGGTCAGCCTGACGAATCCGGGTAAGACGTACGCGGCGCAGCTGGCCGTCGGGTGGGTGGGGAACGGAGCCGGGACGGGGATTGTGGATCCGCCTTATGCTGTCACCGATCCCGCCAATCCCACAGTCGACCAAGTGTTCGCGTTTACGGGATGCAGCGAGGTCGAGGGCATCGGTGGCGCAATTAGCCAGGTTGGGGCGAACTTCACAAGTTCTACTGCGCTCACAACAAGCAATACAGTGGATCTGGGATCGGGGCACGGGAACGGGGACTGCACCGGGGGCAACGTACACTCCGGGACATTTGATAACGCATTCTGGGTGAATGGGTCGACGTCGGGGCACATGATCGCGTGCGGATTCGTGTCGGGGACACCGGGCGCACCGCTGATCCCGTCGAATCCAAAGATGTATTTCTTCCCCTTTGCTAGTAACGTCATTACGAGCACGGGCTCGTCCACTTTTGTGGTAAACAACACGGTAGGGGACGAGTGTTCGCCGCTAACCGAGTTCTACAACGGAACGACGGACCGGATGTTCTTCGGAGTGGGCTCAACCGACGGCTACTTGGAGAGCTCCACGATTACGACTTCGCTGACGACACCGACTTGCACAGGCGCACCGACATCCAGCTGTGTGACGGCTCCGAGTGCCCTGGGAGGAACCAGCGGAATTGTGATCGACAACGAATTGTCGAACGGTGGGACGAACATTTACTTCTCGACCATGGCGCCGGGGTCCGTGAACGGCCAGAAGTGCAATGTATCAGGAGGGACCGCAAATCCCTATTGTGCCGTGAAGCTTACCCAGTCAGCTTTACAATAGGGGATCTGCGATCCGCCTTTGATAACCCCAGCATCTGAACTCCTTTCTCTTCTCGCTGTCTGTCAGCGTGCTTCTGCTCAATATCAACCGCTACCCAGAGAATTACTGGGCAACCCAATTTCTTGACCGGCACACCCCGCTTCGGCGCTACAATATCAGTGCTGCGCTGAAGATTGAGACCTGCGGCACTTTGGCGTCCTAGAACACCTCGTTTTCCGGGTTTGATGTGTCTGACTTCTTCGCCATGTGCCGCGAGCACTAGTCGTCAGGGCTGGAGTGGAGCCCTCAGGCTCGCACTCGGAGTGAAGATGATATGAAGAGTCTCATGTTCATAACGCTGCTCTTGTCCGCAGCACTTGCGCTTCCTGCGTTCGCACAGCAAACCAACCCAAACTCAAGCGCGCAGCCAACAGGGTCTGCGGGCCAAACTAGTCCCCCTTCACAGTCCTCCCGCCAGGACTTCTGGGACGGCGATGAGCCTAGCTTCGGAGCGCTCATCTTGCACCCGTATGCCAGCAAGGGATACGTACGTCGGCATGTTCAGCCCATCCAGGACCGGGTCAACGAGCTCGATGAGCTTACCGCGGCTAACGCTAAAATGATCAGGGACGTGGATGGCCGCGCGCACCAAGGTATTCAACAAGCTTCCGAAAAGGCCAACCTAGCCGACGAGCACGCGGCAGACGCCGCCAACAAAGCTCAGATGGCCCATCAGACGGCGGCCGC
>Ga0182015_10007944_pt1 | contig 10240 bp, 9 predicted proteins | sample 712P3MmetaG_FD_120478 | JGI IMG/M metagenome (GOLD analysis project Ga0182015, IMG submission 120478) | Permafrost microbial communities from Stordalen Mire, Sweden - 712P3M metaG | ecosystem: Environmental > Terrestrial > Soil > Wetlands > Permafrost | place: Sweden: Stordalen | collected... | reverse complement strand
CCGGCTCCACGCCTCATGGCCGAGCACGCTGTAGGCCGGCCGGGGGGCCGGGCGGACGTACCCGGCGCTGCTCACCGGCCGCACCCGGCCAGGGTCCGCGCCCAGCCGCCGGAAGACCTCCTGGGCCAGCCCGAACCACGTCGTCTCCCCTGAACTCGTCGCGTGGTACACCCCGGCCGGCGCCCCCGACGTGACCAGCGCGACGATCCGGTCAGCGACATCCATCGTCCAGGTCGGCTGCCCGTGCTGGTCATCCACGACATCCAGGGCCGGCCGTTCGCGCTCCATCCTGATCATCGTCCGCACGAAGTTCGGCCCGTGGGCCCCGTACAGCCAGGCGGTCCGCACCACATAGCCGGCCGTACCCAGCTGCTCCAGCACGGCCTGCTCCCCGGCCAGCTTGGTCCGCCCGTAGGCGGTGCCGGGCGACGGGACATCACCCTCGGCATACGGCCGCCGGGCGCGCCCGTCGAACACGTAGTCGGTCGATGGCTGGATCAGCGCGGCGCCGGATGCGGCGCACGCCGCGGCCAGGCCGGCCACCGCCTGGCCGTTCAGCCGGAGCGCGGCGTCCTCGGCCGTCTCGGCGGCGTCTACCGCGGTCCAGGCCGCGCAGTTGACGACGGCGTCCGGCCGCCAGTGCTGGAGCGCGGCCCGGACGGCTTCACCGTCCGTAATGTCAAGATCCCTGCGGGTGAGACCGGTCACCGCCGCGCCACTGCGCCCGAGAACGGTCACCAGGTCCCGGCCCAGCATTCCGGCCGCACCGGTCACCAGCCACCGGCTCATCAGGCCGGCCCGCGGCCAGCCGCCGGCACGCCCGGTTGCTTCAACGGTTCCCACCAGCGGCGGTTGTCTTCGTACCACCGGACGGTGGCCTCCAGGCCGTCTTGGAACGGAGTGCGCGGCGTATACCCGAGGGCCCGGAGGGCTGAGTCGTCCAGGGAGTAGCGGCGGTCATGCCCCTTCCTGTCTTCCACGTAGGCGACCATGTCCCAGCCGGCGCCGCAGCAGTCCAGCAGGGCGCCAGTGAGCTCACGGTTGGTCAGTTCCGCGTCACCGTTGATGTGGTAGACGCCGCCGCGCGTGCCCCGTTCCAGCACCAGCTGGATGCCCCGGCAGTGGTCGTCGACGTGAATCCAGCCGCGGACGTTGCCACCGTCCCCGTACAGCGGGACCTTCAGCCCGTCGAGCAGGTTGGTGACGAAGAGGGGGATCACCTTCTCGGGGAACTGGTACGGGCCGTAGTTGTTGCAGCAACGGGTAACGCACACATCGAGCCCGTGGGTCCGCGCGTAGGCCCGGGCCATGAGGTCGCCGCCGGCCTTGGCGGCGGCATAGGGCGAGTTCGGCTCGAGCGGCGCATCTTCGGCCCATGATCCGCGCTCTATGCTTCCGTAGACCTCATCGGTGGAGACCTGGACGACCCGGCGGATCTGCGCGTCCAGGCACGCCTGCAACAGGACCTGAACCCCAGTGACGTTCGCGGCCACGAAATCCGACGCCCCCGCGATGGACCGGTCCACATGTGTCTCGGCCGCGAAGTTGAGCACCGCGTCATGACCGGGGAGCAGCGCCTGAAGCAGCGCCGCGTCGCAGATGTCGCCATGGGTGAAGGTGAGGCGGGGATCGCCGGAGACCGGCTCCAGGTTGGCCAGGTTTCCCGCATAGGTCAGCTTGTCCAGCACGGTCACCTGGGCGTCCTCGAAGCCCGGGTAGCCACCGCCCAGCAGCGTGCGGACGTAGTGCGAGCCGATGAACCCGGCTCCGCCGGTGACCAGAATTTTCATGAGCTGATCTGCACCCTGCTGTGATCGCCCAGGATCAGCCGGTGCGCCTTCGGCACTCTCGGTGCCGGAGTGACCTGCACATCGTGGCCGATGATGGATGCCTCGATCCGCCGGACCCCGCGGATAGAAGCTCCGCGCAGCACGATGGAGTACTCGATCTCGCTGTCCTCGATGACGCAGTCCTGCGCCACCGAGGTAAAGGGGCCGACGTAGGAGTCGATCACCCGGCTGCCCGCGCCGATGATGACGGGCCCCACAATGCGCGAACCGCTCACCTGCGCACCGTCCTCGATCACCACCCGGCCGATGAGATCGCATCCGGCATCGACCAGACCGCCGCGGCGGGGCTGCACGGTCTCCAGCACCATGCGGTTGACCTCGAGCATGTCAGCGACGTTACCCGTGTCTTTCCAGTAGCCCGAGATGGTCGTGGACGTTACCTTGCGGCCATGGTCGATGAGCCACTGGATGGCCTCGGTGATCTCCAGTTCGCCGCGGCCCGACGGCTTGAGGTGCTGGACCGCCTCATGGACGGCGGACGTGAACATGTACACGCCCACCAGCGCGAGATCGCTCTTCGGCCGCTGGGGCTTTTCCTCCAGGCCGACGACCTGCCCGGCGTCGCCCAGTTCGGCGACACCGAACTCGGTCGGGTCCGGCACCCTGGTCAGCAGGATCTGCGCGTCCGGCCGGGTGGCGCGGAACTCCTCGACCAGCTGGGTGATACCGCCCACGATGAAATTGTCGCCCAGGTACATGACGAAGTCGTCCTCACCGAGGAAGTCACGGGCCACGAGCACCGCGTGCGCCAGGCCGAGCGGGGCCTCCTGCCTGATGTAGCAGGCGTCAAGGCCGAACGCCGAGCCGTCCCCCACGGCCGCCCGGATCGCCGCCTCGGTATCTCCCACCACCAGCCCGACGTCGGTGATCCCCGCGTCCCTGATGGCCTCGAGGCCGTAGAAGAGAACGGGCTTGTTGGCGACCGGCAGGAGTTGCTTGGCTGAGGTGTGCGTGATCGGCCGGAGCCGGGTCCCCGCACCCCCGGCCAGCACCAGGGCTTTCATGTACCAGAAACTAGCGCCCCGCAGCCACCGCCCGCAGCGACAGGGGGCTAGAACCGGCTGCATCGGGGGGCGGCCGGGACGGGGAGCCTGGATCGGGGCGGCCGGGACCGGGGGAGCCTGAATCAGGGGGCGGCGCTGTCTCGCGGGCTGCCGGTGTGGAAGGCGTTCTGCGCCCCGGCGAGTCCGTCGGTCAGCAGCGCCTCCACCGCGTCGGCGCTGCGGTCGATCAGGAAGGGGAGTTCCTTGCGCTGCGCCGCAGTGAAGTCCCGCAGCACGAACGCCGCCGGGTCCATCCGCCCGGGCGGACGGCCGATTCCGAAGCGCAGCCGGTGATAGTCGCGGGTGCGCAGCGCGGCAGTCACCGAACGAAGTCCGTTGTGCCCATTGTCCCCGCCGCCCAATTTGAGCCTGATGGTGCCGAACGGAAGGTCCAGCTCATCATGGAGCACAACGATTCGGCTGACCGGCAGCCGGTAGTAGTCGCGGAGGGCGGCCACGGGGCCGCCGGATTCGTTCATGAAGGTGAGCGGCTTGGCCACGGTCACCGGCAGTCCGGCCAGCCGGCCGTCACCGACGCTGGCCCGGAACTTACTCCTCCGCAGCCGCGCGCCAGCCCGGTCGGCGAGCAGGTCCGCGACCATGTACCCGGCGTTGTGCCGGTTGCCGGCATACTCGGCACCCGGGTTGCCCAGCCCGACGATGAGCCAGCGCTCCTCCGCCATGCCCCGCTCGTCCCGGCCTGGCGCCCGCCGGCCCCTGAAGAACCTCAGCCCGACTGCTCGCTGCCCTGCTCGGGCCGGCCCTCGCCCTCGCCCTCGGGCACCGGAGCAGGCTCGGCGCTGACAGCCGCCTCCGGAACGCCGAGGTCGGCCTCCATCTGCTCGGCGGTCGGCGCGGCCACCACGTGCAGGATCAAGGTGTCCGGCTCAACGGCGAGGGTGGAGCCCTCAGGCAGATCGAGGTCGCCGGCGTGGACCGAAGTGCCGACCTCCATGCCCTCCACGTCGATCTCGATGCCCCGCGGGATGTTCGTCGCCTCGGCCTCGATCGAGATCTGGATGAGCTGCTGCTCGAGCAGGCCGCCGGGGAACACCTCGCCGATCACCTGGATGGGCACGTCCACGGTGACCTTCTCGCCGCGCCGGACCAGGATGAAGTCCACGTGCTCCACGGAGCCCCTGATGGGGTCGCGCTGGACAGCCTTGGGCAGCGCCAGCTGGCTCCCGCCCGGCAGGCCGTCCAGCCGGATCAGCGCGTTCGACGTCTTGAGTGCCATCATGACCGCGTGACTGGGGAGCGTGAGATGCCGCGTTTCCGTGCCGTGGCCATAGAGGACGGCGGGAACCCGGCCCGCAAGGCGAGCGCGGCGGGCGAAGCCCTTGCCGAACTCGGTGCGCGACTCAGCGGGGATGCGGACCTCGGGCACGGTACTTGCTCCTTTTACATGAAGACCAGACCGTCGGCGCAGCGCGCTCCGTTGATACCGGACCAGGTCGATTGATTCCGGACCAGGTCGATCCGGACCAGTGATCCCGGCTCAGCCGGAGGGCAAACAACAGCCGACACGCACGCACACAGGCGCGCTCGTCGCAGTCTAGCCCAGAACTGGCCTAGACCCGCAGTGGTGCCATGCCGGTCACCCGGACATGGCACCACTGGCCATCACCTAGCCCTGGAACTTGTCGTCCGGCTCGACTCCCTGGAACTTGTCGTCCGGCTCGATAGTGGTATCAGGCTGACCCGCGCCCGGCGCGCTGGGTTCGGTCTCCGAGCCGGGTTCCTGGCTTGCTGCCGTCTCGGGAGGCTCCTGCGCATCGTCGGCCGGTGCCTGGCCCGCCACCTCGGTGTCCCCCGGTGTTGCCCCTTCGTTCCCCGTTGCCATTTTCGTTCCCTTCGTGCCCCGTTGGATCGAGCCATTGACAAATGGACGGCAGCAGGATATCGGGATAGCGAGTCAGATGGGGCAGAATACCCTTGCTTGTCTCAACCCGCGGCTTCTGTGAACGTCACCAGATTGGCCCGAACCTGCGCCGACTGGGCATGGTCACCAAGCTCTTCGAGCAGGTGAAGGGCCTCGTACAGCAATTCGCGCGCCTCCGCTTCGTTCCCGGCCCGCTGCTGGGTGAGGCCCAGCCGGTGCAGTGTCCGGGCCTGGCCGTGCCGATCGCCGATGTCGCGCCGGATGACCAGCGCCTCCTGCAGGGAGGCTATGGCCTGATCCGTTCCCCCCCGGCCGAGATAGGCCGCACCGAGGTCACTGAGGGAATCCGCCTCGGCGTCCCGGTCGCCCAGTTCGCGGAAGATGGCCAGGGCTTGCCGCAGGCATTCGATCGCCTCGTCGAATCGGGTTAGTTCGCGGTAGGCGCAGCCAAGGTTGTCAAGCGTGATGCCCTCGCCGTATCGCTTGCCGAACTGCCGCTGGATGCTAAGCGACCGCTGCCCAGCCGCCAGCGCCTCGCTGAACCGGCCCAGCACAAAGTAGGCATTGGCCACGTTAGTCGCGGCGCGCGCCTCACCCGGAGGGTCGCCCAGCTCGCGATAAAGCGCGAGCGCTTGCTCGAAACAGGGGATGGACTCCTCGATGCGCTGCTGGCCATAGGCCATGCCGAGGTTGTTCAGCATCCAGGCCTCGGCCAGGCTGTCACCGGCTTCGCGGGCGCTGGTCAGGCCGATCTGATGGGTCGTCACCCAGTTGGTCCAGTGGCTGCGCCGGTAGAAGAAGCTCATCGCGGCGGCCGACAGCTTCCAGGCAATCTCGTGCAGGCCCGATTCGGCGGCCAGCCGGACGGCCGCCACCAGCCGGGCGCGCTCAGCTTCGCACCAGTTCAGCGCTTCGTCGAGGGTGCTGAAGTCGAGTGGCCGCACCTCGGGCGGGGGCGGATCGAGTGGCACCCGGGTGTGCTGCGGGGAGATGACCCGAGCCGCCGCCTCCATGGTGTGCAGGTACCAGGTGAGCACGCGGACGATCGCGTCCCAGCGGTCCTGCTCGGTCTCCTGGGCCCGGGCCCGGTCGGCGGCGTACACCCGCAGCAGGTCATGGAACCGGTACACGTCCGGGATCGGCGAATCCAGCAGATGGGCGTTGACCAGGACTTCCAGGGCGTCCGCCACCGCGCTTTCCGGTTGCCCCAGCAGGGCGGCGACCGCGCGGAGCCCAATGGACGGTCCCGGCCACACGCCCAGCAGGCGGAACGCCCGGGCCGGTTCGACGCCGCCCGGCTGGCCGGAACCCGGGAGGCTGGCGAAGCTCACCTCGAAGCACGCCCGCACGGCCAGGTTTCCGACTCGCAGTTCGTCGAGCCGCTGGCGTTCGTCGGAAACCCGGACGGCCAGCGTGCGCACATTCCAGCCGCCCCGCGCGGCGAGCCGGGCGCCCGCGATCCTGATCGCCAGGGGCAGCCCGGCGCAGGCGTTAAGGACCTGGCTCGTCGCCTCCGGATCTGCCTCGGCGCGCTCGGCTCCGACGATGCCGGCGAACAGGGCGCGGGCCTCGGTCGGCTCCAGCACATCCAGGTCGACGAAACGGCTCCCGGCCAGATCGGGCATCCAGTTGCGGGTGGTCACCAGGACAGCGCACGAGGCGGAGCCCGGCAGCAGCGGCCGGACCTGGGCGGCATCCTTCGCGTCATCGAGGACGATGAGCACCCTGCGGTCGGTCAGCCGACTCCGGTACTGCGCGGAACGCTCCTCCTCGCCGACCGGGGTGCTCGCCGGATTCATCCCGAGATCACGCAGGAACCGGGCTAGCACGTCGCTCGGCGGGGCCGGATGCTGACTCGCGCCGAGCAGGTTGATGTACAGCTGCCCGTCCGGGAACTCGGCCCTGAGCAGGTGAGCCGTGTGCACGGCCAGCGTGGTCTTGCCGAGACCGCCGGCTCCGATCACCGCCGCGACGGCGACGGCACCCGGGCTGTCCGCCCGGCGCGGGCCCGCCAGCAGATCGCGCAGATCCCGCACATGCTCGGCCCGGCCGGTGAAGTCGGGGATATCGGCCGGGAGCTGAGCCAGCTGGGGCAGCGGCTGAGTTGCGGCGAGGGCGGGAGCAGCCCGGCCGGGGCTGGCAGGCGGCGTGCCTACGACGGGTGAGCCGGTCTGCGCCTGAGGCCTGGCGGCCGGCGGCTCATGGCCCACGTCGGCCGCCAGGATCTGCTGGTAGAGACGCTGCAGTTCGGCACCGGGGTCGACGCCGAGTTCCTCCGCGATCACCTCACGGGCCTGACCGTAGGCCTCCAGCGCCTCCGCCTGCCGGCCCGAGCTGTGCAGGGCGCGGATGAGCAGCATCCACAGCCCTTCCCGGATGGGGTGATCCGCGAGCAGCCGGCGCGCATCCGCCACCACCTGGGCCGGCCGTCCGCACGCGAGGTCGGCCTCCATCCTGAGCGCCTGGGTCTCGAAGCGTGATTCTTCGAGGCGGTCAGCTTCCGCGCTGATCAGGGCCGACGGGGGCACGTCGGCCAGCGCGCTGCCACGCCACAGCGCGAGAGCCTCATTCAGCAGTTCAGCGGCCCGGCGGGCATCCCCGCCCGACAACTCGCTGCTGCCTGCGGCAGTAAGGGCAGCGAATCGTTGGGTATCCAGGTCTTCGGGGGTGAGCAGGATCTGGTACCCCGGTGCTCGCGTCACCAGGATCCGGCCGTCGGCGTCACCGATCAGCCTGCGGAGCCGGTGCACGTAGACACTCACCAGGTTGGTGGCCGTGCTCGGGGGCTGCCCCGGCCACGCTTCCTCGATTAGCCGATCGGTCGAGACGACCTGGCCGGGGTTCAACAGCAGCACGGCCAGCACCGTGCGCCACTTCCGTGCGCCGACGCTGGTCCAGCCTCGTTCGGTCTGGACCTCAAGAGGTCCCAGCATCCGAAACAGCACCACGCCGCCCTGGTTGAGACTGTCGGTGCGCGTCCGTCCCCGGCAACCGTTTGCAGAAACGGGGCTCGACGCCACTCAATCATGGATGGATCAAGCCGTAAAACGGCCTGGTCACGGCGCGATCCCAGCGACGCTGGCGGGCCCGCTCACCGCTCAATCAATGATCAATCATGACGCAATAGCCCACTGGCATGCTCGCAGTATCCACGGCAGCAGAAACGGCCGACGGTGAGACCGGATACGGCGGACGGCAGCGCGGGGGCGCAGTCCGCAGCGATCCTGGTCAGGGTTGGGTTTGCGTGCCCCAGCCCTGATCAGGTTCGGTCATCGCCCGGGCCAGCCCCCGCTGATGACCTGAGCGGTGGCGCTGAAGTCCGTGCCGAGCGGGTGGCCGCCGTCTTCGTCGCTTGCGGGGGCGAAGACAGCGGTCACCTCCACATCAGGCCGTCCAGAACGCCAGCACGGCACCGATGTCCGCCGTGGAGCCCGGCCGGATGTCCCACTCGCTCATGCCTGGGACGGCCCGCCGCCATCCTGGGCAGCGGTCGCGTAGTTGCTGATCTCGATGAGGTTGCCGTCGGGGTCACGGAGGTAGACGCTGGTGATGGGGCCAACGGCACCGGTGCGGGCGACCGGGCCTTCCTCGACCGCGACGCCGTGCGCCGTGAGGTGGGCCAGCACCTGTGCCAGCGGCACGGCGGTCACCAGGCAGACGTCGGCGCTGCCGGGCACCGGGCTGGCCGCATGCGGGGTGAACTCATGACCCGCCTGATGAAGGTTGATCTTGCTGGTGCCGAACGCCAGCGCCCGGCGGCCGCTGCCGAAGTCGACCGGTTCCATGCCCAGGACCTGCTCGTAGAAGCGCATGGTGCGGTCGATGTCGGCGACGGTGAGGACGAAGTGGTCCAGCCTGCTGATCCGGATGCCTCCTGACGGCGGCTCCGCAACGTTTTCCGTCACCTGACGACTTGTACCCCTGAAACGGCTGCGTCTCCCCTGGCCGGACGGGTTCAGTACGGGTGAGCTATCAGCAGGTCGCGGCGACGATGGCCACGACCAGGCTGAGGGCGGCGATGGTGCGGGTGATCAGGTCACCGGTCGAGCTCCGCTGGTACTCCTGCCCGCCTTCCCGGCCTTGCTGGCGCGCGACGAAGTCGGCCAGGGGCTTGATGGCCGTCGCGTACTCCCGAGTGATGGCCACGAGCTGCTCCTGCGTGACGTAGGTGCCGCGCTCCTTCTCAATCTGGGAGCGGAGTTCGTTCGCTTTCTCGTCCTTGTAGGTCTGGATTTCGCGGGCCAGTTCTAATGCCGCGCGGTCGGCCGTCTCCTTGATCTTGAGGGCCTTCTCGCGCTCCAGGTTGACCTCGGCGTAGCGGCGGTCACGTTCGGCCTCGAATCGCAGGTCGCTCTCGCGCACCTTCGCGAGGTGCTTCTGGAGCGGGACGGTCTCGCAGTAGTCAACGGCCACGGATGCTCCCTCCGTCTCCCCGGCGCGCCGCACCATCGTCACCCTTGGCAACGGCTAGTTACCTATAGTTATCTGGCCGCTGAACTGGGAGAATTAGCTAGCCCGCTCCTCTATTCTCACTCTTGGCAACGTATGTGTTACTCAAAGTAACCTAGTAGCCCGGTGTTGGCCGCCGACGACGCCGGCTCAGCCGAAGTGGCCGAGGTCGAAGTGGTCGAGGAGAGCAGCACCGTCTTCGGGCACGCAGACGCGCAGGGTGATGGTCTCGGCTTCGATCCGGATCGCGAAGTCGAAGAACGGGCAGCAGGCTTTCTCGCGCTGCGCCAGCCGGATAAGCGCCCCGATCTGATCGAGGTCAGCACGCAGGCGCAGCGATATCTCGGTTGGCGAGACCCGGTCGGCCGCCACGGCCTGGGTGGCCAGCAGCGTGCGCCACTCATCGATCTGCGTCCGGGCGGATGAGAGCGGGAGGCGGCACGCGACAGGAACGTCCACGACCACCATCGTAGGCGTCCGGATTGAGCCGTCCCGGTCTGCGGCCGCGCGGTCGGCGCTAGCTCAGCTCTGGCCGTCGAAGAGGCTGGTCACCGAGCCGTCGCTGAACACCTCATTGATGGCGCGGGCGATCAGCGGCGCGATCGACAGGACGGTGAGCTTGTCGAACCGCTTGTCGTGGCTGATCGGCAGCGTGTTGGTGACAATTACCTCGCTGACCCTGGAGTTCTTCAGGCCGTCCACCGCATCGCCGGAGAGCACGCCGTGCGTGGCCGTGACGATCACCTGGTCCGCGCCCTCCTCGAAGAGCGCGTCGGCCGCCTTGATGATCGTCGACCCGGTGTCGATCATGTCGTCCACCACGATGCAGGTCCGGCCGCGCACATGACCCACCACCTCGAACATCGCGACCTTGTTGGCGACATCGGGGTCGCGGCGCTTGTGGATGATGGCCAGCGGGCAGCCGAGCCGGTCGGTCCACCGCTCACAGACCCGGACCCGGCCGGCGTCCGGCGCCACCACTGTGGTCTGCGACAGGTCGAGCTTGCCTTCGAGGT
>Ga0182015_10007942_pt1 | contig 10243 bp, 7 predicted proteins | sample 712P3MmetaG_FD_120478 | JGI IMG/M metagenome (GOLD analysis project Ga0182015, IMG submission 120478) | Permafrost microbial communities from Stordalen Mire, Sweden - 712P3M metaG | ecosystem: Environmental > Terrestrial > Soil > Wetlands > Permafrost | place: Sweden: Stordalen | collected... | reverse complement strand
AAAATGTGTCATTCCCTCGCCCGCATCTGGCTTATAAAGGTAGCGGGTAATCACGATCGGATCGCCACTAGCGTCCGCCGTCTCTGGTCCCGGAGTCGCCGAAATAAACGCGATCTGTTTCGAATCGGGCGACCACGTCACTTCCGCGCCCTGTCCCGGCAATGCCGCATTCGTGCCGCTAGCTTCCGCCAGAAATGTCGCGCCCGATCCATCCGGATGCACGATCGCCAGCCCATGCTTGCCTTCTGCCGCACCGTCAAAGGCAATCCACCGCCCGTCGGGAGACCACACCGCCCCGCCCGAAGCATCCTCCTCGCCGCCAATCCGCGTGGATTTCCCGCTGGCCACATCCAGCACCCACAAATGTCCCCAAGGCCGCCCGGGGTGATCGAATCGCACCACCGCATACGCCACAAATTTTCCATCCGGCGAAAATTCCGCCTGCGCAACCGACCGCATCCGCTGATAATCCGCCGGCTGCAATCCATTCACCGGCTGAGCCGCACCGCGCACCGCAAGAATCGTCAGCCCCGACGCAACCACCAAGCCAACCACCGAAATCCAAAATCTTCGCGCAAGCCGCATCCCGCATTCTCCTAACCGCACAAACAGCAGCCCGCATTCTACAGAATATTCCCCCATTTGCCCCACCCGTTAAGCACGTTCATGTAGGGGCGCAGCACCGCTGCGCCCCAGCTTGCCACGATTATCGAATCCATCCCCACCCGCGTCTTGCCACAAAATCCGACGCCCGCTTCACACGAATTTCTCCCAGCACCCGATTCTGCGCACAAATCTTCTTCCACCCGCCCGCCATTTCCGGTACGCTCCCACGCCGGAGCCACCATGAAAACCACATACCTCAAGTCCGCACTCTTCGCCGCAACAATCCTTTTCGCGCCAATCGCCATCGCCCAATCCCCATCGCAGTCGACCCCTGACAAACCTGCCGACTGCGAAGAACTACCCGCCGTAGCCGCCAAACTTGCCAACGACGAAAAAACGCTACAAGACTGGGCCAATCTAGCCCGCTACAACGAAGCCAACACCAAAGTAGCTGCCCCCACCAAAGACGAAAAGCGCGTAGTCTTCATGGGCGACTCCATCACCGACATTTGGGCGCAACTACAATTCGGCGGCTTCTTCCCCGGCAAACCCTACATCGATCGCGGCATCAGCGGCCAGACCACTCCACAAATGCTCATCCGCTTTCGCCCGGACGTCATCGCCCTACAGCCAAAAGTAGTCGTGATTCTCGCCGGCACTAACGATCTCGCAGGCAACACCGGCCCGATGACCACCGCCCAGATCGAAGACAACCTCACCTCCATGGACGAACTCGCCCACGCCAACAAAATTCGCGTCGTCTTGGCGTCCATACTCCCGGTCAGCAATTACGGGCACGACCGTGAAGGCAAGCCCGTCGATATGCGCATCAAGCGCCAGCCGGAAAAAATCCTCGAACTCAACGCCTGGATCAAGAAATACGCCGCCGGCCACGTCGACGTGTACCTCGACTATTTCTCGGCCACGGTCGATGACCACGGTCTGCTCAAGCCCGACATCAGCGAAGACGGCCTGCATCCCAACGCCAAGGGCTACGCGATTATGTCCCCGCTAGCCGAACAAGCCATCCAACAGTCCCTGAAAGGGCGAAAATAGAAGGGGTGCGCGCGATCGAGCAGGCCCCGCGGCGTCAGTCAGGCCAGCCCATCATCCTTGTAACCAGACCGTAACTTGACCCCGCCCCACGCGTGCGTTAGGGTTATATCAGTCGTTTCCAAAGAGGATTTCGCCATCACCCACATCGCTTCCACCGCAGGCCAGCTTTCCCTCTGAATGCGGCGTACCGTTCACATTTCCGGACAAATTGAACCCTTCTTCGGCACCCTGGATGAAAATGTCCGCCTGCTCGAAGACGCGCTTCACGTCCGCACCCATCTCAACGACAACCGCCTGAGCATCGAAGGCGACCAGGACAACGTCGACCACGCCGTAAAAATCGTGGAAGAGTACAACCACGTCACGCGCCACGGCCGAAAACTCACCAGCGCCGAAGTGAAGTCGCTGATCCACGTGTCCACCGGCGAGCCGCACGAATCTCCACGCGGCCTGTTCGAACACGGCCGCCAGCGTTCCTTCGGCAAAAAAGTAGTCACGCCGAAAAACGCCAGCCAGAAGCGCTACATGGAAGAAATCGAAAAGCACGACATGATGTTCGGCGTCGGCCCCGGCGGTACCGGGAAAACCTATATCGCGGTAGCGATGGCCGTCAGCGCGCTGCTCACCAAGCAGGTCAACCGCATTATTCTCGCCCGCCCCGCCGTCGAAGCTGGCGAGCGCCTCGGCTTTCTACCGGGCACGCTGCAACAAAAAATCGATCCGTACATGCGCCCCCTCTATGACGCGCTGTACGACATGCTGGAGCCCGACAAGCTGGATCGCTTTCTTGAAAAGGGAATTATCGAGGTTGCGCCGCTGGCTTTCATGCGCGGCCGCACGCTCAACGACTCCTTCGTCATTCTCGACGAAGCGCAGAACACCACCAGCGAGCAGATGAAAATGTTTTTAACGCGCCTGGGCTTCAACTCCAAAGCCGTGATCACGGGCGACATCACCCAGATCGACTTGCCGCCCGGCAAAAAGTCCGGCCTCATCGAAGCCCTCGAAGTTTGCGGCAAAATCGACGGCATCGGCGTCACCCACTTCAACGAAAAAGACGTCGTGCGCCACAACCTCGTGCAGCAGATTATCCGCGCCTACGAGGAGTATGATAGTGCTCACCCGCAGCGCGGCGGCAAGCCCACGAATGGCAAGCCCGATGTCCGCCCCGCCGAGCCCGGGACCGAACAGATCAAAGATATTCACTGAGCCAGCGAAATTCATTGAGCCAAGAAATTTTCCCAGCATGATCCTCAATCGCCAGCGGACTGTACGCGTCGCCCGGCCACCGCTAGAAATATTTCTCCGCCGGGTGCGCGAACACCTGGGCCTGACCGGCGCCGAACTTACCATCTGCATGGTAAGCGACGCCGAAATAACTCGCCTGAACGAGTCTTACCGCAAAAAGCAAGGCCCCACCGACGTACTGTCGTTCCCCGCCGTCACGCGCCGCAAACCGGTAGCGGTCCCGCGCAGGCATTCCGCAAACCAGAAACGCCAAGCCGTTGTGGCGGCCGCCTTCCGAGCCGGGCGCCTTCTGGCACCGTCGCCGACCAACAAAGCGAGCAGCCGCCGTCGGCTTCTACCCACGTCGCCGAACAAAACCGGCAGCCCCTTTCGTCATGGCACGGCTTCAGCTCGCCCCGAGCGACGAAGAGTCATGCCGAAGCAAACTATTGAGGCGAAGGCTTTAGCCCCCGAAGCCGATTTCCTCGGCGACATCGCCATCTCGCCCGCAACCGCTCGACGCAACGCCAGAACTTTCCACCGCACCCTGCCGCAGGAACTTCAAATCTTGATTCTTCACGGCGTCCTGCACCTCCTCGGCTATGACCACGAAACCGATCGCGGCCAGATGACCCGCGTCGAAAATCGCCTGCGCCGAAAGTTAGGCCTCGCATGAAGAGTTATTTCTGGGTCTACGCCATCGGCACCCTGCTTCTTGCGTTAGGCTTGCCCATTTTTTCCTACTTGACGCTGATCTACCGCGAACTCGGCCGCATGACCACTGGCCGCGTGCACGAGCACCTGGATATTTTCGAAGCCGAAATCGAACCCAAGCTTAAAATCAACCGTCGCAGCGGCGGCCGCACCTTCCGCATCCTCGGCCACTTCTGGCTGGCCTTTCTGGTGCTGGAAACCACGCGCGGCGTTGTGTATTTCGTGCCCGGGACGTGGGAGTCGTTCGTCGAGTTCTGCGTGTTCCTCACCCTGGAAGTCGTTATCCTGATGCACTTCATTCCGGACATGCTGCTGTATCGCACGACGGGACGCTGGCTGCTTCCGCTATTGCCGCTGGTTCGCGTTGCGACCTGGGTGGCGTGGCCTGCGCGGATTTTTCTGGAAGGCGCGGAATCTCTGGCGCGTATTTCCGAACAGGAATTCGAGCAAACCGAAGAGCAACGCACCGAGGAAGGCATCGAAGCGCTGGTCGAGCAAGCCGAAGAAGAAGGCATCATCGAGCCGGAACAGGCCGACCTTATCGAGCAGGTCGTCGAATTTAGCGACAAACGGGTTCGCGAGGTGATGACGCCCCGGCCGAACATCGTTGCGATGGCCGCTGATGCGACCCTCGAAGAGCTGCACGCCAAATTTATCGAGATGCGCTTTGCGCGTATGCCGGTGTATGAGAAATCGCTCGACGATATTTTCGGCGTCGTTTACGCGCAGGATTTACTGCACATCGCCGACCAGGATTTGCCGAAGCGCAAGGTGCGCGAACTGGTGCGGCCCACGCTGTTCATGCCGGAGACCAAAGCGGGCTCGGAGTTGCTGCGCGAGATGCGCCAGAAAGATCAGCCCATGGCCATCGTCATCGACGAGCACGGGTTGGTTGCCGGCCTCGCCACCGTGGAAGACCTCGTCGAAGAAATCGTCGGCGAAAGCGGCCGCGACCACTCGAAACCCATGCCCGACGCGCTGCGCGAGCCCGACGGCAGCCTGGTGCTGCGCGGCAGCATGTCCATCGATCACGTGGAAGAATTATTGGGCGTGAAGTTCGGCGACAAATCGGACGAGGCGGTCACCACGATCGCGGGATTGCTGAGCCACGTGCTCGGAAAAGTTCCCGCGCCGGGAGACGCCATCGATCTGGAAGGACATCGTTTCGAGGTTTTGGAAGCCAATCAGCGAAAAGTGCTGCGGCTTAGAATACGCAAACGGCTGGCTGCTGCGCCAGTTCCTGCAACTTGAAAAGAGAAATTGAGGTTTGGATTGACTGAAAAAGAGAATGAGATTTCGCCGAAGCGTTCCGGATTTCGCGCCGGATTCGTGGCCATCGTGGGCCGGCCGAATGCCGGAAAATCGACGCTGCTGAATCGCGTGGTCGGGCAGAAAGTGGCCATCGTCACGGACAAGCCGCAAACCACACGCAACCGCATCCAGGGAATTGTTACCACCGAAGCGGGACAAATTGTGTTTATCGACACGCCCGGAGTCCACGACGCGGATTCGGCGCTCGGGCGGCAGATGATGCACGAAGTTGCCGCGGCGCTCGAAGGCATCGACGTGTTGTTGCTGATGGTGGACGCCAAACGCGCGGCGCCTCATGCGGATTCGCTGTTGCTCGAGAAAGCGAAACGCTTTCGCGGCAAAACAATTTTGGCGCTGAACAAAGTCGATGGTCTGCCGAAGGAAAAGCTGCTGCCGCTGATCGATGCGTTCCAGAAGGCGTTCGAGTTTACCGCGATTGTCCCCATTTCGGCGCTGAAGGGAAGCGGTGTCGAAGACTTGCTGTCGGAAATCTTGAAGCACTTGCCCGAAAGCGAGCCTTTTTTTCCCGAAGACCAGATTACCGACCAGCCGGAACGTTTTCTCGCCGCGGAAATTATCCGTGAAAAGGCCATCAAGGTGATGTATCACGAAGTCCCCTATGCGCTGGCGGTGTTCGTGGAAAAGTTCGAGGAAAAACCCAAATTGCTGCGCATCGAAGCGACCCTCAACGTGGAGCGCGATTCGCAGAAGAAAATCCTGATCGGACGCAAAGGCGAAATGCTGAAGAAAATCGGCACCGAAGCGCGCCTGGAGCTGGAAGAATTGTTCGGCACGAAGGTGTATTTGCAAACATATGTGAAGGTCTCGCCCGACTGGCGCGAAAGCCCGCAAAAAGTGCGCGAGCTGGACTGGCATTTTCAACTGGAAAGCTTGAGCGATTTACAGCGCCACGAGGCCGGCCCGGTAGAAGCCCCACTGGACGACCCGCAACTAGACGAACCGCCAGTCGACGAAACCGACGACGTGTGACGACGTCTGACGACTTGCGACGACCTGTAGCCGCGGTCTTTCAGACCGCGGGATTGATGCCAGTGCGGCGCAGACGTTTTGTGATTTGCGGGACCGCGCTGATTGCGCGGTGTACGGCGATGACGGATGTGCGGCGACGACCGGCCTTCGACGACGGCACCGAAATCGCGTTGAATCTAAACCCCGCCCTCTGGAAGAGGGCGGCTACAGGCTTTGCGACCGGGCTGGATGAAATGGCTAGTCTGGGGCGGCTATGCCCAGGCTTTTCATCTTGCGGTAGAGGTGGCTGCGCTCCAGGCCTAGAGCTGTGGCGGTTTGCGTCATGTTCCAGCGGTGTTCCTGCAATTTTCTCAAAATAAAGTCGCGTTCGTAGGCGCTGCGGGCTTCGTGCAGCGTGTTGTAGGGGTGTTGCGGGCTTTCGGCCACGCCGCGGAAAAGTTCGGGCGGCAAATGGTGTGGCTCGATGCGCGCTTGCGGGCACACGATGACCAGGCGCTCGACCAGGTTGCGGAGCTCGCGCACGTTGCCGGGAAACGGATAGCGCAAGAGAATTTCCATCGCGGTATCGCTAAGTTCGCGAGTGCGCTTTCCATAAGCGGAGCTGAATTCGTTCAGAAAATAGCGCGCGAGGATGGGAATGTCTTCCTTGCGATCGCGCAGGGGTGGAACCAGGAAGGGAATTACGTTCAATCGATAGAAAAGATCCTGCCGAAAGGCGCCGCGGGCGATTTCGGCTTCGAGATTTTTATTGGTGGCGGCGAGAACGCGAACGTCGACGCTCACCGTTTGACTCGATCCTACCGGCTCGAAGCGTTGTTCTTCGAGGACGCGCAAAACTTTCGATTGCGTGCGCAGGCTCATGTCGCCGATTTCGTCGAGAAAAAGAGTGCCACCGTCGGCCTTTTTGAATTTGCCGATTTTGTCTTCGCTGGCGCCGGCGAAGCTGCCCTTCAGGTGACCAAACAGTTCGGATTCGATGAGGTCTTCGGGAATCGCGGCGCAATTCACTTCGACGAAAAGGCCTTTGTTGCGCAGGCTGGCGGCGTGTAACGAGCGAGCCACAAGTTCTTTGCCGGTGCCGCTTTCACCGAAAATGAGCACGCGGCCGTTGGTGGGCGCCGTCACCGCGATCTGTTGGCGCAGCGCTTTCATCGGCACGCTTTCGCCGATGACTTGGTAGCGATGGCCGAGTTCACCGCGCAGAAGTTGATTTTCTTCCAAGAGGCGGCGCTGCTGGATGGCGTTGCGTACCAGCACGATAATTTTTTCGAGCGACAGCGGCTTTTCGATGAAATCGAACGCGCCTAACTTGGTCGCTCGTACGGCGGTTTCGATGGTGCCGTGGCCGGAAATCATGATGACGGCGGGCGGGCGCGGCGAAGCTTGCAGACGGCTTAGCGCTTCGAGGCCGTCGATGCCCGGAAGCCAAACGTCGAGGAGGACGACTTCAATGTCGCCTGCAGAGGCGCGGTCGAGCGCTTCTTCGGCCGAAGCAGCGGATTCGACGTGATATCCCTCGTCGGCGAGAATCGCGGAGAGAGATTCTCGGATGCCGGCTTCATCGTCGACCACCAGCAAGTGCGGGCGATTGTTCATCAGGTGGCTTCAACCCCGTTTCGTTCCGCCACGGTTGCGGGCGTGAGATCGGCGGCCGGCAACTCAACGAGAAAGCGGGAGCCGACCGGGAAATTGTCCTCGACGTGAATGGTGCCGCCGTGTTCGGCGACGATGCGAGCGGCGATGGCGAGACCCAAACCGGTGCCGCGATTTTTCGTCGAGAAATGTGGCAAGAAGAGACGGTCTTTGTCTTCGGGAGAGATACCGTGCCCAGTGTCCTGAACGCAGATTTCGACCGTTTCGGCATCGCCGTGAGCGCAGGTGGAGATAGTAATTTCGCGCAACGTCGCGGTCTCAAGAGCTTCGGCGGCGTTGTCGATCAAATTGACCACCACGCTGCGAAGCAGGCCGCTGTCGGCACGAACCGAAGGAATGTTGTCGGCGAGCGAAGTCTTGATGGTGATGCCATCGAGGCGGCCGGAGAAAACTTCGACGGCTTCGTGGACCACGGTGTTGGCGCTGGTGGGTGCCAGTTTGGCGGTCGGAAAGCGGACAAATTGGGAGAATTCGTTGACCAGCGCGGCAAGGGTGGAGACTTCGCGTTCGATGAGGCGCGAGCATTCCTGAACGAGATGAGTAAGCTCGGCGTCGCGCGGGGCCACGATTTCGGCGGGATCGCGGCGATCGAGGAAACGTGAAAGACGCTGCGAAGAAAGCTGAATCGGTGTGAGCGGATTTTTGATTTCGTGGGCGATGCGGCGCGCGACTTCCTGCCAGGCAGCGGATTTTTGCGCGCGAAGGACCTCGGTGAGGTCGTCGAGGACGAGGACGAAGCCGGTGTTGGCGCGGCGCGGGCCAAGCGAGCTGACCGTTACGGCGAAATGCAGGACGCGGCCGGACACGACCGATTCGATTTCGCGGGAAACGACGCCCATACGGAGGCTGCGGCGCATGAGTAGTTGCACGGTGCGGGCGGCTTCGCCGCCGATCAAGTCCTCCAGCGTCTTAATGTCGTGGCCGGAGCCGCCGAACATGCGGGTAACCGCGGCGTTTTCGCGAAGGATGGCGCCGTGAGCGTCGAGCGAAATGACGCCGGTGGGAATGTTTTCGAGAATGGTTTCCATGAGCTGGCGGCGGCGTTCGAGTTCCTGCACCGCTTGCTGAAGGTTGCGGGTGAACTGGTCGATCTGCGCGCGGGAATCGCGCAGCTGGGTGGTCATGGCGTTGAAGGAACGGATGAGGATGCCGAGTTCGTCCTGCGATTGTTCTGGAACCTGATAATCGAAATTACCGGAAGAGACTTCGCGAGTGCCTTCAGCGAGGGCTTGAATGGGAACGGTGACCTGCTTGGCAAGAAACATCGCGATCCACATGAGAGAGAAAAGAAGAAGCATGGTGAAAAACGCGAGAATGAGGAGCATCTGGGTCTTCAGGGCGCGCAGATTCTGCTTCTCTTTGTCGTACTCGTTGCGGTGCGTCTGGATCTCCGTCATGCGCGCAAGGAAGTTCGGGCTGGTGAGATAACCCGCGGCGACGTAGCCGACCGTGCGCCCTTTGTCGAGGGTGGGAATTCGAGCGACCAAATAGCTCTTGCCCTGGGCATCCCAAATTTCAATTCCAGACGGAAGGGTGCGGGCCGGGGTACCGGAGACGCCGACGCGCTCGCAAATTTGGCCGGTACGTTCTTCGGGTTGATCGTCGCAAACGACGCCGCCACGAATAATTTTTCCATCTTTGTCCAGAATCCAAAGCGCATCGAGGCCGGATTCAAAACCACGTTTCAAAAGTTGATCGGTGGACTCAGCGGAATTCGCTTGAGCCTGGCGCGCGAGATTGCGCAGGCGCGGGACCGCGGTGCGGCCGAAATCGTTCATGAGCGACTGCGTTTGTTCGGAGGCGATTTCCAGAGGACGGGGAAACCAGCGGCCCAGGGTGCGATTGAGGAGGGAATAGCTGACAAAGAACATGAAGACCACGGGCAGCAGGGAGAGAGCCATGGCGCCGACGACCATCTTGGTCTTGAAACGGGCGCCGAGTTGTTCCTTGCTGCGTTCGACCACGAGGCGAACGACGGAACGGACGAGGATCAGGAGGAATACAAGCGCCGCCGCGGTGATGAAACTGGAAACCGCGAAGAGGCTGATGTTGGCGCGCCAGGTCCCGGGCTCGAACGGCAGATCGAGAGAACCGAAGGTGAAAACGGCGGCGAGGAGCAGGCTGAGCAGGATGCCGCCGATCACGAGACTCCAGCGATGTTTTGGTTGGAGTGGACTCATGTGGCGGCTGCAATCCTTTCTGGCGTTTGCTCTGCCGGGTACTTCAGGAGCGGGTGCGGTAACGCAACCGGCAATTCCTTCGGCAACGAACTCACAAGCTGCCGCGGCCGTGATGGCAACAGCGATTGCAGCGGGCACTCGCCGCAGCGCGGTTCGCGCGGACGGCAGAAGTGCTTGCCGGTGTGAACGATCAGAGCGTGGAATTCATTATACAGGGCGGCGTCGCGGGGAAGGCTGTGCTCGAAGAGTTGGCGGACGTCTTCGTAACCCATCTTCGGGGTCGCCAGGTTATGGCGTTCGAGGATGCGGCGTGTGTAGGCATCGACGACGAAGACGGGGTGGTTGGCGGCGTAGAGAAGGATGGAGTCGGCGGTTTCTGGACCGATGCCGTGGATGGAGAGGAGTTGTTGGCGGAGGTCGGCGGTGGGGGTTGCGAACATTTTAGACAGGGAGCCTTGATAGTTGCGGCGGAGAAATTTTGTGAAGGCTTTTAGTTTTTTTGTTTT
>Ga0182015_10007940_pt1 | contig 10245 bp, 8 predicted proteins | sample 712P3MmetaG_FD_120478 | JGI IMG/M metagenome (GOLD analysis project Ga0182015, IMG submission 120478) | Permafrost microbial communities from Stordalen Mire, Sweden - 712P3M metaG | ecosystem: Environmental > Terrestrial > Soil > Wetlands > Permafrost | place: Sweden: Stordalen | collected... | reverse complement strand
TCCTTCGAGCCAGTGGAGTGCGATCTCGGCGGCTCACGGTCGGAACTCCTGGCTTTATGAGGCGGCTCTAGATGTTGGAGTTAATACTGTCAATGGGAACTTATTGTTGCGAGGTCCCTAAGACCGAATTCGTCGCTTTCCAGAAAGCCGCGTAGAATGCACGTTTATCCAGATTCTCGTTCAGAGCCCAAAATTCTCTGGGGATCAATTCCCTATATCGGCCCCCCCTTCAGTACTAGTGGGTGTTGCTGATGAGACCATTCGCTTGCTTTAGCCTTCCCCTTCTGTAGTTCCTTGTGGGTCAGTTCTTTCTCTAAACGCTCCCTTTCCTGAGTTGCCTCAGGCACGCCAGCTACAGAGGCTAAGTATATGAACTCGTAAGCGGAGATCTTGTCTTGCTTGAGGCCCTCGCCCTTCCAGTACATTTCTCCTAGCCGCAAAGCAGCATCTGCAAGGCCCATTTTCGAAGCCTCACTAAACCACGCCGCTGCTTTCGGAAGATCCCGTTCTACGCCCAAGCCCTGCTGGTACAACTTGCCCATGCAATAGGCTCCAGGGGGAGAGTTTTGCTTTGCCGCTTTCTCGCAGAGACGATGCACTTCGTCATAGTTTGCGGTTCCTGTCGTGTCGTGAAGAAGGAGATTCGCTAGCTTAATTTGAACGCCAGCCTCGCCGCTTTCGGCAGCCTTCCGATACCAATTAACTGCATCGTTGTAACTCTTGGGCAGGTCATCACCCTTCTGGTACATGTCACCGATCTTCTCGAAAGCATTAGCCTGACGATTGCCGGCTTCATCCGTCATGCGCTTTACCGCATCAACGGCAGGCAGGCTACCGAAATCCTGAGCCAGCAAGAACCAAGCGAAGGACGCGACATCGTCGATGCTGACGCCGTCCCCGTTATAGTAGGCGGTACCAAGATTGAACATCGCCGAAGCATCTTTTTGTCGTGCGGCTCTCCTGTACCAACCGACAGCTTCTACCTTGTCCGAGCTAACTCCCCGCCCAGATCTGTACATCAGTCCGAGACTGTTCTGGGCGTTTGCATTTCCCTGTTCAGCCGCCGCCCTATACCACTTCACTGCTTGTTGATCGCTCTTAGGGACTCCGTTTCCAAGTTCGTAGGCTCTGCCGAGGCTGACCTGTGCATCAAGGTTGCCTTCCTCGGCTTTGGCTTTTAGTTGGGCGACTTCTTCCAGAGGTAGTGGAACTGTGGGCATCTCCTGGGCTGCTGGAAGCGTGGACATCTGAGCTACTGAAAGACTGCAGAGCAGCATACAATTCACGAGGAGTTGCAACGAGAGTCGTCTCATGCGGAGTTCATGTTACGACGAAAGTACCCGCCAACATAATAGTAATTGTTGTTAGCGGGCGTGTCTGTTGAAAAGTCCCTCAGTTGATGCTTGTGGCGGGGCAAGGTTCGGGTTATAAGCAGGCTAGAGTTCCCGATGCTGCTTTTCACCATTCGATTTGGAGGCCTGCTGCTCATGATGGGACATCAATCCCGCTCGGAGTCACTGTTCTATTACTTCCGCCTGGAAGATCAGGTTCCTGAAAATCATTTGCTGCGCTTGATCGATCGCCACATCAACTTCGAATTTATACGAGCCAAGTTGAAGGACTCTTACAGCGACACGGGAAGGCCATCGATCGACCCCGAACTGTTGCTACGCCTGCTGCTGGTCGGCTATCTCTACGGGGTCACGAGCGAAAGGAAACTGGTGGAAGAGCTGCGCATGCATTTGGCGTGGCGATGGTTCACGGGACTGGGGTTCGATCAGGAACTTCCGCACCACTCTACATTTTCCAAGAACCGGCATGGACGGTTTCAAGAATCGAATCTGTTTCAAGAGTTGTTTGAGGAGATCGTCGCCCGCTGCGTCGAGGCCGGATTGGTGAAGGGCGAGCACATGTCGGTGGACGGCAGTTTTATCCAGGCCAACGCCGATCATCACAGCCGGGTTGCGCCCGAGCAACTGGCGGAGATCGCGAAGGTGAATCACACGGTGCGCGAGTATCTCGTCGAACTGGAGCGGGAAAATCCGGTGGAACCTCCGGTGGCGCAGCAAGAGAAGGTCTCGACTACCGACCCAGATTCGACTTACGCGACCAAAGGCGGTCCAGCGCGGCTTGGCTATTACGACAACTATCTGGTGGATAACGCCAGTTGCATCATCGTGGGGGTGCAAGCTACGGCGGCGCGATTGAGTCAGGAGAGCGTAGCCGCCCGAGACATGATCGAACGCTATCGCGAATGTTACGGCCACCTGCCGCAGACGCTGGCGGCGGATACGACCTACGGCAACGGCGAAATGCTGCAATGGCTCGATGAACGTGGGATTACACCTTATATTCGCGTGAAGGAAGGTCCGAACTCGCCGCCTGATCTATACGGGATCGAGAAGTTCACTTACGTGCCGGAACAAAACTGCTATCTCTGCCCCGCAGGCAAGCCCCTGAACTACGTGGGCATTAACCAACGGAACCGCGCGCACCGGTACTACTCGACGGTGAAGCGCTGTCGAGGATGTGAGCAGAAGCCGCAGTGCACGCGCGGCAAGTTCCGTACGATTGCGATCCATACTTGCGAGGCGGCGAGACAGAAGGCCGACGAGATAGCCAAGACCCCGGAGTTCGCCGTGGCGCTACGCCAGCGACGGAAAGTAGAGGCTCTGTTTTCGGAACTAAAGAACCTGGTTGGATTGCGGCGCTTGCGCCTACGCAGAATCAAGTTCGTGCGGGAGCAGTTCTACCTAGCTGCCGTGGCACAGAACCTGAAACGACTGGTGCGGTTCCTCAACAAGAGAGCGCAACCAGCGATGGCAACCGCGTAAGAAACAGACCGCCGGAAGAAAAACACAAACCAGAAGAAACTCTCCCAGAGGGAAAACGGTCTTCGAACCGACTTTTTCAACAGCAACAGGCGTCTCTGACAATGTCGGCGGTGTCAAGTACTTTTTGAGCATGCCGCTCCGTGCACTCCGAAGAGCGCGCCATTTCGCTCTAGTTGAAGATGTGCCCATCCAACCAAGGCTCGCTCGCAATCGTTTCAGGTCAGGAACTCAGTCCGACCCATGCATCTCTTCGGTCACAACTACGATCATGATTACTACTTCGAACTCCTCCGTAAAGAGGAGCGGGATACCCAGTCAATTGCTCGATGTTCCACTTCACACCATCGCCTGTTTCGGGCTTTCTCGCGTGCGAACCGAACTTTGTTAACTTTCCGTAATCCCATTCTTTGCGCATCATCCAGTACAAGCGAACCGCTAGTTTCCTCGCCATGGCGACCTTGGCGATTTTCCGTCCCCGCCTCATCGTCAAGTGGACATACTTACTCCGCCATTCCGGGAGGCTGCGCGCGGTCACTTGCGCCGCTTCCACCAGCAGGAAACGCAGCAGAGCGTTGCCTTGTTTCGTGATATGTCCCAGTCGTCGCTGATTCCCGCTCGACTTTTCCAACGGCACCAGTCCCAGATAGCTGGCGATCTGCTTGCCACACTGAAACCGATCTGCTTTCCTAATAATCAGCACGAAGGCCAGTGCGGTCAGTGGCCCCACCCCGGGATGCGTCTGCAACCGCTGCGCCTCGGGATACCTCTCCACTTCTTGCTCGATCGCTTGCATCAGCCCGGCAATCGTAGGGTTCAGCCCATCCAGCAACTTCAGCAGATCCTCCCGTCGCCGACTGGCCCACGGGGCTAACCGGAATGCCTCCAGTTGTTCCCGTCCGGATTCTCGCCACAACCTCTTCTTACAGCGGAGGCCTTCGTTAATCGCCACCGCTTGCAGTTGGTTCATGATCCGGGTGCGTGCCTGCACCATCCGGTGCCGGTGCCACAGCAGTTGCCGCAGATCGCGATTCTCCCAACTCGGTACCCAGATCTGCGGAAAGTCATCTTTCAGCATCAAGTTCAGAATCAGCTGGGCATCCTGGCGATCCGTCTTCTGCTTGCGTACTCGCTTCGTGCAGATCACGGCTGCGTCACCGATCCATAGCTCATACTGCAGTTCCGCCAGCAGTCGTTCAAACCAGCGCGTATGCCCGCTCGCTTCCATCCCCACACGCACCTTTATTCCCTGTGCCGCCAGATCACGGTAGAATTTCTCCGCTTCCTCGCGGTGCTGCAGTCGCCGCTCTTGCAGTTCCCCAGTTTCGATATCCACAAAAGCAATTTGTTGGAAGCCCGGGTGATAATCGCATCCTATAATCAACATATCGGCTCCTTTCTCCCGAGCCTTTTGGTTGGTTTAAGCACCACCAAATTTTACTCGGGTCCATGGAGCCGACATTGTCATGGAATCAATTGCGCTCACCGAGAATCAGCCCGATCTTCAGTCAAGGGTCAAAACGCGTTATGGCGATGTTTCGACAGTTGTCATTCCGCTAGGGTTTGACGGCAGGCGATTCGTTTCCCGACTTCGTTCCAGTGCCCTTCTCGACGGACAACCAGTCGCCCAACGTGAAAGTCATGTTCGTGAAATCCAGCGTATAACTGTAAAAATTGGCTGGGACGTCCTGGCCAAGGTTTCCGTAAAGATACTCAGTGTCGGTTCCCGTGCCGGATGTATAAATCGACACTTTTTTCAAAATCGCGGTCTTATCGCCAATGCCCAACTTTACTTCTGGCTGAAAATAGATCCTTCTCTTAACAAGCCCTCCCGCGCCGGCAGTTTTTTCTGTGGCCCTTTTCCAACTCCTGGCCTCGCTGCGGAACTCGCGATAATAACGGACATAAAGGTTAGTGTCCGAGGCGCCAGTATCAAAGCTAAACGGCAGATCCTTACCTTCCACGTTGCACACGACCAGCGGCGTAAGGCCCTTCATGTACATCGGAGCGCCGGTTCCCTTCGCCCGCGTTGCCGCTCCAGCCTCAAAGCGGCCGTCTTGCAGAAAGCTGATGACCCCGAGTGCCTCCAGTACGGGATAGCCAACGATTCCGTTGATCTGATAAGAGGTCTTGCCCAGATTGATATTGATGTTGGCGTCGGGGAGAATCATCAGCACAACGTTGTGCAGCGTGGCTCCTCCTATCTGAAGCGTGGGAAGCACGCCAACGTGCAGCGGGTTCTCGATTCCAGTTAACCCTCCTTGCGTCTGCGCAACACCCGGCAGAGGAGTGAGCCCAAGCCGCGCCGCAAGGCTCTCGCTGACTAATGAAAGATTTGCTCCCGTATCCACCAGCCACGGGCCGGAGATTCCATTCACGGTGAGCTCCAGATTGAGTGAGTTAATCGGATTGCGTTCGGTCTTCAGATCAACCGGGCCATCCCAGGTTATGGTTTGCGGCGGCGCATCTCGCAGGATGTGCATGATGCCTGAATCGTCTTTGGCTCCCTTCAACTCTTCAGGCGTCAGCTGATCGGAAAAATGAGTCAAAACATCGTCATCAGTTCGTGCCGCATCGGCATAACGAAAAGCTTTAGTGTAATCATCCGCCAGAGTCTGCAGGGCGATCGCGGCCCGGTCTCTGCGTGATTCCCGCAGGTTGGGTAAGGCGGCGGTCAGGAGTTGAATCGACTGCTCAAAGTGGTTCTCTGCATTCGCCAACATGCCAGCGAAGTAATCGTGCTCCGGGCCCGGCTTCGTCGTCCGAATTTTGGTTGCCAAGTCTTCGAACTTGAATTCTTTTACATCCAAATCAGTCCGGTCCGGGGAAACTGCTCTCGCGTCCTTCGCCGCGCCGAAACAGGGATGTGACGTCCTCAAGGAGCACAGAACCAGGACCCCTGCCACGATGACGCTGTACCGACGGCGCTTCCAGTCCCCGGTCATAAGCACGGACAATGATAACTGTTGTGAACAGGCGGTTACACTCACCGAGAATCGCCCGACAACCCGTCCGGGTCAAAAAGTGTTAAAGAGATTTTCGCCAACAACCCTTCTGAGGTCTCGCCAACTCCACCGCTTTGATTGACTTGCCCGCTCAAGAGACGTAACATTTCCCGCCAGTGATCGACCAGACCATCTCGCACTACCGCATCACCGAGAAACTTGGTGGCGGCGGCATGGGCGTGGTTTACAAGGCCGAGGACACGCGCCTGCACCGTTTTGTCGCCCTGAAGTTCCTGCCTGACGAAGTCGCGCGCGATCCGCAATCCCTCAGCCGCTTCCGTCGCGAGGCACAGGCCGCGTCGGCCCTGAATCATGCCCACATCTGCACCATCTACGACATCGGCGAGCAAGATGCGCAAGCATTTATAGCGATGGAGTTTCTGGATGGCCAGACACTCAAGCACAAGGTCGAGAAACGGCCGCTCAAGATTGAAGAGTTTTTGGAGCTGAGCATTCAGATTGCGGACGCACTCGATGCGGCCCACAACCGCGGCATTGTGCATCGTGACATCAAACCGGCCAATATCTTCGTCACCAGCCGCGGGCAGGCGAAGATTCTTGACTTCGGACTTGCCAAAGTTAACGCCAGCCGTAATCTTACAGCTTCGATGAACGGCTCGACGATAGCGGACGTTAGGGATGAGCAACTCACAAGTCCAGGCAGTACCGTGGGCACGGCAGCCTATATGTCCCCCGAGCAGGCTCGTGGGGAAGAGCTCGATGCCCGCACCGATCTGTTCTCCTTCGGTGCTGTCATGTATGAGATGTGCACCGGCGAAGTAGCATTTGGCGGCAGCACCTCCGCCGTCATCTTCGAGGCCATCCTCAATCGCGTCCCGACGCCGCCCCCTCAGCTCAATCCTAACTTGCCGTCCGATCTCAACCGGATCATTGGCCGGGCGCTGGAAAAGGATCGTGAGCTGCGCTATCAGACGGCTTCTGAAATACGGGCCGAATTAAAGCGTTTGAAACGCGATTTGGACTCAAACCGGAGTGCCGCAGCCCAAGTATCAGCGACGCAGGCAACTGCAGCTCCGGGGCTTACGGCAACCTCGGCCAGCAAGACGCATTCGATCCGATCGACAGGATTAATCGCTTGCGCCGTCCTCATTCTGGGCGCAGCTGCGGGCTGGTTTCTCCGCGCCGGTTGGATACCCACGTCGCAGCCTTCCTACCATCAGCTCACCTTTCGCCGAGGCACCATTCGGTCTGCGCATTTTACGCCCAATGGGCAGTCGGTCGTCTACGGAGCTTCTTGGGAAGGCTCTAAAATCGATCTGTTCATTACCAGTCCCGAAAGCCCGCAATCACGTTCCCTCAATCTCGGGGGATCTGCGCTTTTGGCTATCTCCTCCACTGGAGAGATGGCGGTATCGATAGATAGCCGCCCATCCGGAGTTTATGCCCAGGTGGGCACGCTGGCTAGAGTGCCACTCAACGGTGGATCTCCACGCCCTGTACTGGAAAACGTGCAGTGGGCGGATTGGTCCCCGGATGGAAGTAACTTGGCGATCGTGCGCGATGTTGGCGGTCGAAACCGGCTTGAGTTTCCCATCGCGAAAGTGCTGTATGAAACTTCAGGTTGGATCAGCCATCCGCGAGTTTCAAGAAAAGGGGACTTGGTAGCGTTCCTGGATCACTCGCTGCCCGGCGATGACGGAGGTTCTCTCCGCGTCGTAGACCTCAGCGGAAAGGTCAAGACTTTGGCTACGGAACTCCTTACAGCACAGGGACTGGCCTGGTCGGCGGACGGCGGAGAATTATGGTTCACCGGTAGCCGGTCCGGTGTTAAACGCGCTGTCTATGCTGTGACACTGGGCGGACGCGAGCGGCTGATTGCGCGCGTTCCCGACACCCTGTCGCTACAGGATATTTGGCAGGATGGGCGCGTGCTGCTTTCCCGAGACACCTGGCGAAGAGAACTAATTGGCCTCACTTCTGGTGACAGCAAAGAACACGATCTGTCGTGGCTTGACTACACGTACCCCTCAGACATCTCGCCCGATGGCAAGGTGCTGCTCTTCACCGAGGCGGGTGAAGGCGGGGGCCTGAACTATTCTGTTTACCAGCGCAAGATCGGCGAGGCCTCGGCCGTCCGCTTGGGGGACGGGCTTGCGATCACCGTGTCACCTGATGGCAAATGGGTTATTGCCAGTCCACCATCCACTCCCGCCCAACTTGTTCTCCTTCCGACCGGGCCCGGCGAGGCCAAGCCCCTCACTCACGACTCCATCAATCACAGTCGCGCGAGGTGGCTTCCCGACGGCCGGCGTTTCCTTTTCTCCGGCAAGGAACCAGGTCACGCTGCCCGTATTTACCTGCAGGATTCCTCCGACGGAAAGCCGGCGCCCATTTCACCCGAAGGAATCGACCCTCTAGTTCTTGTCCTTTCTCCAGACGGTCAGCAGGTGGTTGGCGTTGGCCCGGATGAGAAGGCGTATTTTTACCCGGTTTCAGGCGGAGAACCTAAGGCCGTTCCAGGCGTTGAGCTGGGAGAGCAACCGATTCAGTGGAGTGAAGACGCAAAAGCAATCTATTTCTACAAGCCGGGAGATCTACCAGCCAAAGTCTATCGGCTAGATTTGTCGACGGGCCACAAGGCTCTGTGGAAGGAGCTGATGCCTTCCGATTCAGCAGGCGTAAGCCGGATTGGTCCCATCCTTATCACGCCGGACGGCAAGTCATGTTTATATGGCTATCACCGTATTCTGTCAGACCTCTATCTCGTGGAAGGATTAAAGTAACGCAACTCTTTATATAGCTTCCACAATTCTTGAGGCGAATGACCTTTGGCTAAGCAACCGAGGGCGGCATATGCGAAGCTGCGGTAGCGGGAAGAAGTCCTGCCTCGTTTCCTTGCTGTTTGCTGATCGTTTACGTAACCAGCGTTAGCACGTTTTGACCGGTGGTCGGTGAGCGTAACCGCGATTTATCGAGAGTTACGGTCCGCAGTTTACTGTCCACGATCGCGTTGCGAGATCTACTTAGCGCCAAGAATCTTGGTGTTGACTTTGAATTCGTGATAATTGCGGAAATCAATGATGTTGTGACTGCACGCTGGGCTGCCCCCCTCACAGCCCAAGCTCTCGGCGTGGACCGGAAGCAGAACCGAGTTCCCGGCAATCGTTACGTAGGAATAATCCACCGCGGATTCGACCGTATCCATCGGGAAATCCGACGGCATGTCGGTGGCCTGCATCTCAATGCGCAAGACGCGCGCGGTTGCCGGATCCACCCATACGGAGCCTTTGTAAGCCGGACGCAGAGTCTGAGATTCCGCTTGCACCCTCCAGTGCGAATTTTCACTCTGCACTCGAAAGTCGTAAACCTGGGCATCGAGACCCGAAATGGGAGACGCACCGCGGGACTGGAACTGCGCGTCCGTATAGGGAGAAAAAAGATCGAGCAATGTGGAGGCAAATTCTCCGACGGACCAGGAGCCATTCAGTCCCTGGATGCCTTTGTCCGTGGGGTGCTGATCGATCTTCACGTTGCGATAACTTTCCTGTCCGTTGTTGTACGTGACTTCAGCCGAAACTATGTCCAGGAGCCTTTTGTCTTGGCCGCGTTGACCATACCGCGCCATGTACTCTTCGCAAATAAAATTGGGAAGCTTCTGTGAAAACTGAAGCGCCGCGTATCTCGCCCTTTCGATCAAGGGTGCGTCGGGACTCGGCGCGCGCAAGCGTACGGAGTCCGCAGGGGCCGAAGCGTCCTGCGGCGGTTCGGGACAGGGAGGCAGATCCGGTTGCGAGTCTCGTTTCAAGATGGGAGGAGCGTTAGAGCAAGGAAGCGCGCCCTGCCCTTGCGATTGTGTTGCGGGCGGCTGCGCGGACGATCCCGTTTGCGCAATCAGGGGAATCGAAGCAATCAGAAAGAGGGAGAAGAGCGCGCCGAGGCAAGCGAATCTCCGACCCGAGCAAAAACTTCGATGATCATGGTTTGGATTGGGCGCAGGATTAAGGATTTCCATTTTGCCTTCCCATCTGACATACAGGATATACCCGGTGTTGGATGTAATGTGCGAGCGCGGGTTTGCCTTGCGTGGCTGACGGGGCAATCTGATGTACAGCCGATCGAAGACTTGAGTCACGGGCTTGCAAATCCTAAGTAGTGACTGAGAATGAGTGCGAATTGTATTCCACTTCTCTTCCCGTGTGGAAAGACGCCGATCCCGACATCCCCATCCTGAAGCAAAGTAGAGCGGAGTACGAGAAGCTGCAATAAGTCAAGTGACGCTGTCAGGCGATTACACGTTTTGACCGCTGGTCATTGAGCGCTATCGCGATTTGTACGAAGCCGCTGGCGCGGCGGACGCTACCGCGTGTTCGAGGATTGGCAGTTTGTGAGGGATTGAAATAAGCAGTAAGTTGGGCCACAGAAAAAGGAGGTCCCTGTGACCCAACTAC
>Ga0182015_10007939_pt1 | contig 10246 bp, 13 predicted proteins | sample 712P3MmetaG_FD_120478 | JGI IMG/M metagenome (GOLD analysis project Ga0182015, IMG submission 120478) | Permafrost microbial communities from Stordalen Mire, Sweden - 712P3M metaG | ecosystem: Environmental > Terrestrial > Soil > Wetlands > Permafrost | place: Sweden: Stordalen | collected... | reverse complement strand
GCGTTCTTTGGTCTGGGCACACCTACAATCTCCGCAACGATGGCAATACCTATCTAGAGCCCTATACCGACAATTCGCGCTTTGTCAATTCGACAAAAGTGCTCAATGCCGTTAAAGCGCGTCTTGAGTCTGTTTCACAATATAGCAAATCCGACATCGCCAGAAATGGGTCTGCCGTAGTTCTCAATTTGAAGAGTTACACTTGGTCGTTCGATGTGGTACCTACGTGCCCAGTAAACAATAGCAGTGGGGGCATAGCGCATTATCTTATCCCGGACGGCGCTGCACGCTGGACGCGGACTGATCCACGGATTGACGCGTCTCGAGCCACCGACGCAAACACGCTACACGCCAACCGATTCTTACCTGCGGTTCGCCTTATGAAGTATTGGAATAAACGAACTCACAAACCGGTCCTACCGTCCTACTATTTCGAGACCCTGCTTACGAACCGCGCACTCGGCCAAAGCGCCTACCCCACGTACCAAAACGCTGTCGCAGATTTGCTGTATGGACTCACACTCGCGTTGCTTGCAGGTTGCCCTGATCCTAAGGGGCTGGGCCCCAATCTCGATGCGAACATCGACTACGATACAAAAAAGAAAGTCCACGATATGGCCGTCACCGCGCGAAAGAGCGCAGTTGAGGCCATCAACAAAGAGATCGCCGGCGATCACAAAGCCGCAATCAATCTTTGGGGTGACGTATTCGGACCCAATTTCCCAACGTATGGCTGACAACGTTATCCGATCAATATCAGCGGGGCTCTTCGAACGCGCGAAGTCTTTTTGGGTGACCGCCATGTTTTCGAAGGCGGCAATCGCCGTGATGGGATTGGCAGCGGCGTATTTTCATGATGCGACGACTTACTTGGCGATGGCGATTCTTGCCTTTGAACTAATTGCATCGCTTGCTTTCTATCGCGCTGATCAGTTGAAGAGCGAAGCGGAACCCATTCTCGTGCGGCTCGATTATGAAGAAAGCATGGGTTGGAAAATCCCAGAATCTTCAAAACTCGACTGGGTCGCCGACTTTCAAGAATTTGAACCTCTCGGAGCACGGGTCCGCAATGCGCAACCTTATTTCGCGCAGACGGGCCCAACTGGTGTCGCCACTTTGCGAAAGAACATACTAGAATCGGCGTTATATACACGAACGATTTCGAAAAATGCAAGAACGGTGGTTTTCGTATTGTTCGCACTCCTTTTGCTTACTTTTCTTGCCCTGCTGATAACTGGAACATTCGAACTTCTAGCAACCCCGCATGAACCCGCACCCGCTCTAATCACGGACGCCTTGATAGCCCTCGTTACAATTGATCTTCTTCCACTAGCGTTACGATATGGTGAACTTGCCGATGCCGCAATGAAATTGCGTCGACATTTGAATCCCGTCACGGCCATGACGGAGTCCAACATAATTCCAGCCGTCGTTGAGTACCAGGTGTCGCGCGCAAATGGTCCATTACTCCCAACGTTTTCATTTCTTGCTCGTCGACTCCCACTCGCAGCTATTTGGTCGCGTTATGATACTGACGAAACAGACGAGAACGTCTCATCAAATCGCGGCATCGTGTAACGCGGTCGGAAGTCCTTCGCGATCCGAGAACGAGGCGAGGATGTGTTGATCCGGCTCTACGTCGCGAGCCGACCATCTCTCAATTGACATATCCGACATGCCGACCCTGCTCTTGGTTGTCGCCGTCTTCGAAACGAAGACTTCAGGCGCTTACGCCCTTGCGGCGAGTTGGTCGAGAACGCTTGGTGAACACGGCTTCATCCACAACCCTACTCCGTGCGCCGTGTCGTGCTTCGCCTATCTCGTCGCGGGAATAGGCCAGCGGCGGTCGCGAGCGGGTAAGGAGGTTTGGTCGGGGGAGGGGCCAGCATCGTGCCGGACCCACCTTCCCGTACCTCAAAAAACATTTTCAAATAGGTTTAGGCCGCTGACTTCAGACCGAGGATAGGTTCGATTCGCGGGTATGCTTGTCGATGAAATGCAAGGCAGCGGCCTGCACTACGTCACCAGCATGCAACTTGCGGGAGCGATGAACGGAGCGACGTGAAGCACGAGTCACTAAAAGTGTGCCCGAATGCGGCGGGATCGTCGATCACAATCCAGCATAGGTCTCGGACGTTCAACTTGTCGGCCTGGTTTTGCTCCGTGTTGCGATGTTTGGTACCGCAAGAGTGGCCCTAGAAGGGTACGTTCCAGCGCGCACTCAATAGGGACGCCCCAAAGAAAGCCAAGGTCTAAAATGGCAGAAGACTTCTACATCAAGGACCCGACGAGCGCGAACCCTCAAGTCGTCGTGCATCTCGGGTGCAACGCTCCTTGCATTCTGAAGACAGGCGTCAGCCCGCTTTTCCTCGTCATTGGTATTGGCGCAACCTACATGCACTGGCGCTGCACGAAGTGCCATCGAACGTTCAGCGATAAGACCATCGGCAGCGAGCTTCAGTGGCAACGCTACACGAGCCAGCCGACTTACACGCCGAATGCCCGACGGCCTGGCAAGGACGTTTCGTTGATGACTGACGCCGGACGCGCTGCGTACATTGCAGCCGGTAGCCAACATGGCGCTAACCGCGTCGTCCCCGCTGGCGTCCCCGTTCCGATACCGTGCTTCTCGTGGGCATGATTTGTCCCCGATGCGGCACCTCCAACAATATACTCTCTCATTATTGCACAGCTTGCGGAGGCGCGCTCCTTCAAGACACCCCAGTCATTCATGCACAAAAAGTATCGTCTGCGAACGACCGTCACGTTATCGGAAACAGACTTTCTTATGTTCTCATCGCGGCGGCTGCTGCTTTCATCGGCTGGCAAATAGGAAGTCGCATCCAGCAGTGGGTGTTCTGGACAATAGTAGCCGCGTTGACAGTCATATTGCTAGTTTTGCGTGGGCGAGATATTTGGAGTCGCCTAAACTCTTGGAAGCCGTGGAATACGAAATTGGTAACCTTCGCATCGTTGGCTTTCCTCATGACTTGCTCAGGATCAAGATTCCACGACCAAAGCATAATCGGAGACCGTTTGGCTGCGCAAGCAGAAGCGGTGGCTGCGGCACGTCAGCTTGCGCAGCAGCGTGAAGCGATTCAAAATCATAATCGTCGCCTCGCATGGAATCTAGCTCATCCAGCGGAGGTCGCTCGCATTAAAGCCCAGGCCGCAGCAAGGATCGCCGCTGCTAAGTTCGCCCGCGATAAGCAAGCAGCGGCCGCACGATTGGCATCTGCTGCACTCAGCGAACGTATCAATGATGAAGCACAACGTGTTTGCGACAGCATTAGTGCAACAGCGCCCGGCTCCGTTCATGGTTGCCGGCAACTCGACGATCACTCCATGTTCATCACCGTTGATGCCGACGACTACAACGCATTTGGTGCGCAGGATCAGAAGCTAATTCGCGCTGGGTACTTCATGCATTGGGAAAAGGTGTGGGAAGCTGACCATCCTGACAAACGGGGTGAAAGCGATCTCTACTTAGGCATCAAGGATTTGGTCGGCAACGATCTCGGCTTCTTCACCTTTTCGAGTGCAGGAGTAAACTAGACGACATCGAGGACAACACGCAGCGTAGGGCGCTCATCGGACCGGCTCGACCGAAGGCTCCATCCAGTGCGGGATCGCCGTCGCGAAGGACGAGTGTTCGGCTAGAGCGTGGCGCAGCGTCGAATCCGTCTCGATTGCTTCCTCGCGCGTAAAGTCGTCGCCGAGGGCGAGAAGTTGTCGTCGCAATACGGGCGCACGAACTACAGCTAGAGTACCCGACGGACGCGCAAGTGATGCAAATACATCCGCGACAAACGGATTACCCCGGCCACGCAGCCCTACTCTTCAGCCGCCTTGCACTGCTCGAAGTAGGCCGTCACCGGGCCCGCCTTGAGATGCTCGATGAATTAACGGCGATCAGCAATCAATCTCATCACGGAGCTCGCAAAGTCCCTCGGGGACAGACAGAACAAGGACATCGCGCATTGACACCCTACGGAGCGAGCAGCAGGGAACCACGTCTTTAGCCGTCATAGCTTGTTTCAGTTCAGCTTACTCTGGCGGGGACGAGAGCAAGTGCCAATCGACGTAGTAAAAATCTCTGACTCAGATGCGAACAAAGTGCTTTCTATTATGGAAGGTCACTTTGCCGACCACAAAGATCGTCGAATAGCACCAAAAAATCTTACGAGGCACATATCAGCGTTCGCCAACGCCGATGGGGGCGAACTGTTCATTGGCATTAGAGAACGCAGTTCTAATCCGACTGCGTACGAGTGGGCTGGATTTTACGACGTAGAAGAGGCAAACGCCCATCTGCAAGTGTTTGAGCAGTTGTTTCCTCTCGGTGGGGATTTTCGGTATGACTTTTTGCAAGCAGAAACATTGCCAGGGCTTGTGCTACACGTCGAAATTCGAAAGACGCGCAACATCGTTAAGACTCAAGATGGAACTGTTTACTTGCGTCGTGGTGCACAGAGCCTCCCCGTTTCAAGTGCCGAACACTTGGAGGCGCTCTCTCGCGCAAAGGGACTCACGTCTTTTGAAACTGAGACCGTTAATGCCGACCCAGTCAACATAACAAATTCTGAATCCATTATTACCTTCTTGTTGGAGGTCGTTCCACGCGCAGAGCCGTCAGCATGGCTTCGCAAGCAGCAGATGCTCATTGACGAAAAGCCAACGGTCGCCGGTATCGTGCTATTTGCTGACGAACCGCAGGCAATTTTGCCAAAACGTACGTCCGTCAAAATCTACCGGTATAAAACCAAAGGCGAAGGCTCACGAGAGACCCTCGCAGGCGATCCAATTACAATCGAAGGAAATCTATACACGCTTATTTCGAAGACGGTCGAGAAGACGGTAGAGATTGTCGAATCGATTCCGCGTGTTGGCGAAGGCGGGTTGGAGGCGATCAAGTATCCGCGCGAAACGATTCACGAAATCATCGCAAACGCGCTCCTTCATCGTGACTATTCCCATGCTAACGACGTGCACGTTAGAATTTTCGATAATCGAATCGAAGTGGAAAGTCCCGGAAGGCTCCCCGCCCACATTACTGTTCAAAACATTCTTGCCGAGAGATTTGCCCGCAACGCGGCAATCGTTCGAATGATAAATAAATTTCCGAACCCACCGAACAAAGATGTCGGGGAAGGGCTGCGTACCGCCTTCGAGGCAATGCGCAACTTACGGCTAAAGCCGCCGGAGGTTGTTGAGAACGAGAATAGCGTTGTCGTCAATATTAGGCATGAACCTCTCGCATCGCCAGAAGACCTAATAATGTCTCACTTACGCGAAAATGGAAAGATCAACAACTCTACGGCTCGCGAGCTTTGTCATATCGGCTCAGAAAATGAGATGAAGCGTATCTTCCAGCGCCTCATGAGGTATAAGCAAATCGAAAGAATCCCGGGACTGGAAGGCCCGCTCAGCGCGTACCGTTTGACCCAAGAGGCAACCGCTCTGCCGAGCATCGAGGATGCCCCAACACTCGATCTCGATGACGCGGGTCTCTAAGCCCGCTTAAGATTCGTACTGCTTGATTTCGACTCCCTGGACGCCGTTGCGCTTCTTAAAGAATCGACATCACTTTGTTTGGCCGGTGCGATTCGAAACGTTTCAAACGACGTAACTTCGTCCCCGTGCCGTTTATCCGATACCAAGGATGAGCTTGAGCGCGTCGTTCTCATCGCAATCCGTGAGGTCCAAGCGGTCCCTCGCCCTGGTCCGTCTCCGTCTCGAACCAAACGCTCCGCAAAATTGGTTCACCCGGCGGTCCAACGTCGTCGAGGCTGAGGATGCCCACGCCATCCGATCTGGGAATGCGAAACGTTGGGCAGTCCGCCAGCACGCGGGTTACACGCGCTCGACGGAAAGTGCGGGCCAGGAGGCGCCCGCAACCGAGCTTTGACGACCTTGTTCCGCTCGGGTGTTCCTATGCGTCCCCGGATTCGCGTCGGCGGGCTGAAGGTGCCCCCAGCAGCTATCGCTCCTCGTCGCCGTCGCCCTGTTGTTCAACAATGGCTTCAAGTGTGTCGCGGTCGAGATCATCTAGGTTCAGTCGGTACAACGTGACGGATGACTGGCGTGCGCCAAGTCCGGTTTGAAGCTGGCCCGGTTCCGTGGACACTTTCCGCTTGGCGGAGAAGGGTCCACCAATGGCCAGAAAACACCCCAAAGCCTATCCGCCGGAATTCCGGCAGAAGGTCGTCGAGCTCGCCCGATCGGGACGGCTGCCGGATGATCTTGCCCACGAGTTCAGTCTTGCGCGGCAAACGGTTCGCAACTGGATCAAGCAATATGAACTCGATAGTGGTAACCGCAGCGACGGATTAACGAGCGAGGAACGCGCGGAGCTTTTCAGATTGCGCAAGCAAGTGAAGCAGCTTACGATCGAGCGTGAAATCCTCTCAAAAGCCGCGGCCTGGTTCGCTCGGGAGACCGAAGCGGTACCGAAGAGATCTTCCGATTCGTGAAGAGCAATCAGGCCAAATACCGTATCTCGATGTTGTGCCGTACGCTCGAAATCTCTGCGAGTGGGTACTATGCGTGGTCGACTCGTCCGCCGTCGGCGCGAAAGATTTCCGACCTAATGTTGGGTGATCGCATTGAAGCGCTTTGGCGCCACTCGCGCGAGACATATGGACGCCCGCGCATTCAAGCGGATCTGATCGACGAAGGCATTCACGTCAGCGATAAACGCGTCGCCCGCTTGATGAAAGAACGCAGTATTCACGGGGCTTCGCGGCGCAAAGGCTTCAAAACGACGGTCCGCGATCGTGACGCGCGACCGGCACCGGATTTGGTCGATCGCAAGTTCACCGCGACGGCACCGAATCAACTTTGGGTCGCCGATATCACCTACGTTCCGACGTGGAGCGGCTTCTTGTTTGTGGCGATCGTGCTCGATGTCTACAGCCGCCGCGTCGTCGGTTGGGCGATGGCGACGCATCTACGCACCGAACTTGTCCTCGATGCGCTCAACATGGCGATCTATCGTCGCAATCCGACCAACGTGATCCATCATTCCGATCAGGGCACGCAATACACGTCGATCGCATTTAGCCTTCGCTGCAAAGAAGCCGGCGTTCGTCCTTCGATGGGGTCGGTCGGCGATTGCAACGACAACGCGATGTGCGAGAGCTTCAACGCGATACTCGAGTGCGAGTTACTCGTCAAGCATCGTTTCAAAACTCCGCGTGAAGCAAGTCTCGCTGTCTTCGACTTCATCGAAGGCTTCTACAACCCGCGCCGCCGACATACGTCGATCGGTTCAATCTCGCCGATCGAGTACGAGCGCCGGACTCACGCGGCTTGATGTCTAATCAACAACTCTCCGCGGAACCGGGCCAGCTTCAGGGTGACATTATTGCGATGACTCAGGAGAAGCTGGTCGAAACGAAGGCAGAACTTGCTGAGAAGAATGATATTCAGAATGCTGCAATAGCCGAAGCGATGTCACGGCTCTTCGGAAATCAAGAAGGGCTTGCAAAACTCGGGGAAGTGATGGCGAACTACGTGTACGACCACCATCATCTCCCGCGAGTCTAACGCTGCGGCTATTGCCACGCAATCTTCTGGCCAAGTCAGACTCATCGAATCGTAGCCCCGTTGTTCGAGAACTGTCTAGCCTGGAATCTTGACGCCAAGAATCGTCGCTGCCGTTTCACGAACCTCGTACGCACGGTCTTTTAGATGTTTCTCAGCGAGGCTCGTTGCCAAGTCTGCGTCGATGAGCCTTATCGCCCTGAGACATGCTGAACTTACGTGGTGGGTGCGCGATGACAGTGCGGCCTGAAGTGCAGGAAGGGCTGCGTGCCCGCGTTTGGCCAAGTCGGCGGCAAGTTGGTCACATCGTGGCCACGAGGATTTCTTGAGAGCTTCACTTTCAGTAGCAAACTGCATTTGTTGATCGAGTTTGCTTTGCCATAGCAAATTGCCTCGCACTGCCGAGGGCCAATTTGCGGTGGGTTGCATCGCGAAAGGGGAGGAATACGTTTGGCGGAGCGGCTGGTCACAGATCGGCTCGGAGCTTGGGGGGCGTCATGTCAATTGTTGGGAGAGTTCCAGATCGCCGTACCCGACTCGCCCAGTTCAGCGGCGAACGCGGAAGCATGATCCTCGTTACCGAGCGTAGGCACACGCTGGGGCCGCTAACATGCGAGGTATGCGGGAAGAGCCATGACGGCGGGATCGCTCGGGGCGTTGTCTTGGATGAGCCGGGGATCGACACGCCCTGGGTTCTCTGGATGCTGCCCGACGGTTGGAGCCTCGCCGAGCACAGCGACATCGCGGTATGTGCTGAGCACCAGTCGGACCCAGTACTCCGCGTGATGCGGTTCGCGGCTTAAGGTCCATGAACTCCGGGCCGGGCGGATGCGGGGCTGGAAACTCCATAGCACCGGTTTTCAGTCTTAGGGTGGCAGCGGGGCTTCCTCGTTCGGGGGTACAGGCTCGCGCATATCCTTCGCCGCGTCTGTGTGCTTCTTTAAGATTGCGTTGACTTTGTCATCATCCGCTTCGGCGTTGGTCTGCATCACTTCGGCGAGAGTAAGCGTCAACACCGATGCAGCTATGTGTTCAAGGTTGGTGTCATCATCAACATACTTTAGTTTGACGTTTGGTCTGCTTCGCCGCAGTGCTATCGAATTGCCGAGCGTAAAGAGCATGAAACCGAACGTACGCGGGTAGCCCTCGGGGAAATAGGCCATGCCCTTGAACAATTTAGTGCTCGACCTGAACTTCTTGACGAGGGCTTCTTCCTGGCCCTGCGTTACGTCTGCGTCAATTCGGTGCGCAACATTGTTGCGAAGCGTATTGACTTCTAAAATGCAATCGAGTTCGCCGTTGTGAATAACTCCCATGGCCATCGCGAGGTACGCCTTCTCCGCAAGCGTTAGCATACGAAGTTTTTCGTCGAGCTTTTTCCAACCGATTGCAGAATAGGCATCTATCGCGCGCTCAAGAGCGTGGTCGATCAGCACAATGCCACGAATGAGCATTGTGAAGGCATCGTTCGAGCGCATCATGCGCCGAGCGTGGCTGACGTACGTCGAGTAAGGATAATCGTTTGTAGCCATGGACCGTTACTTAAGCCTGGTCGCTTGTGGTTCGAGCAGCAACGCCTGATAAGTAGTACAGCGGATGCGGGAACCTTCGCCCAGCGTTATCGAACACCCGTTCGATGGTCTCGGTGGCGATTCGGAGGATTACGGAAGCCTTGAAGCGCGTCGGGGACGAGGAGCGCCGGTACGTTCTCCGCTGGATGCTCGCCTATTACGGCGATGACGGTCGAATGTTGTCGCCCGCCCAGCCCGGATTACGGCGACGGATCGCACTAGACGGGACAACCTACTTGCTCGTCACGGCGCGAGATGAGCGCAAGCCGAAGTAGCGTCCGGTCAGAGCACCGAAAACCTCTCAACGACGACTTTCGCCCAGCACAGCATAGCGTGCCAAGAATCAGTCCGACCCGCTCCTGCGCGTAATGCGGTTCGGGCAGACTGAAGCGGCCTCCACGTCCAGGATCAACGCAAAGCCACTTCCCCGCCCTGTGAGGTCTGATCAGGCCCAGCGGCATTCTTTCCCCTCACCCGCTTCCTGCGGCTCTGGGCCCGAGGTCACGACGGACTACGACATCATGCGGAACGGTCTGCCTCGGCGGTGGCCATTCGGTGGCCATCGGTGGCCCTGCGAGGCTTCTCGAAGATATTCGAAGCGATGGCACGACTAGCCAAAAGCCTCGTGAAACCAGCTTGCTTTCGCGAGGGTTCGTCAGGCCGCTCGGCTCCTTTAGAATTCGAGCCTCGGTCATCCCAGCTGTCCGCCCCTACCTAATGTCGAGGTGGGAGAACGGCGACCGCGGGAGAAGTCGGACACGTGCGTCATCAAGCCGTGCCGCTTTTCGCTGCGGCGACGATTCTCGTAGGAATGGCCGGACTGAGCGGCATCGCGCGAGCGCAGACGACGCCCCCCGGGGTCGCTCCATCAGCGTCCCCGAGCCCGGAACCGGCGACGAAGCCGGGCTCGAAATTCAACCTGAAAATCGAGACGTACACGTCGGGGACGAACCAGCAGTTCGTCGGTCCGGGCACACAGCCCGTCGAGGCCGCCACTTTTTCCACCGGGGGAAATCCCGCGCCGGGCACGCCGTACGATATGTTTTCGGGCGCGCCCCAGGCGACCGGCGAGGGACTGACTCAGGACTTCTTGCTCAAGCCGATCTACGCGGTCACGAAGAACATCGACG
>Ga0182015_10007934_pt1 | contig 10249 bp, 6 predicted proteins | sample 712P3MmetaG_FD_120478 | JGI IMG/M metagenome (GOLD analysis project Ga0182015, IMG submission 120478) | Permafrost microbial communities from Stordalen Mire, Sweden - 712P3M metaG | ecosystem: Environmental > Terrestrial > Soil > Wetlands > Permafrost | place: Sweden: Stordalen | collected... | reverse complement strand
CTTATCGTCGAGGACAGTAATATTTGGCTCCGAGTGGCTGAGGACGTAGAAGTGATGATTGTAAGCGTCGTTGAGGTAGCCGTCCGGATTGCCCTGCACGTCGATCTTCTTCAGAATCGCAAAAGTTTTCGAATCGAACATCGTCACTGGTTTCGAGGTCGCGAATCCATGTCCCGTGGCGGTGTCGACCGCTCCACCGTGCGCGCTTACGCCCGGGATATCTCCCACCTGGGCGAGCGTGTCAAGGTTATAGACGCCGATGTGCCCGGCCGGGCCAGACCGGGCGACATAAAGGTTACGGCCGTCAGGGTCGGCAGTAACGTAATCGAATCCGCCATCGCCACCGATCAGTTGAATCTTGAGAACCTTGTACGGACCGCTGTCCTGAGCGTTGGCGAGGCCCGCAAGGGAGAGCATCACGGCGAGTGTTGCAACGACAGGCGGCTTGCATAACATGGTGGTATCTCCTATTAAGGGCTTCCCGGCCATCCGACGCCTCGGGCTGTTTGCGTCGAGGATTGATTTCCGCTTCCTCTGCAAATCGAGCATACACGCTGCAACCTTAAGGTCGGATGAATGACGAGGCCTGGGGCCTGGGGTATCGAAATATACGCCCTTCGAGCGTCAGTTGATGAGAAATCGCTCTCTGGTTCAAGGACAACTGGGAGTAAGCCACTTTGGACGATAAGTCGGATGCAGGTCCATGCAGGGGGGAAGCGGATGCTTCGAACCGCCTAAACCCAGGTCTCAAAGGCGAGACCTGGGCCACCCACCCGAGCCGATAAGGGGTTCCGCCGCGTGATTCGACAGAGCTATCGATCGCGAGTCTTAAGGTGAGCCGAGCACGTCTTTGAAAATGGATTGGCTAAGAATGTTCCCTCGATTCCAGAAACAATGACTGTTCCATCATCAGAATTCAAATGGGCGGAACGGAATTCTCCGTCGGGAAGCTCATTGAGCCTTCTCCAGCTTTGCCCCCGATCGTTGCTTGTGTACACTCCTGTAAGAGAGGTCACAATCTCTCGATTTGGCCTTGCTGGGTCGACCTCGATACTGAAGGCCCGAATGTTGGGGCCCGCCTCATCTTCATCTCTATGCAGGAGAAAGCTCGCATGGGTCACTCTCTGCACAGCATCTGCACTGGTAGGGTTGTAAACCCCCCAACAGGCCGCCAAATGAGGGCCTCCCACCGTACTGATGCCCTGTACCGCTGAATCGTCACCCACTCCATCAATGCGGGTCCATTCCATCGCGTGGGCTTTGAGACGAAAGGCTTGATCGCCAGTTCCCACATAGAGAGAGCTCGGGCCCGGACTTCCAGGATCACCAAATTGCATGGAGAGAATATCCATCTGGGTTGGAAGACGGGGGAGGGTCCCATCGTTGATCCATGAGCCATCGCGACCCTTGTGGTAGGTAAAGATCTGCGGGTCCAGGTCAAAGTAGCCATAACCGACCATCATATGTTTTCCGTCGGCCGTTATCTTGACCACACCCGCCGTTACAGGATCGCCCTTCCTTTTTGGAATGATCACCATTGGATCTGGTTGAGGAACTCGCGGCCCCACGATGGATTTCACCAGCGCATAAGACGCACCGGGCCGAGGAAGAACCTGGAATGCTCCCCTTTGCGTCGTGATCACAAACTCAGTTCCACCGGGAGACACACTTAAACCATTCCGCTCGCCCTCCCCTATGCCGGCATCAAAATATTTGGAATCCACGCGCGCAACTTGCGTCCACGTTTTTCCGCCATTGGTTGATTTCGATATGTACATAACCTGGTCCTGGGAGGGAACCTTGCTGCTTAAGTCCGCCGTCAGACCCCACACCACGTTGCGATCTTTGGCCCTGGGGTTCGGATCGCCGGCCATGGCTTCAATAAAATCACTTCCGAACTGATGACTTCCGGGAAGGCTTTTCACTTCATGACTATTGCAACTGTCCAGGTCCTTTTTTGCACGATCGCCATCGCTGTCCTCGGAGGACGGCGACGATGAAGTAAAGCTGGGCCGGGCGGGTATGGCAGACGAGTTCGATTGCGCGAAAGCACCGGGTATTAAGACGAGCGTCCCCACGAGAAATAGAAAAAGCAGCCCGGCTTGCATTTCCGTCAGCCTATTACAGGGGTCGGAATCTTAGCAAACGGGCCCCGATCTCCCGTGTTTCGCCTGGGCCCGTCTTGCACGTAGCACTATTCTTCGTCGGATTCAGCGACTACATCACCCAGCCGATCGGCCAGCGGCCTCCGTGCCACCGGTTAATGATCACCGAGTTCCGTGACTGTAAAGTCATGGACGCCCGAACCAGCGCTGAACCCGGCTCGAACCGAACAGGGCTTTTTCGACAGCCAGTGCCTCCGACGGCTCCTGAAAGGTGCCCGAAGGTTTTGCGTCTTTCAAAAATTCCACGTCAACACGTGCTACCAGGTCGTTGCCGAACTCCAGATAGCACGCACCCACTCCCCTGTAGCCCTCCGGCGGCGGTCCTCCGCGAACCTGTGCGATGATCGCAGCCGCCACCACGCGGGCCGCACCTTCGGCGAAGACCCCTGCCTTGGGAGTGCCCACTCCGTTTACATCGCCCACCGCATAGACACCGGGAAATGCCGTTTCCAGCGTCTTCTTATTAACCGGCACCCAATTGAAGGCATCGAGGGCAAGGCCGGATTCGACCACGACCGCCGGCACGCGATGAACCGGCACCCCGAGAAACAATTCATAGGGTAGCTCGGTCCCGTCGCTTAGTACCGCCACCTTCCGCCCTGGGTCGAGGGCGCGCACCAGGCTGTCTTTCACGAATCTGATCCCGCGCTCCGCAAAGGCGGCCAGGACCGCCCGCGACGAATCGGGCGAAGGGGGAATGGGTGTGCCGAAGGGCATCACCACAGTGATCTCGGTTGACTCGCGCCGGCCACGGGAGGTGAGATGGTCATGAAGCAGCAGCGCCGTTTCACTGGGAGCGGGAGGACACTTGAACGATTTTCCTGTGACCCCGATGATGACCGGCCCGCGCTCGAAGCGGGCGAGCACCTCACGCAGCGCGAAGGCTCCAGCAACCGAGTAGAACTCGTTGCCGCCTTCCAGAAGGCCTGGGGTAGCAACCGGATCGAGATCGGCGCCGAGCGCCACCACCAGGAAGTCCGCTTCCAACTCGCCGGCGTCGGTCACCACGCGCCTTGCGGAGGGGTCAATGGAGCGCACGGTGGTCTGTATAAATCGCACACCGGGCTTGACGATGTCACGGTAGGGATGACGAACCTCGGCAGCCATCTGCCGCCCGAACATCACGTCGAGTTTCGAGAACCCGAAGACAAACGCGTCGCCCTTGTCGACCAGCACGATGTCGATGGTTTCGCCCAAGTCATCGGAAAGAGCCGTCGTAAGTTCGAGGCCGCCGAATCCCGCACCGAGCACTACCACGCGCGTACGCATCTGCGCAGGCTACCACTCTAATCATCCAGCAATCAACCGGGCCGCGATCGTGCTTTCCTAAGTGGGCTGGCGCAGCACATCCGATTGCCTCAAAACAATATGGAAGGTAGCCACGCCCCAGCCGGATCGTTATAAAGTCCGGTGCTCATGAGTGTCATTGGCTGCACAACGCGCAGGCCGTTCGCCAGGCACCATCGCAGTAGAACGCTTTTCCGCGCAAATATTCCGTTGCCCTGGGAAGCCGGGGCTAATGAACAATACGCCGGCAGGATACTGCTCCTTTGAAGTCGTCACCGTAAATGGCGTTAAGACAAGTCGACGTGCTTGGTTTCCGGTCCGGACAGCGCACCCAGCAACAAAAGGAAGCCGCCCACTACGAAGATGACGATTTCGGTGTACTCGTAGGGCATTCCCAATCCCTTCAGGCCCAACATGTAGAAGGAGGAAAATGCCGGAATGATCGCGGCCGCGCTGAAACCGATGCCATAGCCAGATGCCCTGACCCCGGTGGGGAAGCGCTCGTTGATATACGAGGTGACGATCGCCCATACGGGCGTGGCGCACAGATTGACCAAGGTCAGCAGCAGGGTCAGCCGCCAGGCGCTCCGGTAGCCTGACCGGACGAGCACGTAGTACAGGATAGGACCCGCGGTAAACCCCGCGAATCCCATCAGAACCAGGATGGTCCGGCGGCCGATCTTCTGGCCCAACATGCCGAACGGAACGAAGCAAACCGCCAGCAGGAGATTCGCGACCAATTGCGCATTGGTGACCACGACGCTGCTTACGTGCCGCACAGTCAACAGAACGCCGGGAAGAATGGATGTAACCGCGTTCAGGGTGAACCAGACCCCGCTCATCACCAGGAAGACTTGCAACAGGCAGCGGAAATTGTCTCCGCGGAACAGTTCCTTCAGCGGAGACTTAGTTTTCTCGGCCTTGGCCCAAACGCTGGATTCCGGAACCCTTTTTACATAGTAAAGAAAGACCCCGCTGGCAAACAGGGCTCCGAGGAAGAAGGGAATGCGCCAGCCCCATCGTACGTAGGGTGAATGTGGAGCCCCTGCCGGCAGCATGCGCAACAAACCGGTGGTGATCAGGGACATGGCGGCGAGAGACAGCGGAAACCCGGTATGGATGAACGCCGCCCATGCACCTCGCTTCTCCTTGGGCGCATACTCCATGGCCAGGGGATTGGCGCCGGTATATTCGCCTCCAAGGAAAACACCATCGACGAAACGGAGGAGCGTAAGGATCACGATGCTGGCAATGCCCCAGCTTTCATAGCCCGGCAACAGTCCAATGAGCAGGGTCACGAAAGCGAAGCCACCCATGGAAATAATCGTGACCCATCGCCGGCCGAGCTTGTCGCCGTAATGGCCAAAGAGCGTGGCTCCTACCGGACGACCCACCAGGGACAAGGCAAAAACGATATAGAACAACGTTGATTGCAGGGCCGGGCTCAGGGTTGCCGGCTGGAAGTAGGACATGGCCGGACCCAGCACCACAATAGGCAGATACATGTCGAACATGTCGACGAAGAATCCGATGAAGGCGGCGCGCAACGCTCGCGGACCGGCATCGTGTGCGGCAGCGTCGAGTTGCAAACTCTGGCTGGAAGAAACTGCCCGTAGGACCACATCAACCTCGCGGAGGCGCTGTCCAGAATCTGAGGACCCGGATGCTGAGTCAGCGGCTGTTCGAAGTGCGTTTCAAGGGGCTTGGATCACCACACTGTTCATTGGTAGCGCAGGGCGACAATCGGGTCCACGCGCATGGCTCGGCGCGCGGGAATGAACGAAGCGAAGAGCGCCACCGCGCAGAGCAAGACCGCGACGCAGGAAAACGTAAGCGCATCGGTGCTGGTCACGCCCAGCAACATGCTTCCCAGATAGCGCGTCAGCACCAAAGAGGCCACCAATCCGAGGACCACCCCTACCACCGTCAACCGAAGCCCGTGGCCGAGCACCAGGCGCAGAATGTCATCTCTGCTCGCACCCAGTGCCATGCGGACCCCGATTTCGTGGGTACGCTGCCGCGTGGTGTAGGCCGTGACGCCGTAAATGCCTACCGCGGCGAGGACCAGCGCGAGCAGCCCGAATGCGCCCACAAAGGTTCCAGCAACGCGCTGGCCGAAGCTGGCGATTTGCTCGCGCAATTCCAGCGTGGTCACATCGAAGACCAGCACGTCGGCATTCAGATCATGGATCGTACTCCCGACCGTCGTGCCGAACGACAGCGGATTACCCGTCGTCCGCGCAATGATGATCATGGTCGACCCAGCCGGTTGATCGGTACGGCCAACCTGGTAGTGGGGCAAATACACGAAAGGCGTCGGCTTTTCATTCAGGCCGTTCACTTTGCTGTCGCGCGCCACACCCACTACCGTGAACCATTCGTGCGTCAAGTCCGAGTTAAGGTGCTTGCCCACTGCTTCCTGCTTCGGCCAGTAGCGATTCACAAAAGTCTGGCTGACGATCGCCACGCGCTGCGAACTCATCGTGTCCTGGAGCGTGAAGTCGCGTCCCTTGAGAATCGGAATCTGAAGGGTCTCAAGATACTTTGGCGAGACCATGGCCACCTGTGTCTCCATCGATTCGTTGGCCTGCGGTACGTAGCCCTCCGGCTTCACCGCCGTCGAGCCGCCGCCGAATCCCAGCGGTACGCGGGTCGTGAGCGCCACCGACTGAATGCCCGGCAGCGCCTCCAGTTTCGCCGCCAGCACGCGATCGAAGGCCGCGCCTTTCTCGTCCGAATATCCCGCGGTAAACAGATCGTAGGAAACCATCAGCACGTCGTGCGAATTAAATCCCGGATTGATCTGCTGCGCGCTCATGAAGCTGCGGATAAACAATCCCGCGCAAACCAGCAGCAGCAGAGAAAGTGCGATTTGCGCCACCACCAGCCCGCTCGCCAGCCGCGCCTTCCTGGGGCCGCCCGATGTGCTGCCCGCGTCCTCTTTCAACACCGCCACGGGCGCATCGCTCGAAGCCCGCAGCGCCGGCAGGATCCCGAAAATCACGCCGGTGAGTAGCGAGATCACCATCGTCGCCAGCAGCACAGAGTGGTCGACGCGAATCCCCAGCGAGATGGGAAAATCCATCGACGGTAGGAACTTCAGGAACGTTCCCGCGGACCAGAAAGTGATCAACAGCGCGATCGCCCCTCCCGCCATCGACAGAACCATGCTTTCCACCAGCAGTTGCCGTACCAGCCGCCACCGGCTCGCCCCTAGCGACATGCGAATGGCAAGCTCGCGCCGCCGCGCCACCGACCGCACCAGCATCAGGTTGGCAACGTTTGCGCACGCCAGCAGCAGCACCAGGCCCGCGATGGCCATGAGCATCGGCAAAAGCACGGAGAGAAATTGATTCGCGCCCAACGGGCTGCGCCATAGCGGAGACACTGTTACGCTATCGTGGCCTCTATGTTCTTCCGGGTAATTCTTCACCTCCCGCTTCAGCAGCGCCGTCATTTCTTCTTGCGCCTGCTCCGGCTGCACGCCTGGCTTCAACCGCCCCAACACAGCAAACCAGAAATAGTGATGGTCATGAAGCAAGTCGTTCCGCGGCACCAATTGCTCTTCCATCATGACCGGAACCCAAATTTCCGAGCGCAGCGCTGTCTGGCTTCCCTGAAACACCGCCGGCGCTACACCCACAATCGAGTACCGATGCTGATTGATTTCAATGGTCTGCCCCACAACGCCGGGGTTCCCGCCGAAGTGGTTCTGCCACAGCCGGTAGCTGATAACCGCCACTGGCGCGCCTCCCGGCTTCTCGTCCTCCTGAGGCAGGAACCCGCGCCCTAGAATCGGCCGCACGCCGAGCACATCAAAATAGTTTGCGGATGCCACCGTGCCCCAGATCCGCTCCGGCTTACCCTTACCCGTCAGGCTCATGGGAGTGGGATTGTACCCGGTGAGCCCGGTAAAACTCTTCTGTCCGTCGCGCATCGCCTCGAAATCAGGATAGGTAAACGGAAAGGGGTTGTCCGCGCCCCGGCCGAGCGACAGCGACACTACCTCGCTCGGGCTGGCCAGCCCGGGAATCGGATTCAGCAATGTGGAGTTGATCCAGCTGAAGATCGTGGTGTTCGCGCCGATCCCAAGCGCCAGCGTCAGAATGGCAATCGCCGCGTATCCCGGCGCCTTCACCAGCATTCGCAGGCTGTAGCGCACGTCTTGCCAGAATGAGGCCATCCGCGAACCTCCGAATACATTGTAGAGCAGGGACAATGCGGAGGCAGCATACTTATTGCCCGGTATGCGCTCTCCGAATTGGATTTGACGCGTGGGATTGCCGTGCCGGCTGAGCTATTTATTGTTCCCGCCTGCCTCGGCGTCCACCCAGTACGAGTTGCGCGCCCTCAGTTCCAGCTGCGGCCTGTCCTTGAGCCTCAGTTCCAGCGCATGGAGTCCTGGGGCTGGCGATTGGGGATGGAAGCTCAGGACATAGTAGTTTGCCGTGTCGTTCGAGATGGTTATCAGGTGCCGGCTGAGCGTGGTTGCGTTCTTGAAAGGGAAGTACTCGCCGCCCGTCTGGTTGGCGACAGATTCCGGCACGTTGCGCTTGAGTTCGTTGGTCGCCGCGAGAAACGCCATCCGCGCCAGTCGCACCGGTGGCAGCAGATCGCTCGCGCAATCCAGTGCCTGAACGCCGCGTTTGCCGTGTGCGTCGGGATCCGCATCTGCGTCGTGGCTCATGCAACCACCTTTCGCGTATGGCTCGTCCGAGTAGGGACTGCCTCCCGGCCGGGGCAGCTTCGCTCGCTCATGCTTCAACTCTGCTTTGGTGCTGGAAAAGCCGAAGCTGTAAATCGAGGTGTTTGTGTCGTCGACGATCCGTAGGGCGTCCTCGAAGCTCGTTTGGCTGCCGCCATCGAGCGTCTCGCTGAAGAGCACCACGGCACGGCGATAAGCCGGCGGCTGCTGGCGCAAAAGCTTGATGCCGAAGTTGAGGGCGTCAAGAATGGCCGCGCCCGGATCACCCTGGTGAAGGTTGGCAATCGTCTTGGCTGCCGCATCCGTATCGGTGGTGAAGTCCTGTTCGAGGCGAGGCTTGCTATCGAAGGTGATGACAGCGACGCGATGCGGCACACTGCCGATGACGGCATCCAGCACCGCCCCCAGATTGCCGTAGTCACCCAGGTGGGATGCACCCTCACCTCCGGTCTGCACGATGACGGCCAGCGCCAGAGGTTGCGAGTCGGTATCGGGTTCCAGCCGCAACAACTGCGGAACGCCATTGTCGGTGAGAATGAAGTCGTCGGCGGTGAGCGAGAAGACAACCTCGCCGGCCTTGGTCTTCACCAACGCCGGCACGAGCACCAGGTTCGAGCCCACGGTGAGGGACGGGATCTGCGAGCCAGCCGAGGATGGTTCACTACTTTGCGCACTGGCCGCCACGCCAGAGAGTAAGACCGTGCTCAAGACAGCGGTTGCGATTGCGCAAAGCATACTCATTAGATGCGGCGTCGGAAGTCACGCGTCGAAGCCGCGGCCTTTGCCCTTTCAAATAGCCCCCGCCGACTCCCTGCAGGCGGTCAGAGCAAAAGGGAATACGGCCGCAAAGCCGGTCGGTTTCACGGCTTCTCCTCGAATGAGGTAACGAGTGACGCTTCCTTTCATCCGGGAGTCTAGCACAGGATCCGAGTTCGTCCGTTCTTTGTGAGCGACCAGTGCCCGCCGTAAAAGGCCTTGTGACCAGGCAAGACGCGGTTGTCGAAACTGAATTACCCTATGGATCAAGGAAATTTGAGCCCTTTGCGCGCCCGTGCATGCACGCCGAGTCTCTGTTTTTGAATGACACATTCACCGCGTAGGGCTGGTACCGGAATGCGCGCGCCCGGTACATTTTGCGGACCTACGGAGCAGTAAAGGAGCGGGCCGTCCCATGAAGGAGATCACCCTGAAAGTGAACGGCCGTCAGCATCTCTTGGCGGTTGATCCAGAAACGCCTCTGCTATTCGTTCTCAACGACGAGCTTGGATTGCGCGGCCCGCGATTCGGCTGTGGAATGGCTCAATGCGGCGCCTGCACTGTGATCATGCGCGGCCAGGTTGTGCGCTCGTGCGTCATGCCCTTGAAGGCAGTTGGTCAAGACGAAGTCACGACCCTGGAAGGTCTAGGCACGCCTGAGCAGCCTCATCCAATCCAGCAGGCATTCATTGACGAAGGGGCGGCTCAGTGCGGATTTTGCCTGAGTGGCGTGATTCTGACGGCGAAGGCTGTGCTGGACGTAAAGCCGGCGGCCTCTGACCAGGAAATCCGAGACGCTCTGGGTGGCGTTTTGTGCCGCTGCTTTGCCCACACTCGCATGCTCCGAGCCATTCGAAAGTATGCCGAGGGAAAAAAGCATGACACCTTCCCGGCGTGAGTTCCTTAAGGGCTGCGGCGCCCTGATCGTAAGTTTCAGTTCCTCATCGTTGACCCAGCCATCGGCTAGCGGTCAGGGAGAGTTCGGAACCCATTCCTCGCACATTGATCCGGAGAAGCTCGACTCCTGGTTAGCCGTCGGCGCCGACGGCGCCATTACGGCATATACAGGCAAGTGTGACTTTGGTCAGGGCATCTTTACCGCTCAAACCCAACTGGTAGCAGAGGAGCTGTGCATACCGATCGCCCGCGTAAAGCTGATCCAGTGCGACACGTCTCTGACTCCCGACCAGGGGACCACCTCAGGAAGTCAGTCCACTCCCACCAACTTCAACTCGGAGAATCTCGCGCTTGCAGCAGCGACTGCTCGAGAAGCTCTTCTCAGCCTGGCTGGGGAAAGGCTGGGTGAGCCGGTCGACCATCTCACGCTGGCAGACGG
>Ga0182015_10007933_pt1 | contig 10251 bp, 10 predicted proteins | sample 712P3MmetaG_FD_120478 | JGI IMG/M metagenome (GOLD analysis project Ga0182015, IMG submission 120478) | Permafrost microbial communities from Stordalen Mire, Sweden - 712P3M metaG | ecosystem: Environmental > Terrestrial > Soil > Wetlands > Permafrost | place: Sweden: Stordalen | collected... | reverse complement strand
TGAACATGGCCCAGGCCTCGAATGATACGTTTCCGTCGGCCATGTACATCGCGGCCGCAATGAACGTGAAGCAGCGCGTGATTCTCGCGGTGACAGCCCTGCGCGATGCTGTCAATGACAAGGCGGAAGAGTGGAACGACATTGTAAAGATCGGCCGTACTCACATGCAGGATGCGACCCCGCTGACGTTGGGCCAGGAATGGTCGGGCTACGTGGGTGTGTTGGCAGACGGCCTGGACCGGATCGAGTCGGCGCTTCCGGGAGTGTACCGCTTGGCGCTGGGTGGCACGGCCGTAGGAACCGGCCTCAACTCCGCCCCGGGTTTCGCCGAAGCAGCGGCGGCCGAGATCGCGAAGCTCACGGGCCTGCCGTTTGTAACAGCTTCTAATAAATTCACTGTGCAGGGCGCCCACGATGCGCTGGTTCACCTTTCCGGCACCCTGCGAACCCTGGCGGTTTCGTTGTACAAGATTGCCAATGATATTCGCCTGATGTCGTGCGGCCCTCGCGCTGGTTTCGCGGAGTTGACGATTCCGACCAATGAGCCGGGCTCCTCTATCATGCCGGGCAAAGTCAACCCGACCCAATGCGAAGCTCTCACCATGATTGCTGTGCAGGTGATGGCCGACGACGTAGCGGTGGGCTTTGGCGGTGCCGGCGGATACCTGGAAATGAACGTTTACAAGCCCCTCATCATCTTCAATGTTACCCACGCAATCGCGATCATAACCGACGGCGTCACTAACTTCCGTAAGTTTCTCGTCGAGGGGACCAAGCCCAATCTGAAGAAGATTAACGAGTATGTAGAGCGTTCGTTGATGCTGGTGACTGCGCTCTCCCCAGTCATCGGCTATGACAAGGCATCTAAGATCGCTCACTACGCCCTGGATAACGATCTAACGCTCAAGGCCGCCGCCTTAAAGCTGGGCTTTGTAACGGACGAGGAATTCGATCGCATTGTCGATCCGAGTAAGATGGTTAAACCCTATGTTGCAACGGCGGCCTGAGACCTCCGCGACAGGGATCTCCAAGCACGTCGGAATCGGTGCGGTTCAAGGCCGCACCGTCCCGGAACGGTCCGACTTGGTGCTCGCGTTCGCGCGGGTATTGCAGATCAACGGGCAGTCGACGCATGAAACCCTGGAGGCAGCCGGCCGGCTCAGCAGGAGTCTTGGTCTCAATGCCACGATCATTTCTCATTGGGGAGACCTGCAGGTTCAGGCTACCGACGGCGGCGATCGATGGGTCTCCGTGGCGACCGCCAATCCCACGGGCGTGAACATGGATCGTGTTGCAGAAGCCATGCGGGCAATCGAGAATATCGACGCCGGCTGCCTTCCACTATCCGATGCCGCGGCGACGATCGACGCGATTGCCAAAGCGCCGGCGGCGTCAACCTGGCTGTTGGCGGTGGCCGCCGCCGCGGGTGCGGCTGCGCTGTCGGTGATCTTCGGGGTCCGGCATCTCGCAGCGGTGGCGCTGATCGTCGCCAGTTCGGCGGCTGGCGCCGTACTTCGCCGCACCATCTCGCGGTACACCACCAACGCGCTCCTCCAACCCCTCAGCGCCGCCTTGCTAGCCGGTATTATCGGCGCGTTGGCCGTGCGCTATCACCTCAGTTCGTCGCTGCGGCTGGTCGCGGTTTGTCCGTGCATGATTCTGGTGCCAGGACCGCATGTGCTCAACGGCATGATGGACGTCGGCGCAGCGCGGGTCAGCCTGGGCGCCGCCCGCTTGGTGTTCGCCGGCGTGGTGACTCTCGCCATATCAGCGGGGCTGCTGCTCGGGTTGGGCCTCCTGGGCGTCTCCTTGCCCGTCGGCGAGCCCGGTCGAGGCGTGCCTCTAGGGCTAGACGTCCTTGCCGCCGGAGTAGCGGTTGCCGCCTACAGCATCTTCTTCTCGACCCCGCTACGTATGTTGGCATGGCCGGTCGCAGTCGGCATGCTGGCGCATGCTCTGCGATGGTTGACCCTGTCGGCCGGCGCAGGGGTTGCAACTGGCGCGTTTGCCGCCTGCCTGGTAGTTGGGCTGATTCTGACTCCAATCGCGCGCCGCTCTCACATGCCATTTGCGGCCATCGGCTTCGCCTCGATAGTCTCGATGATCCCCGGCGTGTATCTGTTCAGGATGGCCAGCGGCCTGCTACAACTTGCAGACAATTCGAACACGACTCCGGACTTGTTAGGCGCCACGATCGCCGACGGCCTGACCGCCGTCACGATTATTCTAGCGATGAGCTTTGGCGTTATCGTTCCGAAGATCGCTATCGATTGGCTCCTCACGACCAAGGCGAAGCCGTAAGAGGTGCCGTAAGAGGTGCCGTAAGAGGTGCCGTAAGAGGTGCCGTAAGAGGTGAACGATGACGACATCCGCGCAGCCCGGCACGCCACACTCCGGGCCGTGCACATCAAACCACGAAGTTGCTCAGGTTGTGCCCATTCATAAACGCCTTCCTGCTCTCCTCAGCGGGGTCGCGGGGATGGTGGACGTGATTGGTTTCCTGAGCCTCGGCCTGTTCACCGCCCACGTGACCGGCAATCTCGTGGTAATAGCGGCGTCGTTGGTGCGCGGCGGACCGCCCAAAGTGGCTCAAATCCTGGCGGTTCCCGTTTTCATGACCGCCGTCGGCGGGGTTTGGCTGATCGCGAAGGCTTCCGACCGGCGTGGTCCCGCATTGGCCAAACTGCTGCTGGTGGTTCACTTCCTGCTACTCGCCTGCGTTCTGGTTTTTTCCGTAATCTTTGATCCGGCGGTCAATCCACACGGATTGATGGTGGGCATCGCCGCCATGATTGCTGTTTCAGCGATGGGTTGCCAGTTTGCGCTCTTGCGTCTCGCCATACCGGGCGCGCCTTCAACAGCGGTGATGACTGGCAACTTGACCAGCGGCGTGCTGGCGCTGCTGGACACGCTATCGCGAAGCGGTCCGCACAGGGAGGGCGCCCAAGAGCGCCTCAAGAGAACCGCGGAACTGGTGATCGGGTTCTGTGCAGGCGGCATTGTGGGGGCTGCGGCGGTCTCATGGCTGGGACCTTGGGCCTGGTCGCTTCCGGTCGCGCTAGCAGGGCTGGCGATGGCATTGCACTAGACCAGATTTCTCGGCAACAACCTGGAGGTTCGCCATGCTTCGAATGCTGATTCTCTACTTTGTTGGCTTTTTGATTCTCGCGTCGACATTGTACGCTCAGCCGCAAGAGGAAACGCTGAGCGGACCGGACAGTCATGAGACCGGACAGGATACCCATGGCCATCTTCTTGGAGACTGGCGTGGAGAACGATCTCGGTTGTTGGAGCGTGGAGTCCGTTTCGATTTCCAATACATCTCTGACACTCTTTGGAACATCGAGAGCGACAAGAAAGAGCGATCCTCTGTGTGGAATCGTATCCGCGGCACGGTTGATATCGACCTTGGCACTTTGATCGAGGAGCCCTGGTTGTACTTCCATGCGACCGCACTCTGGCAAGGCGGGGGCAACCTTGGAACCTATCTGGGTTTGCTGACGAGTCCGAGTGGGATGTCCAGTGCCAACACGTTCCGGCTCGATTCGTGGTGGTTAGAGAAACGATGGTTGAACGAACGCCTTACGGCACGAGTGGGCCAGTTTGCCGGCCAGGACTTCTATGGGGCGCAACACGACGCGGCATCTTTCATCTTTGAACCCATGGGATATGCGTTAGGCAATCTGTTCACAAACTTCGAATCCTTCGATCCCCCCTCAACACCCGCCATGGAAGTGCGGGTGGTGCCGCTACCCCACTTCTATCTGAAATCGATGGTGGAGGCTGAAGATCGAAACCCGTTCGCTCATAATCCAACCGGATTAGTCCCACAGTTTCGTGGAGTGCCGGTTAGTGTCTCGGAGATCGGATTCACTCCTGGCCAAAAGGCCTCGTCAGTGCGAGCTTTCGACAATGTCGACACTCGCAAGGGGTATTCCGGACTTTACCAGTTCGGCGCATCCTACAATCCCGCAAAATTCACAAATGCAACAAGTACAAAACCGAATTCCGGGGATTACCTCTTGTATTGGATGGCTAGCCAGGCCCTTTGGCGGGTAGATCCAAGAGAAGCAAAAGGCCTGGATGCAACGTTGGCGTATGATTGGAGCCCGTCCAACATCAACCGCAATAACACGACGTTCACTGCTGGGCTGCGTTTCAATGAGCCGCTTCCGCTGCGTATTCACAATACGATGTCGCTGGGTTACGTCGAGAGTCGCCTAAGTCAACAATTCGTTCCGCCCGGCGCCCAACCATGGAAGCCCGAGCGGGCTGTTGAATTCAACACGCTTCTGCACGTCGCACCGATGGTTCTGTTCCAGCCCGTAATTCAGTATTACGAAAACCCGGGCGGAGGAACTCAGCACGTAGTAGTTATTGGGTTCAGAACTAAGGTGGAGCTATAAGCGGCACGCGGCTGGATATCCCGGGATACCATCTGGCAGGGCACACTGTTCGGTTGGTGCTCTAATGGCGGCCGCTTGGCGCGGCGGAGTAGCTTCGCCTTCGCTCTGGAAGGGTGGTGGCAAGGTGGCGAAGCGGCTTGGTATTGACGCGCGCACGTTGGCAAAGGGAGAAGGGGAGGAAAGAGCGGTCAACCTTTCCTGCTTCCTTTCCAATGCCGCTTGTCGCACAACATTCAATAACTGTGACATGTACGTCCCGCTCTCCGTGGGGTCCTGTGCGAATCGCACTATGTTATGCTGAGCGCCCATGAAGGCCTGGAAAACAATGATCGCAAATGTCAAACAATGGTTCCATCTCGTCACGCGCCGACTGGCAGTGTCGTCGCTGCCGCTGGCTCTGCTTTGTTCGGCTTTTCCGGCTACGTCCCAGGAGAAGACCGGACCGATGGCGGACGGCGGTGCCCCAACGCTGCGTCTGAACCCCAAGCGCATTGATGATGTCCTGGCAAGCATGGTAGCCGACGGGCGCGCCGCGGGTGCCTCCGTCCTGGTCTGGAAAGATGGCCGCGAAGCGTATTTCGGGACGGCCGGGTTTGCCGACCGGGAAGCTCGCCGGCCGATGACCCGCGACACAATTGTGCAGATCTATTCGATGACCAAGCCGGTAACCGGCGTGGCCTTGATGCAATTGTGGGAGCAGGGCAAGTTCAGACTCGACGATCCGCTGTCGTACTATCTGCCCGACTTCGCATCCATCCAGGTCTATGCGGGCAAGAACGCCGCGGGCTCACCCATCTATCGATCGCCATCGCGTCCGATCATTGTCCGCGACCTGATGCGCCACACTGCCGGGTTTGCTTATGGACCTGGGGAAACGCCCGTGCACGAAGCTTTTGTGAAAGCCGACCCGCTGGCACTCGATATCGACTTGACCGGGATGGGGAGGCGGCTAGCCAGGGTGCCCTTGTTGTTCGACCCCGGCACGCAATGGAGCTACAGCATTGCCGTAGACGTTCAGGCGCTACTGGTGGAAAAACTGTCCGGTCAGCCATTCGCCGATTATATCCGCGAGCACGTGCTTGAGCCGCTCGGCATGCACGATACAGCCTGGCGGCAGCCCGATGAACGGCTACCTCGCCTGGCCGCGCTATACCGGAAGACTGACGGCAAGCTGGTTCGCGACCCGGATGCGTCCACGCGAAGGCTCAATTTTCAAAACAACCGATTGACGGGCGGCGGGTTCGGCCTGGCTTCCACACTCGACGACTACATGCGGTTTGCCCGCATGTTGCTGGGAAGCGGCGAACTGGATGGGATGAGGATTCTGAAAGCGTCGACCGTGCAACTGATGTCGGTGGACCAGTTGGATCCGCGCATCACCGGGCGGCAGTTCCTGCCTGGCAAGGGCTCCGTGGGCTTCGGCCTGGACTTCGCCGTGCGCCACCTGCAACCGCAAAAGCCGGAAGAAAACCGGGGAGCGGTGGGTGAATTCTTCTGGGACGGTGCCGCATCCACTTTGTTTTGGGTGGATCCAGCCAACCGCCTGGCGTCAGTTTTCTTCGTCCAGACCATGCCGTTTGATGGCACTTTGCATCGCGACATACGGGCGGCTATTTACGGGGCGGACTATCTGGGCCCCAGGGAGGATTGAAGGATGACGGGCTTTGAAGAGGGCGCATCCGTTGCAGGAATATCACCCATGAAACGTCTACGATCTCAAACCGTGGCGTTGTTGTCTATGTCAGTGTTGCTGATGTTACACCCCGTGGTGTTCGCCCAGGACTTCAAGAAGCAAATAATCTATCAGATTGTCACCGACAGGTTCTTCAACGGCGACACAAGCAACGATAATCCTCCGCAAAGCTCTGGCTTGTTCGACGCCACCCATACGAATTGGCATGCCTATTGGGGCGGCGATCTGGCCGGCATTCAGCAGAAAATGGCGTATATCAAGGGCATGGGGGTCACGGCGATCTGGATTTCGCCTGTAGTGGATAACGAAAACCTGAATACGAGTTCCGGAACCCCGATATGGGCGCCCTACCATGGATACGCCGCGCGCGATTTTATGCGCGTGGAGGAGCATTCGGGCGATGCGCAGAATTCCTGGAAGGCGTTCGACAACCTGGTAGCAGCGGCTCATTCGAATGGCATCAAACTCATCGTTGACTGGGCCGAAAACGACTCCAATGACCAAGGCGACGGCGAGCGCGGCGCACTCTATAATAACGGCGTCTTCATGGCCTCGGATAGCAACGATCCAAAGGGCTATTTCCATCACAATGCGGCGATCAGCGACTTCAACGACCGCTATCAGCTGCAATATCTGACGCTCGAAGGCCTGGAGGATCTGAATCAGGAGAACCCCACCATCGACAATTATCTGAAGACGGCCATCCATCAATTCCAGCAGCACGGTGCCGACGGCTTCCGGCTGGACGCGTTAAAGCACGTTACGTGGGGCTGGGAGTACTCGCTCGCCAACTCGGTTTTCAACACAGCTCCAAGCTTCATTTACGGCGAATGGTATAACAACAACCCGTACGACACTCTCTTTCACGATGCCTCCAAATTTGCCAACAAGAGCGGCATCAGCGAACTGGATTTCGGTGTGAATGGCGCAGTGCGGAACGTGTTCGCGAACGGCCATGACTTCTCCGAGATCGACACCACGCTATCGGCGGAAGACGCGAGTTTTCTTTGGCCCAACGATCAGGTTACTTTCTTCGATAGCCATGATGAGCCCCGTCTTCTCACCATGAACTCAAATCAGAATCGCCTGCACGAGGCGATGGCGTTTCTTCTCACGTGCAGGGGTATTCCCGTGATCTTGTATGGCGATGAGCAGTATCTGCACAACGACACCAACTTCGGCGACGACCCGTATAATCGCGTTGAGATGACGTCCTTCAGCACAACCACAACGGCGTATCAACTGATCAACAAGCTGGCAACGCTGCGGCAGAACAACGACGCCCTGGGATACGGTCTGTTTCAGCCACGCTGGATCAACAACGACGTGTATATTTACGAGCGCCGGTTCTTCAACGATGTCGTGCTGGTGGCCATCAACAAGAATGACTCAGCCAGTTATCCGATCTCCGGCCTTTACACCGCGCTCCCTGCCGGTACCTATAGCGATAATCTGAACGGGCTGCTTTCTGGAGTGAGTTTGACCGTGCAACCGGGTAACGGCCTGAGCAACCCGGCGGCCAACTTCACGCTGCCGCCGCACACGGTGGCGGTGTGGCAGTTTGTAGGCAAACCCAGCGCGCCCGAGGTTGGCTCTATCGGGCCGACGATAGGGCAGCCAGGTCTGCGGGTGACGATTGCCGGTAAGGGATTCGGAGCTTCCGCCGGCCAGGTTTTGTTCGGTTCCACCGCGGCATCCATTCAGTCCTGGTCCGACACATCGATCGCCTTTCAGGTACCGAATGTCGCGAATGGGATTTACCAGGTGCAGGTGAAAAACAACGTGGGAACAGCGGCGAATGCAATTCAGTTCACTGTGCTGACGGCGCCGTTGATCCCGGTGACCTTTACGGTAGCTAACGCGACGCCAACCAAATTCGGCGACTACATTTTCCTAACGGGAAGCACGGTTGAACTCGGTAATTGGGGCACTACGTTCGATACGGCGATTGGTCCCATGCTGGCCCCAAATTATCCCAACTGGTTCCTGAATGTTTCCGTGCCGGCCGGCGCGCAGATCCAGTTCAAGTTCATCAAGGTGGCGGCTGATGGCACTGTCACCTGGGAAAACGGTATGAACCATCAGTACACCGTGCCTGCCAGCGGAACCGCCAACGTCAACGTGAATTGGCAGAATTGAGGCCTCCCAGGACAGCGCCGTTAACACGGAAGCTTTCCTTGAAACAATCCGTGCCGCGGTTCGCTCGGCGACTGCTATTAGATCGAATCAAATCCAAATTTCTCTTTCACTCTAGCCCGGAGCCAAGCCTCTCCCTCTTCTCGCGAACGAAAAACCATTGTTTCCCAACCGGTACTCTCAGCTAGGGTCTCCCACATACGACCGAGCGCATAATCAGGTTCTTTCGGCGCCATGATCGCTACGATTGCTCCAGGACGGATCACGGCGGCAACACGTTTATCGTGCCTGGCGATGTCCTCGACGTCAGACGCGGAGAGTTCCATTGAAGATACAGCAAACAGATCGACAATACAGTACATACACTGCTTGATACGCGCCGGAAACTCCAAAAGACGGTTTTTGGATTCGATGAGATCGTCCCTCGTCAGCAACCCGGAAGCAATGAAGAGCAGCCCGGAGCCGTTCCGAACGAACGCCACTTCACATGCCATGGCTGTAGATTATACATCCTTACTGAGTCTCGCATATTAAAGTGACAGTTTCGGCTCTCGCGTGGGGCAGGACTCCAGTCCTGCAGCGGGTCTCCAGACCCGCCATCTGACGGGACGGGGACGTCCCGCGCAGGCGTGGACGCCCGCCCCACTGGTCGCACTCCAGACGTCACTATATTTTGCGAAGATCAGTAATTCCTCGATGGAGTGGTCGCCGCGCCGGCGCTCACGAGCGGTCGCGCCTGCGTCTGGTGGCGGCGGTACCAGGAGTTGGCCTAAGCGGCGGCGAATCCAAAACTGATAGGACTTCTAAAGGAATTGTAGATCGGCATATACTATATGCGACCTTGGGAAACTCGATAAGCAATATGGCAACCACGAAACCAAAAACCGGCTGGCGCGGGATCCACTCCGGCCAGAAGCGCTGGCTGGCGTGCCTGTTACTGGCGGCGACGGCAATGGCGCAGTCGAGCCCCACCGAGATCGTACTCCACAATTTCCAAGCCCCACCCAACGGCCTGTACCCTTACGCCGGGGTCGTCGCGGATTCCGCAGGCAACCTGTACGGGACCACCAACGAAGGTGGCACGTCGAATCAGGGCCTGGTTTTCAAAGTGGATCCATCCGGTCATGAAACCATCCTGTTCGAGTTCACCGGCAGCACCGGGAGCGGGCCGCGGGCACTGTTAACGCTGGATGCGGCCGGCAATATCTACGGCACGACGCGGGCGGGCGGCGCCGTCGGCAAGGGGGTCGTATTCAAGCTGGACAGCACCGGCCGCCAGACAATCCTGCATAGCTTCCACGGAGGTACGGATGGGAGTGGACCCTCCGCTGGCGTGGTCTTAGACGCCGTGGGCAATCTCTACGGAACCGCACCCGAGGGCGGTAGGGCAAACTGCGGCGTAGTGTACAAGATCGATACGGCTCGCCACGAGACCATCTTGTATAGCTTTGCGGGCGCCGATGGCTGCACTCCGTCGGCCTCCGTGACGCTCGATTCCTCCGGTAACATCTACGGGACGACCCAGTATGGCGGCAGCGCACTACGGCGTCGTATTCAAGCTGGATGCCGCCGGAAACGAGACCGTGCTGTTCAGCTTCAGCGCCATCTCCGACGGAACGTATCCCGTGTCCAGCCTGGTTCTGGACTCTGCCGGCAATCTCTATGGCACTGCCAAGTCCGGTGGCGCGGAGCCAGACGGGGGAGTCGTCTTTAAGTTGGATCCGACCGGTCACGAAACCGTATTACACATGTTTAAGCCATCCGGCGGCTGCTTGCCCAAAGCGGGCTTGGTCTTCGATTCCGATGGTAACCTCTATGGCACCACGTCGGATTGCGGACAGGGAAAATCCGGCACCGTCTATAAATTGGATAAAGCCGGTCACGAGACGGTGTTACCTGAATCCGGCGTGATCATGACGGTCGCAAGGCTCCGCAGGCCTTGCTAGATGCGCTTTGAAGCACTGTGGCCGCTTCCACGTTAACCTAACTGTTAGTGAGGTAAGCGTGGAATGCGCC
>Ga0182015_10007932_pt1 | contig 10252 bp, 6 predicted proteins | sample 712P3MmetaG_FD_120478 | JGI IMG/M metagenome (GOLD analysis project Ga0182015, IMG submission 120478) | Permafrost microbial communities from Stordalen Mire, Sweden - 712P3M metaG | ecosystem: Environmental > Terrestrial > Soil > Wetlands > Permafrost | place: Sweden: Stordalen | collected... | reverse complement strand
TTAGTTCCACCAGTAAGAACAACCCATCGGTCGCGAATGAGCAGGTGGTACAACTTCGCGACGCCTATCGCACAGTGCCGGTATGAGTCTCGATGTCCTGAATAAACTTTGACTAACAAGGGGTGGATGTGCGAGTAACGGGAATGACGGCAAACCTGCCAGTGGCTGACATCGATGCAGCGCGCAGCTTTTACGCCGACTTCCTCGGACTGGGCGAAGAGGAGCTCGGTCTCGATTGGGTCACGCGCTTCGTGAGTCCGGACGGGCGAGCATCCGTACAGTTGGTGACTCGAGACGCCACGAGCCCTCACGACTCGGTGATGTCGGTGCATCTCGGCAACGACATCGACGAAGCCTACGCAGAAGCGAAGCGCCGCGGTTACGAGATCGTGTACCCGCTCACCCAGGAACCGTGGGGACTGCGCAGGTTTTTCGTACGCGACCCAGACGGCAACGTCATCAACATCGCCAGCCATGGGGGCGAGTAACGCTTCAACTCCATGGCGAGGTGATGTGTTGCTGTGAGAATGACCATGGAAGGTTTCTCCGTCGTCGACATGGCGGCATTTTTAAAAACGCTATTCGTAACCGACTTCCGCGTGATCGCTCATGTCCAGACCCGCATCTTGGTCGCCGTCACTCACGCGCAGTCCGACCGTCTTGTCCGTGATCCACAGAATGATCCAGGTCATGACGAAGGGAAAGACCAGACCGGCAAGTGCCAACACCGACTGTCGTCCCAGTTGCGCTATCCCGCCAGTGACGCCCAAAGCGTTCACGGCGAGCGTGGCGAAGACCCCCGTGAGCACCACACCGATGAAGCCACCCACCATGTGCACACCAACCACGTCGAGGGCGTCGTCGTAGTGCAAGTGGTCCTTGAGGCGCACGGCCAGATAACACAGCAGTCCGGCACCGCCGCCTATTACTAGCGAGGCCCAGGTCGGCACGTAACCGGCCGCCGGGGTGATGGCCGCGAGACCGGCGACCGCCCCCGAGGCAATGCCGACGCCCGACGGTTTGCGCCGATGTGTCCACTCAATCGTCATCCACGCCAGCATCCCGGCGCAGGCGCCGATCTGGGTATTAACGAGCGCCGCGACCGCGACGCTGCCGGCACTACCGGCGCTACCGGCGTTGAAGCCAAACCAACCAAACCACAGGATTCCCGCGCCGAGCAGCACGAGCGGCACGTTGTGCGGCCGGTCGAACTGGCGACGGCGTCCCAGGTAGAGCACAGTCGCTAGGGCCGACGCGCCGGCCAGCTCATGGACCACCGACCCACCAGCGAAGTCAACCGCGTGCAGGCCACCCGCGCCCAAGAACCCGCCACCCCACACCCAGTGGGCGAAGGGGCAGTACACGAGGAGCGACCAGAGACCGATGAAGAGGAGATAGCCGCGAAAATGCATTCGCCCGACAAACGCGCCGGCAATCAGGGCCGGCGTGATGACCGCGAACATCATTTGGAAGGCCATGAACAAAAGCGGGGGGATGTCGGGCGCAAAGGCGGTGGGCGTCGTCCCAACCCCTCGCAGCATGAAGTACTGGAACCCACCGATAAATCCCGTGTGGTCCGGGCCGAAGGCAATCGAGTAGCCGACCACGATCCACAAAATTGAGACGATGCCGATGGCCACGAAGGATTGTGTCATCGCGGAGAGCACGTTTTTCTTGCCGACGAGCCCTCCGTAGAAGAGGGCGAGACCGGGCATCATGAAAAAGACGAGTGCGGTTGCTACGAGCATCCACGCGGTGTCGCCAGCATTAACGTGCATCAGACCTCCTCAGCGCCCGAGCGACCAGACTCGTTTGAGCCCCAACAATTCAAACTACGCGATTTTGAAGTCCCATTCGATCCCGAGCACTTGGACTTGAATAGAGATTCAATGACTCGTAGTACAACGCTTCTGCCAAGAGGTTTTGCTACTTGTGGGGTAGGCAACGTGAAAGTTCCAACCGTAATAGTCGGACGCCAATTGGTAGCTTGCGTATGTCTCGGGATAGGTCAGATTTTCTTCGCTCGATAGCGCGGGTGCGACCTCCGCTTCGTAGACCTGACATCGGGTTGCGGTGCGTCCCAACGTGAACAACCTTGGCAGTAATTGTGCGTACGAGTCCCACGCGGCCACGTTGACGTCTCCGTTCGAACACGTGAGCGGGTAGTCATTTCCATCTTCTGTTGGAGTGACGGCAGTGAGGCATTCCGGGCCTAGGGGACGTTCTTTGGCGAGCGGCAAAACCTCCCTATCGCTGGTCAGAGGACCAGAAGAGACGAAGAGGTATGTGGTGAAGTGCCCGGCGAAAACCGCAACACACCCAATCGGCCACTGACTCACTACGTTTCCCACTGGATCGTATGAGGGTACCTTGATGATGTCGAGACGGGAATGCGACGCCCCGTCATTGTTGAGCACGTATCCAGACTGCTCATACTCATATGCCGGGTAGACCTCTCCGTTGCACCCTGACGTGTCGGAATGAAGAATGAAATTCGAAGGTTTGGATGCCCTTGATGTGGCCGCACTCGATGTTGCGTTCAGTCCCATCCCACAGAGCACTAGCGCAAAAATCAATAATGAGAACAGGCGTCGCATGGCTGAATCATGCCACTCAATTCGGGCGGCGATTTAGCGGCTGAACTCAATTTCTGCAGAATTTTTCAGCGCCCTCCCAGAGGTTCGTTCATGTCCCGACGAGGCTCTTTCGATGGGCATCGGCGAGGGCCACGTGGCAGGCGGCCAGCTGGTTCGGTGCCACTTCGCCCAGTTCGGGCGTGACGGTCTTGCACTCCTCGATGGCATACGGGCAGCGGGGCTGGAAGCGACATCCGGGCTGTGGGTCCACGACCTTCGGGGGCTCGCCGGCATCGACGGTGGCGGAATCGTCGAGGGTGCCACGAGGATCGGGCACGGCCGAGAGCAAGAGCTTGGTGTAGGGATGGCGAGGGTCGTTCAAGAGCTGCTCGGTCGGGCCGACCTCGACGACGTGACCGGCGTACATGACGATGATCCGGTCCGCGATATATCGGGCCGAGGCGAGGTCGTGGGTGATGTAGAGGATCGAGACGCCCTCGCGTCGTCGCATCTCGGCCATGAGGTTGAGGATGCCGACCCGAATGGAGACGTCGAGCATCGAGACCGGCTCGTCGGCGAGGATGAGTTTGGGCCGTAGCACGAGCGCCTGCGCGAAACCGATCCGTTGACGCTGGCCACCGCTGAGCTCATGGGGATATTTGGCGAGCATTGTTTCGGCGGGCTCGAGACCCACGGCGTGCATCACGCGAACGGCTTCTGAACGTCGAGTCGAGGCGTCGAGGTCCGGTCGGTGCAACTTGATCGCGCGCATGATCCCGTGCGAGACCGGATACGAGGAGTTAATGGCGCTGTAGGGGTCCTGGAAGACCATCGGCACCTCGCCGCCGTACGCCAGTTTCGCCTTGCGGCCCCTGATGTCGTTGACTTGCTGGCCGTTGAAGCGAATAATTCCCGAGCTCGGTCGGTAGACCATCGCGAGCAGTCGAGCAATGGTGCTCTTGCCGCTCCCGCTCTCGCCCACCAATGCGACTATCTCGCGCCGGCCGATCGTGAAACTCACGTCGTCGACGGCGTGCAGCAGCTTCTCAGACCAGAAGCCCCGCATCCGGAAAGTGCGCGTCAGACCGGACACTTCGAGTAGCGGAAGTTCGAGTCCCTCGTTGACGGGATCTGGCGACGACGGGTGCTCATCGCTCATCCGAGATGACGGCGCCGGCAACGAGACGGCCTGCAGTCCAGCGACAACTGTCTCTGCGCCCCCAACGCTGGCGGTGCGACCGGCGAGACTTCCCGTCTGCGCTCCGGCGTTCGCGTAAAGCAGACAGCGCACGTCCGAGCCGCCCACCCGGAAGATGGGCGGCTCGGTGCCGGCGCACTCGGGCATCGCGTCGGCGCACCGAGGTTGGAAGCGGCATCCGGGCGGCGGTACCAGAAGATTCGGTGGCGATCCAGCGATGCCGGTGAGCGCGACCTTTTCGCCCCGGATTGACGGGTACGCCTCGAGCAGCGCACGAGCGTACGGATGGCGTGGCGTCTCAAAGAGTGTTGCCGTGGTGCCCAGCTCTGCTACTTGCCCGGCGTACATCACCATGAGCCGGTCCGAGAAATGTCGCACCAATGAGATGTCGTGGGTGACGAATATCACAGCGAAACCCAGTCGATCCTGCAACTCCTTGATTTGGCGCATGAGCGAGCGCTGGCCCACTACGTCCAGGGCCGAGGTGGGCTCATCCATCACGACGAGGTCGGGCGTGAACAGCAGCGACATGGCGATCATGGCGCGCTGGCGCATGCCGCCGGAGAGTTGGTGGGGATAGCTGTCGAGATGGATCGGATCGATGGACACGAGGCGCAGTACTTCGGCCGAGCGGTGAGAAATCTCCTCATTGGACATGGCCGAGTGCGCCCTGCACGCGTCGCGCATCTGCTGGCCCACGGTCATCACCGGGTTGAGCGCGTTCATCGCGTTCTGCATGACGACCGAGAAGTCTCGCCAGCGCAGGTGGCGAAGTTCCTTGTCACTCATCTGAGCCATCTCCTGACCACGGAACGAGACGCTGCCGGCGATGATTTCGGCCGGAGGAGAAAGCAGGCGACTGATGGCGAACATGAGCGTCGACTTACCGCACCCCGACTCCCCCACGACGGCCAGGAACTCTCCGCGGTGTAGGTCGAGGTCGACGTCGTCAACGGCCACCACGGGCCCCGCGTCGGTGGCGTAGGCGACCGAGAGGTGGCGAACTGACAGGAGCTGGCTCGAATTCGAGGTGTCCACGCCGTCGCTCGAGCGCGCGGCGTCGGTCTCTCGAGCGTTCAACGTGACGGCGCGTGGCGAGTCATTAGTGGCGGGTGACGTTCGCACGCTTGACGCATCCGCAACCGGGTCTAGCGCGGGGCCGGCGTTGGAGCGAACGTGTCGCGGGCGCGGCCCGCGGCGTGCGGGCCGCAGCGCCGGGTTGGAGATCTCGTCGAAGGCGAAATTGATCAGGGCGAGCGACCCGCCAAAGAGGGCGAGGCAGACGCCGGGCATGATCGCCCACAGGGCGAGGCCCGATTGCAGCGCCGCCTGCTGGTAGGACCAGTAGAGCATCGTGCCCCAACTCTGTGCGTTCGGGTCACCGAGCCCGATGAACGCGAGCCCGGCGGCGGTCAGTACGGCGAACACGGCGTTGAGACAGAAGGCCGCGACAATGAGAGAGCTCATGGGCGGCAGCATCTCGGCCGCGATGATGTAGCTCGTGCGCTCGCCGCGAACCCCGGCGGCTTTAAGGAAGTCCCGGTTGCGCATCGAGAGTGCTTGCACGCGCAGTTGGCGCGCGCTGTAGGACCAGTTGAGGGCTCCGAGGATGATGATGATGTCGAGAAGTCCGGCGCTGCGCAAGTAGGCGGCGATGACGATGAAGAGCGGGAAGATGGGGATGACGAGCAATATGTCGGTGACGGTCGAGAGTATGCCGTCCGTCACGCCGCCGAGATACGCGGAGGCCACGCCGACGATCACGGCGACGAACGTCGCGATGAAGCCGGCCGCGAAGGCAATGATCAGTGACTGGCGCGCGCCCCAGATGAGTTGGGAGAAGATGTCCTGGCCAAAGGATGTGGTGCCCAGCCAGTGAGCCGCCGACGGCGTGAGGTTCGGCAGAAAGGTCTCCGCACTCGGACTGTAGGGCGCGATCAATCCGGGAAAGACGGCGAGCACGAGGAAGAACAAAAGAACGAAGCCGCCGACCTGCGCCTTGCGGTTGCGCAGAATGCCTCGCCACATGTTGCCCCCGCGCGTTCGCTGTTCACGCTTCAGCGATCGCGTCACGTTGTCGTTCTTGACCGTGTCGTGCGTCACGTCCGGCGCGACTGACTGGTTCGTCTGATCAAGATTCGACATGGCAGTTAGGAGGACTCTCTGGTTCGGGGGTCGAGAAGGGCCGTCAGCACGTCACAGAAGAGCAGGCTGAATAGCACCGCCAGCGTGATGAGAAGAAAGAGTGCCTGCATCAGTGGGTAGTCGAGGCCCTCCACTGCTCGCAGTAGTAAGCCTCCCAGGCCGGGGTAGTTGAAGACGTACTCCACGAGGATGGCGCCGGAGACCACAAAACCGAGCGCCATGGCGAAGCCGGTCAGATTGGGAAGGATGGCGTTGCGTCCGGCGTAGGCCCACATGACCCGCCAGGGCTTGAGACCCTTTGCTCGGGCCATGCGCACGTAGTCCTCAGCGAGCACGGTGACCGTGTTGTTTCTCATGAAGAGAATCCACAATCCGATTTGGGTGATGATGATCGTCATGCCCGGCAGAATCGCGTGGCGCAGCACGTCGAAGATGAAGGTCAGGTTCCAGGCCGGGACGTCGGTGATGATGTTGTAGGCGTCCTCGTAGGGCAGCCATCCGAGCGTGACGCTAAAGATATAGACGAGCAGCAGCCCGACCCAGAAATAGGGGAGCGCGAATCCGATCACGGCCATCGGTGGCAACAGATTGTCGAGCCAGGTGCCACGGCGCCACGCGCTCAGCAGCCCGATGAACGTACCGAGGACGAAGGCGATGACGGTCGTCACACCAACCAGACCGAGGGTCCAAGGTAGGGCGTTCATCACCATGGTCCGTACCGGAGTTCCGAAGCTCGTCGTGATCGAGATGCCGAAATTAAGTGTCAGGACCCGTTTCCAATACTCGCCGTACTGGACAATCACGCTCTGGTGTTTGCCTCCTCCGAGCAGGGTCGTCAGGGCGTGGAATGCCTGGGGGGTGATGTGGGGGTACTGAGCGAGCAGCGCTTCGACCGGGTTACCCGGCATCAGTCGCGGCAGTAGGAAGTTGAGCGTCACCGCGGCCCATAGCGTGACCACGAAGAAGATCAGCCTCCGACCGACTGCTCTCACTCGGGCTTCCTCGCGGCTCGGGCTAGAGCCGACACCTTATTTTTCGTGCAAGTGCAAGAGCACGACGCCCCAGTCGGGCACGGCGTACTGATTGGGTTGCGCGTAGGGGTCACTCGGCGTCACCCATCCGGCGATGGACTGGGTGTCGTACTGATACCAGTCGACGGCCTCGGTGACCGGGATCACCGGCACGTCGGCGAGCATGACCTTTTGCAGTTCGTCGATGACCGTGTGCTGGACCGTTGCGCTCGTCGTCGAGGCGTACTGCGCAAAGAGGGCGTCGGTCGCGGGGTCGCTGTAACGCTCGAAGTCGTCGGACGCCGCCTTGCCAATCGGCGCCGTGTTCACGGAATCGAGTATTGCGCGTAGCTCATAGTACGGCGTTGGTCCGCCCGAGTCCCAGCTGTAGGCGAGCTGGTAGTTACCGTTGTCGAGGTCAGTCGCCCAGGTAGTACCGGAAAGGTTGTCGGGCGTGACGGCGATGCCGACGGCCTTGAGGTCGCTCTCAATCACATTCACGGACGCGACCCAGTCGGAGAAGCCACCGTTGTTGATAATGCTGAAGGAGAGCGACTTGCCCTCTTTGGCGAAGATGCCGTTACTCCCCTTCTTGTAGCCCGCCGCCTCAAGAATCGAAATCGCCTTGGCGGGATCGTACGCGTAGGCGTTGCCGTATGTGGCGGCTTGGGACGTGTCGTACCAACTCGAGTACGTCGGCTTGACAATGCTCGACTGATTCGACGCCGGTTCGTAACCCGACTCACCGATCTTGGAGACCGCCGAACGGTTAATGGCGTACGCCATGGCTTGACGAACCGCAAGGTTAGAGAGAATCGGGTTCTTCAAGTTGATGTACATGTTCACGTTGTAGACCGGCTCGAACCAGATGTGGTAGTTCGGGTTCTTCGACAGGTAGTAGGCCTTGATGTTCGGCACGTACTGCGAACCCCACTGGTCAGCACCGCTCGCAAGGTCAGCGTTGGCGGCGTTGTTCGAGAGGTACGAGGGGAAGTTCACGGTTTCGATTTTGGGCAGACCCGGCTGCCAGTAGTTCGCGTTCTTCGTGTACTGGATGTTGGCGCCACTGCACGTGTGCAGGGTGTACGGCCCGGTGCCGATCGGTGCCGGATCGAGGTAGGTGGTCGGATCCTTGATCTTGGACCAGATGTGCTCGGGCACGATAGGCGTCTCGTCGGCGATGTAATAGAAGTACGTCACCGAGGGCTTCGTGAACTGGAAGACGACCTGGTTAGCGCCCTTGGCGGACACGCTGCTCAGCACCGACCAGTCTCCGTTGAGGTCGAGCGCGGGATCCTTCTTCAAGAGGTTGAAGGAGTAGAGCACGTCCTTGGCGCTGAAGGCCACGCCGTCAGACCACTTGACACCGTTTCTGATGGTGAAGGTGAGCGTCTTGTCGCCGTTAGACCACGCCCAGGCGGTCGCGAGCCACGGAGTCGTCGCCCCGTCCTTGAGCGAGTCCATGTAGACGAGCTCCTCGTAGATGGGTCCGAAGGAGCTGAACTGATCCGCCCCACTGTACGGATTGAACTGACAGTTCCAGGCAACTCCGTATTCGTCCGAGATCGAGATCGAACTGGTGTTAGACGTCCTCGCCGTAGATGTCTTCACCGACGACGTCTTGCCGGTGTTCGTGGCGAAGGCGGCAGTTGCGACACCGGCGCTCAGAGCCATCGCACTACCAATCACCGTTAACCGTCGTCCCCATGTCATGGTGGTCATTCGTCTCCCCCTTTTGGTGCTTCGTGCATCCCCGCCGGTTCGGTGCGAATGCGTGCGATCACCTTAGTTCTGTCGCGTAGAGCTATTAAAGAAACATCATTGCCTTAATTCACCGCACACTACAGCAAGCCCGCGGACCCGTCAAGGACTGCGTTGTTACGAATGAGAAACTTACGCGTTGTGGACCCAACGTCGACGCATCTGAACTCTCTACCGCGGTCGCTCACCCTACGATGGGCTCGTGACGGCCGACGACACTCGATGAGATGAGCGCGTCCATCGACATCGTCCCTCGCCCGCTCGGCGTCACGCCTGGTCGCGAGGGCACGTCTGGATGCCTGTTGAGTGACGGACTGGTGATCTCGTATCTGCCCGAGCTCGTTGCCGAAGCCCGATGGTTCCAACAGACACTCGAGGCGGGCACCGGTTGGCACGTCCATCTCGCCCCGTACGACTCCGCGCCTGACGCTGACATCGAGCTCAGCCTCGTCAAACAAATTGAACTCCCGAGCGACGTCGCGAACGATGTGCACGACCACACTCGTGGCGCGGCCTACCGGCTCACGTCATTTGGCGGGCGCGTCGTCATCACGTCCCCGGGACCAGCAGGTATCTTCTACGGCTTGCAGACGTTGCGTCAGCTGCTGCCCGAGGCGACGTTTCGATCGGCCGGCTGGACCGAGCCCATCTCGATTCCCGAATTGGAGATCGTCGACGCTCCCCGACTCGCGTGGCGCGGCGTCCTGCTCGACGTCGCCCGTCACTTCATGCCGAAGACCTTCGTCCTCGAGCTCATTGACCTGCTCGCCCTGCACAAGTGCAACGTCCTTCACCTTCATCTGACCGACGATCAAGGCTGGCGTGTCGCGGTCGAGGTCTATCCCCGCCTCACCGAGGTCGGTGCCTGGCGCCGCGAGCCGCCGGCTTCAGCGGTAGACGGCGACGCGGAAGGATCTCTTCATGGCGGTTTCTACACTCGCCAGGATCTCGAAGAGATCGTGGCCTACGCCAGTGAACGACACGTGATGGTGCTGCCCGAAATCGACATGCCCGGACATATGCAGGCGGCGATCGCCGCCTACCCCACGTTGGGTAATGGCGGCGAGCAGCTTTCCGTCCTTTCGACGTGGGGAGTGTCGAGCCACGTGCTCAACCTCGAAGACGGCACCCTTCGATTCTGCACCGACGTGCTCGATGAACTCGTGTCCCTCTTTCCCGGAGCGTACGTGCACGTGGGCGGCGACGAGTGCCCGACAACAGAGTGGACGACGAACGCCCGTGCACAAGAGATCATGCGTGAAGAGGGGTACGGCGACGAAGGACAACTCCAGGGCTGGTTCACCATCCGTATCGCCGAACATCTCGCCCGACACCGTCGGCGTCTCGTTGCGTGGGACGACATCTTAGAAAGCGATGCGCCGCCTGACGCGATTCTGATGGCGTGGCAGGACGAGGCGAGAGGTGTCGCGGCGGTCGCGGCGGGCCATGACGTCGTGATGGTCCCACAGCAGTGGCTGTACTTCGACCGACCCGAGTCCGCCGACCCCGATGAGCCCGCCGGCTTTCCTGGAGTAACGACGCTCGAGATGGTCTACGAGTAC
>Ga0182015_10007931_pt1 | contig 10252 bp, 16 predicted proteins | sample 712P3MmetaG_FD_120478 | JGI IMG/M metagenome (GOLD analysis project Ga0182015, IMG submission 120478) | Permafrost microbial communities from Stordalen Mire, Sweden - 712P3M metaG | ecosystem: Environmental > Terrestrial > Soil > Wetlands > Permafrost | place: Sweden: Stordalen | collected... | reverse complement strand
TAGAATCTCCTACACCATACAGCAAGGTATTGACTTCGCCTGCGATATATTCGCTAGAATCTCCTACGCCTGTCCGAGATAGCAACTCGACCTCGCCGTTTGCGCGTTCGTTTTGAGTGACTTCAGTGTGTTCGAGGCTCGGGGAGTGAAAATGGTGAAAAAAAATGAAAAAACGTTTGCGTCCACGTGATTTCTTGAAAAGGATGTTAAAAATGACATAAGTGGTAGCCCCGCTAGAATCGACCCCGTGCGAGAAAGGAGTTCGTTATGATAAAGGGTGTCGAAGCGATCTATCGCCGCCGCGAAGACCGAGGCTCGAGGGTGTGGGGAGGGGGTGCTTATATACTGGCGGCGGAGTTTAATGAAAGCGGAGTTTGAAAAACCCAAAAATTCGGGATTCACGTGCATTATGTTTCATTATTCTGTGGCTGATCCTCCTCATCATCCGACTCTACCTCAGGAAGAGGAAAATTGAGTATGGCAGCAACACCCGTCAACTGATCCAACTGTTTCCCACTCTCATGAATACTCGAAAAAATCAACACCTCTCCCCCCGCAGCCTTAACCTCTTCCACAATCCCAACCCACTTTCTCCGTTCCCCCACATTCTGACTCCTACCCCATTAACATCTCATCTCAAAGGACCCGCAACCTGAACAATGAATCTGAAATAAGTAACGTCCCCACCGCCCCGGCCTCCACTGCTCTCGTGACGTGTTTGGGCCCATAATACGCTCTTAGTTCATCCACTCCTATCATCTTGTAAAAATCGTCTACTGCACGCGATTCTCGTGCGAATTTAGTGTCTGCGAGTTTGACTTTCACTTCTTCGCTTTTGAGGACTTCGTTGAGAGAGTGGAGGTGTCCTGTCGAGCAGTGGACGACGAGGAATTTAGATTTGGCTTTGAGGACGGGGGTAAGGCCTTGGAGGGTTGCTTGGGTGAGGATGTGTTCGCGGAGGGAGGTGGCGGAAAAGCCTGGTGAGGCGAGGAGGATGACTTTGAGATTGTCGAGGTCAAAGTTTCGTAACATGGATTGATATATAGTCTCGTAGAATCGTATTAACGCCTACGTTAGAATCTGATTGAAGGTGAGGAGATGTACTTTATCATGGCTGGAAGAACTGCCTTTATCTTTTCGGGGTATACTTAGTTCGATCCGTTGTCTAAGAATAGTCATATGTTCCGTCAACAAACACACATTCGCCAACCCTATCGTTACCTCTCTCTTCTCCCCATTTGGACATACCTTCCTGTAACACCACTGCCCCCACCTCAGCCTTTTTGGCTACATCACAAGCATCCCTTATCCGATCCAACGCCACTGAATCCCACTCATCCTTGATAATAGTCACATTCCTCTGCGTCTCAAGATCAAGTGTATGATACTGTCCCATCTTGACATACTTGTTCTCCTCGGTGACTGGGCCGGCAACATGTAATGCTCCAGCCTGGACGTCAAAGTCTGTTTTTTCGACGGTGATGGTGAGAGTTGTACGGACGCGGGTGGTGGTTGTGCTGCCTGTTGCGGATTCATTTTGCACTTTGCGGAGGGCTGTGGCGCGGATACGGTCTTTGCGTTCGAGGAGGTTGAATAGGTGCCTCATGGATCAGAAATGATAACGGGGGGTAAAGGTACCACATGTCTTCTGGTTCTTCGGGGAAGAGGGTTATTGAGCCTCCACTGTATATTAGCTTGGTGTGAGTGGAGAGAGTACTCTTTTGTGAGGTTCTGTTTAATTAGCCGCATTTTGCAGCTGTTTTGGCTGTGATGGAAGGGCAGGTTGATTCCGGCAAATGAAGATCTTCGCGAAGGCCGATCACTTTGTCCCACCAAAGCACAGGCGAAAACGGGTGTCCAAATTCACCACGAAGAAGTCAACAAACAATCCTCGGTAAAGCTTGCAAACCATTCAGAAATACTCCGATTTAAGAGTCTTTCCAGAGTCAACTCAATTGACTTACTTATTCAAAGACAAGACTGCTTACATAACTCGCTATAAAATCACGTCCGTCGCGTCTTTGAAAATTTGCGCGATGGACATTGAAGACTCGCAAGTTTCAATACACGATATCGACATCGAATTATCAAAAGGGTTCATTCCACCATCAGTATCACAAAGACATGAACTATCAGCACACCCTTCACAGTCATATACTTACCATTCGCCCCTACCAAAAACTCTAGTCGAGGACGCCAGCCAGCCATGCATCCTCGGCGTAGATGAAGCAGGTCGCGGTCCAGTCCTAGGTTACCACCCCTCATCTTCTCTCTAATTCAAGGTCCCATGGTATACGCCGTAGCATACTGTCCAGTCTCCTACAAAGATACTCTAAAAACATTATCCTTCGCAGACTCCAAAGTCCTCACCCCACAAGTCCGTTCCGACCTCCTCGAACAACTCTGCTCCCCCACCTCCGACCACCTCCACGCCTCTGTCGGCTGGTCCACCCGCATCATGACCGCAACCGACATCTCCTCCGACATGTTATCCCCCATAGGCTACAACCTCAACGCCCAAGCCCACGACACCACCATCGCACTTATCCGCGGCGTCATGGCCTTGGGAGTCAACGTCAAGGAAATTTACGTCGATACTGTGGGACCAGAGGTTTCTTACCAGACAAAGTTGCAATATCATTTCCCGGGGGCGCAAGTGACGGTGACGAAGAAGGCGGATAGTAAGTTTCCGATTGTTAGTGCTGCGAGTGTTTGTGCAAAAGTTACGAGGGATGTATTTTTGGGGAATGAGGAGGTTTGGGGGAGTGGGTATCCTAGTGATCCGAGGACGTCGGGATGGTTGAAGGGGGTGGGGACTATGGATAAGGTTTTTGGGTGGGAAAGTGAGGAGGTGCGGTATTCTTGGGCTACTGTGAGTGAATTACTTGAGAAGAATAAAGATGGTGTTAAAGTCGATTGGTATGCCCCCCTGCGATGCCCCTGATTTGATGGTTAGGCATCAAGATGAGGACAATGGAAACATGTCGATTATCTCGTTCTTTGGGGATTCGGGGAAAACAGCATCGTCAAAATGGTATGGACAAAACGTGTTGGCGTCAGATTTCTAATGCATTGCGTCGTCGTTGTATATTAGTACAAATACATGATATCCAAATTAGGCCTTGTCCAAGTTGTCTTACAATGCCATTCAAAAAAAATATGAACCCCACAACCTTCTTCAACCCAACGCCAGGGAAAAGATCACGTTCGAAAAAGTCTATACCTCACGTCCAACATTAACAACATCCATATCCTTGCTTCTTCGGTTCCTTCATCCCCAGATTTATCAGTGCCGAGTTCTTGGGTTGATTGACTTTGATCCCAGTAGACTATATCGTCAACACACCACGTAACTGGGACAGTACTTTATCCGTTAAATCGAATACACCGTCTCTGATTTTGCGGAATACTTCCTCTGCAACTCGTTGAAATGCATCTTCCACACCATCACCAGATTTGGCACTCGACTCAACACACACACTAACATCATTCTCCCTCGCCCACTGCTTCGCCTCCTCCGTCGTAACTTTCCGATCCTGTGATAAATCCGCCTTATTCCCCACCAGAACTACACACCCTTAGCCCACCCAACCTCCACAGAAACGGTTACCTATAGCGATATTCGGGTCCGCATGAGCCCGTAAATCAGAAAGCCATGACGTCGCAGACGTAAATGTCGCCGGTCTCGTAATATCATAAACCAACAACGCACCCGTCGCACCCCGATAATACGACCTACACCGTCAACGAACGTCCCGAGGTGCGGGGGTTTACCTTGTAATAGACTTGAAACTTTCTTGGCCTGCAGTGTCCCAGATTTGACATTTTAGGTTCTTTGTGGAGTTTGATTTGTCGTCTTGGACAGAGAGTATTCGGGCGCCGAATTCGACGCCGATGGTGACGTCGTGGGCGGATTGGTAGCGATTATCGGTGAAGCGTAACATCAGGTTTGATTTTCCTACTCCCGAGTCGCCTGCTGGTTAGTATATCCTAGTCACGAATACGGGGCTGGGAGTACCGATGATGATGAACTAGAGTTAGTAGAGGACGAGAAGAGGGTAGGTACTTTTACGATGTAATCCCATGACGGGCCGGACATGGTGGTTGGGAATGACGGGTTGTCTTGTTTGGACGGATTGGGGAAGTTGCATCACCAGATCACACACACAAAGAAATACATATTTTGATCTCGACTAGGCTATCTCATGCTTCCACTTCCCACGACATTCTTTTCAACAGTTCTACAAGGTAGTTTTCCCATATGCTATGGTTCTTGTCCTCGCTCATCCTGTGCATATAGTACCGTATGCCGCCGGAAGCTCTCGATAATTCCTATGCAAACGAAAACTCCGTTGAAGGGACCGTCCCGTGCGCTTCTACCCGCTTGTAAAACGCCGAGTAGAATGCGGCTTCGACCGTCTCACGATCAGCATAATCTTGCCAGCCTTCACACGTCATGCAGCCGAGCAGATATTGTGCAAAGTGCAGATTATATTCCAACCGTTCGTGAGTTGTCCCGTCCCAATCGAGAACAGCCGTAATACATCCATTTGTATCAACCAAGTAATTGAAGGGCATAAGATCCGGATGTGCCAGTATGAACGGAAGCGAGTCGATCACCTCTGCATTGCGTTTAATAAGAGCAATACATCGATTGATAAGCTGCCTCGTACCAGACTCACAAATCAACGTTCGGACCTTCTGCTCAAGATCCGATCATTATCGATAATGTGTTCGCTGGCATTAGGACGTCTTCTTCATTTCGTATTCGTCCTACAAACATGGAGGCCAAATGGGTTGCTATTTTGTAAAAGTTGAGATACGGGTGGGTCGCCTTCTGGTGACATCAGAATGTTTATGAACGGTTGGCCCTATGCAAACGGCGACACATAAACAAATAGCTGATGGTGGATATTGTAGAATGTAATTGGTGGAACGATGGGGCCGCGAATTGCATGAACTTGGTTCGGAGCGGCCAAGTTTAGCTTTGCCCGTCGAAATTGAACGATTGCTCGATTACTCTGCCAGTGTCCGTACGGTATGTTGACGATACACGTATAGCTCATACTGCTGCCCTGCATCGGGGCAGGATTGATTTCGACCGCCGACTCTTCTGTGGGGCGGAGAAGTCTTGCAGCAATATCGTGCAGCATAGATCGAGAGACTCCAGGGAGCTCGGAGAAAAAGTTCTCGATGAGACCTTGTTGAAATTCATCGGCCATCAATGGAGCCGATTTCAAATGGTTCCTGAGGAAAAGGAAAACACATTTACGGATTTATTTACGCGAAAATCGTTAACCAATCAAAAACCTCAAATCAAATTCCGCTGACATAATATTCACATTTTCGCCCTGTGTTTTGAAGTTTGCCCGGGAAACAACGCAACCGCGCCCAAACACAGATCATCAATTCGCCTAACCGAACCAAATTTATTATCAGCCAACGTCAACGCTCCGAAGCAATATCTCTCAACCCCTCCTTGTCGAATGGTCGCAAGAACAGCTGCCGAACCGCAAGGTCGGCCAAACAAATTCACCGATGTCGGTGTCGTAGGACGGTATATCGAGGGAGACAATGGGAAGACTAACGAGCTAGGAAAACGGGATTGATGGTCAAAGATACCGGACGAAGAGATTCTGCTGGACTGGAAGATATGGATGCCTTTTTCTCTCCTACGACTCAGTCTCCACGGAAGGGACGACCGTCGCCGAAAACAAAGTTACTGTCATACAAAACAAAGTTTCAGGCATCACTACGATCCGAAGACTCGATTCCCATGTCAGGCACCTCAAGTGCGTTCACCACAATGATAATGCTGATAAAAGGCTCAATTCGGGATCCCAGTGAAGTTCTGGCGTCAAGGAAATCTCTACTTGCCCAACGTAAAGATATCAGAGACGTTTTACTGATTTAGATCGCACACCTCAAAAGACGTTCTTGAAATCTCCGGCTGTACGAGTGCAGACACCAAAATTAAGCAAACTGGATTCGCCGTCACGGGTGAAACGGCTATTGTTTACCGAAATAGATGCTGACTTTGACGACGAGAATCTGAATGTTGGGAAGGATGATGCTGATACATTTGAATCACCGACCGAAACGGCCAGACCAGCAGCTAAACGTAAAGGCTTAATACAGCAAATACCTCGAAAACCAGTGGAACCAGAGCCAGAGCCTGAACCGGAGGAAGAGCCAGAGGAAGAGGAAGAGGAAATTGTAGAAGAGGAGGATTATCACGAGGTTGCGCCTTTTGGAGATGATTACGATTACGAAGACAATGCTTTTGGACAGGGAGAGGAGTTTGAAGAACGCCTGGAAGAACGGGAGGATAGTAGAGAGGATACGGTGATGGAACAAGACGAGGAAGATGAGGAAGATCTATATGGACGACCACCGACTCCCCCACCAGTAAAACCAGGCAAAGGCCGACCGAAACAATCCGCCAAACCCGCAAAGAAAGCTTCCGGGAAAGGCAGACCACCAAAACAATCCTCAACTCAACCCGCCGCAAAACGACCCCGAACAACCTCCGCTGCCCCTCCATCTCCCAAGATCATCCAGAGACGAGAAATCCCCCATCCCGCAGATATATCAACAATGGAAGGTGATGGTAACCTCCCCCCTTAACATCCATAACTTACCCTATAGTCCGCCGAGGAACCCGAATAAGAGTCGCACCATTGGCACACTGGCGAGGCGAACGAATAGTCTACGAACTAGAAGGTCGTCGCCAATCTGGTCCCGCCCTCCCCAAAATCAAAGAAATAGTCCGAATAGACACCCCCCCAAACCCCACACGTCAACACCCTCGAGCCCAATCCCGTGGCCCAAGTCGGAAACGGAAATCTGCCGACTCGGATTCAGAGTCCGATGACGAGGAAGATGTCGGTGAAGTCTACGCTCCAGTCAAAGTTTACGGTGACGAAAGTACCATTGAAGATTATAGGATTGCAGTGTCGAAGAGTGCGATTAGTCCTCGACCGTTACATGGATCAAAGGTACGATTTGAAAAGTTGTTTCAGGATGGAGAGTACATGGCGAGTGGGATTATGGATATTTTGGTGGGTGGGGCAAAAGGGATTAAACCTACTAAACACTCGTACATGAGTTTTGTCGTTCTGTCGGGGAAAGTAGAAGTCAAAGTCCATTCGACGGTGTTTGTAATGGGCAAGGGAGGCGTGTTCGTTGTTCCTCGGGGTAACAAATCCCCCCTACTTTCTGTGTCACCGATCTGACGTTCAGGAAACAATTACGCCATCAAAAATATAGGGCAGAAGGATTGTCGGTTATTCTTTTCACAAGCTGTGGAAGTGGGAGGGCCGCCAGAACAACAGTCAGAGGACAGTTAAATTGTAAAGCGTTCAAGGGTATATATGTAAACTGATGTTGTACATCACACGGAAATCCAACTGTATTTAATTTAGGTGTTTTAATTCCCAACACTTTGGAAGCTGTGAGAACTGCCCGGATTTCCCGGAATATCCGGTGTGAGGAGTTTTGAACCTTTTTTAGTATGCGCCGCCCGTTCCCTTTCAGACGTGAAACCAGAGACCACACAAGTCATCATGGACGACACAACAAGATATGTCCCCGAACACCGTCGACAGACGTACAAGGGCAAAAATCTCTTCAAGGGAGATGAGCTACGTCGACGAAGAGAAGAACAACAAGTCGAAATCCGAAAACAGAAAAAAGAAGAAAATCTTGCCAAAAGAAGAAATCTCGCAATCGTGGGTAATGACACTTCAATGGAAAGTGATACCGATGAAGACATCTCTGGAGCAGATGAGAAGGTATGTGTTCTCCACTTTATGTTTTGGAGTATGCGGTTTGACGCGATTTAGTGGAGAGAAGAGTTACCGAAACTGGTTCAGGCAGTGTACTCTAATAACGTCAATGATCAACTTCCGGCGACGATGCAATTTCGAAAACTCCTTTCAAAGGAGAGAAATCCACCTATTGAGGAGGTGATTAATTCAAACGTTATTCCACGGTTTGTTGAATTTCTTGGGTCTCCGGTGTCTACTCTTCAGGTTTTTCACGCCCCTTTGATTTTGAGTTGACGCGTTTTAGTTTGAAGCCGCGTGGGCTTTGACGAATATTGCGAGCGGATCCTCAAAGCAGACAAGAGCTGTGGTACAGGCTAACGCGGTACCAATCTTCATCCAACTTCTCGCGAGTCCCGAAGCAGATGTGCGCGAACAGGCAGTGTGGGCTCTGGGAAACATCGCTGGTGACAGTCCTGAACTTCGGGATTATGTCCTCTCTCAGAATGCTCTCATTCCACTGGTAGAGTCTCACAGTTGAAGACACGCTAATTATAGATGAATTTGTTGAATGACACACGCAAAATCTCGATGGTTCGGAACGGCACGTGGACGCTATCCAACTTTTGTCGTGGCAAAAATCCTCCTCCGGATTGGGATCAAATTCGGCCTGCTCTACCCATCCTCGCAAAGTTAATCTACTCGCTAGATGAAGAAATCCTCATCGATGCATGCTGGGCAATATCCTACCTCTCAGACGGACCAAACGAGAAAATCGGAGCAGTCATCGAATCTGGAGTCCCTCGTCGTCTTGTCGAATTATTAATGCACCAATCCACTTCAGTTCAAACTCCCGCTCTACGGTCTGTCGGAAACATCGTCACTGGCGATGACGTTCAAACTCAAGTCATGATTAGCGCTAATGCATTACATGCGCTCGTGCACTTGCTCTCGAGTCCAAAGGAGGGAATCCGAAAGGAGGCGTGCTGGACAATTTCAAACGTCACAGCCGGGAATAGTGAACAAATCCAAGCTGTCATCGATGCTGGGATTATTCCACCTCTAATCAACCTTCTCAATGTGTCCGATTTCAAGACCAAGAAAGAGGCTTGTTGGGCAATCTCGAATGCAACGAGCGGTGGACTCCAGAAACCCGACCAAATTCGATATCTCGTCGAGAAGGGATGTATTCGTCCGTTATGCGATCTCTTGAGTAGTATGGACAACAAAATCATTCAAGTCTCGTTGGACGCATTGGACAATATTCTCAAAGTCGGCGAAATGGATCGTGAAAGTTCGACTGCCGGACAAAACGACTATGCATACTTGATCGAGGAATGCGGTGGTATGGAAAAGATCCATAACGCTCAACAAAACGCCAACACCGAAATCTACCAGAAGGCGTATCATATCATTGAGACGTGTGTTCCAGTCTTTATGTTTGCTAATGTCGTAGGTATTTTGCCGATGATGAAGATCTTGTGGATGATGAACTTGCTCCACAGGAAGCTGGAAGTCAGTTCCAGTTTGGAGGACAATGGAACGGGGAAACGCAACAGGGAGGGTTCAACTTTGGCGGTAATTGATGCATTTATCTTCACTATTTTTGTCGTTAAAATAATACGGCTATCATTGTCTCGTTTAGCGTTAATGTCCTGTGTGGAAGCATGTAGCCTTACAGGCGCTTGGTTATGTCAGTTGAAGTCATGTAGGTAGAGGAATGGATACTAAAATTTACACAAAAAGGGCGGACTGTCTGGGAGATTCTGTTGAGATCTTTTGCGAAGTTTCGAACCCAACCAACCCGTGATTTTGCATTTTTAAGGCTGAGTTATTTAAGCGTCTTAAAGCCTGCTTCGGCGTCGCCTTCGACATCAAAGAACTCCGCCTTCAACCATCGTCCACGACCTTGATCATCCGCCTCTCTGCGACCCATCCACTTTTCTATCTATTGTTCAATGCTATAATCGTATAAATAATACGCCTGATCGACTTTGGAACCTAGAGAAAGTCTATCAAAGTCTCCGGAAATGAATCCGGCGGAACTAGAAGGTGCGATTCATTCACATAGCCATCCTAGTAGTTTTTTCTCTTGCCAACCATATTCTGTGTTAGACTTGAAACAAGACTTCCTCGCCAGTCTACGAGATGACTTGACTTTCAACTCTCGACCTGTAATCATGAACCTCACCCAGATCGCGGGCGAGAACGTCAACGCAGCGACAACAATAACCAAAGCTCTGGAAGAGCATATTCAAAAGGTAAACACTCCATAATTACTCCATCATTCCCATTCCCGAAATTATTCCATTTTTGTCTTTTTCCAGTGACTAACGAAGTAGGCCCCTCCAAATCAGAAACTCCTTGCACTATACTTGCTAGATTCGATTTGCAAGAACGTTGGCAGTCCATATCCACTTTTATTTGGAAGAAACATATACAGAACCTTCATGGATGCGTACACTCTCGTTGAACCTCCTGTCCGT
>Ga0182015_10007930_pt1 | contig 10253 bp, 17 predicted proteins | sample 712P3MmetaG_FD_120478 | JGI IMG/M metagenome (GOLD analysis project Ga0182015, IMG submission 120478) | Permafrost microbial communities from Stordalen Mire, Sweden - 712P3M metaG | ecosystem: Environmental > Terrestrial > Soil > Wetlands > Permafrost | place: Sweden: Stordalen | collected... | reverse complement strand
TGCCATGGACAGAGTGGCATTCTCCTCGATCGCCCTGTTTGTCATTTCCTCAATCTGGCAATTCCAAGTTCATTCCATCCTCGCTTCTCTACGTCCTTCTTCAACCAAGGCAGCGTACCTTGAACCACCTCCTTCGAGTCTCTCCTTTCAACTGTTCCTCACACCCCACTACACAGCCGAAATCCTCATTTACCTCGCAATGACTCTCTTCGCGAAAAATTGGACAATGTTCATTGCTTTGATATGGGTCGTAACCAATTTGGGTGTCAGTGCAGGCGAAACCAGAAAGTGGGCTCACGCCAAATTTGACGGCAAGGAATGGGGGCAATGGAACCTTATTCCCTTTATATACTAGTCAACTCACTGTTCCTGGAACCTTGGATGAGAAGTTTATATTGGGTGATGGCGAATTACTTCCGCCCGCACGGGACAATGCTGCAGTAATCAATATCTACATTTTCTACTTTATCACACTTTATAATTCCGTCTTGAGCACCTTTCGGTTTTCGATTATCGACGATCGTAATGTGGTCCAAATGATTGGCGTGGAACACCCGAGTGACCAACCCGATTTGTAAAAATCAAAAAATGCCCACAATAATCAAATTCATCCCAATCGACCCCTTCCCTCACCGCGCGCGCTTCATCATCCCTTGCTCTCGATACTAACTTGATTTCCCCATCCCCACATGTCAGTCGAAGCACCCACGCCAGAAGTCATTGAAAATGGGGTTGCACACCTTAATCTAGACGAGAAAATTGATTCCGGCCTATCCGCACAAGCAGCACCCTCGGAATCAACGTCCAAACCTCCCCCTCGGAAATTACCGTTTGAAGCCCCGACTGCGTCATCAGAAAGACCAAGTCCTATTCAACTGAGCTCGGAAGAACAGACAAAATATGATGATGTCCTCGCGCATATGAAGTCACTGGAAAGCCTTCCGACAACATCAAACAAGAAGAATAAAGAGACTGCGCCATTGTCAGATGTTGAAAAGTACTTTTTGACAAAAGACTGTATACTTCGTTACCTTCGCGCAACAAAATGGAACGTCAACGAAGCAAAGAAAAGGCTAGAAGGAACAGTTGTATGGAGGCGGGAGTATGGAACGGATACTCTTACAGCAGAAACTATTGAGCCCGAGGTATCTTCGTGAACGGATAAAGGACTAACAGGGGCAGGCATTAACGGGGAAACAAATGTTACTTGGATTTGACGTCATGTCGCGACCTTGTTTGTATCTAATCCCTTCGCGACAAAACACGAATCCCTCGCCACGACAAATTCAACAACTAGTTTACAGTCTGGAGAGGGCAATCGACATGATGCCCCAGGGTGTACAAACACTGGCCCTTCTCGTCGATTTCAAAAACAGTTCCAACTCCAAGAATCCCAGTGCCGGTACAGGGAAAACTGTCCTTCATATCCTTCAAACCCACTACCCTGAACGATTAGGCAAAGCTCTCGTTATAAACGGTAATTCCGCCCTTCGCGGAGTGAAACCTGATGATAGTTCCTACATTTGTGTGGTTATTCTTCAAGCTGATAACACCGTTCATCGATCCTAATACAAGAGAGAAGCTCAAATTCAATGAGAATCTACGTGAATATGTTCCTTCGGAACAGCTCGTGGAATTGTTTGGTGGCGATTGTAATTTTGAGTACGAGCATGAAACTTTTTGGCCAGAGTATTTAAAACTGGCGTCTGAGAGGAGGGAGAAATATTTTGCCAGGTGGAAGGCTGCAGGTGGAGATATTGGACAAAGTGAGTGGGATTTACGAGCGGAAGAGGAAACTCCGGCGAAGAAAGTGGAAACCGAAGACATTAATACGTCGGTGCCTGTAAGCGAAGGGGAGGATGAGATCGCTGTTCATGAGTAACTTTATATTAACATAGACCAGCGTAGATTTATGTAGGAGAATGGATTCTATATTTAATGGGATATAATGACCAGGCATGATGACAATACAACCTCGTCTAACTATTCGTTATCTTCGTTGTTGGTATCAGACATCTAGACATGTTTGAAGACCACAAGAGGTCGGCTTTATTTGAGCGTATCCGGCTTGGATTTCGACGCTCCGCTGATATAGGGCCACACCCTATACCGGCAAGAAAAAGGGATATCTCGAGACATGGACTCGGCCCCTGCATGGAGTTTTGACTTTTTCATTAACAGGGCAAATTTCATCCACCGAAGATGGCTCCTACAACAGACTCGTCAGATGCGTCGGTGCCTACCAGTGCAAATGCGTTGCAAGTGGAAAAAGCAGTCAGAGCATACCAACAAAAGCAGTCGGAAGAACGTGCTAAGCAGGATCTAGTGGTTTGGGGATCACTCGGCGTACTATCTTTGGTGGGAATGGCAATCGGATATTGTTGGAACTCTCTTGCCTCAAAGACAAAGACCAAGGACGGTGAAGACAGTGAAAGTAGTGATGACGAGCTAGATTCGGATGAATTGTTGGAAGACGATTTACTTGCGATGGAAGCGGGAGCGTTGGGAGGGCTGAGAATGAAACGCAGCATCATCTGGGAAAGGGAGAGACTTGCATCTCAATATTTTTGGGGAGAAGATGACTAGATATTAAGAAATTGCTTGAGAATCTATCGAGATGCTTGCCGTGGGATGCTCATATCGCGATGATGCCGAGACTCAAGAGATGAAATTCTTTGGCCCTTTCGGTGCTTCTCCTTGTGCAGTGACATATGCAGCCGAAAGTCCACCATCGACCATGAAATCCTACTTATCAGTAAAACATTCCCACAAGATATGATACCGTTGCGGTGATATACGAACTCTCATCGCTCGCCAAAAAGACGGCAGCATAAGCCTGTTCAATGGCCTCACCTAGAATTAAAATAAATTATATTAAAAGCGTACCAAATCGTCCTGTGGGCAGGTGAATCGTTCGTCTAAGTCTCTTATCTGGTGTATCCAAAAAGTTCTGCAGCAGAGGTGTATTCAATGGCCCCGGGCAGAGTGAATTGACTCGAATACCCTCTTTCGCATGCACGACCGCCAATTCTCTTGACAGGGCAAGAACTGCACCCTTCGACGCCGTATCTTGGGTCAATATTAGTGAAAAGGCGGAACATACATGCAAGCTGAGGCGCAGCAGAACCAACTTTGGCTACCATACTTGCAACATTGATGATGCTGCCACCTTTGCCATGTTTCTTCATGCTCTGAATAGCATATTTGCAGCCCCACCAGACTCCCTTGACATTTATATTGTGTGTCAAGTCCCTTCTGTAAGCCAGTTCCACTTCAAACGACCTTACCAGATCCTTTCTTCAGTATTCAACGCGTTATCGTCCTCCGGATGCATAATCCCAGCATTATTAAAGATAACGTCTATCCCTCCACCAAACACTTTCTCCGCTTCAGCAACCATGGCTTCGACTTGCGCTTCCTTACTCACATCCACTGTAAAAGTTTCGATTTTTGCTTCCGGAGCAAATTCCCTAGCTCGAGAAAGTCCTGTCGCTAGTGTGACGGGATTGACATCCGCCATGAGTACGGATGCCCCTTCCTTGGCGAAGAGGATCGTGGACTCTAGACCGATGCCCCTTGACGGTCAGAACGGCCCCTCAAAAATGAGTGGAAACGTACCCTGCAGCCCCAGTAATAATGGCTATTTTCCCGTCCAAACGCCCCATGGCCGTATTTTTGTCGAGGTCTTTGATGGGAATTTCTTCCGAATTTTCCGATTGTCGATCCTTTTCAAACCTCAAAGCCATTCCAATTTCCAAGTTCCAACCAGGATCACCACACTGACTGACGTCAAATCACCGAGCTCTCTGATCCTGGAGGATGTCTCATCCCCTACAACAACCGCCCTCGTCAAGGCCAATGCCGCCTCCTCAGTCCTCCCGTCGTCGTCTTCCTCCATCTGCAAGTCCGCTTATTTCTCGTCGTCCTGGCCCACCAAACAGAATGACTTCTGCTCCACCAGCACCCCTACCCTCAGGAGGCCGTCTGCGAGACGTCTCCCTTGCCAGTTTGCTCGAGGGAGTAGACCAGGTTCCCAGTGCACGGAAACGACTTATCCCTGCAGCCGCAGGGGTGCTTGCTACAGGATCTGCCAGACCCGGTGTGATGCAAGCAAAAATTCCGCAAAGGTGCCACTCTCTGCCCTAATGTACTTGTATTGACGATGTTTAGGACCACAAAGACAAGTCAAAAGGAAGTGTTATTACCTGAAAATTCTGCCACAATTGATTCCGACTCAAGTTCATCCGATGACGATGAAGCAGCTACGATACAAATGCGGCCCATCTCCCCCACAAGACCCCAGGCTCCAAGTCTCCCTCCCCCAATCCCTCCTGCAAAGAAAGCAGCCCCTACCAAGCCTCGTAAATCATTTGCGGAGAGACTCGCCAAGTCACAACGTGATGAGTCAATGTTACCCCGTGTAACAGCATACTGCACTTGCGAAGCCTATAAACTCGTCGCCACCCAAAAGTTTCTCACAGAACAGCATTCCGTTCAGGGAGCTGTCATTTACGACGAAGCTTTGTACGCTCGATATGAACTTCCCCTTCGCAATGGAGAGGGCGGTTTCCGAGTCCGGAGTGGGGAAGAGAAAAAGGCAGATGATTCTGCGAGGGAGTATTCGAGTGATTCGGAGACACAAATTAAATCCTCGAAAAGAATTAATGGAGAGGAATTAGAAGGAGATGGAAATGTGGGGAGTAGTGCCATGTTGGACGCACAGATAAATGATGATATAGCACTGTTTCTCCCCCAAAACACGCTAGTGATGGACGAACAGGAGTCCACTTTCTTGAGGAGGAGGATCAGAAAAGTCAGGAACAGCCTGCACACGAAGAAGCTCATGAACGGCCATTAAAACGGAGAGATTCAACTCCATACGACGTCCATGCTCTAGCCAATCTCGCTGAGTGTAAACCCCCCTTCACATTTTCAATATCCGTCTAATCTTGCGTAGTATTCGTATTTTCCTATGGAGTGGTAGTGTTCTGGAACTTTACCGAACGACAGGAACGGGACATCCTAGCAGACTTGACCTTCGCCTCAAACTCTCCTCCCCCCTCTCGAGATGGAACCCACGAACAACGACCCCGCTCAACCTCCCTATCCCGTCTCCTCTCACCATCCTCCCCTACCACGCCCCCAAGTCCCGACTCTTCCTCCCCCATTACCCAGTATAATCCCTTCGACTCTCACCCCACAGACAAACCCCGTCCACCCTCAGGTCTGATGCTGCGCGTACTCAAAGAAATGGACGTACAAATCGAGGACTTTCATTTTGAGTATAACCCTCGCACGAGATCGCCTCGAATCCGGGACGATATGATTACGTTACGAACACCGAGTCCAAAGATTAAATTGGCGATTTCGCATGCTATTGCACAAAGTGTCAAACTCAGTGTTTTTGAGGATGCGATGGAGAATACCATGACGGGGTCAAAGTTTTTGCCTGCCGAGTTGGCCAGACGTGGGGAATTGGGACTCACGAGACGGGAAGTAGTAAGGATGAGTGGTCGGTTGTTTAGGTTGCGGGTGGGGATCATGCTGGGTGGAAATGTCCTTGATACTCCTGAATGGTTCTGGGAATCTGAACCTGAACTCCACGAGTTGTATTCTGCGGTCAGAGGTACTACTTCCAAATGTCTTTGTATGATGCTGATTGTAGAATATTTGGAATTGACTTCGCGGGTTCAAGTATTGAATGATCGATCTGAGGTGTTGTTTGATTTACTCGATATTCTTTCCGATTCGATTGCGGAGTCGAATATGGGGAGGATTACATGGATTATAATTGCGCTCATTTTGTTGAGTGTCTTGGTTACGAGTTTGGAGGTTATATTCAGGGTTGAGATATTGAGACGACATGGGGGAGAAAAATGTTGATTCCAAAGGGTGAAGTCGATGGTGAAACGGGATGTTTAGTCTCCCGATGCAGCTTCTCAAGAGGTCTATCAAGAGACATTTGCCACCTGGCTGTACTTATATCATGTAGCATCAACCGGACATTTTAATAAGATTAATTAGAAACTTAAGAACCTTAGCAAGATCAACGTCGTCATGGGTGAATAACTTAATAGCCTCCGCCGGCAACGTCAAACTGTTACGCATCGACTTCAATATTTCCCGCGACTCAACTTGGTTCCCAATCCATGCACTCACTCTTCAGATAGACATACCGCTCCGTCATCATGTCCGTAGATATGAATCGTTTTGTCCGCGTTACCAGTAATCAGACGTGACCCAGTCTTGTCGAAAGTCGAACAGCAAATGCCGGCCTCATCGTCCAAACTACAACCTCCGATATCCATACTCTGATAATTGTAGGCAGACTTCCAGTCCCAAAACTTCATCGAACCATTTTGACCGCCCGAGAAGAGCACACCATCAGCGTTAACAGACAGCGTATTGATAATATCGTCATGTCCTTCAAAATTCTGCATAAAAGCTCCCTCGGGACATTTCCATTGTTTGATACCGTCTGCGCCTCCACTTGCGAATGTGAAGTCGGTAGGATGGACCGCCAGAGATCGCACTTCTCGTTGGTGTTCTGCTAAGACTGTCATCGTTTTTCCGCACGCTAAATCCCACAATCGAATTGTATTATCCAATGACGCAGAAAGGACTTGTGGATCCGCTTCTTGACACTTGACATCTGAGATGCTATTCGTATGTCCTTTCATCAGATGCACATTCCGGGGACTTCGGATATCCCACACATGAACAGTTCCATCTCGTCCTCCTGTCACCAACAAATCTAGCGTGGGATGTACCGCCATAGCATACACTCCCAACGTATCTCCTTCAAATTGTTGAATAACCTTATTCGTCTCAACATCCCAACATTTGATTATCGTGTCCTCACCACTTGAAAACATGTATGGATAGCGAGGAGACACTGCTAGTGCACGAACTATCGGAATCTGGCCCGAGAGCGTTGATTTGAGAGATCCTGAATTGAGGTCCCAGACTTTGATCGTGCAGTCTTCTCCTCCTGAACAGAACCATTGATTTCCAGGATCCATAGCGAGGGCTAGTGTCCTTCCGTAGTGACCACTAGTTTTCCATCGTAGTTTCCATGGGGCGTGCCATTTGGGCTTGATTTTAGGATGCTCTTCGCGACCGATCAGAGGAGTAGAAGGTTCATCTGGTGTGGGCTGGATTTCGCATGCTCCGTGAGGTCGAGAAGCCCGCATTTCTGACGAAAAGTGATCCATGAGTTGGAGAAGAATTCGACGGAGTTATGTACATCCACCACCCTGATCTTCGTAGAGATCTCGAACGGCGAATCACTTTGGGGACACCGGCGATTACAACAAAGTAGAAAACCAAAGTTCCTACATACTCCGATATGTTATCCAAAATGTTAAACCTCCGCCCAGGTCCCTAGGCCACCAAGGCCCAAGCCCACACTACTAGCGCCATCTACACTCTCATGCCAATAATACCCCCTATTCTCATCTCCCGGATCATCCCATCTCAAACTCTCCTCTTTACAGCTCCGCACAGCGGTGTCCTCAAGTCGGTCTTGTTGATGACGAGTCGGGAGACGAGTCGAAATGAAGTTTTTGACAATATGCCAGACTATGGGGATAGTAAGTTCCCTATCCCAATAGTCATCGGGAATTTCAGTTGAGGTAGAGAGGATGTCGTTATCCTCGATTCCCCACGGTGCATGGGAGGATTCGGTCCGTGGGGAAGGTTGAATATGGAGGGGAGACGGTTGGAAGGGCGCAGCTGAGATTGGATCGGGTGGAAAGGATGACCATGATGATCCCGGATTTTGCACGTTTGTCTGTCGTTGTCGCCCAGTTTCACCCCACGGAGAGGGTGCTTGCCTTGTTGGACGATTGTTTGGAGCCGTGGCTTGAGGAGTTGAAGTGGGAATCTCGTATTGTTGTCGGAAAATCCGTTGAAAATGTGGAGGAGGAAATGGCGACGCGAGATGATTCTCCGTAGAGGTATGCTGAAGAAGCGATTCCCAAAATGACGTTCCGTCAGAAATCGATACCTCTGTAGAATCGACGAGCTTTTCGCCAAGAACGATTTGCAAGAGTTGGTCATCGATACCGATTAGTCGGGATACAAACCGCCACAGCCATCCTTCCAATCCATGACGTCGGCTCCGCTGGTCCGCATCCATGGACAGTTTCCGTCTCTTATGTCTCAACTTTGTGTACAACTGTTGTTCATGCGCCCAAGCATGAATCCGTTGAGACAAATCTGTTGATGGATGGGCTTGTCTTGGTAACGCATCATCAAGAATCGAAGATGACGTAGATGCATGTGTCGAAAGTGCCTTTGCAGATGATAATTTGAGAGACTGCGTAGGAATGGCGGTATGGCGACTTGCAGAAGATTCCTCCCGTTCGGAAGGGGTGGATAAGGCAAGGGTAAATCCTCCTCTCCCATCATGTGTAGGAAAGCGGATCATGGAAGTAGGCAGACCATGTAACTGCGGAAGAAGATTAGCCCGAAAGGGATCAGTGGGAGGGGTAGCATACTTGTTCGGCCCAGGCTTCAGAGTCTGCGACAGCCGAGTGTCGCGTGTAGGATAGGGGACTCGATACAGTGTCAGAGAAGACATTTTCATTCGTAGCGCGTGCGAGCTCGGTTATAATCCACGATGAATCGAGAGAGTGGATACTGTGTCGCGGATCTGCTCGGCGACCGGTTTGTTGATGTTGAGGCTGCTGATAAGACGCCATCGTCTTTCCCCGAGCAAGTTGACCGGATAAAGGAAGTTAGATACTGGGCCGAGAGCGTTATTATATGATGATGGCGATGGGTGCACTGCGGCGCAGGAGATGGAGAGTGTGGGTGGGAGTCGGGGGAATACTATATTCAGGGGACCCGAGCACCTGTTGGGGATGAGCCGTGTTGATAGATAGAATCATAGAACTGCTTCCCGAGTTTGGGGATTTCAATTACAACTGAATGGCGCCACCGGCTAAGGGGGTACCCGGTACTAGGAAGTCACAACAAAACTGACGAAGATCTGTAAGATTATACATAAAGCTTTGACATTATACACAAAACGATTCAAAGTTTCCTGGGATTATGAAGTGCTCAGAAGCAAGAGATAATTATGACTTCTGTCGTGGTTAGGACCATTTACATCTAACAGAAATTTTATTACCTAATATTTATGTTTAATTAAATAAAGCCAAATTTACTTTTAAGCCGGCAATTTTTATTTCTCTTTACATTTTGCAAAGCGAGCGATTGCGCAACCTCCAAGGCATCCATCCCACCTCGACCGTACCATGGACCGTCTTAACCGGCTTCTCGCCGGAGGAGGCGGATTCCCAGGGATGGGAAGACAGCCTGCAGTGCCCGTTGGCGATTCTCCTCAAGTCGACAATTCCGAAATCATCTACATATCCCCCCTATCTCTTCTCAAAGTACAAGCTCTTGAAGAAGGATGTTGACAATAGATGTTGAAGCATGCTCGAGCTGGAGTACCGATGGAAGTAATGGGACTTATGCTCGGAGAGTTTGTCGATGAATACACAATCAGCGTAGTTGATGTATTTGCCATGCCTCAGTCCGGAACAGGAGTCAGCGTTGAATCCGTGGATGATGCCTTCCAACAACAAATGATGGAGTAGACACCCTAATCCCAACCTTGAACTAACATCACACCAGGTTCCTTAAATCTACAGGACGACCCGAGATGGTCGTAGGATGGTACCATTCTCATCCTGGCTTTGGATGCTGGCTCTCCAGCGTCGACATCCAGACTCAACAAGCCTTCGAAAACTTAACCTCACGTGCTGTCGCCGTTGTCGTCGACCCCATCCAATCCGTAAAAGGCAAAGTCGTTATTGACGCCTTCCGATTAATTCAACCAACAACCATGATGATGGGCATCGAACCACGTCAAACAACCTCTAATCTCGGGCATCTCAATAAACCTTCGATAGCAGCTCTCATCCATGGTCTCGGCCGACACTACTATTCCTTGTCGATTGCGACGAAGCGAACTCCGCTGGAACAAAGTATGTTGTTGTCGTTACACAAGAAGGAGTGGACTAGTGCCCTTACGTTGCAGAATTATGCCGTGATGGATGAGACTAATCGGAAGGATGTCGAGTCAATGAAGGATTTAGCAAAGGGGTATTGTGTCAGGGTTAAAGAAGAGACGCAGGGAGGAATGAGTAAGGAGGAGTTGGAGAAACGACATGTGGGGAAACGGGATGAGAAACGGCATCTTGGAGAGGCTGTTGAGAGAGTCATGGAGGATAATATAACGG
>Ga0182015_10007929_pt1 | contig 10253 bp, 9 predicted proteins | sample 712P3MmetaG_FD_120478 | JGI IMG/M metagenome (GOLD analysis project Ga0182015, IMG submission 120478) | Permafrost microbial communities from Stordalen Mire, Sweden - 712P3M metaG | ecosystem: Environmental > Terrestrial > Soil > Wetlands > Permafrost | place: Sweden: Stordalen | collected... | reverse complement strand
TTCGTCACGTTCCTTAGGCAAATCTTCAACTTCAATCGGATTCGAATCCGGCGATAAACGTCGCACCACCCAGCCTTTGACTACTTTTTGATAAGGATCGTGCGAACGCACCGCCGACGCAATCAGCTGCGCGTAGTACCGCTCCCCGCGCCCCGTTTTGCCGTCCCTCCAAATACACGCCGGCGGCACCGTCGCCTTAACCTCTCGCGCAATGCACCCTCCCGCATATTCCCCCAACGCCACAAACCGCGCTAGTTGAAGCCAAAATTTCACTCTTCGGCCCTGAGATCGAGATGTTGCCTTAGCTGCTTTCCCCACAGCCAGTCCATATGCGTCGCGAAATAACGCTAGCTTCGAGGATGACCGATTCGGAAATGGCGTTGTGTCATCAGAAGCGCAAATAATTCCCGACCGCTCACCTGTTTTGGTGCTCTCGTCTTAAAGTTATTCTCACCATTTAATACAGCGTTGTCCCATTGTTCGAGTCGCGCTTCACTGACTAGCATAAAATTATTATGAAGTCCCGCCGTCGAATCCTAGTGGCCGATGACAATCCCTTAATCAGGAAGATGCTGTGTGAACTACGGGTAACGCCGGTGATCGTCAGTACTCATTTCAAGTCCGCATGGTTACAGACAAACAACCGGGTACCCTTGCTATCGATCGCGACTGTCGGAAATTCTTTAGAAACAGGCCGCATCGCGCGCCGCGAGCATTTTCGCACCATTTCCATACTGTGCTATCCGCAGCCTGGAGTTCTCGCGTCTGAAGTACTCGAGCAGATCCTTCCAAAAATACAGGAATTTCAGAAAAATCTCCCGCCGGGTTATCAGCTCCGGATTGGTGGCGAACGGGCCAAACAAATCGACGGATTCGACAACCTCAAACTCGTTCTGCTGATCTCTTTACTCGGGATTTACCTCGCGCTATTGATTCAATTCAATAACGCCGTGAAACCTCTCCTTGTATTCGCCGCCGCTCCCTACGGAGTGATTGGCTCGCTGATCGCTCTCTCGTTTATGCATACGCCCTTTGGATTTATGGCTTTTCTTGGCATCGCCAGCTTGGTCGGAGTGATCGTAAGCCACGTCATCGTGCTCTTCGATTTCATCGAGGAAATGCATGCGAAAGGAGAGCCTCTGGAGCAGGCACTTCCAGACGCAGGTATTCAGCGTATTCGGCCCGTAATGATCACTGTACTAGCAACCATCTTGGCCCTTTTCCCACTGGCGCTTGAAGGAGGGCCGCTATGGAAGCCTCTTTGTTATGCACAGATAGGCGGGCTTGCCGTGGCAACCTTCATCACATTGCTTCTGGTGCCCGTTCTTTACAGCATCTTCGTGCTCGACCTGAAACTTATCCGCTGGGAAACGAAACAACCTCCGGCAGAGACGGAAGCTCGCCCAGCCTCTGAGATGGGACTGCACACCAGCTGATGACAAAGGTCAATTGGTTTGTCACGGCTTTGCTCGCTTGACTGGGGTAGCGGCGATGGGAAAGACGCTCGAATGAAACAGTGAGCATGTTTAGTTCGTTGGAGGCTTTTGCGATGATTCTTTTTAATCAAGTTGCCGCGCCTGTTCTGCTCGTCCTTCTTACACTGTCGTTGCAGTGTGCTGGAGTAGCCACGATAATTGAGTGGCTGAAGCGTGTTTTGACCAGGGACATTCACAAGCATGGGCCAGTTTCTACCGGACGCGTTGCTTCCCGTCATGGGAGCTCGCCTTTTACTTCTCCGCGAGCAGCTACTCCACTGTGGGATATGGTGATCTGATCCTCCCGTCCAACTGGTGACTCTTAGGGCCTCTGGAGGCAATCATCGGTGTGTTGATGTGTGGAATATCGGTCAGTGTTCTATTTGCTCTCGTCACCCGGCTGCTCGATCGCGACATAGAATCTTCGCTGACGAATTCGACCGGAGGAAGCCATGCTTAACGTCAATATCAAGACTCCGGATTGGCTCCGCCAGATGGAGACTATCCTTCAGGAGCTCAAAGCGGGGTTCGAGGAGATATTTGTCTGACGCTGAAATTGTGGCGACGACCGGTTGTCACCCGTGCCGCTGCAAAAGAAACACAGAACCGGGTCATTCGCCTAATCTGCCCCTTTTTGCCCCCGCGTTTTTTTGTTAAGTGTCCAGCCATCAGAAAGATGGTTGGTAGGGGCGGTGGGGATCGAAAACACTACCGGGCGAAATTTCAGGGAGTTAGAAGGAATGCTGGGGAACGCTAAGGCATTGAAAAGGAACGATAGGGAATGCAAAGGAATCCTGATTGGCCCCTCAATGGCCCCTCGTTTTTCGGTGCTGGAATTCCTTCGATGTGTTTTTTTCTTCGCTGCAACGAAAGGCGGCGTCGGCTTCGGGCCAAATCTCGCGGCACGGATGGAAAGCCGACGACCGAACTTTCCCAAGAAACGGGATGTCAAACTGACGCTGACTGTTACTTAGTTAGATGGTTGTGAGGGCTTGCAACCGTCCGAATTTGCTAGTCCTCCCTTTTAGTTTGGAATTGATGCACCTCGCAGCATAGCCCCGAAACGCCACAGCCGCAAGAGCTCGGACCTTTTCATGTGCCTATTGTCCCAATGAGCGTCAGGGCGCCGGTGTCACCATCGATGCTGTATATCGAGACATCGTTCGAGGCGGAGTTCGTTACATAGGCGAACTTTCCGGACGGATGGACCGCTATCGAAGTAGGAGATGGCCCGGTAGCTATCGTTCCTGTCGACGTCAGGGCTCCGGTGGTGGCGTTGATGGTGTACATGGAGACGTCGTTCGAGCTGAAATTCACCACATAAACGAACTTGCCCGATGGATCCACCGCCACGGAGACAGGACCTGTTCCCGTATCTATTGTTCCTACGGACGTTAAGGCCCCAGTCGTGGCGTTGATCGTGTACATGGACACGTTGCCGCCCCCAGAAGCCACGTAAGCGAACTTCCCAGATGGATCCACGGCCACTGCTTTGGCAACGCCGTCGCCTACGACAGTCTGTCCCACGGGCAAAAGACGACAGAAGGGAAAAGAAATTTATAGTTGCCTCAGGCGGCTCGAGTTGTTGAGTACCCGTGCAAGCTTCCCTAGCGCTTGGCTGTGGAGCGGGAAACTGCAGGAGGAGCGATTTGAACTAGCGATTGGCGAAGCAGGAATTGAGCATTTGGAAGCTTAGCCTTCCAGTGGTCCCAGAGTTCTGTTCTTTGCGCTTCAAGCCGCTTGGCTTCGTCAGTCCTTCCGACTCGCGGTAGGAGCTCGGCAAGCGCCGTCCAGGTGCGGGAAATACAGGTGGCATCGCGCAGATCGTCGTCTGGCTTGGATCCCCACGCCTCCCTGGACGCCACCATTGTTATGCTCGGCGTAACACACGTGTCACAAGCTGTTCCGCGACAGCTAATCCATGTATTGAGACCCTTGTCCGAGGCCTCTTCTGCGCATTTTGACGGAGGGGGCCAACGGATTTTGCAGGCACTGGATGGAATTGATCCGTCATTAATAATATTCCCGCTGAATCCATCGAACTGCACAGACCAAGGAGGACCCGGCATTAGCTGCAGAGGCGGGTCCCATCCCACTCAAGACCTGGTGCGCTTCCCCTAACGTTGTTTGTGGGCCATGACGTCGGTGAGCCACGACCTAACGTGTATTGTCCGCTACTGGATGTCTCACCGGACTTTCGCCTTCATGTCGCCTTCATTGACTTGCTCGTCCGCAGCAACTTAAGATGCGCACACATGGCTGAATCCCAGCCACTCATCGGTCGCACCATTTCGCACTACCGCATCATTGAAAAACTCGGCGGTGGCGGGATGGGTGTGGTTTATAAGGCTGAAGACACCAAGCTTCAGCGCTTTGTGGCTTTGAAGTTTTTGCCGGACGACCTCGCTCGCGACCATCAAGCCCTTGAACGATTTCAACGCGAAGCGCGAGCGGCGTCCGCACTGAACCATCCCAATATCTGCACCATCTACGAAATAGACGAACAGGACGGCAAAGCTTTCATCGTCATGGAGTTCATGGACGGTGTGACATTGAAGCACCGCATCGGCGACCGCCCCATGGATATCGACAGCGTTCTCGATTTAGCCATCCAGACTGCCGACGGGCTCGACGCCGCCCACGGAGAAGGCATCATCCACCGCGACATCAAGCCCGCGAACATCTTCGTCACCAAGCGCGGCCTCGCCAAAATTCTAGATTTTGGTCTGGCCAAGCTTGGGCAAAAGCACCGGGCCGACGGCTCGGATGCCACACTGGGAACGAATGCCACGATCGTAGTCACCGAGGAAAGCCTTACCAGCCCCGGCGCCGCCGTCGGAACCGTGGCCTACATGTCTCCCGAACAGCTCGCCGCCTTGGATTTGGACGCCCGCACGGACTTGTTTTCCTTTGGCGCCGTTCTCTACGAGATGGTCACGGGCACGCTTCCCTTTCGCGGCGGCAGCTCCGCGCTTATCACCGACGCCATCCTGCACCGTCCTCCCGTCCCTCCCTTGCGCCTGAATCCGAACATTCCGCCGAAGCTCGAGGACATAATAATCAAGGCCTTGGAAAAGGACCGCAAACTTCGCTATCAATCCGCAACCGAAATGCGCACCGACCTGCAGCGCCTGAAGCGCGATTCGGACTCAGGGCGCGTTGGGATCCAAAGTGCCCAGCTTGCCGCGGTGAGTGTCGCTTCCGCGGCGTTTCCACTCACCGAGCCAGCGCACGCGCCCGCCGCGGCGCCACCCACGCTGTTCCGGTGGCCGAACCGGTCCGCAAGCCACACATCCTCGTTACGGTGATTGTCGTTCTGCTCCTGCTGGCCAGCGCGGGTGTTTGGTCGTACCGCCGCGCCGCCCACATTCGCTGGGCTCGGGAACAGGCGCTGCCTAAAATTGCCCAACTTGCCGATGGCGGCAGCTACCAGCCGGCATTCGTTCTAGCGCAGCAGGCGAAGCTCTACCTGCCCGATGACCCCGCCCTCGCCAAGCTGTGGTCGCAGGTCGCGCTCCCCGTCACGCTCACCACCGACCCACCCGGCGCCGATGTGTATTACAAGGATTCGACAGCGACCGCCGGCGGGTGGGAATATATCGGACGAACTCCCTTTGGAAGCGTCACGCTGCCCTTCGGAGTTTTCCGATTCCAGATCAAAAAGAAGGGCTACGACACCATCGAGGCTCTCCGCCCGGTTTCGCGCTTGCAGTGGTACACGCTCAGCTTCAAATTGACTTCCTCTGGTTCGGCCCCTCCGGGAATGGTTCGGGTCACAGGCGGCAGCCACCCGTTGTATCTCACCGGGATGGATTCGGCTGCCGAGCTGAAACTCGAGGATTTTTGGATCGGCAAATTTGAAGTCACCAACCGCGAGTTCAAAGCCTTCCTGGACGCCGGCGGCTATAAGAACCCGCAATACTGGAAGCAGCCGATGGTCAAGGATGGCAGGACGCTCTCCTTCGAGCAAGCCATGGCCGAATTTCGTGATAAGACCGGCCGCCCCGGCCCCGCCACGTGGGAGTCCAGCGACTACCCGGAGGGGCAAACTGACTTTCCCGTGGCCGGCGTCAGTTGGTACGAAGCCGCCGCCTACGCCGAGTTCGCGGGCAAAAATCTGCCCACCATCTACGAGTGGGACCTGGCCGCCGGCATTCCCTACACCGCGGCCATCACCCCGTTGAGTAATTTCACAGGCAAGGGACCTGCTGCGGTCGGCAGCGCCGCAGGCCTGGGACCCTTCGGCACCTACGACATGGCCGGCAACGTCAAAGAGTGGTGCTGGAACGCCACCGGTGAAAAGCGCTACATTTTGGGCGGCGCCTGGAACGAGCCTGTGTACATGTTCACCGACCCCGACGCACAGCAGTCCATCCGGCGGGCGCCCAATTACGGTATCCGTCTGGTCAAACACATCTCGGCACCTTCGGCCGAGGCCATGGCCTCCATTGTCCCTGACTTTCGCGACTACTCACGCGAGAAGCCCGTCTCCGACGCTGTGTTCTCCGCGTATCGCGACCTTTTCAAGTACGACACGACGCCGCTCGAACCCACCCTCGAGACGGTGGACGACGGCTCCAGCGACTGGCAGCAACAAAAAGTCACTTTCGCCGCGGCCTACGGCAACGAGCGCGTCATCGCCTACCTCTTCCTGCCGAAAGCGGTTTCTCCGCCCTATCAGACGGTGGTGTTATTCCCGGGATCAGGCGCGATTCATACCCGATCGAGCCAGGAGATGGGCGGTCACCCGCGGAACTTCCTGGTAAAAAGCGGACGGGCATTCGTGTATCCAGTTTACAAGAGCACCTTCGAGCGCGGCGACGCGCTTAACACGGACTACCAGGCGACCACCGTCTTCTATCGCGATCACGTGCTGGATTGGGCCAAGGATTTGAGCAGAACCCTCGACTACCTTGACACACGCAAAGATATCGACCACAACAAGATTACCTACTGCGGGATTAGCTGGGGCGCTGAACTCGGACCCATCATGATGGCCATCGAACCGCGTCTCCGCGTTGGGGTTCTCATCGGCGGCGGCTTGGAGATGCAGAAGACTCTGCCGGAAGCCGATCCCTTCAATTTCGCTCCGCGTGTCCACCAGCCTGTCCTTCTGGCCGATGGCCGGTACGATTTCTTCTTTCCCGTGGAGACCTCTCAGGATCCATTTTTCAAGGCTCTCGGCACACCCGCTCAGAATAAGCGCCACGTCGTCTTCGAGGCCGGCCACACCACGCCTACCGACCTCCTCATCAAAGAAGTCCTCGACTGGCTCGACCACTACCTCGGCCCCGCAAAATAACGCCCTCAACCGGCAAGGTAAGGCATAACACCGCAACGGTGGCAACAGATTCTGGGAGTGTGACGCGCTAACAGGAAGGAACCGACGACTTTGGACCCGTGTCGCCGCCGCGCAAAACGTGCAGGTCAGGTGGCGTGGCCGAACAGGCGGTCGGTAATGTCTGCCGCGATGGGAACGCGGAAACGGTCGCCATGATAGGCCTTCACCATCAGCATGATCCACAGGATCAGCGACAGAAGACTGATCAATTGGAAGAGCAGGTAGCCAAACGAAAACGCGCCCCACCCACCGAATAGCAATCCAAAGCCGAAAATGCGGCCCAGGATGATCTGAATGATTTGGAGTCCACCGAAGACTACGATCGATTGCGCGGCGTGAAATCGCACGTAGGGGCGCTTGTCGAGGAGGAAAAAGATCAGGCCCGTAACCCATCCGAGCACGTAGCAAAGCAATCCGGCAACATTCTCAGCCATCCCAGTTTGCTGCGTGGCCATAGGTGTAGCACCTCCTGAGCTGAATTCCCTCGTTCCCGTGTCAGACCTACGTCCGAAGCCGAGGTGGCTCTTTAGGGTTAGACCAGTTAGCGGCTGTCCCGCTTGCTTGATCTTCGACCATCATACCCCCGATCAGTCTAAACGCTTGTCCGGACCGACGGACGAAACAATTGCGACCTGAGAGTTAAGTTTCCCGTTCGATAAATTATTTCTGCACAGACCAAGGAGGACCCTTATCGGCGAGCTGAGGCGGGTCCCATCTCCACCCGCACGAACCTCTGAGCGTGTAGGGTGTAGCATTGATGTAGGCTTTTCCAAAGGCTCCTCGGAGAGAATCTTTATGTGGAGAGCTCCGGAAGACTGTACATAGCCCTGCACCCAAACACTTTGGCAGACCCCGTCCACAGCGCGGCCGTCAGTTGCCATGAAAGTGGCGCAAGCTTGAGATAATTTCCGAGTGGTCGACAATCTGGGAAGTACTCCATTTAAATCGACACAAGCGCGTTTGTCGGTACCTATCTAGTGAGACTTCCCACAAGCGGACTTCTGGACCCGAACGCGCCCTCGATTGGTTCCTGCTGGATCGTTCGCTGCAAGACGCGTTTTTGCGGAAATTCGATAGTCTCTGCGTGTGAAAGACACCCTTTCTTTTGGCCTCTCCGGGCTTCTCAAAACTCCCTTCTGTCGAAGCGGACCTCGTACGAGGATGGCAACAATTCTGCTTTTGGATACAGTTGGTCAGCCTCAATCGCCAGGAGCTCCAGGGGATTAGAGCTGCCATCGAAGAAAACTAAGTAAAAGAAGTAGCCACCGCAATGCTCCGCCGACAGGGATGTTTGGCGCTCGTTGTCGGAAAGAAAGAATCTGTATCCGTCGCTGAGTTTGGCCACACACTTCACTTCTATATATCGCTGTACATCGTCAGCGCTGTGCGACAAAAAATCATGACCATATCCAGGACGATCCCGCCGATCTTCGAGCTTGTTGATTAGGTGTTCGAGGCTGGCACCGGCCAGCGCTCCTTCTCCCATTGCAGCGCGTATTCCTCAGCAATTCGGCCAATCTCCGCTCTCTGCCTTTGCATCTCCTCAAAATCCACCCGCCGATGCTTCTTGGCCCTAGGCTTCGTTATGGGCGAGCCGATTCGACCTTCGCCGCGAATGTAGACCTTGTACATAAAAGCCATGAACCTAGGTTCGCTCCAGCCGCGGGTTTTCGGGTGCCTTTTCTTTGCTGTATGGAGAAGATTTTGGTACTGGCTGTGAGGAAGATCTTCAGGGAATCCAAACCTTGACCCCAGCATGCCGAGATGCTCAGCGCTGCACACGGGCAGAAAACGTTCGTGGAAATAGAGGCTGAGTATCTTCGCCTTGAGCATCTGCGACAAGGGGTTGGAATCAATCGCTGCGAAATCGGGCTGTTCCTCCGCGCCCAGTTTCACGAGGTCCAATACGGCCGCTTTCACCGCCTCGAACGCTTCCTTTTTGTTTGTGCCGAATCTGTCCGCAAAGCGGTATTTATGTGCCGGGTCGCTTTTCGTGCGGCCAAAATAAATGCCAAACTTGAACGAGGTGGCGCCCATGATGTTGGCCCAATCTTTTGTTCCCGGCTCGACGAAGTAGCAGAAACTCGGCTTCTGATGTCCGATTACATATTCATCGACGGTCAGATTGGGCAGAGAATCAAGCGGGAACTTTTGGATGAACTGTCCGCGCGCCCGAAGGGCCGAATCTTCATGCGAGGTGTCGTATCGTGCTTCAAACCGGGCAAGTGCTGCGTCATCAAAGTACGCTGCGTTCACGGGCGAACCTCCATCACGTGCGGTTCAGGCACCGATAATTGTACTCAAATGCTTTAGATATCGATTGATAACGCTCTTTATTGGACAGGTTCGAGAAGCGGACTTCTGGCTCGCCATGCTTTACTTTCCGGGCTGTCCGTTATCAAGGAGTTTCTACAATCGATAGGAGGCTGGCTAGTTGCTGCACATTCAAGATCTCAGCCCCATACTCTGTCTTCAGCCACGCACGATTCTTCGCGTCGAATATCGAAGGAGAGAGTGCGGACCCGCCGCGATCTTCAGTACAGAGGTTTCCTACCGTAGAGCTAGCTGACAAGCGCGGGTTTCAGCACTTCTTTGCACCATAGACGGAAGCTCGTAGGGGTTGTGGACTGAGGCGTGCGCGGCTCCATGTTGTCCAGGCCTTCGTTCTTCGCCACCATCATGTCGACCATCCCCTGAGCCATTGGCTCAGACATACCGAAGCCGGTGAGTCTGTCTTTGAAGGAATTGAACGGTATTTGCTGGTACCGCGCTGGTCTGTCGATGACCTCGGAGATGATCTGGGCCATTTCGTTAAAGGATAAATCTTGAGGGCCGAGCACTGGGACGCTGCACTGTCCCTTCCAGGAAGAATCAAGCAGCAGCTTGGCGGCGGTGCTGGCGATGTCACGGATCGCGCAGGTCGGCGCCTTGAGGTCGCCAGAGACCGGAGAGAAGAATGCACCTTGGCTCTTAATCGACTCCACCTGGCGAAGGAGGTTGCCCATGAATGACGGCATCGTTAGCACACGGCAGTCGACACCCGTCTTCATGATCAAGTCGTCCATCGCCAAAGATGCTCGTACGTAACCTGTGTCTTTTGCCCAGCCGCGGCCCAAGGCTGAGACGATGACGACCTGTTTGACTCCCTGGTTGCGGATGGCCTCGCACGCTGGTCGGGTGAAATCCACATAAGCTGCGTCCACACTATTAGCCTTGGACTACGGCGGCACAAGCCAAAACACTGAGTCCGCGCCCTCGAACGCTCGCTCGACTACGCCGGCATCGCCGTGCGATCCCTCAATAACCTCGACGTGCTTGCGAATGTCCGAGGGAAGGCGTGCAGGGTCGCGTGCGATGACCCGGACCGGCACTCCGCTGTCGAGGATGCCGTAGAGGATCTGTTGACCGATATTGCCTGTAGGTGTGGTTACGACGAT
>Ga0182015_10007927_pt1 | contig 10254 bp, 6 predicted proteins | sample 712P3MmetaG_FD_120478 | JGI IMG/M metagenome (GOLD analysis project Ga0182015, IMG submission 120478) | Permafrost microbial communities from Stordalen Mire, Sweden - 712P3M metaG | ecosystem: Environmental > Terrestrial > Soil > Wetlands > Permafrost | place: Sweden: Stordalen | collected... | reverse complement strand
GCCGCGAGCGGGCGCGCGCCGCGCGACCGTCTCATCGAGCACGTAGAAGATCGACGGTGTCCCGATGTTGCCGTGGGACGCGAGCACGTCGTAGCTTACGCGGACGTCATCGTCAGATAGCGCGAGCACGGCTTGGATGCGTTCGACGATCCGAAAGCCGCCCGGGTGGATCAGCCAGTGGTCGATCGCGTAACGGGTGAGGCCTAGTGGCGCCAGGAAATCATCGACCAGAGCGTCGAGGCCCACGCTTGTCAGGTGGGGAAGCTCGCGGGCGAGATGCAGGTAGCTGTCGTCGCTCGTCAGGGCCATGCGCACGATGTCGAGCGTGCCGGGGAGCTGATGTACGGTCGAGGCCACGACGGCTGGACCCGGGGCGTCGGCTCCGCACTCGACGATCGCGGCGGCACAGCCATCGCCGAAGATCGCCGAGCCGACGACCTTGGCGCGTGGGTCGTCCGGTGTCGCCTGGCTGAGCAGGCCGCTCATGCTCTCGGCAGCAATGATCAAGCCCTTGCGGGGCTCAGCGTCGCCGAGCGCCCCGGCCATCAGCCGTACGAGCGGCACCGCGCTCGCGCAGCCGACACCGACAACGTGGTACTTATCGGTCTGAGCACTCATCGCGTAGTGGCCGACCAACCGGTGCGCCAGCGTCGGCCCCCCGAGTGAATAGAGACTCGAGGTGATGACCGTGTCGAACTCTTGCGGGTCAACCCCGAGCTTGTCGACTGCGCGGACGGCAAGCTCGAAGAGCTGTTGCTCAGATACGGCAGTTCGACTCTGCAACGTCTGATCGGCGTGGGCTGCCAGCAGGCTGAGATGGCGTCGCTGAACGCCACAGCTCGCAAAGATCCGCTGTGCGAAGGGATCGCTGGCCATCCCCAGCGCCTCGAGCACCTCGTCCTGTGAGAACGATCGGGCCGGGTCGGCAACCGCCAGTGCGCTGATTCGGGGCATCGTCGTCCGCACCAGTGGCCGGCCGGGCGTTTGGCGGCCGCGCGGTGCGAGTAAGGCGCGGAACTGCGCGCGAGAGTTGAGGTGGGGGAACGGGACGTCCGGCACTGGCACATCGAGAAAGGCGCACAGCGGCTCCCAGCCGTCCTCGACGTCGTACACGAGCAGGCGGTCGGTCGGGACCGTGCGCATCACCGCGTCGTTGTGGCGCCGGTAACGCTCCAGCGCGTCTTCGCGACGTTCGTTGTCACCACCGAGAATGCCGCGGCCCAGCGGGTCGTCGGCCACCATCAACCCATCCACCGCGGCTGCCTCGGCAACGGCAACCCCCGGACCGCCGGCTAGAGCAAGCTCCTGCGTTGCACGCAGGCAACTCGCATAGCTCGCGTACCACGTGTCAGCGTCGCGGACGCTCAGCACCACCACAGACGATGGCCACGCCGCGATGAGCTCGCGGTAATGCCGAGCGCCAATCCAACCCGCCGCTGCGCTCCAGGGACCGAGATCCTTGTGCCAGTCAAGCGCCGCGCCGCCGTCGCGAGCTCGGTCGAGTACCCCTCCGCGCTTTGGCGCCGTCAGCGGATGCAGGCATGGCCCGACACCAAGCCACTCGAGCGCCGTCTTCAGAGAGACCGTGCCGGTCCTTGTATAGCCGGCACCAATCACTTTCACGGCTGGCTCCTAAGTGTGGGTTGTCGAGTCGGCAAAACCGCCCCTATCCCCCTAAACATCCTAACAAATCCCTACATGGCCTAACAGTGCGTAACAATAACGACGATCGCAGACACCGCGCGCCGCTTCGCGGCTTCTGCGCTGCTGCTCTGTCAAGCTTCTCGCCCCGCGGCCCCACCCACGGTCGCTGTCCACCCCCGAAGGAGACTCGACATGCAGGTGATCGGAGCAGGTCTGCCACGCACTGGCACGCTGACGCAGAAGCTGGCGTTCGAGATGCTTGGCTTTGGCCCTTGCTACCACTGGGTCGACGTGCTGGCGGATCTCAACCGCGTCGAGCAGTGGGAGCGCGCGCTCGACGGACAGAGCCCCTGGGAGGAGATCCTCGGCGCCTACGAGTCGACTTCCGATTGGCCCGCTGGCTTCTTCTATGCCGAGCTCGTTGACGCCTATCCGCAGGCCAAGGTGGTGCTCAGCGTCCGCGATCCGGAGCGCTGGGAGGCAAGTTTCCGCGAGACGATCTGGAACATGTGCTTTGGTGAGTCGCTGATCCGCCACCTCTCGGCAGCGCGCGCGGAGATCGACCCTCGCTGGGAGCGCTACCTGCGCCTCGTTGACCGCATGTTCTGGATCGAGCGCGGCACGTTCGCCGGGGCAAACGCGACACCAGAGGAGATGATTTTGGCGATGCGGGGTCATGAAGAGGCCGTCAAGCGCGTTGTGCCCGCTGAGCGCCTGCTCGTTTGGGACGTGACCGAGGGATGGGAGCCACTCTGCGCGTTTCTCGGGGTGGGCGTCCCGGAGGAACCGCTTCCCCACGTAAACGATCGGGAGACCTTCCTTAACCGTGTCGCGGCCGGCGCGATCGGAGCCCTGAGCGCGTGGCAGAACGCGCGCACCCCGGCCGCGGCGTAGGGGCCACGGCGGCACCGAGGCGAGGTCTGTTTACCGCTGTCGGCGGGGACGCTCAGGCGGCGACGGCTGGCAGCGCTTCGAGAACACACGCGACGGCAGCCCCGACGTCGAGCGCTTCGGTCAGCTCGAGCTCGGGGTGGCGCGGCTGCTCGTAAGGAGCGCCCACGCCGGTGAGGTTGGGAAGCGCGCCCTGAAAGGCCTGTGCATACAGACCCTTCACGTCGCGCCGCGCACACTCGGCGAGGCTCGTGTTGACAAACACCTCGATGAAGTCCAGTCCCGCTTCTTCGTGTAGCTCGCGAGCGTGCTGGCGGTCCGCGGCGTAGGGAGAAACCAGACAGACCAGCGCGACGGAGCCGGCATCGGCAAACAGGACCGCGAGCTCGGCGACACGACGCGCGTTTTCGGAACGGTCGCCGCGGCTGAAGCCGAGGTCGCTGCAGACGCCGTGACGCAGGTTGTCGCCGTCGAGCCGGTAGGACCAGCGTTGGGCTTCGAGCAGCTCCTCCTCGACCGCCGAGGCGATCGTCGACTTTCCGGCCCCCGACAGCCCCGTGAACCAGACGGTCGCCCCCCGCTGATTGACGCGTGCCCAACGCGCGAGACGATCGACGTTCCCGTCGTGCCAGCGCACATTGGGTGTTCCCGGCGACACGGGCTTTAGCGCTCCCGCCGTCGCGGTTCTCAGATCGTCAAGGCGAACCTGGGCCATGGCTAGAAGTATCCAACCTTTTTGCGTTCGTCCATAGGCATGTTCATGCGCTTGTTGCGTGCGCCGCGTGCCCACTCGCGTTGAGGCACGCAAGCATCATGTTAGGCCAGGTTAAGAAGCGATTAAACTTCGCCAATGGTTGCCCTGAGTATTGCCTTGATCAACATAGCCGGCGGGCCGGACACAGTAGGCCGAGCGGGGGTGTCGCAGCTGGGAGCCGGCGTGGCGCTGTCGAGCACCACGCGAAACGACCGCCACAGCCCCTACTGCACCGTCCGCGATGTGAATGGCGCGGACTTCCCGATGACGTGGCCGCTGGCAGCGAGCGCCTCGACTTCGAGGGTCTTGTAGTTCTGGGCCAACGGGATCGTCGTCTCAAATCCCGACTTGTCGACGGTCCTCACGACGCTCAGCTGGCTCGCGCTCGCTCCGGCGAGGACCCTCCAGGACGTGAGCTGGGTGGCGCCGTTCCAGCTCGCATAGACCGTCGTCTTGCCAGCTGCTGTGCGAGCGGCGCCGAGCGGTGGCGTTAGCGGTAGGCCGACCCACGGCTCGAGCGTCGCCCGGTAGCTGAGGTCCGATCCCGGGAAGTAGCCATCGAGCAGCAGCTTGCCCGAGCGGCTGTACTCGGAGAGGTAGGGCTGCGATCCCCAGCCGACCAAAACATTTCCGTTCGGCAGCGGCTCGATGTCACCCATGTAGTCGGAGTTGAGGTCGCGACTAGCGCCGTACTGGGCTACGAGTGTCGCAGTGTGCGCCTGCGGGTTCAGCTTGACCACGAGTCCGCGCGAAGGTCCAGTCGCCGGCACGTATGTGCCACCTCCGGTCAGCTGGCAGCAGTGATCGTCAAACATCGTGACGGTCGAATTGGACTGCAGCGTGACGTCATGTTGCCATTGGAACGCCGCGTCCGCGCCGAACTTGAAGCTCGAGTGTTTGCCGCCGAGCGTCCACTCGATCTTGCCGGTGTTGATGTTGACGAGATAAGCGGCCCAGGTGTCACGCATCGAGACGAGGAAAGTGTCGTTGCTCATCAGCTCGAGCGAGTTGACGTGGTAGGCGTCCCACGGGAACCCGTTCGTCGGCAGCGTGGCATAGGAATCGCCGAGCGGAATGTGATCGAGCGCGTCCCAGCTACGCAGCAGCTTGCCCGTCTTGAGGTTGTATTCCTGCACGGCCGAATCGATCAGCGCACCGTTGTAGGTGCCGCCGTACTTCGAGAGGTTCCGCGGGAGGTTCTTGTTCACCGTCACCCAAGCGTCATCGCCGCTGATCACAAGCGCGTGCAGGGTGATCGTCCAGCCGTCCTTTGCCCTCAGCGTCGCGACGGTCTGGTAGTGCTGATTGACCACCACGTCCTCGCCGCTTTCCGTCGCGCCGGTGTTAGTTACGACGCCCTGCCACCAGGCGAGTGCCGGCTTGCCTTGATAGGTCTGCAGACTTAGATTGGCAGCGACGAGCTTCACTGGCACGGGGTGGAACCAGACGGGCTGCAGGCTGTTATTGAGGATCAGCGGACCGCTCTGGCCAACCATCGGGGGATAGCTGAGGTCATAGAAGCTCGCAGTGAAGATGTAGCCCGGCGCCAGCTGGCTGGCCGGCGCGGTTTGGTCGGTTAGCAGCGTCGGCGGCTGTAGTGACGGTGCGCTGAGGAAGTCGTCAGCGCCGCTCGTGACATAGGCCCCCACTGGTGCTCCTTGAGAGTTGGCGAAAGACACGTCCAGCGCAACGAAAGCCGCCAGCAGGACAGCCAGCGCGGCGACCAGCCGTCGCGCCATCATGCCCGTCGCAGCGGAGGGCTTCGGCATGGCCACGAACGTGATCACCGCGGCTAACCCGGCCAGGCCAGCGCCGATCAAGTAGGCCAGGCGGAACCCCTCGGTCAGCGCCTGCGGCACTTGAACGCCGGTGCCGATCAGGTGGCTGCTGCGCTGTGTCGCCAACGTGATCAGAACGGCGAGTCCGAGCCCGCCACCGATCTGGCGCGATGTGTTGACAAGGCCTGACGCCAGTCCTGCCTGTCCCTCCTTGGCTCCCTGCGTGGCGGCGATGGTTGACGGCACGATCGACATTGCGATCCCCGCCGCCGTGAGCAGCCCCGGGATCATCACGTAGACGATCCCGCTGCCGCTGGCGCCGATCCGGGCGAGCAGCAGCATCCCGGTGGTCAACATGATCAGCCCGCCGCCGAGCACGGCCCGCACGCCGAAGCGGCTCACGAGCTTGCCCGCGCGCGAGGCAACGAGCACGATCATCAACGTCATCGGCAGGAAGATGAGGCCCGTATCGAGCGGTGACAATCCCAGCACCTGCTGCAGGTAGAGCGAGCTGACAAACCACATCGGGAACAGTGACGCGCTGAACAGCAGCACGATGTTGTTGGCGATCTGCAGTGGCTTGGTCAGCTCCTTGAAGGGGATCAGCGGTGCTGAGGCAAGTCGCGTCTCGATCACGACAAAGGCCACGAGTAGGGCCAAGCCGAGGATGATTGGGCCGAGTGCTTTGGCCGTGTCAACGCCAGCAAGGCCCGTTTCGACGACCCCGTATACGAGCACCATCTGACCGACGGTCAGCGTCAGGGCGCCGGCGATGTCAAAGCTCGCGCGCCCTCGCGCGCGTCGGTGCTCAGCGACGACTATGTATGCCAGGGCGGCGGCTCCGATCGCGATCGGAGGGTTGATCAGCAGGATCCAGCGCCAGCTGAGTTCCTGGGTGATGATCCCGCCGAACAAGACCCCCGCCGCGCCGCCAAGCCCGTTCATCGCCGCCCAAGTGCCGATCGCACGATGCAGCTTCGGCCCCGGCGGAAACGACGATGTGATGATCGCCAGCGAGGACGCCGCCATCAGGGCGCCCGCGAGGCCCTGCGCCGCGCGGGCGCCGATCAGCAGTCCACGATCCGGTGCGGCACCGCCTGCCAGCGAGGCGAGCCCGAACAGGATGAGTGCCGCGACGATCATCCGCCGCTGCCCGAATTGATCTGCCGCACGCCCTCCGAGCAAGAGAAAGCCGGCGAAGGTAATCGCATACGCGTCGACCACCCACTGCAGATCGGGCGACGAGAAGCCCAGGCTCGACTGGATCGAGGGCAGCGCCACGTTGACGATGCTCAGGTCGAGGATGACCATGAACTGGGCGACGCAGCAGACGCCCAGCAGCCAGCCCGAGCGTGAACCCAGCCGCCGCCCGAACGGATGTGACTCGCTGGCCTCTGGGCTTGCCGTGGTCTCGGTCATGGTGCCGGTGCGATCATTCGGTCGAGTGCCCTTCGAGCGAACAGCGGAGTCCAGCCGATGAATCGAACGCTATGGGCTGCCACGCGATGCCTGCTGGCCGCCACGGCGGTCGCCCTGGCGCTGGCCGGCTGCGGCGGCGGTAAGACGCCGAGCGGCTCCCACAAGAGCAAGAGCAGCACGAGCACGAGTAAGCACAAGAAGCCGACCTCCAAAGCGCCGGGCTACTAGACGCAGTCCTCACGCTCAGCGCTGCCCAGTCGAAAGCAGGGCGTCGTAGCTCTTGACCGGCTCCGCGTGCGAAGTCCCCAGCACGTGCCCGGCGGAGTCGAGCGCCTGCACCGCCACGTAGCCGTACTGCTTGAGGGCCACGTCGCCGTAGGTCTTGGGCAGGATCGTCGAGCTTTCAAAGCCGACTGCCTTGATCGTCGTTTGCGGCGCGAGCGATGCCGGGCGCTTGCCGGCGAGCACACGCCAGGCGGCGACCCCGGTGGCCCCGTTCCAGCTCATGTGCACGATCGTCTCTTCGGCGGTGTTGTTGAGGTTGGCGGTCGCGGTCGGTGGGCTCAGCGGGCGTCCGGTCCAGGGGAAGCGGAAGGCCCGGTAGAAGGTCAGGTCGTATGACAGGTGGGCGTCGAATAGGAGCGCGCCGTCTGCGGCGTACTCGCTGATCTCGGGCACTCCACCGTAGCCCACGAGCGTGTTCCCGTCCGCCAGCGTCTGCATGTTGCCCTGGCTTGCGGCGAGCAGTGGCGGGTTGGCGTGCGTATAGGCCGAGACCAGACGGGCTTGGTGGGTCTGGACGTCGAGCGCGATCCGGACGGCCCGGGACTGGGAGTGCTCGGGCGGGTTCGAGCCGTCGTCAAAGAGGGTGACCTCCCCGTCGGGGAGTATGCGGCCGTCGTGCTGCCATGCCGTTTGGGTGCCCGGCCCCATCTTGAAGGAGCTCTTGAGACCGCCGAGGCGCCAGAGGATCTTCCCGGTGGCGCTCTGGATCTGATAGCCGGCCCAGGTATTGCGCGCCGAGATGAAGATGTCGCCATTGGATTCGGGATCGATCGAGTTGAGGTGAAACCAGTCCCACGCACGATCGTTCGGCGGTGAGGTTTCGGACTCGCTGACAGCCACGTGATCGAGGCTATGCCACTCCCAGCGCACGAGCCCGGTCTTCATATCGATCTCTTCGATTACTGGGTCGAGGATCACGCCGTTGCGCGGGCCTCCCTGCGAGGAGAGGTCGCAGCGAATCGGGTTATAGGCGGTGATGTAGGCGACTTCGTGCGGAGCGATCTGGAAGTCGTGCAGGTCCGCGTGCAAACCGTTTCCACCCTTGATCGTGGCGACGGTCTGGTAGCGCGAGTTCATGACGATGTCTTCGCCCTGCCCGAAGCCCAGGATGAGCACCTTGCCCTGCCAGAAGGTCAGGTCGCGCTGGCCTTCGTAGCTCTGCACGTTCAGATCCTCCGCGGCGACCCCGCCCGAGAGTTGGTCGAACCAGACGAGCTGGCCCTGCGGCGTATAGATCAACGGCCCATAACGTCCCGCTCCGGGCCCGTTGGTCGTGAAGATGTCGCCCGCCGATCGATCGTGGTCGGGCTCGGTAACCGTGAGGATCGGCGCTTGGACGCCGGGCAGGGTCTCGAACGTCTGGTAGTCGCCGGGCGCTGGCTGCGGGTTTGCGTACTCTCCCTGGCCCACCGTCGAAAACGGGGTATCGACGCCAAAGCCGAAAACGACACGCGTGCCGCCATCGGCGGTGCCGATGACCGCGTGCACCACGACCTGCTCGCCCGGTGTGAAAGGTTTGTCGGGGATGAAGCTCGCGCCATCGCCCTGTGAGTAGCCGAGCAGCCGGCCAGAGTGCTGGCCGCTGCGCCGACCCACGACGGAGACATCGTGGATCTCCGCGACCGGCACGCCGAGGAAGCTGATCTGAGTGTGTGGATCTGCAGTGCCCGTTCCCGGTGCCGGCGAGACATCGACGTCAACGCCCGCCAGCTTGGCGCTGTGGTCGAGCGTCGCCGGTAAGCACGAGGGCGCAACAATGGCAAGCGGCTTCGCGCCATGCGGCCGAGAGGCACTCCGTGCGCCGCTGCCAGAAGAGCCGCAGCCGGCTGCCGCGAGCGCGCTGAGCGCCACCGCGAGCGCACAGGCGAGTGCGCGGGAATGGGGTCGGAGCGCTATGACCGTGGACGCTCCGGCTCTCGTGCTGGGGGCTGGCATCGCTCGTTCTCTCGTCTGTCGTCGCGCTACGGCCATGTCAAGTGGCCCTCGCAGCTGGCGCCGATCAGCCGGGCAGGCAGCCTAGCTACTCCTAGAAGGATCGGGCGCCAGCCGCGTTTCGCGCTCTTCAGGACGCCTTTAACTGGCGCGGTTAGCCTCGTGGCTTGCCGGCGACCAGGCCAGACTCAGGTTCTCGTCCGCCCGAATCTGGCTCATTGTTGACTCGACGCCAGCTCTTGGTGGGCGGCGGATCGATGCTCGGCGCACTGGCGATCGCCGGCGCCGGTAGGAGCCTGATCGACGGGTCGGCCGCAGGTGCGACGTCGGACGCGGTCAACGCCTTCAGCGGGATTCCGGCAGCCCGCACGCCGGCGTTTCACTCGCGGCCGGACTTGCGGATCCCCGGCCTTGCGGTCGACGTGGATACCGGCGCGACGGCCCCTGGCCTGATCTTTCTCGCTCCTTACGGCAGCAAGCACGCACAAAAGGGCGCTGTCATCGTCGACGGCTCGGGCTCGCCGGTCTGGGAGCAGCCGCTCAACGGGCTCGAGACGGACAACTTCCGCGTGCAGACCTACCAAGGACGACCGGCACTCACATGGTGGGAGGGAAAGATCGAGCTGGGCCACGGCGTGGGCAGCTACGTCATCGCAAACGGTGCCTACGAACCGATCAAGCGCGTGCAAGCCGGCAACGGATTGCACGGCGACCTGCACGAGTTCCTGCTCACCTCGCGTGGGACGGCGCTATTCACCTCCTACGTCATTACCAACGCTGATCTGCGCTCCGTTGGCGGCCCGCGAAACGGCACCATCCAAGACGCGATCTTCCAAGAGCTCGACCTCGCCAGCGGACGCGTGCTCCTCGAATGGCACAGCCTCGATCACATCGGGGTGGCCGAGTCCTACTGGCCGGTGGGAAACGGCCAACGCTGGGACTACGTCCACCTCAACTCGATCGATGTCGACGTCGCCGACGAGAACAGCCTGTTCGTCTCCTCGCGTAACACCCACACGATCTACAAGGTCGACCGCAAGTCGGGCGAGGTCATCTGGCGACTCGGTGGCAAGCGGAGTGATTTCGCGCTTGGCACCGGTGCGGTGTTCGCTTGGCAGCACGACGCCCGCAGCCACCCCGACGGCGTGATCACGATGTTCGACAACGAGGGTGCGCCCTTCGTCGGTGACACGCCGACGCGGGGGATCGTGCTCGCAGTCGATGAGCAGGCGATGACCGCGAGCCTGCAAAGCCAATATCTGCATCCCCTACCGCTGCAGGCCGCGAGCAAGGGAAACGTCCAGCTGTTGGCGAACGGAAACGTCTTTGTCGGCTGGGGAGCCGAGCCTTTCGTCTCGGAGTTCTCTGCGTCCGGGGAGCTGCTCTTCGACGCGCGTCTGGGCGCCGACTATGAGGGCTATCGCGCGTTTCGTATTCCGTGGAGCGCGACGGGGGAGGGGAGTCCGAGTGTTGTTGCGAAGCGTGATGGTGCTGGGGGGACTGAGCTGTGGGTCAGTTGGAATGGCGATACGCGGGTAGTGCGTTGGGTTG
>Ga0182015_10007926_pt1 | contig 10254 bp, 8 predicted proteins | sample 712P3MmetaG_FD_120478 | JGI IMG/M metagenome (GOLD analysis project Ga0182015, IMG submission 120478) | Permafrost microbial communities from Stordalen Mire, Sweden - 712P3M metaG | ecosystem: Environmental > Terrestrial > Soil > Wetlands > Permafrost | place: Sweden: Stordalen | collected... | reverse complement strand
CTCAAGCGACTCTTGCCTGAATCACCGCCCTCAGATTTGTCATCCCGACCGAAGCGCAGCGCAGTGGAGGGACCTGCGGTACGCCTTTCCCTCAAACGACTCTTGCCTGAATCACCGCCCCTCAGATTTGTCATCCCGACCGAAGCGCAGCGCAGTGGAGGGACCTGCGGTGCGCCCTTCCCTCAAACGACTCTTGCCTGAATCACCGCCCTCAGATTTGTCATCCCGACCGAAGCGCAGCGCAGCGGAGGGATCTGCAGTGCGCCCTTCCCTCAAACGACTCTCGCCTGAATCACCGCCCTCAGATTTGTCATCCCGACCGAAGCGAACCCGGATTTCCTGCCACGCGGCACTCACCAACGTCCACTTGTGCGGCTTTCGTTAAGGAAAGCCGCATGAAGTTCGCCAACGCCACTAAGTTCAACAGGAAATCCGGGGGAGCGCAGTGGAGGGACCTGCGGTGCGCCTTTCCCTGTAGCAACTCCGAGAGATCTTCGCGGGCCACCAACAAATCTACTTAAGAATGACCAGGTTTGGAGCCGTAGAAGCTTCGCCCGGAGCATTTTCCGCGACAATCTCAACAATGTCAGGAGCCGCTTCGTAGAGCGCTTCTTCGACTGCGTCCCGCAACGTCACAGAAGACGACGGACAGCTGCCGCAACTTCCGTGCAGCTTCAGGCGAACGATGCCATCGCGTACGCTGACCAACTCGCAATCTCCGCCATGCGACTTCAGGTATGGCCTGACGGATTCGAGACCGCGGATCACCCTGGTTTCGATATCGTCGGGGTGCAGCGAATGGAGCAGAAACATGCCCGCGACCAGGTTGTCTTCGAGGGCGGTGGCTAAAACCCGCTCACCTTCCGCTGTTTCGAGACACTTGTCGACCAATCGCTGCAACGCGGCCCCGTGCAACTCGACGACAGACTGAACCAGCTGGAGCGCTGCTGCCCGAACCTCCGGGTCGCCGGCCTGGTCGAGCCTGGCTGCCAGCTTCTCTACCTGTTCACTTTGCCCGCGGAACTCTCCCCTCCGCGGTGCGGCGATTGTTTGCTCAGCGCTGGCAGCCATTATTCAGACCCCGCCGCGCCGAACATGGGCGAGTGCTTGACTTCGATCACCTTACCGTCGCCGACGTACATGTGCACTCCGCAAGGCAGGCAGGGGTCGAAGCTGCGAACCGTCCGCATAATGTCGATGCCCTTGAAATTCTCCGGGCCATTCTCCTCAAAGATCGGTGTGTTCTGCACCGCATCCTCATAGGGGCCGGGAGTTCCGTAAATATCGCGCGGGTTCGCGTTCCACGGTGTAGGAGGGTAGGGGTGGTAGTTGGCGATCTTTCCTTCACGGATGACCACGTGATGCGACAAGACTCCGCGCACTGCTTCGTGGAAACCACAGCCGATGGCCTCCTCGGGTACCTTGAAGTCGTTCCACGTAGACGTGCGGCCCGCGTGCAACTCACCCAGCGCTTTTTCTACGAAGTAGAGCGCCGTTGCCGCCGCGTACGCCTGGAAATAGGTACGAGCACGATCGCGCTCCAGGGTGTTGCTCCACTTTGGAATCTTCCACTCAAACTCTGTTTCGGGCAGCAGAGCCGTCTTGGGCAAATTGATCTTGACGCTGTGGCCCGTGGCTTTTACATAACCAATGTCGACCAGGCCAGAAAGCGCAGTGGACCAGAGCCTCGCGATCGGCCCGCCGCCGGTGTCCAGCGCAAGGTGCTCGCCGGTGCGCTGATCGAACCAGCGCGGCGACATGACCCAGGTGTAGTTTCCGCCGAAGTCGCGCTTCTGCGGACGGGGCAGGGTGGTCTGGTTCCAGGGATGATGCTTGTCCACCGGATTGCCCAATGGGTCTCTGGCCACAAAGGTTTCCGAGCCCTGCCAGTCGTCATAGTAAGAACTGCCGAGCAGGATCCTGATATTCAGATTGATGTCCACTAGGTTATTGGTCACCAACTCGCCGTCGACCACCACACCCGGCGTGACGTACATCTTGCGTCCCCACTCCGCCATGTTCTTGTAGGTGTAGTCGCAAACCTCAGGGTCGTTATAAGAGCCCCAGCAGCCCAGCAGGACACGACGCCGACCCACCTTCTCGTAACCGGGTAACGCATCGTAAAAGAAATCGAAAAGGTCATCGTGTAGAGGCACGACCCTCTTCATGAATTCGACATACTTCATCAGCCGAACCAGATAGTCGGTAAACAGCTGGATCGTAGCCACGGTTCCCACTCCGCCGGGATAGAGGGTGGAAGGATGCACATGGCGGCCCTCCATCAGGCAGAACATCTCGCGCGTCGTGCGGCTCATGGCCAACGTCTCGCGATAAAAGGTTCCGGTAAAGGGATTGAGCGCCCTCATGATATCGGCGATGGTGCGGAAACCGTGTTTGTCCGCGTTCGGGCAACCCGCAGATTGCGCTTTTGCCCAGACCCCGGGGTTCGTCTCCTTCACCATCTGTTCGCAGAAATCGACACCGACCAGGTTGTCCTGGAAGATGTTGTGGTCAAACATGTACTCGGCGGCTTCGCCCAGGTTAATGATCCACTCCGCCAGGGGAGGCGGCTTCACCCCAAACGCCATGTTCTGTGCGTATACGGCGCAGGTGGCGTGATTGTCGCCGCAGATGCCGCAGATACGGCTGGTGATGAAGTGGGCGTCGCGCGGGTCCTTGCCCTTCATGAAAACGCTGTAGCCGCGAAAAATAGACGACGTGCTGTGGCACTCGGCGACTTCCCGGTTGGCGAAGTCGATCTTGGTAAAGATGCCGAGGCTGCCGACTATCCGCGTTATCGGATCCCAGTTCATCTCCACCAGGTTGCGCGGTTTCTTGTCGACTTCACGGATTGTGTCTGGGTATGTCGCCATCGGATGGTCCCTTCAGTTAAATCTGCTATCGGCCAGCGAAACTTTGTCATCTCGCTCCGGGCTAAGGAAACTTGCCTTTTGACCGGAGCTTATTTGGGCGTATCGGAGTGATCTGGCGCAACATCGACTCCGGGCGGCGACCCTAGTAGGTCGTAGGACGATATCCAGTCGTTAGTCGCGGCCGGGGGTGGCGCCATTTCGGTTCTTTGTTGACCGTCGCGTTGGTGATGCCGCGCATCGTGCGGATGAACCGGCCATAGGTGCCGATGACACTCGTGGAAAGCCTGGCTCCCGGTGGTTCGTCCATAAACGGCATGAATTTATCCGGGAATCCCGGCATGGTGCATCCGATGCAGATGCCGCCTACATTCGGGCAGCCGCCGATGCCTCGCATCCAACCGCGCTTGGTTACATTACAATCGACCACCGGACCCCAACAGCCCAGCTTTACCAGGCACTTCGACGACCCGTAATGGCTGGCAAAGTCGCCCTGCTCGTAATAGGAGCCCCGGTCGCAACCTTCGTGCACAGTCTTGCCGAAAAGCCAGGTGGGTCGCAGCTGCGCGTCCAGTGGGATCATTGGGGCGAGCCCGGCCACCTGATACAGCAGATACAAAACGGTCTCCATGAAATTATCCGGCTGCACCGGGCAGCCAGGCACATTCACAATGGGCAGACCCGCCTTGGATCGCCAATCCCATCCCAGGTAGTCCGCCAGCCCCATGCAACCGGTTGGGTTTCCAGCCATCGCGTGGATTCCACCGTAGGTCGCGCACGTGCCGGCGCCAATAATGGCGAGCGCTTTGGGGGCGAGTCGATCGATCCATTCGCACGTGGTAATCGGCTGGCCGGTATCCGGGTTGGTGCCCATCGCCGCCCAATAGCCCTCTTTCTTAATCTTTTCGTTAGGAATCGAACCTTCCACAACCAGCACAAACGGGTCCAGCAAACCCTTCTCTGCTTCATAAAAAAACTTCATGAACTCGTCGCCGTTCTCATAAGCGAGAACCGGGTTATGCAGGTGAACCTTGGGCAAGCCGGGAATCGCACCCAGCAAAACGTCTTCGATGCTGGGCTGCTCCGCCGCAGTGATCGAGACACTGTCGCCGTCGCAACTGAGGCCGGCTGTAATCCAGAGAATGTGAACATCTGAAACGGCGGGAGCTTTGGTGATGCTGCTTACCTTTTCAGCCATGAACCTCTCCTTTGGCTTTAGCAGATGCGAGGCAGCTGCTCGCCGAACATCACATCCAGGACGCGAGTTCCACCAATCGTCGTCTTCATCAGCACCATGCCTGGGTGCTCGGCGATCACCTCGCCGATAAGAGCGGCGTCTTGCCCCAGCGGGTGCTGTTGCATCTGCCCAAGCACTGCGTGCGCCATCTCAGGAGCGACAACGGCCAGCAGCTTGCCCTCATTCGCTACATAAAGCGGGTCCAGCCCCAGCACTTCGCAAGCGCCCTTGACTGACTCGCGCACGGGGATGGACTGTTCGCGCAACAACATGCCTACACGGGCGCGCTTGGCAATCTCGTTCAACGTGGTGGCTGCGCCGCCGCGAGTCGGGTCGCGCAGGCAGTGGATAAAATCTACTCCGTCCGCTGTCGGGGTGCGCAGCATAGTGGCCACTAAGCCGTGCAATGAAGCACAATCACTCGCGATCGCTCCCTCGAATTCAAGGCCCTCCCGCTGCGACATGATGGCCATTCCGTGGTCGCCAATGTAACCGCTCAGAATGATCTGATCGCCCGGGCGGGCACGATCGGCCGAGATATGCACGTCGCTTTCGATCACGCCGATGCCGGTGGTGGTGATAAACACCTGGTCGCCTTTGCCGCGATTCACAACCTTGGTATCGCCAGTCACAAATTCGACCCCCGCCTCCGCGGCTGCGGCTCGCATGGATTCCACTACCCGCCGCAGGTCGTCGACTGCCAGCCCTTCTTCAAGAATGAAGGCGGCGGAGAGATACAGCGGGCGAGCGCCACTCATAGCCAGATCATTCACCGTGCCGTGAACTGCTAACCGGCCAATGTCGCCGCCGGGGAAAAAAATCGGTGTCACCACAAAGGAGTCGGTAGTAAAGGCGAGTCGAGCCCCGCCAATCGTAATCACCGCCTGGTCATCCAGCTTATCGAGGGTGGGATTTCTGAACGCAGGCAGGAAGATGTGGTCGATCAGATCGGCGGTAAGCTTGCCCCCGCTGCCATGTCCGAGCACGATCTGCGGATGATCAAATATAGGTAGGGGACACGATCCGAAAACGGCCGAGGAGGGATTCTCATCGATCGGGTTCCCCTCGTCCCTGGCAGATATCCGGGAGCTAGCCATGGGCCGCGACTCCGTTGGCAGGTTCTGCAGCGACGATCTGATGGAGCGCCACTGGTTTCAGATGTCGGCCGTAGGCGTAGTACGCGGCGCACGCTCCCTCGGCCGATACCATCGTCGCCCCTAGCGGACGCTGCGGGGTGCACAGCGTGCCGAATGCCGGGCAATCAAGGGGCTTTTTAATGCCCCGCAATATTGCACCGCTAATGCATATCTCCGGTTCGAGCGTGGCAATCTCCGCAACATCGAATAACTTTTCCGCATCGTGCTGGGCAAACTCATCGCGCAGATGAAAGCCGCTCATGGGGATCGTGCCGATACCCCGCCACTTGCGATCGCCCACTTCAAAGACACGCCGGACCAGCGTTTGAGCGGGCAGGTTACCATCCGGACCTAATACTCGCGAATACTGGTTCTCAACCACCGCCCGGCCTCGTTCCAGTTGCTGCAGAGTCATCAGCGTGCCGTGCAAAATATCGATGGGTTCAAACCCGGTTACAACAATCGGAACGTGGTAGCGAGCACTGATGGGATCGTATTCGCGATACCCCATCACGGCGCATACGTGGCCCGGCCCCAGAAAGCCCTGCACCCGGTTATCCGGCGAACTCAAAATGGCCTCGAGCGCCGGGGGAACCAGCACATGCGAAACCAGCAGCGACAGGTTCTTCACCTGCTCTTCGCGCGCACGCCAGGCCAGCATGGCGTTTGCCGGAGCCGTGGTCTCAAAACCGATGGCGAAAAAAACCACCTGCTTGGCAGGATTGGCTCGCGCGATCTTCAGGCAGTCGAGCGGTGAGTAAACAACCCGCACATCGCCGCCTCGCGACTTGATGGTGAACAAGTCACCGTCCGAGCCGGGCACACGCAACATGTCCCCGAAGGAGCAAAAAATTACATTCCGTTGCTGCGCAATCGCATGGGCTTTGTCGATCATTTCCAGCGGCGTCACGCAAACCGGGCAGCCCGGCCCGTGCACCAGTTCAACGCCCTCGGGCAGCAAATGATCGAGCCCGTGCTTGACGATGGAATGCGTCTGTCCACCGCAAACTTCCATCAAAATCCACGGACGCGTCTGAATCCGCCGCATCTCGCCCACAATCTTTTTTGCTACGTCGCCGTCGCGGTACTCATCAAGATATTTCATTGTTGTTGACCTCCGGGCCCTATTTCCTCAACCACGGGCGACTCCAGTTCGGTCAGCTGATCCAATTCCCGCAGCGCCTGGTAGGTCCGCTCCGCTTCCGCTTCATCGATGCGGCTGAGGGCAAAGCCAACGTGTACCAAAACGTATTCGCCAACCTGCGTCTCCGGTACATATTCCAGACACGCTTCGCGCACAATGCCGCCAAACTGGACTTTGGCCATGCGCATCCCTCGTTGATCGAAGGTCTCTATCACCTTGCCGGGTATAGCCAGGCACATATCATTCTCCTTGGCGGAGGCGCTCATTCGCGACCATGGCCTGACCCAGGCAGAGGCCGCCGTCGTTCGCGGGTACTTTAGCGTGCAGGTACACCTCAAAGCCGCGACGCCGCAACTCTACCACCGTTCGCCCTAGAAGGTATAGGTTCTGGAAGCTCCCTCCGCTCAGGCAAATCCGTTTCAGTCCTTCCCTCGCCCCAATGCCGCTGCATACCTCACCGATCGCCAAGCTCAGGGTGTTGTGAAAGCGCGCAGAAATCTCGCCTGTTCCACGGCCCGCGAGAAGATCGTTCACGATCGAGACAATCACTGGCCGAAAGTCGAGCAGCATCGGATCGTCCTGCTCAATCTCGAAGCCGTAGCGCTCGTCGACCCCTGCTTCTGCGGCCGCCTCCAGCGCGATTGCAGCCTGGCCCTCAAAGGTCGCTTCCGCTGCCAGCCCCAACAGCGCCGCGATGGAGTCGAAAAGCCGGCCACACGACGACGTCTCCACCGTTTGGATGTGCCGGGCAAGCATCGTGTCGACCAGGCCAAGCTGCTTCTCATCTATGGCTTCGAAGCACTTCAGTTGGTCGGGTATCTGGCTCCCAAACGCCTCCCGCAAGTAGCTTCTTGCCATGCGCCACGGCTGCCGCACCGCCGCATCGCCGCCCGGAAGCAAGACATTGCGCAGATGTGCGCGTCGCCTGAAGCCGGCGAAATCTGCGACTAGAAATTCGCCTCCCCATATCTTGCCGTCGGTTCCAAATCCGGTTCCGTCCAGTGCCACGCCGAGCACTTGGCCGCGCAGATGGTTTTCCGCCATGCAACTCGCGATGTGCGCGTGGTGGTGCTGCACGCCGAACTTCCGTTCGATTCTGGAGACGAGCGCCATGCGAGTACTCATGTAGCCGGGGTGGAGATCATAGGCGGCGGCGCGTGGCGTCACCCGGAAAAGGTGTTGCAGTCCAGCCAGCGTCTCCTCGAAAAACTGCATGGTCTCCAGGTTCTCAAGATCGCCAATATGCTGACTCAGAATTGCGTAGCGGCCTTTGGTCAGACAGAAAGTGTTTTTCAGTTCGCCACCAAACGCCAGCACCTCTTCCAGCGGCGCTCCTAAATCGATGGTCTGCGGTACAAATCCGCGTGAGCGGCGCAATACGCGTTCGTGCCCTTCGAACGTGCGCACGACCGAGTCATCCACCCGGGTGGCAATATCGCGGTTGTGCAGAACAAACCAGTCCGCGACCGCGCCCAGCCGATGCATCGCCTCCTGGTTCGAGACCACGATCGGCTCCTCGCTCAAATTGCCGCTGGTCATCACCAGGGCTGTCCACGCGGACTCCATCTCTGGCGAATCGCTGAACAGCAGGTAGTGCAGCGGTGTGTAGGGCAACATGACCCCCAGCGTGTTTTCCCCGGGAGCGATGGCCCCCGCCAGCGGGCCCCCCACGAGCCGGGGAAGAATGACGATCGGCCGCCGTGGGTGCAGCAGCGAGGCCTCGTCCTCTGCCGACAAACGGCACAATCTCTTCGCGGCCGCCAGATCGCGCACCATGAGTGCGAAGGGCTTGTGCGGGCGTCTCTTACGTTTGCGCAACTCCGCCACCGCCGTATCGTTGCTCGCATCGCAGGCCAGCAGAAACCCACCCAGGCCCTTAACCGCAAGAATCTTGCCTTGCCGTAACAGCGCTCGCGACTGGCGAATGATTGGCAGCGCGTCTTTGGTTGTAAAGCAAGCCTCCGTCAACGAATCGGGGATGCTCTCCACCAGCGCTAGCGAAGGTCCGCACACGGCACAAGCATTTGGCTGCGCGTGGAAGCGTCGGTCGGTGGGATCCTCATACTCCGCCTGGCAATCCCCGCACATGCGAAAGGAGGACATAGTGGTGGTTGCGCGGTCATAAGGCAGGTCACGGAGGATGGTGTAGCGGGGCCCGCAATGGGTGCAATTAGTGAATGGATATCCAAATCGACGGTTCGAAGGATCGCCAAAATCACGCCAGCAAGCGTCGCAGGTGCCGGCGTCGGGAGGGACCAGTGCAAACGCGCCGGCTTCCTCCCGGCTGCCCAGAATCAAAAAACCTACGCTCCCCTGGACTGCCATTACAGAGACCGTAATCTCGGTAATCTCCGCCAGCGGCGGAGGCTCATTCTTGAGCGTATGGAGAAACCGGTCAACCGCGGCGCCCTCGATTTCAATGGTGACGCCAGAAGACGAATTGAAGACAAACCCGGTCAATTGCAAAGACATAGCCAGGTTGTATACGAAAGGGCGAAACCCGACACCCTGCACAATACCCCGCACCTGGACATGCCGGCGCTGCGGCTCTCCGGGCGGGTCCGTCATCATGCTTCTTTCAGGCTTGTTTCCGGTAGGCTGCACAACTCCGAATCCTACATTCATCGGCAACAACCTTCTACGGGAGCGCATTCCTACCTTGTCATCCCGTCTGTGGTTCTTTTCCCGCCGGGCAACACGAAGCCGACAAGTCCCGGAGGGATGGCCGAAAATAGCCCAGGACGTAAGTCCTGGGTTTGCGTCCATCGCCAGACAAGCGAGACCGAAAATAACCCAGGATGAAATCCTGGGCACGCCTTTCAGAGAGTGTGTGAGAACTGGTTTTTCACGCCACCATGGGCCCTCCGATGACGATGAGAAACGACCCTTACTTCCAGCCTTTGTTCTCAACCGAAGCGCCACCCTCCCTTCATCATTCCGAGCGAACCCCGGAGTTCCTCCCGCGCGACACTTACCACGAAATTGTTTGCGGTTCTCCGCAAAGAAAACCGCATGCCCCGCACCAACGCCGCAGAGACCTACAGGAAATCCGGGGTAGCCGAGGAATCTGCAGTGCGCCTGCACAGCAAACAAATGCCTTTCAACTGAGCTCGCGGCCTCAATATATAAATGAGCGTATACTCATCAATAGGGAAAACATGGCCAGATCCAAAAGCGAAGATAAGCGCAACGCAATCCTCTCCGCCGCCACCGAAGTCTTCGCCGAGCGAGGATTAGGCGCTGCCACCTCGGCCATCTCCAGCGCGGCCGGCGTGGCCGAGGGCACTCTATTTAATTATTTCAAAACCAAAGATGACCTAGTCAACGCCCTCTACCGGGCGATCAAGCTGGAATTGGCCGACGCCATGATGTCCGATTTTCCCCGTCGTGCCAGTATCCGCAACCGTCTCCAGCACGTGTGGAATCGCTATCTGACCTGGGGCATAAAAAACCAAAAACAGCAGAGGGCTTTGCAGCAGATGACCGTCTGGGGCGGCCTCACCGAAGAGTCCAGGCGTGCGGGCGTCGCCCCGTTCCTGGAGATAGAGACAATGGCCCGTGATGCGGTTGAGCAGCATGTTTTTCTTGACCGGCCGCTGGACTTCATCGCCGCCACGGTCAGCGCACTGGCAGATACCACCATGGAGTTCATGCGCCGTGACCCCAGGCAGGCGGAGATGCACCGCAGCAACGGGTTCGAAACCCTATGGGCCGGCATCACCAGAAAAAAGTAGCTCTATTCGTGAATCATAATGAGTATCCACTCACTCATATAAGCTACAAGGAGTGTCAAACGATGAAAGAATGGTCAGTGGCAGATATACCCTTACTTAGCGGCAAGCTTGCGGTCGTGACCGGCGCTACCGG
>Ga0182015_10007924_pt1 | contig 10256 bp, 8 predicted proteins | sample 712P3MmetaG_FD_120478 | JGI IMG/M metagenome (GOLD analysis project Ga0182015, IMG submission 120478) | Permafrost microbial communities from Stordalen Mire, Sweden - 712P3M metaG | ecosystem: Environmental > Terrestrial > Soil > Wetlands > Permafrost | place: Sweden: Stordalen | collected... | reverse complement strand
GCCTGCAATCCGACGTGGCTGTCCCCCATCTCACCATCGATCTCGGCCTTGGGAACCAGGGCCGCGACCGAGTCGATCACGACGACATCGACTGCACCACTGCGGACCAGCACCTCGACGATCTCGAGTGCCTGCTCGCCGGTGTCCGGCTGCGAGATCAGCAACTCCTCGGTGTTGACGCCGATGCGCGAGGCGTACTGGGGATCGAGCGCATGCTCTGCGTCGATGAAGGCGGCGACGCCACCGCGACGCTGGGCCTCGGCGATGATGTGCAGGGTGAGCGTCGTCTTTCCAGACGACTCAGGGCCGTACACCTCGATGATGCGGCCGCGCGGGATGCCACCGACACCGAGCGCGATGTCGAGCGTCAGTGCACCGGTCGGGATGATGTCGATGTGCTGAGCCTGGACGTCTCCGAGACGCATGATCGCTCCCTTTCCGTGGGCTCGCTCGATCTGTCCGAGGGCTGTCTGCAGTGCCCGATCCCGCTCAGTCGTCACCGGCTCACTCCTCTCTTCACGCGGCGCTCGAGCACGACGCCCGTTCACTTCTACGACCGGCTCGACTGTCTCGATGGTACGACTTGCTAGTGTGTTCGTCAAAGCTGTACTCCAAGGGGTGGTTGGGATGGATTGGAGGTGCGGCTGGGATGCCGTAGGGCGTCGCGACGGGCGGCGCGTCCGGGCTCACCGGGTGGAGCGAACATTTGTACTGTACTCCCTTCGTGCGGACGTGACAAGCCCGACGTTGAGGCGCCTGGAAGCAGGCTCGAGGGGAGGCGATCACGGCGCTTCGCCGGACCCGGATCCGGCGTCACGCATCGCATGAAGCACGTCGCGGCAGAGGCGCAGCGCGGCCCGGACGGCGTGCGCGCGGTTCAGCTCGCGGCCCGCGTCCGTGTCGAGCCGGATACCGCGTGTCGACGCCGGTCCGGCAACGGCAACGAACACGAGGCCGGCGGGCTTGTGCTCGCTCGCGTCGGGGCCGGCAACCCCGGTGATGCCCACGCCGAGGTCTGCCTCGTATCGCCGGCGGGCGCCCTCGGCCATCGCCTCGGCGACCTCGGGGCTCACCGCGCCGTGGGTGGCGAGCAGGTGCCGGCCGACGCCGAGATGCTCGGCTTTGACGTCGTCCGCGTAGGCGATCACGCCGCCCCGGACATACGCCGACGACCCGGCGACCGCGGTCAGTGCCGCGCCGAGCAGCCCGCCGGTGCACGACTCCCCGACCGCGATGGTCAGGCCCGCCTCGACGAGGTCAATGCCGAGCAACGCCGCCTCGGGGAACGCGGCCACGAGCATCGGCAGGCGCTCGTCAGCGTCCTGAATCGGATCGCGCAACTCCTCCACCGGTCAGCCGAAAGCGGTGCGAGCGCACGAGACGCAGTCAAGCCCGCGCCACGTCACCGGTAGTTGGTGAACTGCAGAGGAACGTCGAGGTCGACGTCGCGGAGCTGCTGGATGACCGCCTGGAGCTCGTCCTTGTCCTTGCTCGAGACGCGCAGCTGGTCACCCTGGGTCCGGACCTGTGCCTTCGGATGCTGTCCACGGATGCGCTTGGTCAGGTCCCGCGCGAGCTCGTCGCCGATGCCCTTGCGGAGCTTGATGACCTGGCGCACGTTGCCCTTGGCCGCCGGCTCCGGTTTCTGTGGATCGAGCACCTTGAGATCGATGCCGCGCCGGTGCGACTTGCTCTGGAGCACGTCGATGATCGATTTGAGCTGCGAGTCGGTGCCGGTGAGCAGCGTGATGGTCTCGTCCTCGAGGGTGATCTCGACATCGATGCCTTTGAAGTCGTACCGGGTGGTGATCTCCCGGCGCGCCTGGTCGACGGCGTTGACGAGCTCCTGCCGGTCGAACTCGCTGACGACGTCGAAGCTGTGGTCCTGAGGCATGACTGATGAGGATAGCGAGACGTGCGAGGGCCGGGCGGCGGGTTCGGGATCGTCAACGACGCAGAGCCGCGCCGGCTTCGACGTGGCTCAGCTGCCGGTCATGTCGCTCCGGTTCAGGAGATCGATGTAGCCAACCGCGATTTGTTCGGCGTCGGACAGACCCAATGCGCGGACGATCGCTTCATGCTCGCGCTCGGCTTCGGCGTCCGTCTGGTCGTGGACGACGGTTTCGAGCTCGACGAACCGGCCGAGTCCAACCACGTCGTCGAGGTGGATGCGGGTGTTCCGATGCATCAGGAGATGTCGCGTCTTCTCCAGAGTCCCGGTGCGGGCCAGCGCGCGGCTCAACACCTCCTCCAACGTCACGGCGTCATCGGCGCGGTGCAACGAATAGTCCGACGCGCGCGCTTCGGGGGTATCGTCGCGGTTGTACGAGATCAGTTCGCACGGACCATGCGCAAAGGTCCGGAGCTTGAGCCTGCCGCGTGGGACAGCGAAGAACTGGTCGCGCTGGCGCAGCAGCCCTTCATCGCGTGCACCCATCTCCAGAGCCCGTGATGCCACGCGCTCGTGGTCGGCACAGCGGAACTTGCTCTCGATGTTGCGCATGGAGCGATGGACGTACGTACAGCGGTGGGCGTGGAGCGCTGCGCTCCGCGTTACTCGTCGCCGAGGTCTGCGAGGAGCTCGTCCACCTGGAACACGTCCATGAGCACGTCGCGCGACTTGCTGCCCTCGAACGGGCCCACGACCCCATGCTCGGCGAGCTGGTCGATGAGCCGCGCCGCGCGCGTGTAGCCGACGCTGAGCTTGCGCTGGAGCAGCGATGCGGCGGCACGCCCTTCCGCCGCAACGGTATGTGCCGCTTTGGCGAACAGCGGATCGCGCTTGGTTGCGTCGCGAGCCCACGACACCGTCGCCTCGACCGTGAAGATCTCCTCCTGGTAGTCGGGCTTCCCCTGCACCTTCCAGTGACCGATGAGGGTGTCGAGCTCGCGATCGCTCACGAATGCGCCCTGCAACCGGCGCGGCTTGCCCTCGTCGATGGGGAGATAGAGCATGTCGCCGCGGCCGAGCAGTTTCTCAGCGCCCATCTCGTCGAGGATGACGCGCGAATCGACACCGCTCGAGACCGCGAACGCGACGCGGCTCGGGATGTTCGCCTTGATCAGGCCGGTGATGATGTCGGCCGATGGGCGCTGGGTGGCGACGATGAGGTGCAGACCGACCGCACGCGCGAGCTGCGCGATCCGGCAGATGAGGTCCTCGATCTCCCCCGCCGCGACCATCATCAGGTCGGCGAGCTCATCGATGACGATGACGATGTACGGCAGTGGGGCCACGCCGAGCGTCGGGGCCTTCTCGTTGAACGCGACGATGTTGCGGGCGGCGTGGGATGCGAAGAGCTTGTAGCGCTCCTCCATCTCCTTCACCGCCCAGCGCAGTGACGCCACCGCGGCCTCCGGTTCCACCACGACCGGCACCAGCAGGTGGGGCAGATCGGCAAAGTTGGACAGCTCGACCCGTTTGGGGTCGATGAGGATCATCTTCAGCTGCGCCGGCGTGGCCTGCAGCAGGAAGCCGCCCAGGACCGCGTTGATGCACACCGACTTGCCGCTGCCAGTCGCACCGGCGATGAGCAGGTGGGGCATGCGCGTGAGGTCGCCGATCACCGGGTGCCCGCTGACGTCGGCGCCGAGCGCGACGCTCAGCTTGTTGCGCCGATCGGTGAACGCCGGCGACTCGATCGTCTCTTTCAGGCTCACCAGCTGCGCCGCCTTGTTGGGCACCTCGACGCCGATCGCGGATTTGCCGGGGATGAAGGGCTGGATGCGGATCGGCGCGGCCAGCGCCAGGGCGAGGTCCGTCTGATATCCGAGGATGCGACGCACCGGGACGCCCACCGCCGGCTGCAGCTCGTACTGGGTGACGGTCGGTCCGCTGTTGGCCCCGACAATCCGGGTCTCGATGCCGAACGACTGCAGGGTGCTCACGATCTTGTCACCTGTGGCACGAACCTCGGCGGCGAGGCGCTCGCGCTTGCCGGTGATCGTGTCCAGCAGCTCGACGCCCGGCAGCACCCAGACCTTCTCCGGCTCGTCGCTGATCATCGCGGCATGGGCGAGCCCGACCTCGGGAACCGGGCCGATCACTGCCGGCAGCGCGTCGCCGGGCACTGCCGGGACGCCTTCGAACTCGCGAGTGAAACCGTGCTCGCCAAGGTCCTCACCGGTCGCCTGCGGTTCCTCGGGATCGAGGAACGCCGTGGCCGACGGGACGATCTTGGCGGCATCGAACGGCAGCACCATGGGGACGCCGGTCAGCTCCGCGGCCGGCTCTGGGACGGGCGCCGGGAAGACGCGCGGGCGGCCGGAGGCGCTGGCGGCCCGGTCGCGGCGCAGCCCCTCGCTCTCGGCGGCGAACCAGTGCGCGAGCGCCCTGACCACGGTTCCGGTGCGGAGGTCGGTGGCCAGGATGACCCCGAGGAAGGCGACGACGACCAGTGCGGCGCCCGCGCCCGCGCCGCCGAGCACTCGCTCGACGCCCGACCCGATCGAACGCCCGAGCGCACCCGCGTCACCGCCGGTCATGCCGATCAGCCCGAGCAGCGCGACCATCGCGATGGCACTCCCGAGGGCGGCGAGCGTGCCGGCTCGCCACTCGGGGGACACGCACAGACGCGTGCCGGTGAGGATGAGCCCGGCGACGCCAAGCCAGGCACCGACCCCGAAGGCCGTGAAGAGCCCGTCGTGCACCGGCCCCGCCACCGCTCCACCCCCCGGCAGGATCAGGACGGCCCCAAGGATCACGCCGGCCCCGATGGCCCCGATCCCGGTCAGCTCACGACGGAGATCGCGGTGCAGCAGCGGAGGGCGCGACGGCGATGCGGCGCGCGACCGCGAGCGCGCCGCTGGACGCCGCGACGGCGTGCGCTTGCGCGTGGGACGGGTTGGGGCGGAGCGAGCCATTCGTGAACTCGATGTGGAACGCGTGGAAGACGGGCTACCGAGGCCCCTGGATCGGGCCCGATGCTATCAGCAAATCGGCCTCCGCAAATGCGGCGGCGCGTGCTGCTGCCCACGGGGTGACGAGGCGGCGCTTGGCGAACATCCGTGCCTATACTACACGAATGTGTTGTCGTGGAGACTTGCTCCCGGGGTTCAGACCTCGGTGACCAGGGGCAGGATCAGCGGCCGCCGCTTGGTCTTCTTGTAGAGGAATCGCGAGAGACCCTCGTGGATCGCGCCCTGCCAGGCGTTGTATCCGGCATCCGGAGTGAGCCGGGACACGAGTGACAGGACGTGCTCGCGCGCCTCGTCGAAGAGCGCGTCGGCATCGTCGGCGACGAACCCGCGTGACACCAGGTCGGGACCCGCGACCACCGCGCCGCTGGACCGTTCGACGGTCAGCACCACGAGGATCACCCCGTCCTGGGCGAGCTGCTGCCGGTCGCGGAAGACAACGTCGCCGGCCTCCTCGATGCTGAGACCGTCGACATAGACGTATCCGGTTCGCACCCGCTCTCCGGTGGGTCGGACGCCGTGCTCGTCGAGCGCGATCACCGTGCCGTTGTCGATTGCCAGGACGCGCTCGGCGGGGATGCCGACAGATCGGGCCAGGGCGGCGTGGAGGGCGAGATGCCGGTACTCGCCGTGCACGGGGATGAAGTACCGCGGCCGGGTGAGCGTGAGCAGCAGCTTGAGCTCCTCGCGGCTCGCGTGGCCGGAGGCGTGCACCCCATGCCGGGAGGAGTTGAAGACCCGCGCTCCGCGCCGATACAGGTTGTTGATCGTCCGGTGCACCGATTCCTCGTTGCCGGGGATGGGATTCGCGCTGATCACGACGGTGTCCGCCTCGCGCAGGCTGACCATCCGATGCTCGCCCGCGGCGATGCGCACCAGCGCCGACAACGGCTCTCCCTGCGCGCCGGTGCAGAGAATTGCCAGCTCGTTGTCGGGAATGTGTTCGTGCTCTTTCGGGGTCACGAACACGCCCGGCGGGACATGCAGATATCCCAGCTCCTCGGCGACCTTGATGTTCTTGAGCATCGAACGGCCGACGATGAAGCAGCGCCGTCCGCACGCCTGCGCCGCGTTGATCGCCTGCTGCAGACGCGAGATGTTCGACGCGAAGGTCGCCATCAGGATGCGCCCCTGCGCCGCTGCGAAGATCGGCGCGAGTCCCTCGCCGACACTGCGCTCGCTCGGGGTCGTGCCCTCCTGTTCGGCGTTGGTGCTGTCACTCAGGAGCAGGAGCACACCCTCGTCACCGATGCGCGCGAGTCGCGCGAGGTCGGGCGGCTCCCCCTGCACCGGCGTGCTGTCGATCTTGAAGTCGCCCGAATGCACGATGACGCCGGCGGGAGTCCGTACCACCAGTGCGCACGCGTCCGGAATCGAGTGGGTCGCGTGCACCCACTCCACGTCGAAGCATCCCAGCGTGCGCGTGTCGCCGGCTCGCACCGTGTGCAGCTCGGTGGTCTCGATGAGGCCGTGCTCGCGCAGCTTGTTGCGCAGGAACCCGAGCGTCAGCGCGGTGCCGTACACCGGCACGGGAAGGCGCGGGAGCACGTAGGGGAGCGCGCCGATGTGGTCCTCGTGTCCGTGGGTCAGGACGATGCCGCGAATATTGGCGACGCGATCCTGCAACCACATGATGTCCGGGATCACCAGGTCGACGCCGAGCATCTCCTGCTCCGGGAACATCAGGCCGGTGTCGATGACCACGATGTCGTCGCCGCAGCTGAGCGCGAGCATGTTGCGACCGATCTCGCCGAGTCCGCCGAGCGGGATCAGGGTCAGCTGAGCCGACCCGGGTACCTCCGTCAAAAGAGATCCATCTGGTCGCCGCCGGGGACAGCCGCGACCTTGCGCATCTCGGACGCCGAAGCGCCGCCCGCACGGCGCGCTCGCGCGGCCTCGGCGTCAGCGAGGTAGCCGCGGACGCGGCGCATGTCGGATTCGAGCGTCTCCTTCAGCCCGCCGTTGTAGAGCGCGGCCGCAGGGTGGAACAGCGGAACGTAGACCCGGTCGTCACGACGAACCCGTTCGCCATGCAGGCGCGAGATGCTGCCGGCATCGGGAAGGAGTCGCTGCAGCGCATGGCGCCCGAGCAGGAGGATGACGTCGGGCTGGAGCAGCGCGATCTGCTCATCGAGGAAGTGGCTGCACGCTTCGACCTCGAGCGGTTCGGGATCGCGATTGCGCGGCGGCCGGCACTTCACGATGTTGGTGATGTAGATGTCGCGCCGGTCGAGCCCCACCGATTCCAGCAGGCTGGTCAGCAGGCGGCCTGCCGCGCCGACAAACGGTTTGCCCTCGCGGTCCTCGTTCTCACCGGGGGCCTCCCCGACCGCCATCACACGCGCGGTCACCGGCCCGTAGCCGGGAACCGCCTGGGTGCGAGTGAGGTGCAGGGGGCACGCGGTGCATTCGCGTACGCGCCCGTGGAGCTCGAGGACCTCGTCGGTCGTCGCCACCATTGGCGGAGTTTAGTGCACGGCGCGGGGCGTCTTTTGGCGATCCACGAGGTGCTCAGCGGTCGCGGAGCAAGAGCTCCGCCACCTGCACCGCGTTGGTCGCCGCACCCTTGCGCAGGTTGTCGGCGCTGAAGAAGAGCGCGATACCGTTGTCGGTCCCGGCATCGCGGCGGATCCGCCCCACCTGGACGTCGTCGCTGCCGGCGACCGCCCGGGGCATCGGGTATCGCTGCGCCGTCGGGTCGTCGACGACCATGACTCCGGGCGAGTCGCGCAACAGCGCGCGCAGGTCGTCGGGATCCGCATCGGCGTCGAGCTCGACCCACACGGCGGCGCTGTGTCCAACGATCACCGGGACGCGCACGGTGGTGACGCTCATGCGCAGGCTCGGAGCGTCGAGGACGCGACGTGTCTCGGCGATCACCTTGACCTCCTCCTCGGTGTCGGCGCCCTGCATGGTCCAGCCGCCCGGGATCACGTTGCCATGGAGCACGTGCGGGTACGCGTTCGCTGCCGGGGTGGATCCAGCTGCATCCGCGCGCATCTGGGTGTCGAGCTCGTCCGCGAGTCCGGTGCCCGCCCCGGAGGCGGCCTGATACGTCGCCACCGTGACGTGGCGAAGGCCGTAGGCGCGCTGCAGCGGCGCGAGCACGATGGTGAGCGGAATCGCGACGCAATTGGGGTTGGCCACGATGCCCCGGTGCTCCGAGAGCCGGTTTGCGTTCACCTCGGGAACGATCAGCGGCACAGCGGGATCCATGCGGTACGCGCTCGACTTGTCGACCGCGATCCCGCCCGCGTCGGCGACTCCCGGCGCGTGGCGCCGCGATGTCCCAGCGCCGGCGGCGAAGAACACGATGTCGGCACCGCGCAGCGCGTCACCGCTCAGCTCACGCACCTCAGTGTCGCCGAGGTACGTGCGCACCCGCCGGCCCGCGCTTCGCGGGCTGGCGTACAGCTCGAGCGCGGACGCCGGGAAGGCGCGCTCACCGAGGATGCGCACGAGCGTGCCGCCGGCGGCGCCGGTGGCACCGACGACGGCGACCGCCGGCCGGTCAGACGGCACCGGGTGGGCCCCTATGCGCGCCCGCCGGCGCCGTTGCCGCCGGCTTCCTGCTGCCTGGAGAGCTCGCGGATCGCCTCACGCCTCGAGAGGTTGACGCGTCCACGATCATCGACCTCGATGACCTTGACCATGATCTCGTCGCCGATGTTGACGACATCCTCGACCTTGTCGACATGGTGCTCGGCGAGCTGCCCGATCCTGACCAGTCCCTCTTTCTTCGGCATGATCTCGACGAAGGCGCCGAAGCCCATGAGGCGGGACACCTTGCCCTTGTAGATCTTGCCGATCTCGATGTCGTCGGTCAGGTCATGGATCATCGCCACCGCCTGCTCGCGTGACGCGGCGTTGGCGGACGCGATGAACACGCGCCCGTCGTCTTCCACGTCGATCTGAGCGCCGGTCTCCTCGACGATCTTGCGGATCATCTTGCCGCCTGGGCCGATGACGTCGCGGATCTTGTCGGGGTTGATGTTGATCACCTCGATGCGCGGTGCCCATGGGCTCAACTCGGGTCGCGGCGCGGAGAGCGTCTCGGCCATCTTGCCGAGGATGTGCATGCGGCCGGCGCGAGCCTGCTCGAGCGCACGCTCCATGAGGTCCCAGCTGAGGCCGCTGATCTTGCAGTCCATCTGGAGCGCGGTGATCCCGGTGGCCGAGCCGGCAACCTTGAAGTCCATGTCGCCGAGCGCATCCTCCATCCCCTGGATGTCACTGAGGATCGCGGCATGCTCGGCACCGTCGTCGGTGATCAGTCCCATGGCGATACCGGCCACAGGAGCGATCAGCGGAACGCCCGCGTCCATCAGCGCGAGGCATGAGCCGCACACCGATGCCATCGATGTCGAGCCGTTGCTCGAGAGGATCTCGGTCACGATGCGGATGACGTAGGGGAACTTCTCCTCCTCCGGCATCACGTTGTGCACTGCCCGCTCGGCGAGCGCACCATGGCCGATCTCGCGGCGGCCGGGTGAACGCAGCGGTCGTGCCTCCCCCACCGAGTACGGCGGGAAGTTGTACTGGTGCATGAACCGCTTGAACTGCTCGAGTCCGATCCCGTCGATTTTCTGCTGATCCTGTCCAGAACCGATGGTGACCACCGAGAGCGCCTGGGTCTGCCCGCGCGTGAAGAGCGCCGATCCGTGAGTGCGCGGCAGGACGCCGACCTCGCACCAGATGGGCCGGATCTCGTCGGTGCGGCGACCGTCGGGGCGGATGCCCTCGTTGAGGATCGCCGCACGCACGGCTTTCTTGACCTCGGACTCGTACGCCTTGCCGATGTCCGATCGCGCCTCGGGGAACCGATCCTCGAGCGACGACACCGTCTCCGCCTGGAGCTGATCGATCGCCGCCTCACGCGACGCTTTGTCGGGGTTGCGCGCGGCGCTGCCGACCCGGTCGGCGACGAAGTCGTGCACGGCCGCGGTGATGTCCGGCGAGACCTTCTGCGACGGGTAGCTCATGGTGGGCTTGCCGATCGCGTCATGGAGACCGCGCTGGAACTCCACGAGCTTGCGGATCTCGTCGTGGGCCATGCGCAGCGCCTGGAGCATGACCTGCTCGGAAATCTGATGCGCGCCGGCCTCGACCATGACGATGGCGTCCCACGTGCCCGCGACGATGAGGTCGAGCGCGGACTCATTGATTTGCGTCAGCGTTGGGTTGAGGAGCAGCTGTCCGTCGAGCATGCCGACCCGGACGCACGCGACCGGCCCGCCGTGCGGGATCCCGCTGATCTGCAGCGCGCATGACGCGCCGGTGACCGCGAGCGTCGCGGGATCCTGCTCCTGATCGCTGCTCAGCACGGTCGCGACGATCTG
>Ga0182015_10007923_pt1 | contig 10257 bp, 6 predicted proteins | sample 712P3MmetaG_FD_120478 | JGI IMG/M metagenome (GOLD analysis project Ga0182015, IMG submission 120478) | Permafrost microbial communities from Stordalen Mire, Sweden - 712P3M metaG | ecosystem: Environmental > Terrestrial > Soil > Wetlands > Permafrost | place: Sweden: Stordalen | collected... | reverse complement strand
GGACGATGAGCCCCGCAATTTTCAGACTTGCCGTTCGCCCACAGCGGATGATTGCGCGGCGTCATTTCCGCGGTATTACCGCGGGGCCCGCATCTGTTACGACTGATATTCGCGGCGCAACTGGCGCTTGGAAGGGACGCTGCGGAGGCGCCATGAACTCCGGACCGACGGGATCGGTGACCGCTGCGTTGACGGTGCGCTCGATGAGCCGCCGCTCCGCGTCAGTGAGCGACCAACCTGCCACACCGAGCGCTGCCTCGACCTGATCGGGGCGACGGCCGCCCCACAGCGCGACACTGATACCCTGGTCGAGCATCCAACGCACGGCGAGGTGGATCACTCGGCGGTGGAATCGGCGCTGTGCGAGCTCATCGAGTTGTCGGACGGCCTCGACATATTGAGCCAATCGGGGCGGTTGGAATTTAGGGTCGATGCGCCGCAGATCGTCGCCCTCGAAAGTCGTGCCCGGCCGAATGCGCCCGCTCAGCAACCCTCGGCAAAGCGCACCATAGCCAAGTGTCGTGATGTCGTGGGCCCGACAATAGGGAAGGATCTCGGTGTCAATGTCGCGCTCGAAGAGATTATAGGGTGCCTGCAGGACGTGCAGCGGAGCCACTTGGCGAAAGCGCGCCATCTGGTCGACCGAGAAATTGCTCACGCCGATGGCACGGATCTTTCCCTGTTCGTAGAGGGAGCGCATCGCCTCGGCGGTTTCCTCCATCGGCACCCGGGGGTCGGGCCAGTGAACCTGGTAGATATCGATGTAGTCGGTGCGCAGGCGTCGCAGCGAATCATCGATCTCGTGCATGATTCGTGCGCGCGTGGCGTTGCGGTAGACCTTGCCGTCGTGCCATTCCAATCCGGTCTTGGTGGCGATGACCGCCTCGCTGCGCACGCCCTTGAGAGCGGTGCCGACGATTTCTTCGGACACGCCGAAGCCGTACACCGGTGCGGTATCGATGAGGTTGATGCCCTGATTCAAGGCGGCGTGAATGGTGGCCGCCGATTCCCGGCGGTCGGTTCCTCCCCACATCCAGCCGCCCATGGCCCACGTGCCGAGCGCCACACGCGAGACCTTTAGCCGGGTCTGTGGGATATCCACGAATTCAGTTTCGATGGCCGGCGTCCGGACCTGAGTTGATGGTGACATGCGATGTACGCTCATTGCAGGCGGCCTGCAGTACCGGCCACCGCGTGGATCGGCTGCGGAACCCTCAAACTGTCAGCGAGTACGCGCGCGAAAAAGGCGGTAATCAGCACGGCAGCGATGAATGCGGCCATTCGGATCGTGTTCATGAACGTTTCCTCCAGTGGATCTTTCGTCGATTCGAGTAAAATTTAGCCGGCGCGCAATGCACGGGTATTTCTGCTCGATTTCTTCCGTAACGAACGGCACCGCTGTGCGTTCAATATACGATGTCGACGTGCGAGCTGAAGATGTAGCCCGCGCCGCGCTCCGTCACGATGAATTGGGGTTGCGCAGGATCCCGCTCGATCTTCCGTCGCAACCGCAGCACCTGAATGTCGATCGCGCGGTCATAAACTTCGTTGTCGTACACACGGCTGGCCTCCAACAGCTGATCCCGCGTGAGGATTCGCTCCGGAGCGGCGAGCAACGCGGCGAGGAGGTTGAACTCGCCATTCGTCAAGACGATGTGCCTGCCGTTGCTGCGTTTGAGGCGCCGGGTGCGCAGGTTGAGTTCGAACTCGCCGAACCGGTAGGCGCGAATCTCTCGCTGCCGCGCCGGTCCCGGTGCGGCGCTCTTCGTGCGGCGGAGCACGGTTCGAATGCGCGCCAACAATTCGCGGGGACTGAACGGCTTCGTCAGATAGTCGTCGGCGCCGAGTTCCAGTCCCATGACGCGGTCGGCCTCGTCCCGCACACCGGTGAGCATGACGATCGGGATCGCGGATTGATCACGCAGCGACCGGGCGATGGCCATCCCGTCCTCGCCGGCGAGTCGCAAATCCAGGATAACGAGATCGATCGCCTCGTCGTTCAGAACCCGGGACATCTCATAGCCCGTCGAGGCGACGCTCACGCGCAACCCGTTCTCCGCGAGGTACTCCTGCAACAACGCGCGGATCTGCGGGTCATCGTCTATGACCAATATGTGCGACTTAATGTTCTCCGGCATGACGGCAAGCTCCAGTTTCATTGGTCGGTTCCCAGCGCGCGCGCGAGCGATTCGGCAAGATCGTGGCGACGCAACGGTTTACGCAGTACTTCGTTCACGCCGATCTCGGCCGCACGGTTCGTGAGCTGCGCGCCGGCGTGGCCGCTCATGAGGATGATCGGAATTGCGGGCCGCAGCCGTCGGATCTCGTGCGCGAGCTCGGTGCCAACCAGATCCGGCATCGCTTCATCGGTGAGCACGGCATCGAATCGTTGCGGCTTGGCGCGAAATGCCTCCAACGCCGCGCTGCTCGAATCGAAGCCCACCGGTTCGTAGCCGAGCTGCGCGGTGATCTCCTCGGCGAGCGCAACCAGCGGACGCTCGTCATCGACGATCATCACGGTTTCGCCGTTTCCACGAGGCAGCGTTCGCGCGGCTTCGATGGGCGGCATTGCAGATTCACCCGCAATCGGCAGCCAGATCTCGAACGTCGTGCCTTCACCCGCCGTGCTCGTGACGTCGATTGCCCCCCCAAGATCTCTGACGATGCCGTCAACCAGCGATAACCCGAGGCCGGTGCCCTGGCCGACACCTTTCGTGGTAAAGAAGGGATCGAAGATCCGTTCGAGTATGGTGGCCGGCATGCCGACACCGGTGTCGCTGACGGCGAGACGTACATGGGGTCCCGGGGCGAGCGAGCCGCGCGACAGCGGCCGCCGGTGAACAACATCGATGCGTTCCAGAATCACGCGGATCACACCGCCGCGCTCCATCGCCTGAATGGCGTTGGTGCATAGATTCATGGCGACCTGGTGCAGGTAGGTGGCGTCGCCAATCACCGCCGAATTGCCTGAATCGATCTTGCTCTCCAGCCGTATCCCTGTGGGCAGTGAAGCGTCGAGCAGCTCCAGAGTCTCTTCAATGACGAATTGAACGTTCACCGGCGCGCGGTCGCCGAGCCCGCTTCGGCTGAATCCGAGGATGCGTTCGACCAACGATTGTGCCCGCTCGGCCGCGTGCATCACGTTGTCGAGGTGACGGCGCAAAGGACTGCCTGCCACGGACTGCTGGAGTGCGAGCTCTCCGTAGCCGAGAATCGCTCCGAGTATGTTGTTGAAGTCGTGGGAAATGCCGCCCGCCAGCGTGCCGATGGCTTCCATCTTCTGCGACTGTCGCAGTTGCGTTTCCAGTTGTTCCTTGTCGGTCTGCGCTTGCTTCTGCGCGGTTGCATCGGTACTGGAACCCACGAACCGGACCGGTGTGCCTGCCGGGTCGCGCAAGCACCGGCCGCGCGCGTGCAGCCAACGCCAATCACCGTCGGGTTGGCGGACACGATATTCGCACTCGTAGCTGGGCGTACGCCCCTCGAAGTGGTCCTTGAGCGCAGTGTCGAATCGCTGCCGGTCGTCAGGATGCATGACGATGTCCGCCATCCAGGCTGTGCGCGAATTGATCATCGATTCCTTGCTCAGGCCGTATAGCATTTGCATCCTGGGCGACAGGAACAGCCGGTCGGTCACGACGTCCCAGTCCCAGTGCCCCTCGTTGGCTCCTTCCATGGCAAGCGCATAGCGCTCCTCGCTGTCGCGCAGTGCTCGTTCGCCGGCCGCGACCCGCCGTATCTGACGCAACACGACCGCCAGGATGAACGCCGCAAACAACGCGAGGATCAGCGTGCGAACTGCGACGCGGATCGTCTGATAGCGCCATGGCTGGAGCACAGCGCCCTCGTTGCGCGTGACCGCGATGGTCAAAGGCGCATTCCTGATGCGCGCAATCGCGATGAAGTCCACCTGACCTTCGATCGGGTTAACGAGCCGGGGCGCGGACATGGCAGCGGCCGGGGCGGTCACGAGTGTGGGAAACTTTTGGCCGACGCGATCCGGGGTGGCGGGATTCCTCGCGAGCAGTGTGCCATCGTCGCGCATCAGCTGAACCGCACTGCTCATGCCGAGATTGACGGCCCGGTAATACTGTTTGAGATCGTCGAGGTCGAGGACCGCGGTGACGACGCCGGCAAATTGTCCGTTTTCATCGAGCCGTCGCGACAGTACCACGGCTGCGCGGCCTTCGGAACGACTCACGAGAGGTTCGCTCAAGAACAGCCCCGTCGCAGTACCGTCTCGCTGCGCGATGAAATACGAGCGGTCGGAGACATTGTGATTCGCAGCTGCGGAGGGGCGCGAGCCATGGCGCTGGTTGCCTTGCGCGTCGACAATCATGACTTGACGCACCTGTTGCAGCCCGGCCGTACGATTTTCGAGCACCGAGTCGAGACGATCCCGCGAAATCTCGTCGCTGCGATACATTCGTGCGGTGTCGAGCAGCAGGAGATCGACGGCTTGCAGCGTCCATGCGGTTTGCTCCGCGAGGGCGCCGGCGACATTGGTGAGTTCGCGATTGGTTGCCACGAGTAAATTGCGATACGAGCGCCATGCGTCATACGCGGATGAGGCGGCGAATGCCAGGATGACGAGAACGCCGAGCACCATGACGCCGGTCTGCAAGCGATTGAATCGGATCGAGCCGGTATCAGGTGGGATATGGCCGGTTGCTGGGGACATGGAGTAGCGCCGCATGCACTAATCCGTTGCGCCGGCGGCACGCAGAGCGGAACGAACGCTCAGCCACTCCTGCGGCAATGCACGCGTGAGATAATCTTCCTCGTATGCCACGATATCCAATGGGATTCGATCCTGCAGCGGCCTTCCACGGCCATATCGGCGACACCTGCCGGGCGATTCTCCGACCCGTTCCACGCATGGTAATGTCAGCGGGATACGGGTTCTGTTACCGCTGAAACAACGGAAGTCCAGGGCTGCGGCCGTAAATTCGCGGCGCTTGCCACCAATTAATTCTTTTTATTCAAATACTTACGCAGAAACCTCGCCATCCATTCGGCCCTAGAAACAGACCCGGTTGCGCCCGAGGCTCTTGGCGCGATAGAGCATCTGATCCGCGGCGCGATATAGGTCCGCGCCCTGCATTTGCGCATTCAGTGCCGCGGCGCCGATGGACACGCTCACCAGCAACTCCTGATTGTCCACGACGAGGCGCTGCTCCGCGACCGTCGCGCGCAACGATTCCGCAATTTGCGACGCGTTGTGGAGCGGCGTCTCGGGAAGAATCGCACAGAACTCCTCGCCCCCGTACCTGCCGAGTTTGTCGCTTGGCCGCAGTCTCTGCAGCAACAATGCAGCCATCTGGGTCAACACGCCGTCGCCGACCAGGTGTCCGTGCACATCGTTGATGCGCTTGAAGTGGTCGATATCGAGCATCAGGAGGGACAATTCGCGCCGATAACGGTGCGCCCGCCTGACTTCCTCCGCGAGCAATGCGTCAAGCCGCTGGCGATTGCACAGGTTGGTCAGACCGTCGGTCATCGCCATTTCGCTGATGACAACGTGATACTGCGCCTCGATGTCCTTGCCGGAGAGATACTTGAACACCGTGTCGCCTATCCGCAGCAGATCGCCGCGCTCGAGGAGCGACTCCCTCAAGCGCGTCGGATCGTCATTGACAAACGTGCCATTGGTGGAATCCAGATCAATGACCACGACGTCCATGCCGCGCCGCTCGAGTTTCGCGTGCCGCCGGGACACCGCATCGCTTTGCAATGCGATGTCGTTCTCATGGTCGCGACCGATCGTCGTCAGCGGATGTTTCAGCACATGGCGCCGGCCGAAATCAGCCGGCACCTCTGCGACGATAACGACCAGACAGTCTTCGACGTTCGCGGCCGGCGGCACCTCCCGCTGACGCGTTATGCGAGTCTGCCGTTCGTCTGCTCGTGGAGCGCGGTTCATGATTTGATGGTGATTCGGCCAAAAGACTAGGCTAATGCCTTTGATGCGGCGCCGTCTAGCGATAATACCGGAGGCTGACCGGCCGGGTCAGGTCCCCAGCTTGGTCCGCTCATGCTGGGCGGGGCCCAGGGGGGCATGTTTTTCGGTCCACCCGGGCCCGCGCCAAGCGCGGAACGCGGCACGATTCAGGCCGCGTCGGCCGCGGCCGCGTCGCTCACGGATGCCGGATCGCCGACCGATGTCAACCCGCCAACCGATGCGGCGCCCGGCACTGCCGGCGACGCGTCCGGATCGTAGCCCAGATTCGGCGAAAGCCAGCGCTCCGCTTCCGCCACGGCCAATCCCTTGCGCAGCGCATAGCTTGCGGCCTGGTCCCGGTCGATTTTCCCGACGCCGAAATAGTGCGCCTGTGGATGCGAGAAATAAAAACCGCTGACCGCGGCGGTCGGGAACATTGCGAACGATTCGGTCAGCGCGATTCCAGCGGTTCGCTCCGCCTCCAATAGCTGCCATAGAGCGGCCTTTTCCGTGTGATCCGGACAAGCGGGGTAGCCCGGTGCGGGCCGAATTCCCCGGTACTCCTCGCGGATCAGGCCCGAGCGGTCGAGTTGCTCCTCCGGAGCATAGCCCCACAATTCGCGGCGCACCCGTTCGTGCATGCGTTCGGCCAAGGCCTCGGCCAGCCGGTCGGCAAGCGCCTTCAGCATGATGCTGCCGTAGTCGTCATGCGCGGCCTCGAACCTGGCGACATGTGCGTCGATCCCGATACCCGTAGTGACTGCAAATGCGCCGACGTAGTCGGGCCGGGCGCTTTGCACCGGCGCCACGAAATCCGCCAGGCACAGTTGCGCCTGATCCTGCGGTTTGGACTTTTGTTGCCGCAGATGATGCAAGCGCAGCCGGAGCGCGTCGCGGGTCTCGTCGGCATATACATTGATGTCGTCGTCGCCCACCGTATTGGCGGGAAAGAAGCCGACGACGGCGCGCGCGCGCAGCCATTTCTCCTCGACCAGGGTTTGCAGCATGCGGCGTGCATCCGCGTACAGATTCGAAGCGGCTTCACCGACGATGGCATCCGAGAGCACGTCCGGAAACTTTCCGGCGAACTCCCAGGCATGGAAAAAGGGCATCCAATCGATGTAAGGCACGAGTTCATCGAGCGGATAATCCGCGAAGGCCCGCACGCCCAGGAAGCTCGGCACCGGCGGCCTGTACGTGGACCAGTCGATTTTGAATTTTTTCGCGCGGGCCTGGTTCAGGGACAGTTGCGGCGACTTTAGGCTCTTGTTCCGGTGTTGCTCGCGCCGGCGTTCGTGCTCGGCCTTGGCATGGGCCACATAGGCTTCGCGCGTGTCCGCCGTCACCAGCTGCTGGCACACCCCGACTGCACGGGAGGCATCCTTCACGTAAATGACCGCGCCTGCGTATTGCGGGTCGATTTTCACGGCCGTGTGCGCCGGTGAGGTCGTGGCCCCGCCGATGAGCAAGGGCTGTTTGTACCCCAGCCGCTGCATCTCCTTCGCCACGTGCACCATTTCATCCAGCGACGGTGTGATGAGCCCGGACAATCCGATGAGATCGGCGCCCTCGCGCGTGGCCGCCTCGAGAATTTTTTCGCAGGAGGCCATCACACCCAGATCCACGACCTCGAAATTATTGCATTGCAGAACCACGCCGACGATGTTCTTGCCGATGTCGTGGACATCGCCCTTCACCGTGGCCATGACCACCTTGCCGTTGGAGCGGCTCGCGCCGGACTTTTCCTTCTCGATGTACGGTATCAACACCGACACCGCCTTTTTCATGACGCGCGCCGATTTGACCACCTGCGGCAGGAACATCTTCCCGGAGCCGAACAGATCGCCCACCACGTTCATCCCGTCCATCAGCGGCCCTTCGATCACGTCGAGCGGCCGCACGGCATTGAGCCGGGCCTCTTCGGTGTCCGCGAGCACGAATTCATCGATCCCCTTCACGAGCGCATGCTGCAACCTCTGCTCGACGGGAAGCTTGCGCCACTCCAGATCGTCGCCGCGCTTGACGGAGCCGCCGCCCTTGAAGCGCTCCGCGATGTCGAGCAGCCTTTCCGTGGCATCCGCGCGGCGCGCCAGAATCACGTCCTCGACCCGCTCACGAAGATCGGCGGGTATGTCCTCGTAGATCGCGAGCTGCCCCGCATTGACGATTCCCATGGTCAACCCGGCGCGTATCGCGTGGTACAGGAACACGGAATGCATCGCCTCGCGTACCGGGTCGTTGCCGCGAAACGAGAACGACACGTTGCTGACGCCGCCGCTCACGTGCACCGCCGGCATGCGCTGCTTGATCGCGGCCGTCGCCTCGATGAAGTCCAGGCTGTATCGATTGTGCTCCTCGATCCCCGTCGCCACCGCGAAAATATTCGGATCGAAAATGATGTCTTGCGGCGGGAAATTCAATTCTTCGGTCAGGATTTTGAAGGCGCGTTCGCAGATGGCCACTTTGCGGTGAATCGTGTCGGCCTGCCCTTTTTCGTCGAATGCCATGACGACCACGGCCGCGCCATACCGCAGGCACAACCGCGCGGATTTGAGGAACGCCTGCTCGCCCTCCTTCAGGCTGATGGAGTTGACGATCGGCTTGCCCTGCACGCACTTCAGGCCCGCCTCGATCACCGACCACTTCGATGAATCGATCATCACGGGCACGCGCGCAATATCCGGCTCGCCCGCAATCAGGCTCAGGAATCGGGTCATCGCCGCCTGCGAGTCGAGCATGCCCTCGTCCATGTTGACATCGATGATCTGCGCGCCGTTCGCCACCTGCTGGCGCGCGATGTCCACCGCCGCCGCGTAATCGCCGGCTTCGATCAGCTTGCGAAACTTGGCGGACCCGGTGACGTTGGTGCGCTCGCCGACGTTGACGAACAAACTCCCGGCATCGATGGTCAACGGCTCCAGCCCGCTCAAGCGGCAGGCAGGCGCAATGGTGGGTACCACGCGCGACGGCAGCGCCTGCACCGCGCCTGCAATGGCGCGGATGTGTTCGGGCGTCGTGCCGCAGCACCCGCCGACCATGTTCACGAAGCCGCTCTGCGCGAATTCGCGCAGTATGTCCGCGGTCTGCTGCGGCGTTTCGTCGTATTCACCGAAGGCGTTCGGCAAGCCGGCATTCGGATAGGCGCACACATACGTGCCCGCAATCCGCGCCAGCTCTTCGATGTACGGCCGCAGTTGCCTGCCGCCGAGCGCGCAATTCAGGCCCACCGCCGCAGGCCGCGCGTGGCTGATGGAATTCCAGAACGCCTCCGTGGTCTGGCCCGACAAGGTACGCCCCGACGCATCGGTGATCGTGCCCGAGACGATCAGGGGCAGATCGAGCCCGGCGGCGTCCAGCGCCTCGCGCACCGCGAACAATGCGGCCTTCGCATTCAAGGTATCGAACACGGTCTCGATCAATATGACGTCGACGCCGCCGTCGATCAGGGCGCTTGCCGCCTGCGAATAGCCGGCCACCAATTCATCGAAGTTGATATTGCGAAATCCCGGATCGTTCACGTCGGGAGACAACGATGCGGTGCGGCCCGTCGGGCCCAGCACGCCGGCCACATAGCGGGGGCGGCCGGTCCCGGCGCTCACCTCGTCGGCCACCTGCCGCGCCAGCCGCGCGGCCGTAAGGTTCAACTCGCCGATCAGCGACTCCATCCGGTAATCGGACTGGGACACCGGCGTCGAATTGAATGTATTCGTGCAAATGAGGTCGGCGCCGGCGAGCAGATACTCGCGATGGATCTGGCCGATGATGTGCGGTTGCGTGAGCGTCAACAGATCATTGTTGCCGCGCAGGTCGCTGCGCCATTGGGCGAAGCGTGCGCCGCGAAATTCGGGCTCGCCCAAACGATGCCGCTGGATCATCGTGCCCATGGCGCCATCGAGAATCACGATTCGCTGCCCGAGCAGGGCGAGGAACGCCTCCGAACGCGGCGGGAGCTTCAACGCGGGCATTCAAGCCACCTGCGCCGCTTCGACGGGGCACGGCCGCAATCCCATCGCGTGGCAGATGGCGTAGCTCAGTTCGGCGCGGTTCAGCGTGTAGAAATGAAATTCATCGACCCCGTGTTCGCGCAGCCGGTTCACCTGCTCGATCGCGACATGCGCAGCGATCATGCGGCGCGTCTCCGCATCGTCATCCAACCCGTCGAAGCGGCGCCGCAGCCAATCCGGGATCCTTGCGCCGCAACGATCGGCGAACCGCAACAGCTGCGGAAAGCGGGTGATAGGAAGAATTCCGGGCACGATGTTGATGTGAAGGCCCGCCGCCTCACAGCGATCGCGGTAGCGCAGGAATGCATCGGT
>Ga0182015_10007922_pt1 | contig 10258 bp, 6 predicted proteins | sample 712P3MmetaG_FD_120478 | JGI IMG/M metagenome (GOLD analysis project Ga0182015, IMG submission 120478) | Permafrost microbial communities from Stordalen Mire, Sweden - 712P3M metaG | ecosystem: Environmental > Terrestrial > Soil > Wetlands > Permafrost | place: Sweden: Stordalen | collected... | reverse complement strand
TCGACCAAATCCGGCACGAACAAATTACACGGTTCGGTCTTTGAGTTCTTCCGCAATGACGTTCTCAATGCTAACCAGTGGTCCAATACCCTCACAACCCCGATTATCCCCAAGGCCAAGCTGCGCTGGAACGAGTTCGGCGCTGCCGTCGGCGGGGCCATAGTGAAAGATAAACTGTTCTTCTTCGCCGATTACCAGGGAGAGCGTTTCGACACACCAGTGAGCGGCACGTCCTTCACCGTTTTCAGCGCTGCCGAGCGTGCAGGCAACTTCTCGGAGTTGCTTACGGCTTCTACTCCCGTGGTGATCACGGATCCACTTACCGGGCTACCTTTTCCGGGCAACATCATTCCGACAAACCGGTTGAGTCCGGCGGCCTTGAAGATCGTGAATTCGCCGTACTACCCGGCGCCTAACAACACCCTGGCGAACGGCAATGCGACTGACGTCACCGGCACCTATACAAATGTGGATCAGGGAGATGGCAGGGTTGACTGGGCAGTCAACGACAAAAACCATGTCTTCGGCCGGTTCTCAAAGAGCCAAACAGTCAACCCAACCACGAATTCCTACCAATTGGCGTACAACAATTACAATAACGCGGGCGCGTGGAACACCGTGGTCGACTACACCCGGGCCCTCACTTCAAACCTACTCAACGACGTGCGTTTCGGGGTCGGCTATATCGATATCGATAGCGGCACGTACACCAACAACGTCAACACCGGCCAGTTTGGCATACCGGGACTTCCCTCCACCATCCTGCCTGCGATGAACTTCTCCAACAGCAGCGTGAACGGGCCCAGTGGCGGCACGGCATTCGGCAACAAAAACTCAGAAACCATCTATGGCGACACCGTGATCCAGTACCAGGATGTGCTGAACTGGACGCACGGCAAGCATAACTCCCGTTTCGGGTTTCAGGGCTGGCGCCTTCGCATGGACGGATTCTTCCCGGGCAACGGTGGCCTTGCCGGAAACTTCAATTTCAACGGACAGTACTCGGGGAGCGGTGAATCAGACTTTCTGCTCGGGCTGCCGGACCAGATCGCTGTTGGCCGGCCTGGCCCTGTCTGGGGACAGCGCGGAAATATCTTCGGCGCTTTTTTCCAGGACGATTGGAAACTCACCTCGAAACTGGTCTTGAATTTGGGTCTTCGGTACGAAGATCACACGCCCTGGTATGAAACCAACGACAAGCAGGTAAACTTCGACCCCAATACCGGAAATCTGGAACTGCCCGGGCAGAACGGCAACAGCCGTGCACTCTACGACTCCTACAATGGAATTGGCGACTACCAGCCAAGAATTGGTATCTCCTACTCGCCCGTTCCAAAGACGGTAATCCGCGCCGGATATTCAATTTCTTCATTTATGGAAGGCACGGGCCAGGGACTGCGCCTGCCTCAAAATCCTCCCTTCTCCGTCCAGACGTCTGCCAACTACACTGCTCTCCCGCTGCCGACGACCACGCTGGATCAGGGCTTTACTTCCATCTCGACGACGAACCCGTGCACTATCACCGGTCTGGAGAACGCATCGCCCGCATGCTATTCCGGTAATCTGCTCCTCTCGTGGGATCGTCATGTGCAGCCGGCGCGCTCCACTCAGTGGAACCTCACCTTCCAGAATCAGCTCACCAGCACGATGACATTCCAGCTTGGCTATGTCGGTCAGACGGCCCGACACTTAGCGGTGCCAAAAGATCTGGCACAGCTTTACTTGGAGCCGAATGGCACGGTGGGTCCTTCCCAGTTCTTTGCGGATAATCAAGGCCTACTCAACATGGGGGCGTTGCCGCTGGCGACTTACGCCGCCGCAACCTCGAACTACAATGCCTTGCAGTCGTCCCTTCAAGGACGCTTGAACCACGGCCTGTCATACCAAGTGAGCTACACATGGTCTCACTGCCTGACCAACGCCACCGGATTCTTCGGCGAATCGGGATCAAACCAGCAGTCTGCCAGCCAGGACGCGTGGTACCAGAATGTCTACAACCCGAACGCGGACTACGGCAGCTGCTATTTCAACGTCAAGAACAACTTCACCGGATATGTGATCTACGAACTGCCGTTTGGACATGGACGCACGTACGGCAGCGATCTCAATAGCGTGGTCAATGCGGTAGTGGGTGACTGGCGGTTAAGCGTGATTCCGAGCTTCCGTGGAGGCTTCCCGCTTACTCTAGGCGACAACGACGCTTCGGGCACCAATTCCTTTGGCCCCCGGCCGGACTGTAGTGGCCCGCCTGTAGTTTACGGCAGGAGTCATCCGCTTCCCGCTTCGCAGGGCGGCGGCTACCAGTGGTTCTCTCCCGCTCCCTACTCCCAGCCCACCTCAGGCTTCGGCAACTGCAGCGTGAGTTCGGTTTATGGACCCGGCGAGCAGAACATCGACGCGGGCCTTGCCAAGTCGTTCCCGGTGCATGAACAACAGAACGTCGAGTTTCGCGCTGAGTTCCTTAACGCTTTCAACCACGTAATTTTGAATGCGCCTAACACCGGTATCGGGCCAACCCTAGGTATCATCAATGGCTCGAATGGCGGCTCACAGGGTGCGCGCAACATTCAGTTTGCGTTGAAATACAACTTCTAGCCGGCGGCTCACTCGGCGTCGGGCTCCAGGTGAACTGCAAGGTTCGGGGCCCGGCGCAGTTCGTCATCTGCACCTCGCGGCATGGGGACTGGTAAAACACAATGGGTGCGGCGGCCCGGCGGTTGTTCGTTTAAACTGTGCCCACCTACTTCTGCCGAAATCAACGTGCCGGTTTGCGTTTCACCAGCGGTGAGGCACGGCGGATGCAACCCAGTCTCTGGAATGCCTGACGGACTATGAGGAATAGAGATCTCATCGCCTTCCTGAAGCCGATCCCGAACCAGTTCAGTGAGGCCGATTCCGTCGAGTTCATCGATGTCACGGGCCAGGTCACCGATATTCAGGCGAACCCTCATCGGCTCTCCCTCCGCCTCGATCTTCCAGCAGGCCTGTACAGCGGCCGTTTTGAAACCGCGCCAAAGGCCTTTGACATGTCGACGGCGATGATCAAGATGGTGCGCGTCCCTGAGGGGAAGCGCGTGCCGGTCGGTCCGTGGGACCTCGATCACATTCGCAATGTGATGGCCGTTCCGATGGTCCGCACCTACGTGAACGGCAAACTGAAGGGCGGCCTCTGGTTTGACATGCCGGGCCCGGAGCAGATCGCGGAGGGACGTCTCGCAGCGGAGTTCGGGTTTGAGGCGCAGGAAGGAGAGAACGAGCTGATCCTGGAACTGATCGAGCGCGATCGGGATCGCATGGACTGGGGAAGGCTGGCTTACTTTGAGCTTCGCAAAGATGATCGCCGCTCCGCTTCCTTAGAGCCAGCAGCAAAGGAACACCCGCGCATTTTTCTTTCCGCAGAAGAGGTACGACAGGTGCGCGAGCGCTGGGCGGGGAGCGCCGAGTTTGGCGCACTCCTGGAGCGACTAGGTACCGAAGATCTGGTCTTCCTGACCGACAACAGCCAGGGTACGCTTGAAGTGGCGAGCCTGGTCTTTGCTCTGACCGGAGACGAGGTGATCGGCGCACGCGCTAAGGCCCGAATCATGGACCTTGCGCACGTTTCCACATGGAGCGGCCGTCCCGACCCTCTGCTGATGGGCGGCGAGAACGACCGGGTCATCGGACAACGGCTTTATCACACCGCTCTGGCCTGGGACTATCTGCAGCCTCTCTTCGATGACGAGGATCGCCGCGCAATTTTGTCCAAGGCCGAAGAGTACCTGCAGAAGATTTACGATTTCACCCTGCTGCAGCGCGCCTACATGGGTTATCCGACCATCGACCCGCATTCGCTGGGTGCGTGGAACGGAGCTGCCATTGCATGCATGGCGTTTTACGAGCATCTTGCAATCGCGCGTCATGCCATCCCGCTGTTTCACGGTTTGTTCTGCGACAGCCTGAAGCTTTTTCCGGCAAGCGGCAAGGCGGCCTGGGCGACATATTTCCCGTTTCACTTGGTTCTCTACCTGGCTGCGGCCCATACCTACGCGGGAAAGAGGCCGGAGCTTTCGTCGAGCGCCTTTCTCGACAATCTTGGGCAGGCATTGTTGGCTGCCTTCGAAGTACCCAACAGCCAGGAGCTTCAGCGCGGGTTGCGGACGCGGGAGCACCGCTTTCTCACAGCATTCCTTTGCCGCTTCCATCCCACGCCCGGCATCGAGTCCATCTACCGCGCCTTCGCGGAGAAGGAACGGAAGGCCACCGGCGAACTGGTGCTGGGGATTTTCGACCTTCTTTACGCGCCGGATGCATCCGGCGATGTTGCGCCCTTTCCCGACCGGCCGCTTTTCGCAAAAGACGTTGGCGATCTCATCGCAACGGCCCGGGGCGAGCACGTGATTGCGCTCTCGCTGAGCGGCGGTCCGAAGGCCGGTCGCCGCGCCATCTTCACCCTCATGCCGCACAACCGGGAATTTCCTCCATCACTTGGCGCGCTCGATGTGACCATTGACGGAACGCCGGTGCTCTGCAACGTGAACATGGGGCTCTACGGTCTCAACAGCGCCCTCACGAACACCATGTGTTTTGAAGACGGCGGTGCGGTCACGAATGGGCAGTATCTGAATGGCGCGGTTCCACCGGAGAGCTGCGGCGTGATCCGGCGATGCTTCATCGATGAGCGTTATGTCTACGCGCACATCGTCGTGACGCACGCGCTTGATCCTAAGCTCAGGGTGCGGCGAGCCGACCGGATTTTTTTCTTCGACCGGAAGTCAGGAGTCATTCTGCTCTCGGACGCTTTCGAAGGCGAGCGTGCGATACGTTTTGCGACGCACCTTCATTGCTCAGGATCGGTAAACGAACTGGCGGATGGTCAGTACCGCCTGACCGGTGGGCAGGCGAACCTTATCGCCGGCATCAAGAGCGGCAGCAAACGACTGAATGACGACGAAAAGGGAGAGATCTTCGTCCAGGTACTCGGGAGCGTGCCCTCGGCGCGCGTAGTGGTGGAAGAACCCGCCTGGGTGCCGGCGTATATCTACGGCTTGAATAACACCGGAGATGAAGACATCAGCGAGGGGCGCTTTCCACGCTATCGTCGCTGGAGGCTCGAAGCCACGGAACCGGTAAAGCAGGGCTCGTTTCTTTTCGCGCTCAGCCCGCGACGCGGCCAGGTGCGCTATGCCGAGGGCGCGATTCTTCTGCCCGAGGCAGGCGGCATCCGGCTTGGATACGGCGCGTTGGAGGCGTTTGGCCTGCACTGTGATTGTGAGTGCGTAATGTGGGATGAAGGGACGCGGAGCATCACGGCGATCGGACTGCGGTCGCTGCGCCAGGGCGAGGGACGGTTGACTTTCGGCACGCCGGTAGACGTCGAGTACAACACGAATACCGGAGAAGGCTCGATCTACGCCCAGGGAACTCTTCTGCCGGGAGACAGCACCGGTTTCGAGCTCGGCCCATGGGCCCCGGTTTCAGACGAGGGCTGGAAGACGCACAACAAGCATCGCGCGTCTTTCCGCAAGGCCGCGGACAAGGCGAGAAAGATGGAGGGCAAAGCATGAGCGGTGGCAGCGGAATCGAAGTGGCGGTTCTGGGCGGTGGGCAGATGGGCCGGAATGTCATCGAACACTTGGGGGATAGCCCGCTGGTGCATGCCATCACGGTCTTCGATCGTCACCCGGAACTCATGGAGCAGTTGCAGCGGCGCTATGGTGTTAAGACGTCTGAGAACCTCGAACATGTCCTGAATGATCCGCGGATCAAGCTGGTCTTCGTTACAGCATCCAACAATGCGCACAAGGATCTGACCATTGCCGCGCTGGAAGCGGGAAAGGCCGTGATGTGCGAGAAGCCGATGGCGACAACCCTGGCGGATGCAGAGGCGATGGTGGATGCGGCGGAGAGATCGAAGGGTTTTCTTCAGATCGGCTTCGAACTGCGCTACTCACATCTTTACACCGCAGTGAAGGCCTGGATTGACCGGGGGCTTCTCGGACGAGTGCTGAACACACACTGCCTCTATTGCAGCAGCGCGTGGGGACGGCACGATGTGTGGCGCGCGGGCTCTCAGACAAGCGGAGGAATGTTCGGGGAGAAATTGAGCCACTACGTCGATCTACCGCGCTGGTGGATCGGCGGCGTGGTCGAAGAGGTTTACGCAACCTGTGCCCCGAACGTGATTTCCTATTATGAAGTTCACGACAACTTCCACTGCACCTACCGCTTCAAGAACGGCGCTGTCAGCCATCTCACTTTTATGATGGGGCCGGCGGCGACCTTCAGGGGAGACCCACTGCAGAATGCCGTTTCGCAGCAGGCGGGTGATGGGCACATGCTGCGATACATGATCTATGGAGAAAAGGGTGCGGCGGAGACAGACGTGTTCCCGCGAACGATCAAGCGATGGGAGTTCGGTGTAAACGACTACGGTCAGACGAGCGAATGGGTGCAGACCGAAACCTGGAGTGCTGAGCAGGACTTTGCTTACTTTCACAACACGCGCGATCAGGCGCTTGATATCGTCCGGCGCGTGGCCGAGGGCGAACCGCCGAAACTCAGCCCGCGGGATGCGCTGGAAACCACTCGGCTGTGCTTTGCGGCTGAGATTTCCGCCGAGGAAAAGAGGCCGGTTCGTCTGGACGAACTCAATTCAGTTGGAGCTTACGCCCCATCAGCCCAGAGGAAGGATCAATGAGCGAGCAGTCGGGCCAGCCGGCGGCGATGCCGCCAGAGGGTAGCGTCATGGAAGCGCCAGCCATGACTGCCACCGCCCTCGCCAGTTATTACTCAGACCGGAAGCTGATGTGGCGCAACGTGATGTGGATTACCTTTGGCCACTTCGGCATGGCGCTCTCCACGACGATTCTAGTGCCGCTGATGAATCTCAGGCTCAAGGCGGTCGGCGTAAGCGATTCGGGCGTCGGCCTGCTCACCTCCGCGAACCTCTGGGCGGTGAGTTTCCTGGTCATGTACTTCTCCTGGAAGAGCGATCACTGCACTAGCCCCCTGGGACGCCGCAGGCCGTTTGTGCTGCTGTCTCTTCCGTTAATTGCCGTTGCGCTGGTCCTCTTTCCGTTGTTCAGCGAGAAATTGGTACTCATCGGCTTGATGATCATGTACTACTTCTTCAATGACATGAGTGCCTCGACCTACCCCCTGCTATCGATTGACTGTGTCTCGAAAGAGGTTCTGGCCCGGGTCTCGGGGTTGGTGGCCATCGTAATCAGCTTGGCCGGATTCCTGTCTTCGCGTTTAGGCGCAAAGTTGGCAGATGCGCACCAGACACGAGTATTCATCGTTTCGGCGGCGGTGATGGCGACCACAATGTTGCTGGCGCTTTGGCGCATTCAGGAGCCGCCAATCTACCATCCTGCCGCTGGGAGATTCAATCTACTGGCGCCGATTAAGGTTGCCTGCCGGGACAAGCGGATTATCGTGCTGATGGTGGCGATCGCGCTGCTCAACGCTTTTACAATGATTTTCAACACTTGGGTTTGGTTCTATGCCAAAACGAAGCTCGGGCTGACCATCGGCGCTACCGGGGTCGCGATCTCCTGGGGGCTTCTGCTCAAGATTGCGGTTTCCTATCCGGCTGGCTGGCTGATCGACCGCTGCGGAAGCTATGTGGCGCTATGCATCGAGTGGGTCCTGATGCTGGCTCTCGCGCTGTGTTCGATTCACGTGAAGAATGCAAGCGGCTTGATCCTGCTCATGGTGCTCTTCTCATTGTTCACCTCATTGCAGGTTGCCGGAGACACGATTCTTTGGAAGACTATGGACAAGGCCGACACCGGATCCTATACCTCAACGGTCGCGCTGATTCGCAACTTTTGCACCGGCACTGTGATTGCAATCTCGGGCTATCTGATCAAGTGGACCGGGAGCTACGTGGTGGCCTTTTGGTTCGGCTTTGTGCTTAGTTCGATTGCCCTGATCGTTTTCTTTATTTACCGGCACATCATGCGGAGCGGCGGTACCTCGGCGGCTGCCCTGTCCCATGCGCCCGGCCTTGCAACGCTATTAGGAGAATCCGCCTCAGCCGTTTAGCTGTTCGCAATGGAACGTCATGCATCGCGGTAGAGTTTTGGGTCGGAGTTCTTCGTCCTTGCGAACTGTTTGCAGCGTTGGGAAAGGAAACTCAGGAGAACCATGAAAGTTTGCCTGGCCGAATCACACACTGAACTTGGAGAATTGGCCGCACGCGATATTGGAGCCGCGCTACGCAGCGGCCTGCGTGAGAAGGCAAACTTGCGCATGATTCTGGCTGCGGCTCCAAGCCAGAGCGAGATGCTTGCGGCGCTGGTGCGCGAGCCCGGCATTGACTGGCGGCGTGTTACTGCATTTCACATGGACGAGTATATTGATCTGCCCGAGGGCGCACTCCAACGATTCGGGACTTGGCTTGAGCGAAAATTCTTTGATCATGTACCGCTCGCGAAGGTCCATCTCATCAAGCCGGGCACAGACCCAGAGGCGGCATGCCGGGCTTATGCCTCGATTCTGGCTGAGGCGCCCATCGACGTGGTGCTGCTGGGTGTGGGCACCAATGGCCACCTCGCCTTCAACGATCCTCCCGCCGATCTGGATGATCCGCTTGCGGTGAAGGTGGTGGAACTGGATCAGAAGTGCCGCGAGCAGCAGGTTTTGGACGGCTGCTTCGCCACGCTAAATGACGTTCCGAGAAGGGCCGTTACACTTACGGTGCCCACACTACTCGGCGGACACGAACTGTTCTGCTGCGTGCCCGGCCGCCACAAGAGCGTAGCCGTGAAGGCGATGATGGAGTCTCCGATCAGCGGTGCCTGCCCTGCAACAGCGCTGCGCACGCACCCACGGTGCACCGTTTACCTCGATCCGGAATCGAGTTCTCTGAGCGAACTTCATGAGCACAACAAAGATCACAGGGCGTGATCCGCGAAATGGGCGCTTCATTGGCGTGATGGTGGAGGATGGAGTCATTGCGCGGATTGAAGAGACGAAGAGCGATACCGATCTCTATCTCTCGGCCGGCTTTGTGGATCTGCAGGTGAACGGCTGCGCCGGTTTTGACCTAAATGCCGATCAGATTTCAACCGACACGGTGGTCGGCCTTGTCGACGCAATGCTGGCCAATGGCGTGACCTGTTTCGCTCCCACACTCATCACGGCGCCGGAAGAAGGAATCTGTAGCAGGCTCAAAGTGATCGCAGAGGCTCGCACCGTCCATCACAAGGTTGCCGCGTGTGTGCCATTCGTCCACGTCGAAGGACCTCATATCTCACCGCTGGATGGCTACCGAGGCGCCCATCCCGCTGACGCGGTTCGCCCTCCATCCATTGCGGAGTTTGACCGCTGGCAGAATGCGGCCGGAGGAATCGTCGGCATGGTCACTCTGTCACCTCATTTCAGTGCGTCTGCCGGATACGTCGCGGCGCTTGTGAAGCAGGGTGTCCAGGTTGCTATTGGCCACACGCATGCCACGCCCGAACAGATCGCGCGTGCGATCGACGCGGGAGCCAGCCTGTCAACCCACCTCGGCAATGGCATCGCCCAGGAGATTCCGCGACACCGCAATCCGATCTGGAGGCAGCTTGCCGACGACCGGATCACAGCAACTTTCATTGCCGATGGCCACCATCTTCCACCGGATGTTCTAAAGGTGATGCTGCGCGCGAAGGGCATTGGGCGGTCCGTGCTGGTATCAGATTCAGTTGCCCTGGCCGGCATGCCCGCCGGTACCTACACCACTCCGGTGGGAGGACGAGTCGAACTCCGGCCAGATGGGCGGCTGTGCATCTTTGGTTCGGCGCTCCTTGCAGGGTCCACGGCCTCGCTGGCGCAATGCGTTGGCCATGTGGTGCGAACGACAGGGATGCCGCTCAAGGATGCACTCGCTATGGCGACCGCGAATCCAGGCCATTTTGCCGGAGGTCGCGGTCAACTCGCGCCCGGATTTCGTGCCGATCTAGTGGGGTTCCGATGGAGCGATGAGGTATTCATCGAGGATGTGTGGCTGGCCGGAGAACGAGTGTGTGGGAGCGGTGACTGAGGCTGCACGCAAAATGTGGTCCCGCGTCGGCTCATGGAGTGCTGAGTGCGGCTACGAACCGTGTTTGTATGCCTGCATTGGCGGCTGTCCCTGCGTGCTAGATTCGCTATCGAATTCAGTGGCACTCCGCTTCACCCACGGTTCCGCAATTTCGTCAGCACCCTGGAGCCAGAACTTCGAGCCTTCGCTCTGCGCCATTCATTTGTGAAGACATTGGCCACCGCCATTTGAGGAGCAATTTCCAGT
>Ga0182015_10007920_pt1 | contig 10259 bp, 7 predicted proteins | sample 712P3MmetaG_FD_120478 | JGI IMG/M metagenome (GOLD analysis project Ga0182015, IMG submission 120478) | Permafrost microbial communities from Stordalen Mire, Sweden - 712P3M metaG | ecosystem: Environmental > Terrestrial > Soil > Wetlands > Permafrost | place: Sweden: Stordalen | collected... | reverse complement strand
CAGGCCTTCGCCGAACGCGGTGACGCCGGCGGGCAGCAGCGCCGCCGTGCCTTCCGGGCCGAGCGGCAGGCCGACGTCGGTGGAGCTGACGACCTCCTGGGCGAGCGCGCCGATGGCCGCGCCCGTCTGGCCGCCGACCATCATCCCGCCGATCCGGCGCATCATCTGGCCGAGCCCGCCGAGGGCGCCGAGCCCGCCCATGCCGCCAGTCATCGCCGTCATCGCCGAGCGCAGCTCAGGCGGGAGCTCGCCGCCGAGTTCCTCCGGATCCTCGGTGAGCAGGCCGCCCATCGCATCGACTGCCCGGGCCGCGATCGGGTCGCAGAGCTTGGACCAGACCGGGAGCGTCGCCTCAACCCACTCCGACCGGCTCCAGGCCTGCACCGCCCGGATTCCGGTGGGGAAGCTGGTCGCGTCCTCCAGCCAGAGGTCGGCGACCCGGATGGCGTCCACGACCTTCTGCCGCTCGACATCAAGGACGCTGGGATCGCCCTTGGCCGATACCGTCTGCCGTGCAATGTTCTTGGCCAGGTCCCAGTTGACGGGGCCGCCTTGCCAGGACATCAGGTCGGCGAACTGCCGCAGGGCATCCGCGAACTGCTGCGGGTCGCCCAGCGGTCCCAGCGGCCCGAGCGGCTCGCCGCCTGGGGTACTGCCGGAATCGCCGGAGCTACCGCGGTCGCCGGGCGGCCCGAAGCCGAAGGGAGGATCAGTCATCGCAGCTGCCTCTCAGGCAGGATGGACAGGCAGGATGGAGAAGTCACGTCCGCCACGTTATCCGGGAGTGCTGCACGTTGAGTAAGGGAGAGGGCCACGTTCGCCCAAGGCTGAGTCGCGCCGCCGGGCCGGCGGCCGGTCCCGGCCGCGCGGACGCGGGCCTGGCGGCACGCGGACGCGGGCCCGTTGTCGCGGTCACCGGTGCCGCGCGGGGACTCGGCCATGCCCTCACGGTCCGGCTCGCGGCGTCGGCCCGGATCGGCCGGGTGGTCGCCATCGATGATCACCGGGGTGACGTGACCGGCGTGACCTGGCGCGTCGTCGACGTGCGGGATCCCGCGCTGGCCGGGCGCCTGACCGGGGTGGACGTGGTCGTGCATACGGACCTCGACCTGGCGCCGGATTCCGACCCCCGCTCGCGGCGGGCCTTCAACGTCCGCGGCGCGCAGACGGTGCTCACCGCGGCGGCGGCCGGGCGGGTCGGCCGGGTCGTGCTGGTCACCAGCGCGATGGTGTACGGCGCTCGCCCGGACAACCCGGTGCCGCTGGCGGAGACCGCGCCGCTCGGCGCTGATCCCGACGGCAGCGTGGTCGGGGACATGCTGGAGATCGAGCAGCTTGCGCACCGCTCGGCACGGACGCATCTGGGCATGGCCATTACGGTCGTGCGGCCCGCCGCGCTGGTCGGCGAGGGCGTGGACACGGTGGTGACCAGGCACTTTGAGGCGCCGCGGCTGCTCACGGTAAAGGGCTGCGCGCCGCGGTGGCAGTTCTGCCACACCGCCGACCTGGTGTCCGCACTGGAACTCGCCGCGGCGGGCGAGGTGAGCGGCGAGTTCGCCGTCGGCTCCGACGGGTGGCTGGAGCAGGAGCAGGTGGAAGAACTTTCCGGGCTGCGCAGGATCGAGCTGCCTGCCGCGCTGACGTTCGGCACCGCGCAGCGGCTGCACCGGGCCGGGATAACCCCGGCGCCGGTCACCGACCTGCATTTCGTCGTGTACCCGTGGGTGGTTGACTGCCAGGTTCTCAGGGCCGCGGGCTGGTCGCCGGAGTTCGACAACGCGGCCGCCTTCGCGGTCCTGCTCGAGCAGCGGGCGGGCCGCCTTGCCGTCGCGGGCCGCCGCCTCGCCAGGAAGGACGCGACGGTGGCGGCCGGCGCGGCCGGCGCGACCGTGGCGGTGATCGGCACCGCGGCGATCGTGCGCCGGGCCAGGCGCCGCCGGCGCGCGACGTGACGCGGCGTGCTCTGCCCGCCAGCCCGGAAGGTAGTTTTGCAGCGTGAACGTGATCAGGCTGGCCGAGCTGCGGCACGAGGAGCTGTCCGTTGACGAGGCGCTGAGCGCCGTCAAGGACCCGGCCGCCGGAGGCATCGCCCTGTTCACCGGCGTTGTCCGGGATCATGATCAGGACCGCGGGGTCGTGCGGCTCTCCTACAGTGCCCACCCGTCCGCCGCGGCCGAGCTGCGGCGGGTGGCGGAAAAGATAGCCGCCCGCTTTGACGTCCGGGCGCTTGCCGCCGTGCACCGGCTCGGCCAGCTGGACGTCGGGGAACTCGCGGTCGTCGTGGCGGTCTCCTGCGCGCACCGGGGCAAGGCGTTTGACGCCTGCCGTGCCCTGATCGACGAGCTGAAGGCGACCGTGCCGATCTGGAAGCACCAGCAATTCGGCGACGGCGGAAGTGAGTGGGTCAACAGTGCGTAACTTCCCCCCCGGGTCCCGGCACCTCGCGACGCTGCTGGTCGCCGCGGCCGGCGTGGTGGTGGCGCTGGTGATCGCGTCCGTCGCGCCCGTTCCGTACGTGGCGCTGACTCCCGGCCCCACGCTGAACACCCTGGGGAAGTCGGGCGGCAGCCCGATGATCGAGATCAGCGGTCATCGCACCTACCAGACCAGCGGGCACCTCAACATGGTCACGGTGTCCTTCATCGGCGGCCCGGGAACCCGGTTCAACATCTTCGCCGCGCTGCGGGCCTGGCTGAGCCCGCATGACGCCGTGGTTCCCGAGGAGGAGATCTTCACGCCCGGCCAGAGCGAGCAGCAGGTGACCAAGCAGGACACCGAGGAGATGGTGGACTCGCAGCAGTCCGCCGCGGCGGCCGCGCTATGCCAGCTGAAGATCAAGTACAAGACGGTCGACACGATCTCCGGGACCGAGGCCGGGATGCCGGCCCACGGCGTGCTGCGGTCGGGCGACATCATCTCCGCGGTCGACGGCAGGCCGGTGACCTGCACCGCGGATGCCGGGACCCTGATCAAGACGCACCGGCCGGGGACGGCGCTGGAGATCACCGTCATCAGGAAGGGCAAGCCGCGCCGCTTCCGGCTGGTGACCAAGGACGTGCAGGGCCAGGCCGTGATCGGGGTGAACGTGCAGGAGAGTTTCGTCTTCCCGTTCTCCGTGAAGATAAATATTACGAACATCGGCGGCCCGAGTGCCGGGATGATGTTCGCCCTCGGCATCATCGACAAGCTCACCCCGATGAACCTGACGGACGGGAAATTCATCGCCGGAACCGGGGAAATCGAGGCAAACGGCACGGTGGATCCGATCGGCGGGATACAGCAGAAGATGGCGGGAGCCCGCGCCGCCGGTGCCACGATCTTCCTTACCCCGGCCGCCAACTGCCCGGATACCGCCGGGGCCGTTCCGGCCGGGCTGCGGCTGGTAAAGGTCAGCACGCTGCGCGGGGCCATTAGGGATCTCCAGGCGCTGAAAGCGGGCAAGGCCGTTCCGTCCTGCTGACCGGGTCATTCCCGGCCCGCGGCCGGCGCCATTTGCCGCATCAGCCATCGCGGGGCCGTGCATAAGTTGCGGTGGCGCGAGAGCGTGCCATGATCATGCGTGGATGAGCGCGGGAACCTTGCCCGCTGCCGGTAAGTTGCCATCTGGGAGCATGTACCGGCGGGCCGGCGCAGCCGTACGCGCGCCCTCCGCGGAAATGCCAGCGGAGCCGTACCCGAGGTGACAATAAGGGGGAAGGCATGACCTTCCGATCTCCTGGCCAGCCAAGGCCGCCAGTCGGCCGGCCGATCGTCCTTCCCCGCTGGCCGAAGCTCCTTATCCCGATCGCGGCCGGCGTGATCGCCCTGATCATCGTGGTCACGGTCGTGGCCGGGGTGTGGACCGACTACCTGTGGTTCCACTCCGTCCGGTACACCTCGGTCTGGGACACGACCTACGGCACCAAGTGGCTGCTGTTCTTCGTCACCGCGATCTTCATGATGGCCGTGGTCGGCTTCAATGCGTGGCTGGCGTACCGGATCAGGCCGGCCTTCCGCGCGGCGGCACCTGACCAGCAGGGCCTGGAGGGCTACCGGACCATCATTGACCCGCACCGGCGGATCGCGCTCGGGCTGCTGCTCGGGCTGATCGGGCTCATCTCCGGGCTGACCGCAGCCGGCTCCTGGCGTACCTGGCTGCTCTTCGCCAACCGGACGTCGTTTCACACCGTCGACCCTCAGTTTCACGTGGACATCTCGTTCTTCGTGTTCGTCTACCCGTTCCTCCGGATGGTCCTGACGTATCTCTTCGCGGCCGTGCTGCTATCGCTCGTCGTATCAGCCCTGGTGCACTACCTTTACGGGGCATTGCGGCCGCAGGTGAAGGGCCAGCGGGCAACTCCCTCAGCCCGGGCGCAGCTGTTCGTGCTGGTGGGCATCTTCATGCTGCTCAAGGCCGCCGCGTACTGGGTGGACCGGTACGGGATTGACTTCTCGCAGCGCGGAATCGTGCAAACGGGCGCGTCTTACACGGACGTGAACGCCATCCTGCCGGCCAAGACCGTGCTCGCGGTGATCGCGGTGATCTGCGCGGCGCTCTTCTTCGCCGGCGCGATTCGGCGCAACACCCTGCTGCCCGCGGTCGGCTTCGGCCTGCTCGTGCTCTCCGCCGTGATCATCGGCGGCGTATACCCGGCCATCATCCAGCAGTTCGTGGTGAAGCCGAACGAGCTCGTGAAGGAGACCCCGTACCTGTCCCGCGAGATCGCCAGCACCCGGCAGGCCTACGGCATCTCCGGGGTGAGGGTCACGCCCTATTCGGCGACCTCCACCGAGGCGCCGGCGCTGCTGGCCAAGCAGGTGACCGCGCTCCCGGACGTCAGGCTGATGGATCCCGCGGTGATATCGCAGTCATTCCAGCAGCTCCAGCAGGTAAAGAGCTACTACAAGTTCGCCAATGTGCTGTCCGTGGACAGGTACACGCTGCCGGGCAGCACGACGCCCCAGGACACGCTGATCGGCGTCCGCGACATGAGCGGCCCGCCAGCCGGCCAGGCCAACTGGATCAATTCGCACCTGGTCTACACCCACGGGTACGGCGTCGTCACCGCGCCGACCAGCGGGGCAGAGACTGACGGCGACCCGGCGTTCACCGAGAGCGACATCCCGCCTACCGGCGACTTGCAGCTGCCGCAGAACGGTGCGCGGGTGTATTTCGGGCAGCAGGAGACGAGCTACGCGATCGTCGGCACGCGCACGCAGGAGCTCGACTACCCGAACGAGAGCACCGGCGGCCAGCAGAACACGACCTACACCGGAAGCGGCGGCGTGCCGATCGGCTCCGCGCTGAACCGGCTGCTGTACGCGATCAAGTACCGCCAGCTCAACATCCTGCTGTCGGGTGCCATCGACGGTAAGTCGAAGATCATGTACATCAGGGACCCGCTGTCCCGGGTCGCCAAGGTCGCGCCGTTCCTCACCCTGGACGGCGACCCCTACCCGGTGATCGTCGGCGGCCAGATGCTGTGGGTAGTGGACGGCTACACCACCACCGACAATTACCCCTATTCACAGCGGCTGAGCCTGCAGGGGGCCACCACCAACAGCTACACTCCCGGCGGGTCGGCGTCCGGCCAGGTCAACTACATCCGCAACTCGGTCAAGGCGACGGTGAACGCCTACACCGGCGCGGTCAACCTGTACCGGTGGGGCGGTACGGATCCCGTGCTTGACACCTGGATGAAGGCGTTCCCCGGCGTTATCCAGCCAACCAAGGACATCCCGCCGGCCCTGCTGGCGCACCTGCGCTACCCCGAGGTCCTGTTCGAGGCGCAGCGGCAGATCATCGCCCAGTATCACGTCACCATTGCCCAGGAGTTCTACGGCGGCCAGGCCTTCTGGTCCGTCCCCACCGACCCGAGCGGCCTCACGCCGAAGCAATTCAGCCAGCCGCCGTATTACATGACGATAAGCATGCCGGGCTACCGGCAGCCGGAGTTCTCGCTGACCACGTCGTTCACGCCGCGCGGCCGGCCCAACATCTCCGCATTCATGGCCGTGGACAGCGCGCCCGGCCCCGGCTACGGCACGATCCGGCTGCTAACGCTGCCGCAGGACACCGCCATCCTGGGCCCTGAGCAGGTACAGAACGCTTTCGAGTCCAATACCGTGGTCGCGCCCGCGCTCACCCTGCTCCGGCAGGGCGGATCCAAGGTAACCCAGGGCAACCTGATCACCCTGCCGGTCGGCGGCGGCCTGGTGTACTTCGAGCCGGTCTACGTCTCCCAGTCATCAGGCACCAATACCGGGTCGTACCCGACTCTCCAGCGGGTGCTGGTGTACTACAACGGCCGGATCGGATTTGCGAAGAACCTGCAGGGTGCCCTCGCGCAGGTGTTCACCGGGATTCCGAGCCAGCCCAGCACAAGCCCGAAGGGCACCACCCCGCCTCCCGCCACCGGCCCGAAGACCAGCGCGACGGTGCTGAAATTCCTCAAGCAGGCCGAGGGTTTCTACAGTCAGGCGCAGAAGGCGCTCAAGACCGGCAACCTCGCTGCCTACGGTCGCGACATCGCCAAGGTGAAGGGAGCGCTCGACAGGGCAAAGCAAGCGGCGCAGGGCGGGTCAGCGCCGGCCGGGAAGACGTCGCCGTCGCCATCACCCAGCCCGAGTTCGTCGGGGTGAACGTCGCGGGCGCGGTCCCGGCCAGCTGAGTGTGACACGGGGGCCGCGACCCCGCCGCGAGTCCGCGCCGCCACCGCCGAGGGCGTACGCTCGGTGCTGGCGGGCATCCAGAGCAAAGCTCACCTATCCGCTTCCGGCACGCCCCGGGCAGGGGTCAATCACGAAGGAGAAAGACTGGTCGTGGCGCCTCGTGTGCTTGTTGACGCGACCGCTGTGCCAGCGGACCGCGGTGCCGTCGGACGCTACGTCGACGGGCTGCTGAGCGCCCTGGGGAGCGCCGGGGCCGATCTCGCCGTCGCCTGCCAGCGCGCCGACGAGGAGCGGTACGGGCGGCTGGTGCCCGGAGCCCAGGTGGTGGCCGCGCCCACCGCCATCGCGCACCGGGCAGCCAGGCTCGCCTGGGAGCAGAGCGGATTGCCGCTCGTCGCGCAGCAGGTGGCCGCCGACGTCATCCACGCGCCGCATTACTCGATGCCGCTGCGCCCCGGTGCGCCCATCGTCGTCACCATCCACGACCTCACGTTTTTCACCGACCCGGACGCGCACAATCCGGTGACCGCCACGTTCTACAAGTCGGCCATCCGCACCTCGGCGCGACGGGCCACCCGGCTGATCGTCCCGTCCAAGGCAACGAGGGATGAACTGGTCCGCGTGCTCGGCGCCGACCCGACCAGGATCGATGTCGCCTACCACGGCGTGGATCACACCCTCTTTCACCAGCCCGACCCCGCGCAGGTGCGCCAGGTTTCGGCCCGGCTGGGCCTGCACGGCAAGTCCTACGTCGCGTACCTCGGCACGCTGGAGCCGCGCAAGAACATCCCGGCGCTGATCACCGGCTGGGCCGCCGCGGTCGCTGATCTCAAGGAGCCGCCCGCGCTGGTGCTGGCGGGCGGCAGCGGCTGGAGTGACGAGGTCAACGACGCGATCACCGCAGTGCCCGCGCACCTGCGGCTGGTCCGCCCGGGTTACCTGCACTTCACCGACCTGCCCGGCTATCTCGGCGGCGCTCTCGTCGTCGCCTTCCCCAGCACCAGCGAGGGATTCGGCCTGCCCGCCCTGGAGGCGATGGCCTGCGGGGCGCCGGTACTGACCACGCACATGACGTCACTGCCCGAGGTCGGCGGCGATGCCGTGGCCTACACCGAGCCCGATTGCGACGGCATCCAGACGGCGCTGCGGGCACTGCTCGATGACCCGGCGCGCCGGGAGGCACTGGGCGTGGCCGGTCGTGACCGGGCGCTGGAATTCAGCTGGGCGGCGTCGGCCGAGGCGCACATGGCCTCCTATGAGCGTGCGGCGGCCCAGGGACGGGGGTAGCCTCACTGCTCATGCCGAGCGATTCAGGCCCTTCGTGGGAATCAGCCGCGGGCGGTCGCGGAACTGCCGAGATCGAGGCGATCCTGCTGGTCGGCGGCCAGGGCACCCGGCTGCGCCCGCTGACCATCGCGACGCCCAAGCCGCTGCTGCCGACTGCCGGCGTGCCATTCCTCGCGCACCAGCTGGCCCGGGCGGCGGCCGCCGGGATCACCCGGGTGATACTGGCCACCGCATACCGGGCGGACATGTTCGCCGCGCAGCTCGGCGACGGCTCGAAGTTCGGGCTCCGGCTGGACTGCGTGCAGGAGGATGAGCCGCTCGGCACCGGCGGCGGTATCCGGAACGCGGCGGCGAGCCTGCGCAGCGGCCCGGACGACCCCGTCGTCGTGCTCAACGGCGACGTCCTTTCCGGCCACGATCTGGGCGCGCAGCTGGAGCTGCACGGCAAGGAGGACGCGGCGGTCACGTTGCACCTCGTCGAGGTCCCCGATCCGGCCAGGTTCGGCTGCGTGCCGACCGACTCAGCCGGCCGGGTCACCGCCTTCCTGGAGAAGACCCCGCGCCCGCTGACCAACCGGATCAACGCCGGCTGCTACGTCTTCCGGCGGCGGGTGATCGACGAGATACCGCCCGGCCAGGTCGTCTCCGTCGAGCGCGAGACCTTTCCCGCGCTCATCAGGGCCGGCCAGGTCGTGATGGGCTACCCGGACACCGCGTACTGGCTGGACGTCGGGACCCCGGAGACATTCGTCCGCGGGTCCTGCGACCTGGTGCTCGGCCGGCTGGCGTCCTCCGCGCTGCCCGGGCCGTGCGGCCCGGCGCTGGTCCTGCCCGGCGCCGTGGTCGAGCCGGGCGCGCAGGTCACCGGCGGGACGGTCATCGGGGCCGGCTGCCAGGTCAGCGCGGGCGCCAGCATCGACGGGTCCGTGCTGTTCGACGGGGCCGCGATCGGGGCCGGAGCGGTGATAACCGGCAGCGTGATCGGAACCCGCGCCCGGATCGGCGAAGGCGCGGTCATCGACGGCGCCGTGATCGGTGACGGCGCGCACATCGCCGAGGGCAACGAGCTGCGCAGCGGGCTCCGGGTATGGCCGGGGACCAGGCTAGGGCCGACGTCGGTCCGCTTCTCCACGGACGCATGAGGCATGGCACTGCCCGCTCCGGGCGCGGGCTCAGCCGCCATGCCGGTCACCAGGCAGTGGCGGGCGCCGTTCCCGCTTGACGTCGCGATGGTCCTGTCCGTGCATCGCCGCGGACCGCGCGATCCCGCCTGCCGGGTCAGCGCGGACGGGGCGGTGTGGCGCACCTCGCTGACGCCTGACGGCCCCGGCACGCTCCGGGTGACGGCGCAGAGCACGGTGGCGGCCGTGAGCGCCGCGGTGCCAGCGAGCACCGCGGCTGCCCCGCCCGCGAGCACCACAGCATCCGCGAGTGCGACAGCATCCGCGAGTGCGACAGCGTCCGCGAGTGCGATAGCATCCGCGAGTGCCACAGTGCCCGCGAGTGCCACGGCATCCGCGATCGTGGTCAGCGCGACCGCATGGGGCCCCGGCGCCGGATGGCTGCTCGAAACCCTGCCGTCCCTGCTCGGGGCCGGCGACGACCCGGCGGGCTTCGCCCCGGCGCACCCGCTGCTGCGCGATCTTTCCCGCCGGAACCCCGGCCTGCGGGTCGGTCGGTCCGGCCGGGTGCTGGAGGCCCTGGTACCCGCGGTCCTCGAGCAGAAGGTGGTGAGCCTGGAGGCGCACCGCGCCTGGCGGCGGCTGCTGCTCACGTTCGGCGACCCGGCACCGGGGCCCGGGCCGGCCGGGATGCGGGTGTTCCCGCCGGCCCAGGCCTGGCTGCGGATCCCGTCCTGGGAATGGCATCTGGCCGGCGTGGAGGCAGTGCGGGCGCGCACCATCGCGGCGGCGGCGCGGGTGGCCGGCCGGATGGAGGAGGCGGCGGCCATGGACCCCGCCGACGCGGACCGCAGGCTGCAGGCCGTGCCCGGCATCGGGCCGTGGACCTCGGCCGAAATCAGGCAGCGAGCCTGCGGGGACGCCGACGCCGTCTCGGTCGGCGACTACCACCTGCCCGCGGTCGTCGGCTGGGCGCTCGCCGGGCGGGTCACCGACGACGCCGGGATGCTGGACCTGCTCGCGCCGTACGCCGGCCACCGGCACCGGGTGACCAGGCTCGTCGAGCTGAGCGGGATGCGCCCGCCGCGCCGCGGCCCCCGGCTCGCGCCCCGCGACTACCGCGCCTTCTGACCGCCAGGCCGGTGACCGGCAGGGTGATGACCAGCGGGCTGATGACCAGCAGGGTGGTGACTGGCAGGT
>Ga0182015_10007919_pt1 | contig 10261 bp, 6 predicted proteins | sample 712P3MmetaG_FD_120478 | JGI IMG/M metagenome (GOLD analysis project Ga0182015, IMG submission 120478) | Permafrost microbial communities from Stordalen Mire, Sweden - 712P3M metaG | ecosystem: Environmental > Terrestrial > Soil > Wetlands > Permafrost | place: Sweden: Stordalen | collected... | reverse complement strand
TCGATGGATGGGTCTTGAGGTAGGCGCGCCATGCGGCTTCAGCCTCGACGCTCTTGCCCTGCTGCTCGAGAGTGAGGGCGGTTTGGCGCTGGGGATCGAGGGCATTCGGCGATTGCCCACAGAGGGCCTGGACCAGAGCGAGCGCACATACTGTGACTGCGGCGATCGAAGCGAGATCCTGACTTCTCCGGCACTTAATTCTGCGCTTTACCCTACCCATTCAAGATGCCATCCAATTTTCCGCGCGTTCGGCCGCCGATCGGGGCCCAATAGAACATTTGCTCAAGCCGCCGCCTGAGGTGATTCTCTCGCCGAAACGAGGCTGAAATCAAATCCTTAAATCAAATCGTGGAGGAAATAAAAAAGGCGCGGCGGGCAATGCCCGCCGCGCCCAGTTGAGTGAAGGTTCTAGAACAGGAACTTGCCACCGACTTCGAGTACGCGGGGATCCTGGAAGCCGTTGACTTGGCCGAATTTGTTGCCCGAGTTGAATACAGTGCTGAACGCGCCGTTCTGCGGGTCGTAACCCGTATTCAGGCTGTTCGCTTCAGCATGGTTGAAGGTGTTGAACGACTCGACGCGCAGTTCAAAGTGCGCCCGCTCGGTAACCGCGAACGACTTATAGACTGCTGTTGTGAAGTTCACGCGGCCTGGGCCAACGACGGCATCCTTGCCGGCAGTGCCAAAGCCCAGGTTTGCGCCGCCCAGCCAGCTTGGAATCACTGGTGAGAACTTCGACGTGTCAAACCACGATCCAAACTTCTTGTTGTAGTCCATCTTGCCGCTGCTGATGTTCGGACGGACAGTGTAACCGCCGCCCAAACCGACTGGGTCGTAGTTGCCGCCAGCGCCAGTGACAACCGCGGGGGTTCCGGACTCGTCGATAAACGTGCCGGAGATTTCCCACCCACCCAGAAGCGAGTGCGCGAGGTCATTTCCCTTGTTGAAGAACGGGATCTTGTAGACGTAGTTTGCGTTTAGCATCTGACGGCGATCAAGCGCGCCAGAGCCCTTGTCATACTTCAGGTTAAAGGGATCTGAGACGCCGGTCAGGTCGTAGCTGGTGAGATCGATTTCGTGCGAATACGTGTAATCGACTTCACCGCTAAGCCCCCACTTGTTCTGCACACGGAGTCCGGTCTGGAATCCGTTGTAGTTGCCGTTGGTGTCGTTTTCCTGGCTGGTGATGCCGCCGTATCCCTGGTAGGTACGGAACTGGTTCAACCCGCCTGGCAAAACGGAAGAGAGGCCACCCGTGCAGTTTGCATCCGCCCCTCCGGGGTACTTGTTGCCCGAATCGCCGGAAAGGCAAGCAAGGCTCACCGAAGCAGTGCCGTCGCCACTAGGCACCGATACCATGGTGTTCTGGTCTGCGATTGGCATGTTGTTGATGTTGCGTTCGATGTTCTGGTGCCACGCGAGGTTGCCGACATACTGGACAACCCAGATGACGGACGGTGCGATTTCACGCTGTACGCCGAGGCTGAACTGAGCCACGGCAGGAGCGCGGTAGGGGTTCGACAGGCTGGTCACGCCAGACGCAAAGACAGGGAAGCCACTGGCAGCGGCGTTGCTGCCGGTCTGCCAGTTGACGCCCGGTTGGCTGAACAGCGTGTTGTTAAGGCTCAGGTCGTAGGCAAAAGGAGCGTTGGTGGCAGCGTTGTAGATGTCGTTGCCCTGCATGCGCTCGTAGAAGGTTCCAAAGCCGCCGCGGAGAATGGTCTTACCGTTGCCGCCGAGGTCTTCAGAGAATCCAACGCGGGGCTGGATTGTTTTGTAGTCGGGATTGACGAGGCCCCTGGGAAAACCTTCCACGCCTGCAAGTCCCATGCCGTTCAGATAGAACTGCACTCCGTTGACGGTCTGTACGCCAGGGCCAGTCGGAGAGATTGTGCTGCCAGTCCAAACCGGAACTGCACTTTGGCTGTAGTTTGCGGGATTGAAGTTGGCAACCGCATTGCTGCGCTCCCAGGCATGCGGCAGCGCGTCATAGCGGAGGCCGAGTTGAAGGGTCAACTTCGGGGTAGCGTGCCAGTTATCCATCACATAGACTGACGGAGTCTGGTTGACGTAGTGGCGAATCGGCGTTGCCTGGAACTGCGAGTAGCTCGAAGTCAGACCGAGCAGCATGTCCATTGAGCTGTCGTTGGTCAGGGTGCCAAAGCCATAGCTGCCCTGCTCATCGCCGAAGATCTGCTGGTTCTTGGTGTAGCGGTTGTAGCTGAAGCCATACTTCATGGCGTGCTTGCCGGTGGTGTAGGAGATGTCCACCTTCGGCTCGTAGTCTTCAGCGGCGTTGTGCCACGGCGCAGAACCCGGATCCTCAGAGGTTGAGAGTGGGCTGCCAAAGCTGATGCCCGGGAAGGCCGTCTTGGAGATCTTGAACAACGACGCAACCGGGGTCATGGCCCAGCCTGAAGGAACGTTGGAGTTCTTGCTGTCGGTAATGTTGATGATGTTTCCATCGTAGTTCATGCTCGCTTCGATGAGCATGTTGGACGAGATGGTGCCGCTCAGCTTGAGGGCCGCGGAGTTCGACGGGTTTGAAAGCGTGCTGGTGATGGTGCGGTAGCTGCCTGACGACCAGCCAAGCATCGGCTGCGCATAGGCCTGGGTCACGGCGTCGTGCATGTAGTGGCCGAGAATATGCCACTTGTCGGTCACGTTGTGATCGACGCGGACAATGTCGTCGCGCACCGTGATGGGCGTGGCAACGCTGGCGATGTTTGTATCCCCAGCTCCGCCGTCCGCCGCCGTCGTATTGGACGGAGGCAGGATTCCGGACTTGAAGTACAGGATCGCGTTGGGATCGAACAAGGTCGCCGGAATGGTGTTGCCCGGGAAGGGCTGTCCGGGAGTAAGCCCGAGCGGCTTCAGCGTGTTGAGATAGTAGGTGGATGTGAGCGAGACGTTCGGAACAACCAGCTGAAGGGAGGGATCGTAACCAGGAGCCACATACTTCAGCGCTGTGCCGAGGGTAGGAATGTCGGCTGCATCGATGGTGTTGGTGTCCGCATTCGACGATGCGCTGATGCTGCGCCACTCTTCATTCCAGAAGAAGAAGGTCTTGTCCTTGTTCTGGTTGTAGAAACCAGGAATGTAAAGAGGGCCGCCGATGTTGAAGCCCGGAATCTGGTAGTGGGTCGGTGTGCGCCTGACGACCGGATTCGCACCTTGTTCAAGTAAGTGTTCGCGTCGAAAGCCGTCGTCCGATAGAAGTCATAGCCTGTGCCATGGAACTTCTGCGTACCGCTCTTGAGCGAGAGACTCATGGTGGCGCCGGAAGAGATGCCGTAGTCCGGCGGATAGTTCGACGTCATCATGTTGAACTCGGCGATGGCATCCTGTGCAGGCATGATGTCCATGCCGCCGGCGCCGCCGCGGTCGTCTGCTTCGCCGCCGTCGATGAGCCAGATGTTATGGCTCTGGCGGAGTCCGTTCACGCTGATGGTGAAGTTGGATGCAACCGAGGTTGGTGTGTTGCTGTCAGGCAGTGCCGAGCTGACGCCGAGGCCGAGGGCCGCAAGGGCTGCAAAGTTGCGGTTTTCGGTGGCGATTTCGCTGATCTGCTCAGAGCTGATGAGGGTGCTGACGACGTTGGAGTCCGCCTGGACCTGGAGCGCGTCGGCTTCAACTGTGACGGTCTGGTTTTCTGCGCCGACCGTCAGCTTGGCGTCTACACGGAAAGTGGCTGAGATGTAGACTTGGACGCCGTTCTGAACGAAGGCTTCAAAGCCCTTTGCCGTGACCTTGAGATTGTAGGAAGCGGGGTTGAGTCCGGAGATATCGTAGAGTCCGGTGCCGCTGCTTATTGTCTGATGCGTCTCACCAGTGGCGGGGTCGCTTAGCGTGATCTTCGCGCCGGCGACGACCGCTCCTGTCGGGTCAGTAACGATGCCGGTGACCGTCGAATTGGCCTGCGCAAATCCTGCTACGCATGCCAAGAAGACGAACAGCGGCAACAGAATGAATCTGTATTTCGCGTTTCTCATGTGACCTTCCTTTTTCAGTCTTTATGCAGTTTGTTGTTGCCTACCCTCCGGTCGCTATGCCGAAAGGTGTGGGGTTGAACGGCCGGTCGCGCTCATTTATCGCTCGCAGGTGAGTTGAACTGAGTTACCATCCTCTCCTTGCGTTCTGTTTCGATCCCGATGGACTTCACGCGACGTCCCGGTGGCCGGATCTCTCCGTGATTTGGAAGTAGAGGACAGCTGATTCTCTACTTTATGGAATATATGCACTCAAACGATTAATCACAGAAGGTCAATCGCTTTACGAGAGAGTGCAAAACTCCCTTTTCACAGAGACGGGAGACATTCTGTGCCTGTGACCCGAGGACTGTCAAGCGTAACTTTCGTGGTAGTTACCTTTTGGGGAAACTGTATACGTTTTCGGAAAATGCTTTCATTTAAGTCGGCCATTTAACCGATATTGAATGAATGATTTAGAGGGGGATTTGGAGCATTATTGGACAAATCAAAAAAACTTACAAAAAATGTGAAAAGTAGCAGCGCGGACACCCATAAAGAGGAATCCTAATGGGTTCTTCATTCGATCTGAGGTAAACGCGCGGACGCTGGCTTGGTGGCTAGGGAACGCCCAGGTGGAAAGGCCAGGGGAGTTACTTCATCCGGGCAAGGTCACGTAACTGCCTTGCGGTTGCCTCAAGGAAGGTCTCAATACTGGCCCCCTCTGGGATCTGGAGGCCGGATTTTGCCTGGATTGCTGAGGCGATGCGTTGGGCGAGCGCTCCCCGGGTTTCCATGCTCATGTCGAGGCGGCGGGCGAAGAAGCCTTCGAGCACCTCAAGATCGGCGGAGGCGAGCTTGGCGACGCCTGCGGACGGAAGGGTAACCAGGCTGTGCGGCTCAGGAGCGGGCGCGCTTGGGGCAAAGAACTGCGCAGTGAATGTGCGCGAGCCGGCATCGCCCCACAACGGAGACTCAATCTCGCGATCGCGCACAACAAGAGTGCCGGCCGCAAGGTCGCCGAGCCGCTGATGCTGTTTAGTCACGAACATGGAAATAACCCCAACTGCATAAAAAAACGGCAGCTGGTCGACGTAGCGGACGAGATTTCGGGCCATCGACTCAAAAAGGCCGATGGCCCGGCCTGAGCGCTGGATTACGCGAATCTTCGCTACGCGCTTGCCCGGCGTGCGGCCGTTCCAGAAGGCCTCAAAGAGAGTGAAGTAGCCCCAGTTGAGCAGGAAGAAGATAAAGATGACGATCGCCTCGGCCCATTGCTCTGAAATGCGATTGAAGGCGTGAATGGCGGGGATAACGACGCTGGAGACGAGGACCACAATCAAAAGCCCAGCAAACCAGATCAGATAGTCGACGAGGAGCGCAATAAAACGGCTGCCGATGCCGGCCAGGGGCATCTCGATGCTGACCAGCTCAGGCGTGTCAATGTTAATCTGGTCCGGACTAATCTGGTCAGCACTCGCGTCCTTAAGCAGGTCCATGGCACAAATCCTCTCGAACCAGTGGATTCTCAAGCGCCGCCCGCACTGGGACCGGCTTTCCGCGCTGTTGGCGCAGTCGGACCGGAGCGGCCTCGGCCAGCTCTCGCGCGCCGAACTGCAGGAGATGGCCCTCTTGTATCGTCAGGTGGCCGCGGACCTGTCCGTGCTTCGGCAGGACGCAACCTCCCGCACCTATGCGGTTCATGTGAATCAGTTGCTGGCTCGCGCCCACCATATCATTTATTCGGGCCGGAAGACGAATCTGATGACCCTGTTTCTCTTCCTGCGAGATGAGTATCCGGTCATCTTTCGGCAACAGATCGGGTTCGTCCTGGCTTCGCTGGGCGTTTCAGTGGCGTTTGGCATCCTGGGCGCCGTGATGACTAATGCGCGGCCCGAGTTCATGCGGCACTTTGTTGGGCCGGAGATGATAGCCACGATGGAGCGTCATGAGATGTGGACGCACTCGATTGTCGGCATCGAGCCCAAAGCCACCAGCTTCATCATGACCAACAACCTAAGCGTGACCTTTATGACGTTCGCTTCGGGGATCGTGTTTGGGTTGGGCACGCTGCTCAATCTCTTTGTCAACGGGATGATGCTTGGGGTGATTGGCGCCGCCTGCGCGCAGTACGGAATGTCTTTACTGCTGTGGAGCTTTGTTGCGCCACATGGATCGCTGGAGCTGCCTGCGATCATCATCTCCGGAGGGGCGGGATTCCGGCTGGGTTACGGAATGCTCTTCCCCGGTGGGCTGCGGTGGAAGGACTCCGTGGCACTCGGGGGGATTGAAGCCGCAAAACTTGTTTCGGGCATCATTCCCATGCTGGTCGTCGCCGGGTGCCTTGAAGGATTCTTCTCGCCATCGAATGCGCCTGTCTGGCTGAAGTTCACCGTCGGCGGCCTGCTGTTCACGCTGCTGAATGTGTGGCTGTTCAGGCCGGTGAAGCCGCGGGCCGAAGTGCAGTGATCGGGACTCGCGAGCCGTATTGCCTTACACCTTGACGAATATCTTTCCTCGATAGAGCACCCACACGGGAATGAAGCAGACGGCCGTGTAAGAGACGGAGAAGGTGAATGCTGCCCAGCCTGGGTCAGGAATCCGTGCGAAGATGTGATTCATTGCCCAGCCAAGCGGTGTGGTGTGGTGGCCACCGGCTGTCGGGATGCGGATGAAGTCAAGCACGCCAGGCAGCAGTTCGCTGATCATGTAGGCAACAATTGCGTTCGACCCGAAGACGAGCCAGGGATAGACGAGCCATGCGCTGCGCCCCTTGCCCCAGCCCCAGCTTTCGACGGCTATGTAAGCCAGTGTCAACACCAGCAGTGAATAGCCGGCGGCGACAAGGACGTAGGAACTGGTCCACATGTTCTTGTTGAGCGGGAAGCTGAGAGACCACAGATAGCCGAGGGCCAGGCAACCCACCGTTGCGACGGCGAGGCCGATTGCCTTTTGCTGGACAGTCCGCACCGCGCCTGAGGCTGTGCGCACGCTCCGCAGCCACAGACCGGCGAGCAGGCCCAGCAGAGCAGTCCCGAGCGCGGGCAGGTCGCTGAGCAGGCCTTCGGGATCGCGCAGGTTGTGCGCATCGGGACCGCTCCATTCGAGATAGAGATGGTGGGGCATGAGCAGGCGGTCGAGCCAGGAGACGAGGTTCAGCCGCTGGTCCATGAAGGGGAAGTCGCGGCTGGGCATGCCTGCACCGGGAACCGGAACCCAGCGAAGCAGAACATAGTAGCCGACGAGCGCAACAACGAGCGCGGCCACTTTGGTCCAGACACGCTGATCCAAGAGATAGAAGAGGCCGACAACGAGATAGCAGACGGCAATGCGCTGCAGGACGCCGTAGAAGCGCATCCCCTGCCAATGGAACAACGGAAAGTTGTTCACCACCCAGCCCAGCACAAACAGGATCACGGCCCGCTGCGCCGTATGCATGGCCAGTTGCGCCCGTGTAGCTCCGCGCGCGAGGCGGGATTCGAACGCGAAGACAATCGAGGCGCCCATGACAAAGACAAACGTGGGGAAGACGAGGTCAGTGGGGGTGAGACCGTTCCACTGCGCGTGATTCATGAACCCCCACGAGCCCGGCCCTCCATTGTTGTTCACCATAATCATGAAGGCGATGGTGATGCCGCGCAGCACATCGAGCGACAGCAGGCGCTTGGTTGGCGTGGGGGCATCGAATGTGTTGGCCATTTTCTTCTCCAAGACTTGTGAACGCCGGAACTCGTGAATGCCGGGATTCGCGGTTGCGGGAATGCAAAAACTACCCTACGCGCTCGGGGTGCACTCAGCCAAGGTCGAAAGCAAAGGATCGGCGCGGACGGGAAGGATAGGTCGAGGGATTCGCGGCTTGGTGACCTCGCGTTTCACGGTATTTTTCCAACACCTGCGGCCATTTCAGTGCATAATGCAAAGACTTCCGGGCAGGTTCCATGAAGAAAGATTGACCTGAATAGCTCCCGTCATTGACAGGAAAAACTGTCATCCGGCTCCCACCCCCAAGGAGAACCTCATGATCGATCTGACAGAAGTCGGCTCATTCCCAACTCTCGAAGCTTCGGGCGAATTCAGCGTGCGGTTTGGCCTTTACCTGCTCGGCATTCAGGCTGCGGCGGGGTTTGAGGTCCGCGTGCGAGTGATTCATCTGACTGACCGGTTCGATCCGGCCGTCCCGGCGGCGACATTCACGCTCGAGTGGCAGCAGGGCTCGGCACTCGATCTTTGGAGCGCGACCGTCGAGCTGGCGCCAGTGGCAGGAACACACCTGGGCCAACCAGGGCTTCATCTTTATCGGTACGAGCTGTGGTGGACTCCCGTGGGCAGCCCGGCAGGTACAGCGCCGCAGAGCATCTCGTCCTGGATCGTCGACCCCTTCGCCCGCGAAGCTGAGATTGGCCGCATGTCGGCATTTCTTCTCGACCCAGCCGCGCAGCCCTTTCCGTGGACCGACGCAGCCTACAAGACGCCAGAGCTCGACGACCTAGTCGTCTATGAGTTGCAGGTGGAGGAGTTCAACGACACGTTCGATGGCGTCACTGCGCAGCTGGTTTATTTGCAGAGCCTCGGCGTGAACTGCATCGAGCTGATGCCCGTGACCAGCATGCAGCTCGACTTCGACTGGGGATATGGGCCGCTGCACTACTTTGCGCCAGGCTGGCGGTGGGGCGGCAGCGCGGGGCTCAAGCAGCTCGTAGACGCCGCGCACGCCGAGGGCATCGCTGTGATTCTCGATGTCGTCTACGAACATGTCGACCCGATGTTCGCATACAACTCGGTCTACGGCGCGTTGGCCGGTACTGCGGGCGCACCCCAACCGGCGAACCCCATGATGGACGGACAGAATATCTATGGCTTTGGACCGAAGCCCGACTTTACGCTCGCTTTCACGCTGGACTATTTCGAAAACGCGAACCAGCAGTGGCTCGACGAGTTTCACATCGACGGGTTCCGCTACGACGAGGTGACCGACCTCTACGTTCCGCCAATGGACGCGGGCTATCGGATCCTGGTGCAACAGACATACCTGCACTCGCTTGGCCTTGCGCGGTTTCAAGGAGCGGACGGAGGGTACAGCCGCCTTATCCAGTGCGCCGAAGCACTGGATAAGGCGGCAACGGTGATGGAGCAGAGCTACACCAACGCTGCCTGGCAGAATGGACTGCTGAACCTCGCCGAAGGGATTGCTTCGGGATCAGCGCCCGCGGACAGCTACGCGCTGCAGCTGAATCCATCGATCATGGGGTTTCCTGCGACTACAGCCGCTGTGGACGCGCAGGGCAATGCGGTCCAAATGCCTGTTGCGCCGTTCCAATACCTTGAGTCGCACGATCATAGTCAGTTGATTTGCTTCACCGATCCGAGTTACGACGCGGGAGATCCGATTCCCGAAGGCGACCGCAGCCGCTCGTATAGCTTGCAGCCGCACGCCATCGCGCTCTACACGCTGCAGGGGATCCCGATGCTGTGGCAGGGCCAGGAGTTCGCGGACAACTACAGCCTGCCTAATACCGGGCTGGCCCGCATCCACTTACAAAGAGACACGCATTGGGAGTATTTCTACGACAGCTTCGGCCAACCGATGATCAGCCTCTACCGCCGGCTCGGAGGCCTGCGGCGCAGCACGCGGGCGCTGCGCGGGCGAGACAGTTACTACTACAACCAGGCGTCGCTGCAAGGGAACCAGGTGCTGATTTACTCACGGCACGCCGCGGCGACTAACGCCGAGGCCGAATCGTGGGCGCTGGTTCTGCTCAACTTCGGCGGGAGCGACAGCGCGGTCGAAGCTCCCTTTCCAGCGGCGGGCACATGGCGCGAGATGCTTGACGACTCGTTCCGCGCGGCGCCGCTCGAGGTGACGCCGGGCGAGGCCGGGCAAGCCATCGCGCTGACAGTGCCTTCGAATTACGGACAGGTCTGGGTAAAGATCGGCTGAGGACCTGATTCCGCTCTGTCATTCCCTGCGCCCTGCCTGCTAAACTCCCCCTTCAGCGAGAATGCGTTGCCGCGATTGCTGATGACCGGAGGATAGGAATGCCAGAGTTTCAGCCCTTTGTTGCACCCAGCGAAAATCGGCCGGAGTTCACTGTTCGCGCTCTGCTGCTGGGGTCGGTCTTCGGGATCATCTTCGGGATGGTGACCGTGTATGTAGGATTGCGCGCCGGGCTCACCGTGGCGGCTTCCATTCCCATCTCGGTGCTGTCCATCAGCATTCTGCGGGCGTTCGGACGTGCGTCCATCCTCGAGAACAACATTGTGCAGACGACGGGCAACGCGGGGCAGTCGATTGC
>Ga0182015_10007918_pt1 | contig 10262 bp, 7 predicted proteins | sample 712P3MmetaG_FD_120478 | JGI IMG/M metagenome (GOLD analysis project Ga0182015, IMG submission 120478) | Permafrost microbial communities from Stordalen Mire, Sweden - 712P3M metaG | ecosystem: Environmental > Terrestrial > Soil > Wetlands > Permafrost | place: Sweden: Stordalen | collected... | reverse complement strand
CGCTGACCAGGGAAACGCTGTGGCGCAGGTTCGTCTCGGCGTCTTCTACGAGAACGGCTTTGGCGGCCTGCCGAAGGACGACCGCGAGGCCGCGCGCCTCTACAAGCTCGCCGCCGACCAAGGGAACGCAGGCGGCCAGGCAAATCTCGGGCTTTTATACGAGGAAGGTCGTGGCGGACTGCCGGAGAACGATCGCGAGGCCGCGCGCCTCTTCAAGCTCGCCGCCGACCAGGGAGATGCCCGCGCACAGGACGCTCTAACAAGATGCAGCTTGCGGCAACAGCAAGAGGAACAGGAACGACAGAGGGAAGCCACAGTGCGAGAATGGCGCAGGCGACAGGAGGAGGCAGCGGCGAAGGAAAGACAACGGCAACAGCAAGAGGAACAGGAACGACAGAGGGAAGCTGCTGCGCGAGAGCGCCAAAGGCGGCAGGAGGAGAAGGGTCCTCGGCGCGACGCGGCGTCCGGCAACATGAGCGCCGCTCAGGCCCTCGAAATCCTTGGAATAAATGCAGGGGCGACCGAACAGGACATTCGCGCGGCCTATAACCGCCTGATGAAACGTGTACACCCGGATGTGGGTGGGTCGACGTATTTTTCCAAGCAACTCAATGCCGCGCGAGACGTGCTGCTCGGGTAGCTGCGGGCGTGAGCGTAGTTACGGCCCGGCCGTATTACCGTCTCCGCACATTGCCCATTCCGCAAAACTTTGCGCCAAAACCTTAATTGGCCTACGATGGCGACAACGATAGCCGGAATGGCAGGGAGGTAGCGCCATCATGACAGGTTCTTCTGCGAAGGCCGCCGTGGCCGGACCTCGCTCGGTCGCGCTGATTGGCCCTTATGGAAGCGGCAAGTCCACCTTGTTCGAGGCTTTGATGGCGGCGGCCGGCGCGCCCCTTAAACGGCAAAGCGATATTCGCAAGCGGGTCGTGACGACCGAGTTGAGGCTCGGACATTGTTCCTTTTTGAGCGATCGCTGGTCGATCCTGGATAGCCCCGGTTCGGTCGAATTCTCCTATGAGATGGAAGGAGCGCTCGCGGCGGTCGATCTCGCCATTGTGGTCTGCGAGCCCACGGCCGGCCGGGCGTCCAGCGTGCCGCTCTTATTAAAGGCGCTGGAGGAATACCGGCTCCCTCACCTTATCTTTGTCAATAAGATCGACACGCTTGCCGGCTCTTTTGACGACACGCTCGCGGCGCTCCAGGCGTATTCCAAATATCCGCTAGCGGCACGCCAATTGCCGATCCGCGAGGGCGATGCGGTGACCGGCTACATCGATGTCGTGAGCGGACGGGCCTACCGGTACGGGCCTAACCAAGGCGCCGAGCCAATCGAGATTCCCGCGCAATTCCGCGATCCCGAGAAACAGGCGCTCGATGGCCTGGCCGAGGTGCTGGCCGACCAGGACGATGCGCTCTTGGAAAAACTGATCGAGGAAGTCGCGCCGACATCGGCGGAACTCTACCAGCAATTGCGCAAGGACCAGGCCAGCGGTACGATCGTCGAGGTCTTGCTTGGATCGGCCGCGCGCGCGAAGGGCATTCTTCCCCTTTGGAAAACGATGCGGCATGACGTGCCGGATGCGGCGAAAACCGCGGTCCAGCGCGGCGTCGCGGCGGAAGGAGAGCCGCTCGTCCAAATCTTCAAGACAGTTCAGACGGGCAAGCTTTCCTACGGCCGGATCTGGCGCGGCGTGCTGCGCGACGGGGCGACGTTCGACGGCGCGCGTGTCGGCGGCATCCACCGTTATGCCGGAGGCGAACCGGTCAGGGTGCCGGAAGCCGATGCGGGGGAGCTGGTCGCGCTCGGCCGGCTCGATGGGGTCGCGACCGGGGCGATCCTTGGAAATCCCGGCGCGACAGGGTCCTTGCCCTATCCCGCGCCCGCGCCCGCGGTCTATGCGCTCGCGATAATGGCAAAAGACCGCAAGGACGATGTCAAGCTCTCGGGCGCGTTGCAAAAGCTCGTTTCGGAGGACCCGGCGCTTAGCGTCGAGCATGCCGCGGAAACCGCCGAGACAATCTTGAAGGGGCAGGGCGAAATTCATCTCAACGCCGCCCTCGAAAGGCTGGCTTCGACCTACAATCTGCAAATTGCCACCGCCCCGCCGAAAATCGCGTTTAAGGAAACGATCAAGCGGCGGGTGCAGCAACATTCGAGGCTCAAACGCCAAACCGGCGGTCATGGCCAGTTCGCCGACGTGAAATTGGAGATCGAGCCGCGCGGCCGTGGCGAGGGCTTTCTGTTCACGGACAAAGTCGTCGGAGGCGCGGTGCCGAAGCAATATATCCCGGCGGTCCGCGAAGCGGCCGAGGAGGCCATGCAAAAGGGACCATTCGGCTATCCCGTCGTCGATGTCGGGGTGACCCTGGTCGATGGCACCTTCCATGCCGTGGACAGCTCCGACATGGCTTTTCGAACCGCGACCCGCTTGGGCATCAGCGAGGGTCTCGCCAAGGCCGAGCCGGTCTTGCTCGAGCCGATTGAACACGTGACCGCGAGCGTGCCGAACATTTTCACCGCGGCGGCGCAGCGCCTGCTGACCGGTCGCCGGGGCCAGATTCTTGGCTATGCCGAGCGGCCCGGCTGGCCTGGCTGGGACGACGTCGAGGCGCTCGTGCCGGCCGCGGAGTTGCATGATTTTATCATTGAACTGCGGTCCGACACCATGGGGCTTGGCCACTATCGCCGGCGCTTCGATCATCTCGCCGAAGCCCGCGGCATGACGCCGTAGCGGCTGTATCATCAAAAGCCTCGCCCAAGTTCTTTTGCGGCAGACTCCTACTGAATGGCGGCCGTGACCGGGGTCATGTCGCTGCCGTTGCCGATGGTCAGCGTCGCCGGCATCGGGTTCACGGTCGCAAGCAAACTGGCGTTCCGCGCCGGCGCAGCCAACGTCCAACACGTCGCATCCATGGGCGTAATCAACGCTCCAAGGCCGCGTCTTGGTTCATGGCCTTATGCCGACCCCAAATGGGTTCGTCCCCACCGCGACAAGCTGTCAAGCAGTCGCCCGGAGATTTGGTATAACGGCGAGCAGGTCCTTCTTAAAATATTCATGTGCCGTGATCTCATGGTGAATCACACGGTGTAGCCGTTGGAATGCCTTGGAAAGGATGAAGGAATAACCGGCTGAAAAGTTGGAAGTTGGCTCAACATAGTTTTGAAGAAACCCTTGAAAGAAAGAAATCTCGAATATTGTGAAAAGCAAGTCGTCGTGCCACGCCTCCTTGCCCAAAAATTTCTCGTCGTCGAGCAATCGTCCCCACGCCTTTAATCCTTCAACTACTGCAAGATAATCACTAAAATGCGCTTCATTGTTCCCTATCCGCGGAGTATCGATCGCGTTGGCAAGACCTGAGAGGCCCAAAGGTTCCATTAATTCAGGATGGGCGGCGATGGCGACTTCAGCCATCTGGCCGGCGGCGGCTTGCCTCTTGATGAAGGACTCGACTGAATAGCAGTGGTAGTGCTCGCCAATCGATCCTGGATCGTAGAAGATGCGAAAGCCTTGCGGTTCTATTGTCCGGCGGTACGCAAATTCCCCATCTTCAAACGCCGCCAAGCTGAAGGCGGGGCTGAAGCCGTCGATCAACCAATCGGCGACAATGGCTTTCTTGATGGACAAGTTGCTGGTGTAGAAAAATCGCCAGTCGAGCCAGGTGTACGGTGCGAGATCCGCAAAGCCGAACTGTTCCCCGCCATGACCTTGAATATGAGACATCACGAAGTTGACGTTAAAGCCAGGGCGAGACGGCCAGACGCACTTTCCTAGAACCGCGAACCTGGCGGATTCATATGTTCCATGCAACCGGCTGTGAACCCGGAAAAAATCATCATTCAGAGGCTGAATATCATCACCGATAAAAAGAATAGTATTATGTTTGGCCATCGTCGCGCCGACGTTTCTTGCTTGCCCCGGCCCACCATTGGGGATGCTTGTCCAGACGAGGGAGGGTATTTCCTTGCCCAATCGTTCGAGAACGGCTTGAGTGTCGTCCGCAGATCCATCATCCACCACCACGAACTCGAGTTCAACGCCGCCGCTGTTCCTGGCACAGGCGCGCAGACACTCTGCTAACAAGTTGGCTCGATTGCAGGTGGGGATAACGACCGAAATCGGTGCGTAGACCGAATCGGCAAGGAAATTGCCGTCCATACTTTTCTCCTTGGTCGGCCCGAGACAAAGCACCTGCTGAGCCTCGTTCTCGCCACGCCGATCCCTTGCGAATCCTCAACCAGAATCTGAAACTCCGGGCGGCCTTATGTCGCGTCCTTCATTCAAACCATGGAAAAGAAAGTGCACTAGCGGGTTGAACTTGGCTTGCGCCACGTCTGGGTAAGTCGCCAAATAGGCTTTTGAGGAGAATAGCAGGCTAGGATCCCGTCCCTCTAGCCCACCGTGGAGCAAAAAATGGATTAACGCCGAAGTGCCGGATTGGGCCACGTCGGCATTCTGTTCCAAATACCACCGCGTGTCGAATAATCCCGACATGGCAATGGCAAACATTTGCTGGCCTTTACCTGTTGCAAGTACTCCTCGATCCAGGCGCGGCAGAATTCTGGGGATATACCTTTTTCGCGTTAGTTGATCGGTGCCTTGCGTACCGGCAACGCTGTCACGATGTGATCTGTCCGTGAAAATATAAGAGGCTTGGCAGAAATCAATAACACCGCTCACGAGACGGTTCTGACTTTCAGCAATCGCTTCCAATGCCTGCACATTCATGTTTGCCGAGATTGGCGCGCAATTCGCCTGATGCCGCCAAAAGCTGGCGGCGAGAGACCGTCGTAAATGCAATTTGCGCAATTGCATACTGTCTATGTTTGAGCTACTCGCCGCTAAGCTTGCTAAAAGTCGCCCATTTGCATTCTTTTCAAATGTGAGACGCTCTTCGAGTTCGAAATTTCGACTGAGCTGCTCTTCGAGGCGCTGGCCCGCGTTGGCGAGTTCTTGCTTCAACTGGTCAATGGTTGAAATCGTCGCCGCGTATGCCGCAAAAATATGTTGCGAAGATCGTTGTTCGACGGCTAGATTTTCTTGCGACGTCAACACAATAGCATTGGATTGTTCTAAAAGACATTTTAATTGTCGCTCGGAATCACTCTTGAGTCTCACCTCTTGTTCAAACTGTGCAGCGTTATCCTTTGCACGACTCAATTCGTCTTCCAGATAACTCCTCTGCTGAAGGGTTTCACTGAGCCGCTGTTCAACATTCCAGAGCCGAGTCTGCGATTCGCGCAACTCGCCTTCGAGGGTCCTAGCTCGTTGGTCTAGTACCGCAATTTCGGCTTGGTGGAACGCGAATTCCGCCTCCGCGTTTTCCCGGCCCAAGCGCTCCGCCGCGATCTCCGCGGCCAACGCCTTGTTCGCGCCGACATAACTATCGAGCTCCTCGCGGACTACGCGCAACTCGCCATCGAGGGTCCTCGCTTGCTCGGCTTCCGCGTTTTCGCGGGCCGTGCGCTCCGCTGCGATCTCCGCGGCCTGAGCCTCGTTCGCGGCACGAAGCCGTTCCATCTCGCTGGCTCTTTGGGCGTTCGCGTCGGTTGCTTCTATCAGACGTTGATCACGCTCGGCGAAGACGGACGCCAAATTCGACGACACCCGGTCGAAATCAGCCCTTACCTGATCGAGCTTCTGCAGCACCTCCTGCTTAAGAGGATCCGTCTGCAATTTTTTCAGGCTGAGGTAGGCATCTTTGGTCCAGTCGGGGATGTTCGAATGGCTCCGAAACTCATTATCGCCAAACATATTCCTGCGCAGCCCGCGATCGAGATAAAGGTCGACCTTCCGTTCGGCTTTCGGAGACCGCCGGGGAAAGTTAAGCCCGATTTCCTTGGAACACTGATCAACAACTGAACGCCAATCGCCGAGCAGAGCCTCGTAAGCAACGAATGTCCGTGGGAGATCGCGTGTGCAAAATTCTGCTTCCAGGACATGCCGGGTCCACACAAGCAGGCTTTCGTTTATGGATAGGTCATCGCGCTTTCTCAGCGACGATGCAACTTCCATGGGATTGCGGAATGGCGTGATAATCTTGATGTCCGCATCGAGAAGCGTGGCAACCTCACGCCAAATCGGCACGAAGCGGCAGATCCGCGGATCTTTGACGACGATAAGCGTGGCGTCGCCATATTCTTCGCGAACGATTTCCGCAAAGCGCGCGGCGAACATACGAGCCAAGCTGGATTTGAAAAAATCCTCGCTTAACGCGCTCCAATCATACCAATGGCTGCCGATCTCATCCAGCATTTTGTCGTGTTCGACAAGGAGGCGCTCTGACTCGAAATGCCCCATTTCGTTGCCGCTACGAGCGCTCAGCAAGTTACGGGGCAGTGCGGCGCCAAGCAATGCAAACGTGTTCGCATAGGCGGATGTGCCGCTGCGATGCATGCCGAGGATGAGCAACAGCGTCCGTCGCGGATGGTGCTCTAATGTGGCCGCCGCGCCGCCTCCGCCTAAAACCTCGACCTTTTTAGGTTGGGCTTTCCCTTGCGATCTCTTTGAAAGAGATTTCTTAAATGCCACGCTTTCTCTCCCGTCTTCGATACCTAATGCTGTGTCTCACCCAAAAGTTGACCACGGCGGCTCTGCCAAATCGTGTCTTACTCCTTTAATTTGTAAAACTTATCGCAACGGATCGCGGATCGTTTCGCCAGAGGAACGACACCAAATGTCAGGGCTCGCTTCAAAGCACCAAAACTCAGGCACCGCAGAAACGAACGTCCGGACGGGTTCTTGCCTTGTTCCATTCCAGGCCGAAATCCGTTTAAGGAGCGACAAGTTTATTGCGGAATCTGCCGCATTGCCATCGACCAGCTGCGATCATAGGCTTCGGCTATTTTTGCGGACGAAAAACGATCCAAAATATCCCCGCGCCTCCGCATCGCATTTTCGGAAAATTCCGTCAATCTTTCCCGAAACGCCATGAACGATTGCCAGTTAAGCTCGGCATTTCCCCATTCGCCGATGGTCATCCCCGACTTAAACTCGTTCAAGATGAGAGCGATGTCGCCAACGTCGGTTGCCAGCGCGGGCTTGCCCAAGGCGAGGGACTCTAACATCACGATCGGAAGACCTTCGAATGCCGAAACAATAATGAGGCCATCGATCAACGTCACGATCTGGCAGACGTCGTCATATTTTTGCAACCTCGTGACGTTGCACAGGCCATGAAACGCGATATAGTCATTGCATTCGCCCGCAAGCTCTCCGTCTCCGATCAGCATGAAATGGTCGGTATTTTCGATAACGCGGGAGCGACGCGCTAGGTCCAGAAAATCGAGCGGGCGTTTTTGGGAAGTCAATCGCCCTATAAATGCGAACACGCGATGATTGTCGTCGATGCCCATGGCGCGCAGGGCCGCGCGCCTGTTATCCACGTGATGATCCCTGTCGACAAAGCCCGCCCGCAAACGATCAGAATTGATACAGGGATAAATTAAATCGACCCGGTACTTCGGCATTCGAAAGTCCGAAACGAATTTGCGCATGATGCGCTCGTTCGTTGCGATAAATCTGTCAAACGATTGAATTCCGTTTGACCGATAATATTCTATCCAACCAACGTCGGTGTCGTATACTTGTTGATCGACAATGGCAGTCTTGCCAAATACACGGCGGAAATGAATGGCGCCGCTTGCCAACCACGGAGAACCATTGCAAATATAAACGACGTCAGGCTGGAACGATTCCTTGATCGTTTCCAACAAAACGATGTGCCGATCGACATTGGCAACTTCGGCAAGGTCCAGGCAGGGCACTTCTATCTCGTCGAGTTGATGGTGCAGGCTATTTTGGTGCGCGGCCAAGCGCTCTGACGTCACGACGAGGAAATCATACTTGTTTTTCAATACGCGAAGAATTTCAACTGTATTACGCTCGACGCCACCAAGCGCCATAAAGATAGAAAAGACGAGACACCGTGGCCGTCCGGATGATACCGGCAATGTGGGTAAGTTTAATGGCCGCGCGGTTATTCTTCCGAAAGCTGGAGGTAGCCCCGCCCCCACGATGATATCAGCTCCCTCCCATCGCACATCTTCGAAGCCTGGAAGGGTTCTCAGGTCAATTTTCTGCAAAGTCTCACTATGAAAAGCGGAAACATGCCGTACAAGTCTTCCGCGTCGAGCATGATTTGACTGTCCCGATGCGAGCGGATCTTTGATTGCTCGGCCGATCACATTTGCCTTGACGCTTTCGCAATAAACGAATGGTAGCTCCTCGAGAGTTTCCGACAACAGGACAAAATCGTAGTCTTCCTGGGCAAGACACAGGGCGACATTGGCCAAGGCTCTCGCTGCATAACCGGCCTCTTTCGAGGGCAGCGATATCATGCCGTCTCCTTCCTCTGCTTGACCTATCGCGGCTCTGCCGCTGTTCGAGAATCGTACGTCGGCCAGATCACGCGCCACCGTGTCAGAGCGTCCAATGTCGTGATCTCGTACATAACGCCCTAAATGACGATTGCTTTCCAAGGCAAGAATCGTTGATGGGTCTTTGTCGATCCAGGGGTAATCTTCAAGAAGCCAAGCGAACAACCTGACCACTTCGCCATCGACATGCGGCAAGTTCTCTTTGATCGTATTTGTAGCGTGTACTCTATATTTGGTCAACGGATGAGCCAAAAAAGTAGCCTTGCCTTCGAGGCAAGCGCGCAGGGCGAAATCCCAGTCATGACACCACCGGAGATCACGAAATCCGCCGAGCTTCCTGTACAAGTCTTTCGTAAACAGCATGTTGCTCGTGCTGGCTACGATGTTCTGTGAGCAAAGGATTCGAAAAAAATTGAGATCTTTATTTATATTTATGCTTTGCAGTTTGAATGGAAGATGGTATTCTGGTTCGAAATGACCCCTCTTTGTTCCAATTATCGAAGAGGATTCATCGATGATCAACATGGTTCCCGCGACAAAATTGCACTTCTGACTTCTGGCTATATCTTGGACAAGGTCAAACCTGTTCGCGCAAAATTGATCGTCGGAATTCAATACGGCTATCCATGGAGCGGCGGCCGCGTGGCACAATTGATTGAGCCGCTCGTGCGCACCGATATTTCCGGCTGGCCCCCCGGGCAGCAGCTTCACCAAGGGGCCATATTGCCGCGAAATGGTCTCGACAAGCTCCGCTGATCCATCGGTTGACCCGTCGTCAACGACTAAGACTTCTTGAACTAGTCTACTGCCCAGCGCTGATTCGACGGCTTCTCTTACATAATGTTTATGATTATACACAGGTATGGTTACACTAAACATGGGCCCCGCCAGGGCTTTGCAAAAGGATGAGAGGGCGTAACATCAATCGCGGAGCTCGGCAAGGCACCGCCAGCCCGGACAATGATTTGACAGACATGATCCGGCAGGTGTAGCCTTAATTGCCTTTGGGGAATGTCGACTGAGAGCGGTCGGCCCTGGTCTGGCAGATTCCAGTTCTATAATGAGTCACGACGACATGAGCCATAGCTCAGTATCGCACCTGGCCGAAATAGTCCGCCGCGAAGCGATGGACTGGGGCGAAAATGTCGCCGACAGTTACCATCGTCCGGCCGAACAAGGTATGAACCGTATATGGATCGAGGTAATCTGGCCGATCCTCTCCCGCCACAAAATCGATTTGTCGGATACGATCGACTTCGCGTGCGGTTACGGCCGTAACGCCAAGATGTTAGCAGCAGCTGGCGCCGCCAAAGTAACCCTCGTTGATGTGCACCCAGATAACATCGCATATTGTCGCGAGCACCTGATTCCGCTGGGCAATTTCGATGTCGTCCAAAACAACGGGTATGATTTAGCGGACTTTCCGTCCGGTCGCTTCACGCATCTCTATAGCTTCGACGCGATGGTGCATTTCGATTTGGAAGTCATCCTCGCTTACGTTAGAGAATTCGCGCGTGTAATCAAACCTGGAGGGACCGCCTTCATTCACCACTCAAACTATACCGGAAACCCAGGCGGAAATTTCCGAGAGAATCCAGGTCAGCGCAATTTTATGTCGGCGCTGATTTTCAAGCATGCGAGCATCCGCGGTGGGTTTGACGTTCTGGAGCAAGAATTAGTGAATTGGTCCTGTCCGGACTCCGACTGCGTGACAGTATTGCGTCGCCGGCCCTCGTAGCTCAAAACAGATTAGTGGTGGAAACTGTGCCGTCTCTCGGTGGCGAGTCGTCAGCGAGCCGCCGCCCATACGGGTAGGTCAATCGTTTGTCCCCATGATGGTCTTTCGTTGCGGCTTTGCCAGCCGACCATCGGAGGCCCT
>Ga0182015_10007917_pt1 | contig 10265 bp, 11 predicted proteins | sample 712P3MmetaG_FD_120478 | JGI IMG/M metagenome (GOLD analysis project Ga0182015, IMG submission 120478) | Permafrost microbial communities from Stordalen Mire, Sweden - 712P3M metaG | ecosystem: Environmental > Terrestrial > Soil > Wetlands > Permafrost | place: Sweden: Stordalen | collected... | reverse complement strand
GCGTGGAACCACAATGGTCGAATACGGGCCATGAACTTTTTTACATCGGTGCCGGCGGCGGCACGATGATGGCAGTGCCATACACCGTGGACAAAAACGCTTTCCTGCCCGGCAAACCCGAAGTCCTGTTCACCGACAAATTCGAAAACCGCGCTCCCTTCACGTCCTATGACGTCACCTCCGACGCCCAACACTTCGTGATGTTCCAATTTGCCGGCGGCCGCTCCGCCCCCTCCTCCGCCCCCACCGTAGTCCTAAACTGGCTCGACGAAGTTCGCCGCCAAGTCGCTGCCGGCCAATCCGACGCATCCAAGTGAACAGCATATCCGCTCGAAGTCCGCTGGCACCGGATAATCGTTCCCGCGTGATCGTCGAGTCATATGACAGCGAATTACTGCCGTGCCCTGCCCTCACCTGAAGATCGATCGGTAATTTCTTGCCGGGTCCACGTTGCTGCGGTTCTCGCCAATTCCTTCAAAATGCCGCCGTCGGTCTTGCCCGAACTTTTCAGCACATGAAAGGAGTGGTCCGCTGTTTCGATCACGTGCAATGTCGCTCGCGCTCCGAGTTTGGAACAAATGGGTCGCAAGAGCTTAAGATCGGCGAAGGGGTCGCGAGTTCCTTGGAAAAAAAGCATTGGCAATCTGACATTAGGCAGGTGCTCCGCACGTTTTGTTCCCGGTTTATTCGGTGCGTGTAGAGGGAAACCGAAGAACACCAACCCGCGCAGTCCAACCAAGATGTTTTGAGCGGCAGCTCGTGAAGTCATTCGTCCTCCGAGCGACTTACCTCCGGCAAATAGCGGCAGGTCTGGAGCTGCTTCCGATGCAGCGTGCAACGCTGCGAGAATAGTAGCTGTGAGCACGGGTGGCCGATCGGGGATCTTTCGCCGCTGCTCCATGTAGGGAAACTGGAATCGCAATGTCCCTACTCTCGCTGCCGCGAGTTCGGTCGCGAGTGATTCCATAAACGGATGCGTCATTCCGGCGCCTGCGCCGTGCGCGAGCACCAATAAACTTTCCGCGTTCTGCGGTCGCAGGAGAATCGCGGACACCTCACCCACGTCTCGAACGGCAAAACGAATGTTCTCGCTGATCGACATTTTGATCCGAATCTGTCTTGGCTGCTCGAACTCAACTCAACATATGGCTGGTTTCCTTGATGCTGTAGCCGCTCGCCCCCGCCTGCATCATTTGCGCGGCCAGATTCAAGATGCGCGCTGCTGCGCGGGTCGAGGTTACGCCTCGCGCATGGATGTTTGAAATAAGATTCCGGTCCGCATCGGAGTGGCCTTCGCGGGGACGATAGGCCATATACGCCGAGAGGCTTTCCGCGGTGGCGAGACCTGGGCGTTCACCTATGAGCAGGACGACGACCCGAGGATCAAGCAGTGCGCCAATTTCGTTCAAGATGCCGACGCGGCAGTGACGGATTACGAAAGTGCGGCCTGCTTTCCAACCGGACTCCTTAGCGCCTGCGTACAGAAGAGGAAGCAGTGCCGGCACTTGCCTAGACACCGCGGGCACGGACAAGCCGTCTCCGATGACGATTTGCAAATCGCAGCCGCGCAAGCAACATTCCTGAATCTTTAGGCGCGAGCTTTCGTCAAAGTGCCGGCCCAAATCAGGCCGCAGAAGATATTCGTCCTTTCCGGTGGCTCGCGTTTGAACTTCGAAGAGTTCCCATCGCCTTACGAAAGTCTCGCCGAATACGCTCAACAGATCCATTTCAGCCCGGACAGCGTCGCGCGCGGCGGCGTGAGCTTCACGCAATTCGAGTTGCACGTTTGTGCGGTAGGCCGCTCCAGCTCTTCCCATCAGGATGCGGGCCGGAGTTCTGGCTCGAATTTTCTGCAAGCGTTCGGACAGATCCGAAGTGACCAGAGACTTAGTGGGCCCGTGGGCCATCAAAGAATCTCCGCGAGAGAAGACTCCAGACCCTGCATCAATTCGCGCCGCTTTGGAGCTTCGAGCAGGGCGGGCTCGCCATCGCGATAAATTCCTTTTGCCTCCAGCCAGTCCAGAAACTCCGGTGCCGGTTTCAGCTTGAAGAGGCGCCTTACGGCGAGGGCATCGTGGTAGCTCGTTGACTGATAGTTCAGCATCACGTCGTCGGAACAGGGTACGCCCATAAAATAATTGCATCCCGCGGCAGCGAGAAGAAGCAACAGATTGTCTGCCGAGTTCTGGTCCGCGTCCGCATGATTTGTATAACAAACATCACAGCCCATTGGCAGCCCGAGGAGCTTGCCCATGAAGTGGTCTTCGAGGCCGGCGCGAATAATCTGGCGTTCGTTGTAGAGATACTCCGGGCCGATGAAACCCACGACGCTGTTTACCAGGAACGGATCGAAGCATCGAGCGACGCCATAGGCGCGCGCTTCCAGCGTCAGTTGGTCCACTCCATGGTGGGCCTCTGCGGAGAGCGCGCTGCCCTGACCGGTTTCGAAATACATGACGTTCTCACCCTTCCAGGGGACATCGCGGCTGCGGTGATGTTCTAGAACTCGCTCGCGGCCGTCACGAATCATTTCCAGCGTAATTCCGAAACTGCGATTCGCGGACTGCGTTCCGGCAACAGATTGGAAGAGAAGATCGACGGGCGCGCCGCGCTCCAAAGCCGCCAGTTGCGTGCTGATGTGCGCAAGGCAGCAGGTCTGGGTGGGCACTTGATAGACATTGACGAGGCGCTGCAGCGCTTGAAGGATCGCGCTCGTAGTCTCGACGGAATCTGACGCGGGGTTTACACCGATCACCGCGTCTCCACATCCATATAGGAGGCCCTCGAAGGCCGAAAGAAGTATGCCGCCGATGTCGTCGGTCGGGTGGTTGGGTTGGGTCCGGATGCCGAGCACATCGGGCTCACCCATCGTGTTCCGGCACCGGGTTACATTCCGGATCTTGGCTGCAACGAGCACCAAATCTTTGTTGCTCATGATTTTGGTTACGGCCGCAGCGATTTCTGGAGTAATAGCCCACTGAAGTAGCTTGAGGTCTGTTTCGCGCGTGGCATCGTCAAGAATGTGCTCGCGAAATTCACCCACCGTCAAACTCTTGATCGACCGAAAGGCATCTTCGCTAAAGGTTTCGAGAATGAGACGGCTTACGTCATCCTCGTCAGGGTCGATCAATGGCTGCTGGACGATTTCAGCGAGAGTCAGATCTGCAAGCTTGCGTTTTGCCGCAACGCGTTCGCTTTCCGACCCGGCGGCAATGCCGGCTAGCCGGTCACCGGACTTCTCTTCGTTAGCTTTAGCAAAAAGCTCACGGAGATCAGAAAAGACAAAACGCGCAGGCATAGGAACTCGCTGCAATAATCGCAATTGTAGCAATCTTAAGTGTTGATACTAACCTAAATGCGGCGAGGAAATTTTAAGTCTAGATTGCCTGAGGGCGGAGGAGTGCCGAAGAAGGCGTGTCACACGGGTCTAATCTTTCGGTCATTAGTCGCTGAACGTCAGTGATGGTGAAGATAACGATGTATTCTCTCTTGTAATTTCAGACGCCAGCTTACTTGGTCCGGGACTAGAGCGATAGCGTATAGCAGTCTCGCGTTCTCTCGATCAAAGTCACACTGCGGTTCCAGTGCCCTTTGAATGAGCGCATCAATCTCCCTTCTAGTTCACAAACCGCAGATTAGTCAAGCAACTCGGATGACCCGTCACCACTACCGCGGTAACACTTATTCTTAGGGACGAGCACAGGGAAGAAACTTGTTCGTCAGGCTTCCACCTCCTTGCATTTCTATGTGGTCATGTTAATATGACCATAGACACTAGGAGAATACCATGAAGCAGATGCCAGCCGGCAAGTTTAAAGCGCGGTGCTTGTCCGTTATGGACGATGTCAATGCCACAGGCGAGCCTGTCATCATTACGAAACGCGGGACGCCAGTCGTGAAGCTAGTACCGGTCACGTCAAAAAATCGAGATCTCTTCGGTTTTATGGCAGACGAGCTCAAGGTCATCGGGGATATCGAATCTCCCGTCGTTCCTCTCGAAGAGTGGGAGGTAATGCAGAAGTGATCCTACTCGATACGCATGTTTTAATCTGGCTGGCAGGCGAACCAGCAAAACTCTCGAAGAAAGCCGGCGACGCAATTCGCAGAGCCAGTCAAGGAACTGGAATCGCGATCTCTGCGATCACGTTATGGGAGCTGGCATGGTTAGCCACTCACGGCCGCCTGGACATTACCGGAACGGTCGAGGCTTTTGTCGAGAAGATCAGCTCGCGGACCGCAATCCGGCCAGTCACGGTGAAGGTTGCCGTGCTGGCCAACCAGCTTCCGGCGGACTATTCAGGCGATCCCTGCGATCGGCTGATCGGCGCGACAGCGTTGGCTGAGGGCATTCCTCTGGTGACAAAAGACACGAGGATGCGCGCCTGCAGGCAGATCAAAACTATCTGGTGAGTGCCGGTCAATGGGCGGAGACTGGCGCAATCTTAGGTTCCACCGTCAACCAAGTCAACGTGAGCGGGAAGCTGACGGCCCCAGGTGAACAAAGTGCAGCTAATTCAGCGATGATTGTGCGTGAGCGGCCCGAATAAGACGGACATGTCTAATTGGAGTGGTGAGGACTCGATTCCCAAACTCCAGCCGAAGACCAAGCGCAGCAATAATGTCTTGCTTGATGGCGCTGCCTCCCCATGTGCAGCCATTGATGCTCACTCTCTGAGGCGATGTGCCTTGTCGGTCGAACCACCCGCCCCAAACCCAGAAGTGCCTATCGCCAAGCGCCAAGAGCGTATAGAGAGAATTCCGGGTCGTAACCATCACACGATCGCCAGAGCGCACGTCCCGCTTTCGGATCTCTTCAAGGGATCGCGCGTGATTGGTAATTGCTTCCAGCGTCTGGGAGATGCCCGTCAAGTCTCAAAGCCCTTATATGGATGTTGCAATGTTTTAGACAAACAAGTCAACGCGCAGCAGACTGAATAAACTCTGAGCAAAGGTCGATTTCGTCGGGCCACTTTTTGCGGCGTCTTTTTGGACCAGCATTTCGTACAAAGCGTTTTAGTGGGATATGGGCACTCGTCTTGATAGTTTGCCTCACCACATTCCCACTTCGCTCCGCAGTTCGGACACTCGTGAGTGTGAGTGCTTAACTCGCTCATGTGCAGGCTTGTGGCAGGCCGCTTTGAAAGCATTGTGCGGATTTCCACTTCACTTAGATGCGGTCAGGGACTTGCGTGGTACGGGGAAACGATTGAAACTATCGCCAGCCCATGTGTCTTGCAGTCCAGGTCGTTTGGTTAGGGGCGTGTCAGTGTCACAAGCACCGGCGCGTCCCGCCTACATCAAAGTTAAATCTAATTGCCCTACTGAGCCTTCCTGATGCCTCACCTCCGAAAAATTGAACGCCCGAAGTCGATTATCCAAGATGGTAAGGAATTATTCCTGAAGGAATGCGACAATTGCGGCGCGGAATTTTGCGGTTGGAAAGACCAGACTCGGTGCGATCTGTGTCGGAAACGGAAAAGGAAGTGATTGGAGGAACTACCGATGGTCATTGGTGAACGCTTGAAGGATTTGCGTGAACAGAAGAAGTGGTCGCAAGGCGAGATCGAAAAGCGCACGGGTCTGCTTCGCTGTTACATTTCAGGGGTTGAAAACGGGCACACAATTCCATCCTAGAAACTCTGGAAAAGCTGGCACGTGCGCTAGAGGTTCCGACGTACCGGCTTTTCACCGAAGATGCGCAAGATGCGACGCGAAGTCATGAGAAGCTAGACTCCGCTGAGCCGCTTCAATATCGGTCTGGTTCGCATAAGGACCAACTTGCACGTGATAGGATTGCATCCATAAACGACCCTTGTGGATGGAAACTGCATGGAAGCCTAACCCAGCGAGTTGGTCAACTGCTTTCTGCGCCCAGATTGAGTCTTTGAAGGAGCCTACTTCAAGATAGTGCCTGGTCAAATCTGATTTGCTTTCGTTTTCTTTTTGCTGGTTGGGCATGTCGGTAGGCTTGGGCGTTGGTTCCGGCGACGAGGTTTGGGGGACAGTTGATGGTAAAACTTTTTTGACGTCTGCTATTTTCTCAACGTTTATATTGTCGGCACTGTCGCGCGTTGCCAAAGGCGTTGTGAGTGGATGCCGCGGCCGATACCGAGTCTTACCCTGTACCAAGTTTGTGCGTGCTGTCGATGATATCGAGATCTCAGAGCTTGCCTGCACCCCTGCTTTATCAATGGATCCGGATGCGTCGTGAGGCGGCGAAAGCTCTTCCACGGATGCTGTTCCGGGCGCTTCATCTCCTAACGCAAGCTCGGAACCTCGAATAAGTTCAACATCGTCCGTTGTACCAGGCGGCCCGGCATCGGGCGGAGAGATGAAGGGGGCACTTTTCGAATCAAACAACTGGGGACTCTGAGGGGGAAGTCCGACTGAGCGTTCCGTTACCTCTCGAGTATGGCTCTTACTCCCGGTTTCTAGGCCGAAAGCCACAACGGTACCCAGGAGCACAATACCCAGTGCTGCAAACATCGAGCCCATGCGAGTTATTTTTGCTGCCTGCGGGTCCGGGGCGCGCACAAACGCGCTGAATTTCTTAACGCCTTGGCCGATGAATCGATTTGCTTCGAGGCTTGCTTGCCGAACCTCCACTACGAAAGCAGCCCCTCTGAGAGCGGCTCCCCGGGCCTTCTCCGTACCGTATTGTATGACGCGATTCGCACTCAGATGCGGTACCCGAACCTTGAGAGAAAAACATCCGGGAACACTTACCCCATTTATTCCATCAGTCGCCAAAGCGGTATACAGCTCATCGACTGACTGAAAACGTCGAGCGGGGTCTTTTTGTAGACACTTCAGGATGACCGCTTCCGTGTAGGCCGGCAAAGTCGGGACAATTTCCCTTGGCCGTCTTGGCAATTTCCTAATTTGCTTTAAGGCTATAGCGATGGGAGTGTCGCCCTCAAATGCCTTCGAACCCGTAAGCATTTCATAGATCAAAAGGCCTACAGAGTAGACATCAGTTCGTGGACTGATGGGCTTGAGTTCTACCTGTTCAGGAGCCATGTATGCAGGGGTCCCGGCGATCGTGCCCGTTATCTGAGCATTTCCCTGAGACAAATGAGCGATGCCAAAATCCATGATCTTCACGACGCCGCTTTGCTCTAGCATGATGTTTGCGGGCTTGAGGTCTCGGTGCACGATCCCTTGCAAGTGAGCCTCGCGAAGGCCGGCACATATCTGCCGCGCAATTTCAAGCGATTCATAAATGGAAAGACGTCCACCGCGACGTAGCTTGGACAACAGGGTCTCGCCTTCGACGAATTCCATCGAGAGATAGGCCATGCCATTCGAACGGCTGAATTCATGAATTCGGCAAACGTTTTTGTGCGTGACCTTTCGGGCGAGACACATCTCTTTCCGTAGGTTATCCTGCTGCCCCTGGTCGGAGGCAATTCCCGGCTTAAGTACTTTCAGGGCAACGATTTCGCCGGTTTCCAGGCACCGAACCTTGTAGACGACGCCGGTGCCCCCGGTTCCGACCTGAGCCAAGATCTGGTAACGGTCTGGTATGCTTGATGGCCGAGCGAGGCAGGCAGATTCGTCAGAAAGGAACCGGGGCGACGTTCCCTCGACACCAACCTTGCCAAACCATTGGCTGTTTTCGGCTCGTCTTGTCGCAGGGTCATCCCTAACAATAGTCATTGTGGTCAGACCGATTTTTCCTTCGGAACACGCCAAGAATATAAGGTTATGACGAACCAAGGCAATGGTGCCGCGGTAATGTTGTACCGGTACGATCGCTCTACTCAATCCCGCGGGTTAAACGATACGCGCTCCGAGGACATCCACAGCACGGCCTCCGTAGTGGTTTTGTCTCGAGCAGGAACCACTGCCGAGAGGCACTACAGCGCATGGCTGGGGTAATCACCATCGTTCTCGATGTAGGATTTGTTGGGGGACTGAATCCGGCGGGATAACGCGACGGCACCGGGTTGGAAAGGCTGAGATGCTGCGAGATTGCGGGGTTACACATCCGGGTCGCCGTCCCATGGGCGGCAACAATTTCCCTTTGTAATCCTACATCTCGTGCGCGGTTACAGCCTCTTAAGCCCTCATACGCTCGCCTCCCACATCAGCTTCCCTCGTGATTCCAATCGCCGTTTGAGTGGTTGTTTGACAGAGGAACGCAAGCGCGTCTGCCGCCATTTTGATTGCCTGCGCCTGTGTAGGATAAGGGTGAATAACGCTGGCAAGAGCTGGCAGACCCTACGCGTGATTATCTCAAGTGAATTCGCAGCCTGGGCTCGGCAACTTCCAAATCGGTCAAACTGCAGAGTCCCGCTCGCGCTACGAATGACCAACCGGTGCTAGACTGCGCGTATGGCTACCAAAAAGAAAACCAAGAAGAAGCAGACGAAGTCGAAGAGAACTGCGGGCGAGCAGGTGGCGCCGATGAAGAAGGCGGTTAAGAAGAAACTGGCTAAGCCGAGGGTAACTCCCAAAAAGAAGTTGGCGAAGAAGAAGGCAGCTCCGAAAAAGGAGGAGGTGAGGACGAATGCCGGCGGCAAGAAGACAACCGGCGGGAAAACGGCAGGCGCACTTAGGAAACAGGTTCGGGGGAAAAGCCAAAGCGTGGATACGGTGGCATTCGAACTGGAGGGGCTGGGAGCGCGGGCGGAGCAATCGGGAGATTTGCAGGGATTGTCCAACGTTGAAGGTGCGGATTCGGAGAGTGTGGACGAGTTGCTTGTGGAAGGAAACGCGTTCGAGGCCGACGCGGTGAAGGGCGTGGAAGACGCGGAGGACGCTGACGAGGGGGAAGTTCGCACGCATGAGGTGCCGCAGGATGATGTTCCCGGCGAGTATCTGGATAAAGAGTAGTGGTTGAGCGGATCATGCCGGTGCGGAACGTTACAACGGGAAAACGGTCGAATTCAAGCCCCTACATCGGGCAAACTTCGGACGCTAATCGGGCGTCAAGAATCTGGCACGGAGATACCGTCACCGAACCAGCATTTTTATACTAGTGCTAAGCCCACCCGGGAGTTTTGACCGAGCGCACGTCGCAACCACGGGCGGCAACTTTATGCCGCATTCCTTCGACAATGCCAGAGCTGTGTCACTGTAGAAGTAAAACGACACATAGTCCTCGTGAGGTTTAAAAGTGGGAGGGTCGTCAGGGAGGGACGAGTCCAGAAAATAAACCTCTACTAGCTTTGTCCCCGAGGGTGCTGGCATTCCGAGCCGTCGCATCAATTGTACCGGGGCTCCAGAAAGCAGATCTGGGTACTTGAAGCCTATAACGTGAAAAACATCGTTGTCCTTCAATTCCGGCTCAGTCATAGGCGGCGTTCCTTCGCGCAGATCCTACCACGGGCAGTAGAGATCGGACGCGAATCGTGAGTGTGATATAAAGCATCATGCCCACACCAGAACAGCAACGAGAGTACACGCGGCTATCAGGCTTACTCCAAGACATCGGTATGCGATACCGGCAGGAATTGCCGAGAGAGTCGAAGTCGCTGGCGGTCACAGTGAATGACGGAAAGGTGCTGGTGGAAGTCTACGACATAGGTGGGAAAGTGATTGGTAAGGTGCCAAACGAGAGTACGTCGTTTGCGCTCCGCAATGACTTGGAACGCGGTTTGGTATGTGCCAACTGTAGTGATTGAAGCGCAATTCATGGGTGCGGTTCTCGACACAGTCATGCGCAACAAGCACTCTAATTCTCGCTAGCATCCGAACTTCCGCTGGCCTGCGCCATGCGCGAGCACCAACAGAGATTCCGCGTTCTGCGGCCGCAAGAGAATCGCCGACACCTCGCCCGCGTCTCGGACGGCAAAACGGATGTTCTCGCTGATCGACATTTCTATCCGAATCCGGATTGTTAGACCGTTCTGGCTGCTCGAACTCAACTCAACAGATGACCGGTTTCCTGGATGCTGCAATCGCTCGCATCCCCCTGCATGATTTGCGCGGCCAGATTCAAGACTCGTGCTGCGGTGCGGGTCGAGGTTACGCCACTAACCTAAATGCGGCGAGGAATTTTCCAGTCATAGAGTGCCTGAGGGCGGAGGGGTACCGAAGAAGGCGTGCCACAAGGGTCTAATCTTTCGATCATAGGGAGCTCAACATCAGTGACGGTGAAGGAAGCGATGTATTCTCTCTCGTAATTTTAGACGCCAGCTTACTTGGTCCGGGACTAGAGCGATAGCGTATAGCAGTCTCGCGTTCTTTCGATCAAAGTCACACTGCGGTTCCAGCGCCCTTTGAATGAGCGCGTCAATTTCTCTCTGCTCTTCCCTGCT
>Ga0182015_10007915_pt1 | contig 10268 bp, 6 predicted proteins | sample 712P3MmetaG_FD_120478 | JGI IMG/M metagenome (GOLD analysis project Ga0182015, IMG submission 120478) | Permafrost microbial communities from Stordalen Mire, Sweden - 712P3M metaG | ecosystem: Environmental > Terrestrial > Soil > Wetlands > Permafrost | place: Sweden: Stordalen | collected... | reverse complement strand
CGCCGAGGATGCGGTGTGCTTGACGCTGGCGATACCTCCGGCGCTGCGCGATCAGTTTCGACATCACGCCGGACAGTACGTGACCGTGCGCCGCACGATCGATGGAACCGAGGAGCGCCGGACCTATTCGATCGTCACGGCTCCGGGCGCCTCGGTTCTGCGGCTCGGGGTTCGAGAACAGGCGGGCGGGCGCGTGTCGCGGGAACTCGCGGCGAGGATCCGGGCCGGCGATACCCTGGAGGTGGGAACTCCGATCGGACGGTTTCGCACGGCGGTGGACCCGGCGAGAGCCTTGTCCTACGTCGCGTTTGCATCGGGCAGCGGCATCACGCCGGTGCTGTCGTTGGCGACGGATATTCTCGCGCGCGAGCCGCAAAGCCGGCTCACCTTGATCTACGGCAACCGCAACATCGCGCGCACCATGCTCCTCGAGGAAACCCTGGCGCTCAAGAACCGCTATCTCGGCAGATTCTCGGTGTATTTCGTGATGAGCCGCGAACCGCAGCACGCACCGCTCATGAACGGCCGCATCGATGCGGCCAAGGTCGAGGCGATGGCGCGCGAGATCCCGGGCATCGGATCGGCGGACGAATATTTCATCTGCGGGCCGGGCGGGATGGTGGACGAAGTGCGAAATGCCGTCAGACGCTTGAATCCCGACGCGCCGATCCGCTTCGAACGTTTCGCGACGGCGACTCGGCCCGTCGGAGAGACCGCCGCCGGCCCGTCCAAGTCCACGCACGCACCGGAGGCGGACGTGCGTGAGGTGCTCGCCACCATCTCGGTGGTCATGGATGGGCGGCGCCGGAACTTTTTCATGGCGCCGACCGATGCGTCCGTTCTGGACGCTGCGGAGCGCGCGGGACTCGAGTTGCCGTACTCCTGCCGCGCCGGCATCTGCGCCACGTGCCGAACGAAGATCGTGGCCGGCGAGGCCGACATGATGCACAACATCGCGCTCGAGCCTTGGGAGGTCGACGCGGGCTTCGTGCTGTGTTGCCAAGCCCGGCCCACGACGCCTTCGCTGGAGCTGAGCTATGACGAGAAGTGATCCGGTCGCTATGCCGGGGGAGCGCGGCGATGTCTCATGAGACGATCCTATACGGCATCGAGGACGGCATCGCGCGGCTGACGCTGAACCGGCCGGACAAGCTCAATAGCTTCAACGTGAAGATGCACGAGGAAGTTCGCGGTGCACTGTCGAGTCTCTCGTCCGGCGGGGCGCGAGTCCTCGTGCTGACCGGTGCCGGACGCGGGTTCTGCGCGGGGCAGGACCTTGGCGACCGAGCCGTAGACCCCAGAGGGTCGTCGTCCGATCTCGGCGAGTCCATCGAAAAATATTACAAGCCGCTGGTGCTCGCGTTGCGAAGTCTTCCGATGCCGGTCATTGCAGCCGTCAACGGCGTCGCGGCCGGCGCGGGCGCGAATCTCGCGCTGGCCTGCGATCTGGTGATCGCGGCGCGATCTGCGACCTTTGTCCAGGCGTTTGCGCGGCTCGGGCTCGTGCCGGATTCGGGCGGCACCTGGAGTTTGCCGCGCCTGCTCGGTAATGCCCGTGCGCTCGGCCTCACGCTCCTCGGCCAGAAATTGCCGGCGGAGCAGGCCGCGGCATGGGGCATGATCTGGCAATGCGTGGACGATGCGGAGCTGTCTCCCACGGTGGACGCTCTTGCACGGCAGTTCGCCGCGGCTCCCACCCGCGGACTGGCCGCCACCAAGGAAGCCATTTACGGCGGCTGGGATCGAACGTTGGACGAGCAACTCGATATCGAGCGCGATATGCAGCGTGAGTTGGGCCGCTCGGCGGATTACGCCGAGGGCGTGGCCGCATTCACCGAAAAGCGGGCACCCACATTCCGGGGCCGTTGAATGCTGAAGTCGACGCCCAGTACGCGCGCGACTGCGCCGCGCACTCACTCGGTATCGAGCTCTTGAATGCGTCGGTTGGCACCGTTGAGATCGCGATGAACGTTCGCCCCGACATGCTCAATGGGCACGGCACCTGCCACGGGGGCATCCTGTTCGCCCTGGCGGACACCGCCTTTGCCTACGCGTGCAATTCCTACGGCGCCGCCATGGTAGCGGCCGGTGCGAGCATCGAGTTCCTCGCGCCGGCGAGCTTGGGAGAGCGATTGATCGCGACGGCCACCGAGACATCGCGCGGCGAGCGTCACGGCATCTACGATGTCACCGTCCGCGACCAAATGGGCGCGGTTCGGGCGCATTTTCGCGGACGTTGCGCGCGCTTTCGCCCACCGTCCGCGCCGCCTTGAGCGGCAGGTTATATCGACCAGCTTCAACACAGGAAAGGACTGAAATGAACGAGGCATTCATCTGCGACGCGATCCGTACGCCCATCGGCCGTTATGGCGGCGCCCTGTCGTCGGTACGTCCGGACGATCTGGCGGCGGTGGTGCTGCGCGACCTCATGAAGCGAAACTCCGGGCTTGGTCCGAGCGCGGTCGATGATGTCATTCTGGGCTGCGCCAACCAGGCGGGCGAAGATAACCGCAACGTCGCCCGGATGAGCGCGCTCCTCGCGGGCCTTCCGGCGGAGGTGCCGGGGGCCACGCTCAACCGCCTGTGCGGCTCCGGACTCGATGCGGTCGCCTCCGCCTCGCGCATGATTACAGCCGGAGAGGCGGAGGTCGTGCTGGCGGGCGGTGTGGAGAGCATGAGCCGCGCTCCCTACGTGATGTCGAAGGGAGCGACGCCGTTCTCACGCGACGTGCAGATGTTCGATACCACCATCGGCTGGCGCTTCGTCAATCCGCTGCTGAAGAAGCAGTACGGCATCGATTCCATGCCCGAGACCGGCGAAAACATCGCCCAAGATTTTCGCATCTCGCGGGAGGATCAGGATCGCTTTGCGCTGCGCAGTCAGCAGCGGGCGCTCGCCGCGCAGTCGACGGGACATTTTCGCGCCGAGATCGTGGGCGTCGAGATTCCCTCGAAGCGGGGCGAGGCCACCGTGGTGAGTACGGACGAGCATCCTCGCGAAACCAGTTTCGAGGCATTGCAGAAGCTGCCGACGCCGTTCCGTGCCGGGGGCACCGTGACCGCCGGCAATGCATCGGGCGTCAACGACGGGGCTTGCGCGCTGTTGTTGGCGAGCGCCGGCGCCGTGAAGCGCTTCGGTCTCACGCCGCGTGCACGAGTAGTCGGCACCGCTGTGGCGGGAGTCGCCCCGCGGATCATGGGAATAGGACCCGTCGCTGCGACGAGAAAGCTTCTCGGGCGCCTCGGCATGGGGCTCGAGAGGATGGACCTCATCGAGCTCAATGAGGCATTCGCGGCACAGGCGCTCGCCGTTCTGCGAGAGCTCAAGATCCCGGACGACGCGGCGCACGTCAATGCACAGGGGGGCGCCATCGCTCTCGGGCATCCTCTCGGCGCCAGCGGCGCGCGATTGGTCACCACGGTGGTGAATCAACTCGAGCGCGGCGGCGGCCGTTTTGCGCTCTGCACGATGTGCATCGGCGTTGGCCAGGGAATCGCGATGGTCGTCGAGCGCATCCAGGCGGGGGTTTAGCCTCCATGAATCTCGCAATATTGGCCAGATCGCCGCAAACCGGCGGGTGGTGAACGCATGAAACTCGAGAGCTACGTCTACGGACACTGGCACGCAGCCGACGGTCAGGGTGTCGCGCTGCGCGATGCATCGACGGGGGAATTCATCGCCGAGGCGTCCTCCGCCGGCATCGATTTCGATCAGGTTCTGACGTACGCGCGAAGCCGCGGCGGACCTGCGCTTCGCCTGCTGACGTTTCACGAGCGCGCCGCACTCCTGAAGGCGCTCGCCAAACGACTCCTCGATCTCAAGCAGGAGTTCTACGAGCTGTCATACGGCACCGGCGCGACCAAGAACGATTCGTGGATCGACATCGAGGGAGGAATCGGCACGGTGTTCGCCTTCGCGAGCAAGGGCGCGCGCGAGCTGCCGAACAGCCGGGTATACCTCGACGGCGGCGTCGAGCCACTGTCGAAGTCGGGCGCCTTCGTGGGACAGCATATTTACGTTCCCCGCGAAGGCGCGGCGGTGCACATCAACGCATTCAATTTTCCGGTGTGGGGGATGCTGGAGAAACTGGCGCCCGCGATCCTGGCCGGCGTGCCCGTCATCGTGAAGCCGGCTACGGCGACGGCCTACCTCACCGAACGGGTGGTGCGTCGGATCGTCGAGTCGAGGTTGTTGCCGGAGGGGGCGCTGCAGCTGGTCTGCGGGAGCCTCGGCGATCTATTCGATCATCTCACCTGTCAGGACTTCGTGTCGTTCACCGGCTCCGCCGATACTGCGGCGAGACTGCGCGTGCATCCGGTGGTGATCCGTCATGCCGTGCCGTTCACGGCAGAGACTGATTCGCTCAATTCCAGCATTCTGGCGCCGGATGCAACCCCCGGAACCGTCGAGTTCGATCTGTTCATCAGGGAAGTGACGCGCGAGCTGACCGTCAAGGCCGGTCAGAAGTGCACGGCCATCCGAAAGGCGTTGGTTCCCGAGACTTTCGTGGACGATGTGGCCGCGGCGCTTCGAGCGTCGCTCGCCAAAATCGTGCTCGGCGACCCGCGCGTCGAAGGCGTGGGCATGGGGCCGCTGGTGAGCCTCGCGCAGCGCGACGATGTCATGGGGCGAGTGGCGGAGCTCGAGCGCGAGGCGGATATCGTCGTCGGCTCACTGGAGTCCTTCGACGTGAAGGGTGGCGATCGCCGTCGCGGCGCCTTCCTCGCGCCGCTGGTGCTCCGATGCCGCGATCCGCATGTCGCGCGCGCGGTGCACGAGGTCGAGGCGTTCGGACCGGTGGCCACCCTGGTGCCGTATCGCGACTCGACCGACGCCATCGCGCTCGCCCGGCGCAGCGGGGGAAGTTTGGTGGCGTCGGTCTTTTCCGCCGACGATGCAGCGGCGAGCCATCTGGTCCTCGGCCTTGCGCCCTATCACGGGCGAATTCTGGTGGTGAACGCGCGTTGCGCGAAAGACTCGACGGGGCATGGATCGCCGCTTGCGCCCTTGGTCCACGGCGGACCCGGCCGAGCCGGCGGCGGCGAGGAGATGGGCGGCATCCGCGGCGTGCTGCATTACATGCAACGCACGGCGGTGCAGGGTACCCCCGACACCATCACGGCGCTCGGGGGCCGATGGGTGCGGGGCAGCCGCATCCTAAATCCCGCAAAGCATCCCTTTCGCTTGGCGTTCGATGAGCTCCGGCTGGGCGACACTTTCCAGTCGAACGAACGCGAGGTAACCGTCGAGGACATCGAACGTTTCGCTGCGCTCACCGGAGACACGTTCTACGCTCACATGAGCGAGACGGAGGCGGCCCGCAATCCTCTGTTCGGTGGCCGCGTCGCGCACGGATATTTTCTGATCTCCGCCGCCGCGGGTCTGTTCGTCGACCCGGAGTACGGCCCGGTGCTCGGCAATTACGGCTTGAACGAGCTGCGTTTCGTCAAGCCGGTGAAGCCCAAGGATCGGATCAAGGTGCGCCTCACGTGCGCTCAAAAAAGCCTGCGCGCCGACAAGGGTTGGGGCGAGGTGGCGTGGGACACCGAGATCACCAACAGCGATGGCGACACCGTGGCATCCTACGATGTCTTGACCATGGTAAGCGTGCATCCGGTGCCCGACCATGCGTCGGCGGCCACTGCGCCACGATCGATCGCATGACCGGAGAGGTCGCGTCGGACGCGCTGACGGTCGAACCGATACTTCGCCTGGAGCGGCGCGAGATCGAGGCCTTGCAGCTCGAGCGCCTGCGCTCGACCTTGCATCACGCGTACGCGAACAATCCCGCCTACCGGCGCAGCTTCGATGCGCAGGGTGTTCGCCCCGACGATTTGCGCTCGCTGGCGGACTTGGCGCGATTTCCATTCACCACCAAGGCGGAGCTGCGGTCGGCCTATCCGTTCGGGTTCTTCGCCGTGCCGATGGAGCGCGTTGCCAGAGTGCACGCATCCTCGGGCACCACCGGAAAGCCCACCGTGGTCGGATACACGCAGAAGGACATCGAGACCTGGAGCAACTTGGTGGCCCGCTCGATTCGCGCGGCCGGCGGCCGCCGCGGCATGCGGGTGCACGTCGCCTACGGCTACGGCCTGTTCACCGGAGGGCTCGGTGCGCACTACGGCGCCGAGGCGGCGGGATGTACGGTGATCCCGATGTCGGGGGGTCAAACGGAGCGGCAAGTACAGCTCATCATGGACTTCCGTCCCGACATCATCATGATTACGCCGAGCTATATGCTCACCATTCTCGATGAGTTCAAGCGGCAGGGCATCGATCCGAAGTCGAGTGCCCTGTCCATCGGTATTTTCGGCGCTGAGCCCTGGGGCGAGGGCATCCGGCAGGAGATCGAGTCCGCGTTCGGCATCGACGCCTGCGACATCTACGGTCTCTCCGAGGTGATGGGGCCCGGCGTGGCCCAGGAATTCGCGCATACCAAGGAAGGCCCCACCATTTGGGAGGATCATTTCCTCCCTGAGATCGTCGACCCGCAAACCGGGGAGCCGGTCGGACCGGACGAGCCCGGGGAGCTGGTATTCACTTCGCTCACCAAGGAAGCGATGCCGGTGGTGCGGTATCGAACCCGCGATTTGACGCGCCTCAAACCGGGGAACGTCACCGCCATGCGCCGTTTCGCCAAGATCACCGGACGCACCGACGACATGATGATCATCCGCGGGGTGAATTTATTTCCATCGCAGGTGGAGGAGATGATTCTGGATCGCCCGAGCCTGTCGCCGCACTATGAAATCGAAGTCTCGAGACCGCACCGGATGGACGAGATGATGGTGATCGTCGAGGCGAGGCCGGAGCTGCCGGCCGCTCTGCATCGCGACGAAGCGCTCGCGCTCGGTCAGAAGCTCAAATCGATGGTTGGAATTTCCGCCGAGATTCGCGTGGTCGCGAGCGGATCGCTGCAGCGCTCGAGCGGCAAGGCCCGGCGCGTTACTGATCGCCGGTAGTGTGTGGCTCGGTGGTGAGCGCAGACTGACGCTCCTCCGTGCGGTCCGTTTCCGCGGGAGCCGGCGGTATCGCTTGCACGGTGAGCGCGGTCGGGTTGACGATCTGGGGATTGTCGCGGAGTTTGAGGTATAGCGTCCCGGCGCGCGGGTGAGGCACCGGCATCGCAGAGCCCAAGAATCCATCGGGGACGATCACCGGCTTGGTGAACTCCGCGTCGGCCGATACCGAATCGACCAAATACAGGCTCGAGCCGGTGAGCTTACACGCCAATTCGGGGGTTGCGGGGCAATCGAGCTTCTTGAGCATGGGCAGACGCACGAGCGTGGCGAGCGGTTGCCAATCGCCCGCAACACCCTTCGCGTTGACGCGGTACTTGAGCGGCCCGTAAGCCGACGCACCAAATGTCTTGGCCGGAGTGAAGGTCGCAACCGCAACATGGGAATTCTCCAACGCGAGCGCGCCGTTGGTGAGGCTCAAGGAGGCGTTGAAGGCATCATCGATGGTGGCCACGTCGAGGGTCTCCTCGCGTCCGAACACCGCGGGTATTTGCGCCCGAATGGAAAATACCAGCGTCGCGTCCTGAGGCAGCTCACTCGGATCGGCGAGCTGGATGTTGCTGTCGCCGCTGAGCACCGAGGCCTGGACGTTCTTGCCGATCAGGGCGACCTTGGGACGCGGCGCATCCACCGTGGCGGTCACGGGCATCACGCGTCCGTCCTTGAGCGTGACCTTGGCGGCCACCGCATGCTCCGGTTTCAAATCCGCCGCGCCTTCGCCGTCCTGCGCGCTCATCGGCAGCTCATCGCCGCCCGTCAGCCGCGAGAGCTCACCCGGCATGAAGAGGATATTCTTGAGCGTGAGACTCGCGACCTCGTCGAGGCGGCTTCCCGTGAGCGTTCCTAAGGTATCTCCCGCATGAATCTCGAAACCGTCGAAACGCCCCGCCTCGGCGAATGACTGCACGGTCAAAGGCTGCGGTTGCGAAAGTCCGTATTGCGCGACCAGCAGAGTCATCGCGCCGGGCTGTGACTCCTGGAGCGGCAACTTGACCTCGACTTCATCGGGCTTCGAGCGCTTCCATTCGGCCTTCAGCTCCTTGCCGGCCGGGTCCTTGAGCATGATGTTGTCCACGCAGCTCACATCGTCCGCGCGCAGGTGAACGGTGTCTTGGCGGCCGACGATCAACGCCGCCTCGTCGCCCGCCGCCAATTGCCACGCGGCGGCGTGCGCGTTCCTCAATCGAAATACCGGACCGTGGTACGGATCGAAGCCCCAATAACCCCGAAGGGTCGCTTGAACGCTGTCGCCGAGTACGACCGAGCTCAAACCCTTGGTGTCGACGACGAATCCGCCTTGCGAAGCATCGGCGGTCACCGGCAATTGCAAGGATTTGCCATCGCTCCCAGCCAGAGTCAACGTCATGTCGTGGGCATAGGAGGTCGAGAATACGAGCGGTGCTCCCTCCACCGGCAGGACCAGCGCCGTCTTCCTGGCGCAATAAATCTCCTTCGGATCGACCGCATGCAGCGGCGGCAGCTGCGCCTGCTCGATGGCGGGCATGGCCACTACCAGCACCGATTTGGGATTGTGAAACGAGGGCGCCGTGTTCAGCGTGAGATCGAGTTCGTTGCCATGCGCCGAAGCGAGCGCGGGAATGTACTGATATTGGGCCGTGCGGAAGGAGTCCAGGATCTTGGCAATATCCAACACGGAAGCGATGTAGGGGCTGTAATAGCCGTAGCTCAATTGCGGAGTGTAGCTCGCTTCCATCGCGAGGTCGCTCCCGGGTCCCGAGGTCAGCGCCTCGACGATGGAGGTGCTGTGTCCGTCGTTGAGAATCAGGGATTCCTCGCCCGCCATCAAACACGGTGCCTGCAGCTCCGGAATCCGGTCCAAGCACTTCTCGTCCACTTTGATGGCGAGACTGCGAGCCAACATCGGCGCCACCTGCGAGAGCTTCGAAGGATCCGCATCGCTGAGCGAGCGGACGGCCGCGAGGTAGTACTCGAGGCGCGAGCGGTCGAGCGCCGCCTGGTTGAGGTCTTGCGAGGTGCGCACGAACGCACCCGGCCTGCCGCGGACCGCGCCCATCAGCGTCTTTAAGTCCCCGCCCGCTTCCGGCGCGAGAAACACCAGCATCTGCTGTGCATCCTTCGGGATCGTGACGGTCAGTCCGTCCATGGCGCACTTGGGCGTCCACGTCTTGCAGTTGGAAAACCAGCTTTCAGGCGGGGGGTTGGTCGAGCCGCTCAAGAATGCCGACACCAACAGGTAATGCGCGGACTGGGAGGCCGGCAGATTCGCACGGATCCAAATTTTGTCTCCCGCAGCGAGATTCGGGACTTCGGCGGCGGGCAACGTCGTTCCGTCGCGAGTCACCGTGACTTCCAGCGCCGGGCCGGCGAGGTCGAAGGGAGAGCCGGCAGCGCCGCTGGGCTCGGCCAAGGCCGCGCACAGCAGCAAAGCGCTCCAGCGTCGATACTGGGATGTATAGGAAAACAGCCGGGAAAAGAACATGGGCAGCAAGCCTCGTAAAACCGACGCGAGGACAATTAGAGTCCCACGGCCGCCGTCGGTTCACGTTACATTCGATTCACCTGCTGCCCTCATCGAGCCGCGGCGAGCGCGTCGCCAATGAGCTTTTCCGCCTGCGAAACGAGGTCCGCCGGCAGGGAGTGTCCGCTCGCGGCGACATTCTCGTCGACCTGTACCGGCCGGGTAGCCCCGATGATGGCGGCGGCCACATTGGGTTGGCGCAGCACCCAGGCCAGCGAGAACTGCGCCAAGGTGAGCCCGGCTTGGCGGGCGAGCGGCTCGAGGGCTTGGATCGACCGAAGGACCTCGGGGCTGAACCATTTGGGGCTCAGGAATCCTTTCATGGAGTCGTCCGCGGCGCGGCTGTCCGCCGGGATCGGGGCTCCGGGGGCATATTTACCGGTCAATAAACCCTGAGCGAGGGGCGACCAGACGATCTGCGAAATCCCCGATCGTGTGCAAAGGGGGAACAGTTCGCGTTCCGGATCGCGGCGCAGCAGCGAATACTGCGGCTGACTCGATACGAATTTCTCGACTCCAGGAATCGCGAGCGCCGCCGCGACCCGGTCGACGGGCGATTCAGAAAAGCCGATGTAGCGTGCCTTGCCGGCGCGTACCACACGGGTCAGCGCCTCCATGGTCTCTTCCAGCGGTGTCTCGAAATCATAACGGTGGCATTGGTACAAATCGACGTACGACACCTTGAGCCGCGCCAAAGAGGCGTCGATCTGCTTCTCGATCTGCCCGCGCGAGAGCCCTCGATCGGTGT
>Ga0182015_10007914_pt1 | contig 10269 bp, 10 predicted proteins | sample 712P3MmetaG_FD_120478 | JGI IMG/M metagenome (GOLD analysis project Ga0182015, IMG submission 120478) | Permafrost microbial communities from Stordalen Mire, Sweden - 712P3M metaG | ecosystem: Environmental > Terrestrial > Soil > Wetlands > Permafrost | place: Sweden: Stordalen | collected... | reverse complement strand
GTACAGGAATCACTATGAGACCATCGATACGGTGCGGCCTCTCCTCCGTTTGCGATTCGTTCAGCGTGACCCTCCACGCCGGATAATCCATGAGCCGCAGCACGGCGTAACCGGGACCAGTGGCAGAGACCGACGCGGTCATGCGCTCAGCATCCCAGCGTTCGATCTTCACATTGCCCGGAACCTCCTGAGCGCCGTCTGCTGTCCACGGCGGATCGCCCCCGTCAGAAGCCTCTTCCGCGTCCGGAGTTTTTAGCAGCCGCACCGCCGGCAAGCCCTGCTGGATTTCGCCGTTGTCCGCGCCCTGCGGAGTGTATTCGTCGGTTCCCTCAAATCCCGTCGCGTGAAACGTCGCGATCTGCGCGCTGACATTGTCCTCTTCATCGCATGGCTGCCAAAACAGGATCGACGCCAACACCGCCATCCCGCCCGATACCAGTAACAGGACGAGTCCCCGTGCAGCGACCGCCCGCCTCGTCGTCTGCTCCTGCCGAATCGCGATCCCAACCAGTGCCGCGAAGACCAGCCCCAGCACCATCATCCACCGCCAGGGAAACTGCAAATACTTCAGCTCCGGGGCAAGCCGCCAAACCAGGTCGCTCCATCGCAACTGCAGCGCACAAACGCCAGCTCCCACTACGACCAGCGGCGTCCAAACTGCGCCTCGCCTCCTGCGCCCGAACCAGGCCGCAACCGCCACCCCCACCATCAGTGCCACAACGATCCACGAAACAGCGTGCAGCACCTGGTTGTGATAAATCGTGTCGAACCGCTCATCCGCGGAAACCCCGGCCAGCTTCACATAGCCAAACAGAAAGCTGTCCTCCACGCGCATCAGTGGGCCAACCGCGCGTCCAATCTCGACCCAACGCTGCTCATAGATCGCCGGAATCAGCCAGAATCCCGCCAGTCCCAACCCCAGCGCAACTCCGCACGCACTGCGCACCACCAACTCCCAGTTCTTCTGCTGTCCAGCCGCGACCGCAACTAGTACAGCCAGCATGTAGCAACCCATCACCGCAGCGGGCGCATTCGTCAGCCAGATCGCCGCCACCGTCAGAGCCAGCAGAGCGAACGACCGCTTCTCGCGCAGCCCGTACAGCACCAGCAGCGGCATCCATGTGGCAGCCAGCAATTCCGCCGCAGCCCCGCGCTCATAAACCACAAACAGCAGGTAGGGATTAAGGACGTACAGGCACGCGGCAATCGTCGCGCTGTCCAGTTGCATCCATTCGCGAGCCATCGCCCGAAAGCTGAACGCCCCTCCCAGCAGCGCGACAAGCGTGAACGCCACCGGAGTCCAAGTCCACGGCAATACCGCGCCAAGCAACCCACCCAGCATCCAGCTCAGCGGAGGATAAAAAACAAAACGAGGTTCGCCAGCCAAATAATTCGCCGACGCAGCCCAGTGCGGGTAAAAAACACCGTGGCGCCAGTGAGCAACGACCTCCATCCAGTTTTGCAGATGAAAATCAAAGTCCTGCCCGCACGAGATTCCGCGCCACGCAAGAGGCATCACCGCAATTCCCACCACAGCCAGCAACAACGACCGTCGTCGCTGCGCTCGAGTCGCATCACTGGACGCAGTCGCCGGAAACTGAAACCAAAACTTCACGGTGACTTCAGGGCTCCAACCGCAACGTGTGCGCCGTCGCCGCCGCGATCGCCTGATCGGAAAACGGCAGCGCGAAGGTTGTGCCGCCGTACCAGTAAGTCCACTGGTCCCGGTAGTACGCGCTCAGCGGATCGCCCGACTCGCCCATCGTGATGTCCTCGGTCGCCCCGTCCACATTCGACCAGTCAATGGTGAATCGCTGCGAAGGCCCAAAGCTTCGGCCCACTTGCTTCACCGTCGAGGTATCGCCGGACTGCGGCAGCACGCCAGTTCCTGTCCATTTCTTGAACCACGGCAGCAAGCCGAATAGCGGATGCTCCACATCCACCGGATGCGCATACCCATAGCGCCACTGCCGCAGATCGCTCGGCGCGCCTCCCTGCGCCAACCCCTGCCGCACCATGTCCGCCAGAAAGTCGTCCCAGCTTGCATACTGCGGTGGCAGCCACGCAGCCGGCTCATTCATCAGAATCTGCTCGCCCGCAAACAGGCTCTCGGCCCAATGGTACAAACGCCAATCATCGCCCAGCTTCGGCTTCAGCAGCATCGGATAAAACGCCGCCTTCGCCGATGCCACAATCGCCGCCGGCGCCGAATCGATTGTCACCGCGCCATCCCACGACCGCATCAGATCGGCTGCCTGCCGCAACTGTGCATCCGCATTCTTTGCGTGATCGATCCCATACGCCAGCCGCTGGGCAATCTCCTGGTCCAGTTCCGAATACACATCCGTCTGCAGCGTCAGCATCTGCTGTTGCGTAAGCTTTTCCTTCGGCTCCAGCCATTTCCAAATGCGCTCGTTGCGATACGGATCGCCCCACTCCAGCGTCAGTTCCGGCGGCGCCGCAACTGCGGGGCCTGCTGAAGTCGTTGCCGGAGCCGACGCTCCCGAAGGCCCCGCAACCGGTGAGCCCGCAACCGCCGTCGTAGGAGAATTCGGGTTCGGTGTCACCCGCGCATTCGCCGTCGCCAATATCCCGCCTGGCGGATCAAACGCCGACGGCAGCTGGTCGAATCCAATGAATCCCTGCCAATCATGTTGCTCGTCCGCAATAGGCACCCCGGCCAATCCGCCAGGCCGATAGGGAATATCTCCGACTGCCTGGTATCCAATGTGTCCCTGATCGTCGGCATAGACGACGTTCTGTGTAGGAGCCCACCACGTATTTAGGGCAGCCCGAAACTCCGTCCAGTTCGACGCCGTGTTCATCGCCAGAAGCGGATAACCGCTCGCCTTCGGATCGTAGACCGACCATTTCAAAGTCAGCGTTCGCTTCTCGCCAGAAATCAGCGGCGTGATCACTACGCCGTGCGCTGTGCGCTGCACATCCATCGTCACATCATGCCCGCCGCGAACATGGATCGTCTCCTGCTCGTGCTCCATTGGACGCCACGTACCGTCCGCACCCTGATACTGATCCTGCCCGTTCACCCTCTCCACATAAATGTCCTGCGTATCGCCGTAGAGAGCCGTGAATCCCCATGCCACATGATCGTTGTGCCCGGCGACTATCAGCGGCAGGCCCGGCACCGTCACACCTGCCGCATGCAGTCCCGGCGCTTTCAGATCGCTCTCATACCAGATGTTCGGAATCTCCTGATCAAGATGCATGTCATTCGACAGCATCGCCCGCCCGCTTGCCGTCCGCGAGCCCGCCACCACCCACTGGTTCGACCCCGCCGCGCATCCCAGGCAATCCGCCCGGCCCATCACCTGCCGCAAGTGCAACAAATCGTCGTTGAGCGCCCCATCCTGGCTCTCATCCAACGGGATATCCGGAATATTCTGTTGCGGCTCCGTCAGCGGAGGCTCCGTCGTCACCGGCGGCCGGTCCCGCCACGATCCCGTTGGATACAACGCCGCAGCCAACGTCGGCCCCAATCGCGCCGTCACCCGTTCCCGCTCCAGTTTGTCCTGCCAGTGTTCATCCAGCATCTGCACCATGCTCATCACCACCAGCATCGAATCCACCGGCTGCCACGGCTTCGGCTGATAATGCAGCAAACGGAACTCCGCCGGCGGGCGATCCGCGTGCGACCCAATGTACGCATTCACACCCCCGGCATAGTCATCGAACAGCCGCCGCTGTTGCGCATCCAGACTCGACGTCAGCCGCTCGGCCGTCACTCGCATCGCCAGCACCCGCTGCATGCGGTCGTGCTCCACCAGCTTCGATCCCAGAATCTCCGCCGCCTCGCCCGCCGCCATACGCCGCGCCATATCCATCTGCCACAGCCGGTCCTGCGCCGTCACGTATCCCTGAGCAAAAAGCAGATCGTCCAGGTTCGCCGCCTCAATGTGGGGAACGCCATGCTGATCCCACCGCACCGTCACCGGCGCGCTCAGCCCAGGCGTGAGCAAGCTGCCATCCAGTTCCGGCAGCGAGGATTGCATCTTGTGCTTCAGCCAGACGCCTCCGGTGACCACGGCGACGGCCAAAACGAGCAACAACAGAAACAGCAGGATCAGCAGCACCCGCAGGACCGGATGCCGCCGCCTCTCCTGCTCAACCTCCACACTGCGTCCAAGAGCCATCCCGGATCATTCTCTCAAATCCGTCGTCCCTAAAACGCGGGAGGCCCCAACCATTCCGCCAGTCTCGGCGGCGAAGGTTGGGACCTCGCATTTCTGTGCCCTGTGCCCTGTACCCTGTGCCCTGCACCCTGCACCCTGTCTTTACATCGATCCCTGCTGCCGGCTAGCTGGCGGAACAATCCCGTTCATGCGCAGGTACTCGACCAACTGCCCGTAATGATCCATCGAGTGCGCAATGCAGAACGAAGCCATCGAAACCCGGGTTGACGTCGCCTTCGGGAATCCGGGGATCGCCAGAAAAGCGTTATCCGGCGTGATCGTCGCGATAGCCGCATGCGCATAGGTATAGGAATCCTTGAGCGCCTTCACGATGTCGTCCTTCGTCTTCAGAGCCTCAATGGTCTTTGGATCCACCGCGGTCGCGCCCGGCACCGTCCAGCCCTGGAAAAACTCATAGTTCGCTTCAGCCAGATGTTTCACCTGCGAACCAAAATTCCGCACCCCTTTGAACTCACCCATCGTCGTCGCTGGCGCGAAATCGTACTTATCCGCCGGCATCGCCTCGGCTGCGCTCACCACTTCACCCTGCAGCAGGCTCATCAGCCCGTTCAGCGAATCGCTCGGCGCGAGCGGCCCACTCGGCGCGGCTGCTGCCGTCCCTGCTTGTCCGTTGAGAATCGCTGGCCCCGCCAGCGCCGTACACAATGCTAAAACCATCCACCGGCGTCCTTGCATATGCTCTCCCCTCTTGAGCGGCCCTTAGCCGCGCACCAAGCCTACCAGAACGCCTGTACCCCGGTGTCAATCGAGTGACGAAGAGCAGCATTAAACTCAGACCATGAGCGATCTCGGCCGCCTCCTCGTCGCCATCGGCGTCCTGCTCGTCGTCTGCGGCGTTGTAGTTCTCCTCTTGGGCAAGACCGGCCAGCCCCTCGGCCGCCTCCCAGGCGACCTCACTTGGCGCGACAAGCACACGACGGTCTACTTCCCGCTGGGAACGTCAATCCTGATCAGCGTGGTCCTGTCGCTGATCTTCTGGCTGCGCTCGCGGTGGGGCAAGTAGGCAAGTTTCGCCTCTCGACCTTTGACATCTGATGACTGATGCGCGATGATTGATGCCATGCGGACTACCCTGGCGATCGATGACGACATTTTGGCAGCGGCAAAAGGGCTTGCTCAGAGCGAGGGAAAGACTGTCGGCGAGGTAATTTCGTCACTTGCCAGGAAGGGACTCGATCCGGTTCCCCGTCGCTTCAAAACACGCAATGGGGTTCCCCTCCTCCCGAGGCGTGCGGATGGAAAACCGGTGACCATGGAACTTGTGAACCGCCTGCGCGATGAATGGCCATGAGGTTCCTGCTGGACGTGAATGTCCTCATAGCCCTGATCGATGACCGCCATATCCACCATGAACCGGCGCATCGTTGGTTCGGGTCCGTCGGCCGCAAAGAATGGGCGACCTGTCCCTTTACTCAAAACGCAGTTTTACGGATCCTGAGCGGGCCCGGCTGCTCAAATGCCTTTGGGACTCCGGCGGTTATTTCTGAAATACTGGCGCCGCTGTGCGCGTTACCCGGACACGTCTTCTGGCCAGACGACCTCAGCCTTCTGAGCTGCGCCGAAGTCGAGCTCTCACGACTCCTGCACTCCGCTCAAATAAGCGATACATACCTACTGGCCCTGGCATCGACACATGAGGGACAGCTGGCCACATTCGATCGCCGGCTCGTCGTAAGCGCCGTTCGTAACGGGAAGAGCGCCCTTCACCTTATCAACTAGCCGCGACCTGCAAATACCAAAAAAAGGGCCCCTCGGGGTGAGGGGCCAATCTGCCTTGGTTCTCTCGTTGTGTGAGAGCTTGGTTGCGCCTGCCTTCTTACTGAGGCTGGGCCGTTGGTTGCGACGCAGCACCCTGAGGGGAGGGCTGCGCGGAATTCTGCTGCGTCGCACCAATCGGTGAACCGCCATTGGATGGCTGGTTCAAGGCTGCTAAGCTGTTCGCCATCAGGCTCACGCGTACGATGCTGCCCGGCTTCGCATCGGAGTTGTCATCCGTGCTGATCGGCGCGTTGCCCATTGCCACTTCGTGAATCCGCCACACCGGAATCTGCTTTTCTGCCAGATACCGTACGACCGCCTGGGCCATGTGTTGCGAATTCGCCATGCCCGCCTCACCGCGCGAGCGTGAATACCCTTCTACTTCGACCACATAACCCTTCTGGCCCTGCAGCTGGCCCACTACCTGATCCAGCGCGTCCTTCGCCTTCTGGTTCAGAACGGTCTGCCCGGGGCGGAAGTGAATGTCGGTGTTTGTTAGCGGGTGATACTGATCCAGATTCGCAACCGTCTCGCCCAGCTGCGCCGTCTTGTCGCTTGCCTGCTGCGCGGTCTGCTGCGCCTGGCCAGCCGCTTGGTTGGCTGCCGAAGCTACCTGGCTCGCCTGATCCGCCGTGGTCTGCGCGGCGTGAATGCCATTCTGCGCCCTTTGATCGACGTCCTTAATATCGGACGCGTTCTTGGCCTGCAGCTGATCCAGTTCGTTCAGCCGATCCTTTACCGGATCCAGCTGCCGATTCACCCATTTCTTGCGGGCGAAGGGGTTCACGTGACCCCAGAAACCTTCGTTGGACTTCTCCGGGAGGGGTGCTTTTCCCGTGCCCGTCTGCGGGTTGTTGTTCTGATTCTGTGCCTGTGCGTTCGTGGAAGCGCCCGTTTGAACCTGGGGCTGTTGATCCGAGGTGGACTGCGCGACCGCTGGCAAAGCCAGACTTGCTGCAACCAGCAGTACTGTAACGGAACCGGGAATCAATCTTGTTTTCATAGTTTTTTTCTCTGTGTACTAAAGCTTCGGTGGCTGCAGCGCCCCGTGTTGCACGCTGATAAAGAGCACTCGCCGTGCCAAACCTCAAATCCGACGCTTGCCGGAGACTAAGCCTATTACAATCAACGATTAAGGCTGCTGGGCAACCATCCCGAGTTTGATCAACCGCCCTGTAAAAAACGCACTTTCAGCGGGGATCGGGAAGAAATTACGCACAGGCAGGTCTTGGCTGGTCCGCTTAACGCCCGGTGACTGAGATAATCCGGATCTCCGGATAGTTCTGGTTCCAGTCCTGAGGAATACTGTCGAAAATCAGCCGGAATTCCCGCGTCTCGCCTGGTCGGATCGGCGCCGCGCTTACCGACTGGGTGTCGATATAAGGCTGTCGGGTCCGGATCAGCGGCAGAGGCATGGTCTCTTTCTTCGCAATCGGGTTCTCGAGTCCGTGAAACGCGACCTGAACCGTGATTTCGGAAACCGTCTCCTGCCCCTTGTTTGTAATCTGCCCATCGACGTAGGTCGTCTGCGATCCAGCCATGTTCCCCGCCTGGCTCATCTGCACGTTCGTGATCGGCAAACTCACCGCGTAAGGATCGGCAGGCGCCAACCCCGCGCCGCCAGGATTCGCCGGCTCCCGATGACGACCGACCACCAGCAATAAGCCGACCGCGATCACCACCACCACAAGCGCGACGATCCACGGCACGGGCGACCGCGGCTCCCGTGTTGTAGGTGTGTCAGGACGAAACAATCCGGGCTCAGGTCCAGACGCGCTCATCGAGCCGATTGTACATCCGGGCTTCGCCGCGCATCGGCGTGACGATGCCCCGCGTCATAACCGGCTCTCGAGCAAAATCGAGAAGCAAAAACCGGTGCCGCAATGACCCGACAGTAACTCATCCGGCACTCCGAACCCTCGATTGAAAAATATTTCTCATGTTCCGAGTCGCGCGTGCCGAAGAATGTGTCTAAGCAGGCAGAAGATTTCCCCCGTGAGGCCGAGTATGAATACCTTCCCCCAAGAGTCCTGTAACAAGGGCCCGCAGACTTCCAGCAATCGTCAGGATTACGCTTATCGCATCGCCGCAGGCGCAGCTGCGCTCTTCCTCATCCTCACCTGGCTTACTGCTTAGCCGCCTCGCGCGCGAGTGCGCGCTTCAACATCACTTCCAGCGCGCCCTTGTGTTCTGCGTACTCGGCGTCAGTGATCTTTCCCTCCAGCCGTTCTGTCTCAAGCTGGAAAAATTCCTCTTTCAGCGCTGAGAGCATCGGGGTGCCACGCGCGAGAGTCACCGCTACGTCCTGACGATTCGTTCCCGGCACTGCTTCTGTCTTCTGCACCGCACCATTCGCAGCCGGAACCGCTGCAGCAACCTGCGCCCGATACGTCGTCGCCCTCACTCCCGGAGGCAGCGTCGGCGTCAGCGGCGAGGGTTCCGTTGCCGCAATCGACGAACCCTGTCCTGGCTTCGCGCGCAGCATGAACGCCGCGCCGATCACCAGCAACAGCCCCACCCCGCTCAGCAGGTACCACTTATATTTCTGTAGCGGATCCGGGGTCCCAATCGGCACCGCTCCCGCCACGCCGCCTCCCGGACCACCGGTCTGGGGCGTCTGATCCTGCCCGCCACCTTGTCCGCCCGGAGTTCCTGGTCCTCCTTGATCGCCGGCCCCAGCGCCCATTCCCGCAGCACCCTGGCCCATTCCCTGACCCGCGCCACCCTGCGGATTCTGCTGTTCCCGTGGCATCGACCCGCTCCCGGAAACCGTGAAACCCAGCGGCACATCCGCCTTCACATTCGTCGCAAGATACGTCTGCGTTCCCGGCCCGCTCGCATCTCCACCCAGCGCCTGAAAATCCTTGCCGCCATCGAACGTCATCGTTTTCGGCAACATGATCGCGACGTTCTCCGCCGGCATCGTCACCCGCGCCTGCAGCTTCGCGCTTCCCGTGTAGGGGACCCGATAGCCAATCTGGAATCGCGTCTCTCCCGGCCGCAGCGGAAAGATGAAAGCGTAATGCCCCTTGTCGCCCACCGGCACCGGTGAGTTCGACACCGCCATTCCGCCTGGTCCCGTTGCCGTCGCCCCTTCCAGGGTCGCATTGTCCGGCAGATAAAACTCAAAACTGTGAGCGCTCAGCTGGGTCTTCGCTGGCTTCGATTCGTTCCGGATGAAGTAGCTCTCCGTCACGGTCAGCCCTTGCGGATCGGTCTCCATCCGCGACACATCGGCGTACAGGTGCAGACCATCCACCTTCGCCGCCACGTCGAACACGTCGATGTTCACCACGCTCGTGTTCGGCGGCACTGGTCCGTAGTAAGAAGCTTTCTGATGCTCCACCTGCACCAGGTGCATGCCCGCGTTATCGGGAACGTTAAAGGAGTAGTGCCCCTTCGCATCGATCGTCGTCCGCGCCGACTCCGTCATGCCCTGCTGCAGATCCAGCAGCACAGCGATGTCGCCACCCGCGGGCTTGTTCGTGGTCCGGTCGGTCACCGTGCCGGAGATCGTCGCGGCCGCAAGAGAAACCGGCAGAGCTACAGCAACCAAAAAGGCAACTTGAGAAATCAGCTTCATGAGCATTCCAGTCTTTTCAGAATTCAGCCGTGCTGCGGAGTGAAAACGTCGGATTCCAGCAGGTCGATCTCGGCCACCGTCTCTGCCGCTTCGTTTTCCAGCATCGCCCGCTGCGACGCGTAATCTTCTTCCGGATATTTCCCCGCACGATATTCGAAATTCAAATCCCGCAGATTCTCGTACAGCACTTCCCTGCGCTCGCGCAGATATTCCAGTCGAGTCTTATTGTGCTGGTCCTCGACATTACGCTCCGGCCAGAAGACAAACAGAAACGCGCCAATCAGCAAGAAGGAACAAGCAATCATCGCCATAAAAGAATCTCCCAAAAGTCCGCCTGGACAGCTTGCCCTGAGCCTATCGAAGGGGCTAGTCCCTCAGACTTCTGTCTCCTTCCGGATCCGCTCCCGCAGATCATTCGACTCCGGATCATCCGCCACCACCGGCATCGTCGCCGTCCGCAGCCGCCACTTCTTCACCAGCAGGAACGTCCCCGCCAGTCCCAGCACCAGGAACGCTGGAGGCACCACCCACGCCACAATATTGAACTTCGTCAGCATCGGCGCAGCCAGAGCCGTCGGCCCATATTTGTCCTGGAAGGATCCCAGAATCGCGTCGTTCGTCCCACCCATATCGACCGCGGCCCGCAGTTCACCCAGCATCCGATCCGAATCCGGACACCCGACGTGATTGCACTCGATCAGAATCTGGCTGCAGCCG
>Ga0182015_10007913_pt1 | contig 10270 bp, 11 predicted proteins | sample 712P3MmetaG_FD_120478 | JGI IMG/M metagenome (GOLD analysis project Ga0182015, IMG submission 120478) | Permafrost microbial communities from Stordalen Mire, Sweden - 712P3M metaG | ecosystem: Environmental > Terrestrial > Soil > Wetlands > Permafrost | place: Sweden: Stordalen | collected... | reverse complement strand
CAGGCGGTCGGCTTCGAGAGCCTTGGCACCGCCCTCCCAGATGCCTGCGGTAATGACCCCGATGGCCGACCGGATCGCAGGGTCGCGTACGACGATGAACACGAAGGGCTGGCTGTTCTCCGCGGTCGGGGCGTGGGTTGCCGCCGTCAGGATCCGGGTGACGGTGGCGTCGTCGACATCCTCGGGCCCGAAGGTCCGGGCGGCGCGCTGAGTGAGGAGGACGTCGAAGAAATCAGCCATGATCGATGATGGTACCGGGGGGTTGGATTGGGCCGGGGGACGACGACCCGCTACCTTTGGCGCTGCACCGGCCATCGGTCGGTACCTGCCGCGACGACGTGGGTGAGTGCGGGGCGGCGCGGGACGAGGAGGAGACGGTGGCCGAAGGCGCCGATTCGATAGCAGAGAGTCTGAAAGAGATCATCGGGAAGCCGACGGGGAGTTCCCGGGTAGTCGTGGAGCGCGGGCCGGTGAGCCTCTTCGCGGCGGCGGTCAAGAGCACCAGCCCGGTCTACCGCAACCTCGAGGCGGCGCGCGCCGCCGGCTTCGATGCCATCCCTGCGCCGCCGACCTGGCCCTTTGCCATGGAATTCGCCGGCCACTTCGAGGAGATCCAGCCGGAGGGCGCGCAGCCACCCAACCCGCTCGGGACGATCATGGGATTGCTCATGGCCAACGGCGGTCTCATCCTACACGGGGAGCAGGAGTTCCTCTACCATCGTCCGGTCCAGGTCGGCGACGTGCTGGTGAGCGAGGGCAGGATCGCCGACGCGTACCAAAAGGAGTCCAAGGGCAGGGTGATGACGTTCATTGTCAGCGAGACCAACTGGAGCGACGACACGACCGGTGCACCGGTGGTCACGACCCGGTTCAACCTGATTCACCGCGCCTAGGCATTCGAGCGGAGGTCGACCCCATGGGTGAGCGCAAGCTGTTCTTCGACGACGTGAAGGTGGGCGACGAGGCTCCGGTCACGACGCACAAACTGACCCGGACGGACCTGGTGCGCTACGCCGGGGCGTCGGGTGATTTCAACCCGATGCACCACGACGAGGTGCTGGCCCAGGCCGCAGGCCAACCCAGCGTCTTCGGTCACGGGATGTTCTCCATGGGGCTGCTCGGTTCGGCGCTGACCGACTACGTCGGCGTGGGGAACATCACCCACTATCAGGTGCGCTTCGCCCGTCAGACGTGGCCGGACGAGGTGCTCTCGTCCAAAATCGTGGTGACGGCCAAGCGGGAGGACGGCGGGAAGAAGCTGGTCGACCTGGCGGTCACCCTCTCCAACGCCGGCGGTGAGGACAAGGTGGTGGGCGAGGCCACGGCGGAACTGCCCGCGAGGACATGAGGCTGGCATGACCGTCATCAAGATCAACGCCATCACCGTGCCCGAGGATGCCGGCGACGAGTTGGCCCGCCGCTTCGCGGCGCGGGCGGGCGCGGTCGACGGCGCGGACGGGTTCGAGGGCTTCGAGCTGTTGCGCCCGACCGACGAGCGCCGGCAATGGCTGGTGGTCACCCGGTGGCGGGACGAGACGGCGTTCGAGAGCTGGGTCAGCTCGCCCGCCTTCGCGCACGGCCATGCCGGCGCCGACCGCCCCTCACCGCACGGTGGTCCCGTCTCGGTGTCCTCGGAACTGTGGTCCTACGAAGTCGCGGGAGGTTCCGCCGGTCGGGACGCGTAGTCCACGTCGAAGCGGATTGGCAGCTTCGCCGGGCCCCAGATGCCGAAGTTGGCCGGCTTCCACTCCACGGGGCCGGTGCGGACCAGACCGGGCATGCGCTGCGCCAGCAGGGGGAGCGCCTCTTGCAATTCGGCGCGCGCCAGTGCGGCGCCCAGGCAGAAGTGGATGCCCGAACCGAACGTCATCTGGGCCGTGCCGCGCTCTTGGGTGATGTCGAACTCGTTGGGCTGTTCCCAGGCCTCGGGATCCCGGTTGGCTCCCGCCAGGGAGGTGGAGACGATGGTGCCTCGGGGGAACAGGACGTCGCGGTAGACCACGTCCTCGGAGGCGAACCGCACCGTGGCCCGGACCGCCCCGAGGTAACGCAGCGACTCCTCGACGGCGCGGGGAGCGAGCTCAGGATGCGCGCGCAGCAGGTCCCATTGCGCCGGGTGCTCGGCGAAGAGCGCCACCGCGCACGCCAGCTGGTTGCGCGTGGTATCGGTGCCCGCCATGAGCACCGCCTCGGCCAGCATCGCCATCTCCTCGGTGGAGAGGCGATCACCTTCCTCCTCTATGGCGATGAGGTCGCTGAGCAGATCGTGCCGCGGGTTGGCACGCCGGTCGGCGATCATGTCGCCCACATACGCGGTCAGCTCGGCGGCGGCTCGCTCAATGAAGGGGAGGTCCTGCTCCAGCGTTCCGTTGAAGATACGGAAGATGTCGGTCGCCCACGACGAGAAGAGCTTCCAGTCCTGGCGCGGGGCGCCGAGGAGCTCGCAGATGATCGGTATCGGGTAGGGCGCGCAGATCGCCGCGACGAACTCGCACGTGCCGTCGTCACCGATCTGGTCGATCAGGTCGGTGACGACGGCGCGCATGGTGGGGCGGAGCCGGTTGGCCGAGGCAGGCGTGAAGGCGGGCGCCACCAGCCGCCGCAGGCGGGCGTGCTCGTCGCCCTCCATGGACAGGATCGACTGGCGCCGTACCCGGCCTTCAGCCAGCTCGGGCATGCCCGACATCTGGGGCAGCATGGAGAGCGCCGAGTGGAAGCGCTTGTCGCGCAGGATGGCGGTCACATCCTCGAGCCGCGTGACCGAGTAGCCCATCTCGGTCTTGGCCAGCCAGTGGCGCGACCGCGCCGCTTCAATGGCGGCGATCGCATCGAGCCGCTCCAGGCCGATCGTCGTGAGCAGCGGGAGATCCAGTTCGTGGACGGGTCGTGCTGCCATGCCGCTCCTCTGCCGTGTGTCGACAGAGACGAGGATACTCAGGTCCTCACCTCCGCCCGCACCGGGTCAGTGGGCCGCCAGCTTCGGGTGCCGCCGGGCCATGAACGGCAAGATCCACGCTTTGGGGACGAGGTGGGCGCCGACGGCGCCGACACGGTTGGCGGCGCCCGGGATGACCACCGCCCTCCCGGCCGCCAGTCCCTCCACCGCGGCCCGGGCCACCTGTGCGGCCGGGATCCACATGAATTTGGGCAATGTGGCCTGGGCCTCCTCGTCCGACATGCCCGCGGTTTCGGCGAATCCCGTCTCGACCGGTCCGGGGCACAGCGTGGTCACGGTCACGCCAGTCCCCTTGAGCTCGGCCCCGAGCGCCCGCCCATAGGACAGGACGAAGGCCTTGGAGGCCCCGTAGACCGCTTGGCCGGGCAAGGGCTGGAAGGCGGCGGTCGATGCCGTGTTGAGCACGGCGCCCCGGTGCCGCGTGACCATGCCGGCAACGAACAGCGTGCACAGGTCGACCACCGCCTCGATGTTGGTGCGCACCATGGCCAACTCTGCGTCGCGGTTGGCCCGGTACACCGCGCCCATGGTGGTGAAACCTGCATTGTTGACCAGGATGTCGACGGTGAGCCCTCTTCTCTCGATCTCCCCGGGCAGCGCGCCGCGCGCGCCGGCATCGGTGAGATCGGCGGCGATCACCTCGGTGCGCACCCGGTGGGCGTGCGCCAGCTCCTCGGCCAACGTCGTGAGCCGGTCCGCCCGGCGGGCCACCAGGACCACGCCGTGGCCCCGCCGCGCCAGTTCCCGTGCGATGTCGGCGCCGATGCCCGACGACGATCCTGTGACGAGTGCCGCCGTGTTCTCTTTGGGGAGGGGGAATGCCATGGTGCGACACTAGGCGCGGGGCGCTCACCAGCGGTTTCGCGAACAGCCAGTTCACGAGGGGTTCACACCGTGGCCGGCGAGGAGGATACTGACTACAGAGAGGCAATGGACGCGCTGTCCAATGTCCCGAAGGGAAAGGAGCTGCCGATGCCATCGACACGCTCGACCGAGGAAGGCGATCCACCGGGTTGAACCCGCGCCCTCGGTGTTTCCTACCGGTGGCGCCGCAGGCAGTTCGTTCGGCAGGGAGGCCCGGCGTAGGAACGAGGCCGTGCCGTATCGGTGCGTGTTCCGATGGACCGGCAATGAGGCCCCCACACTGTCACGCCGAAGGCTGGATCCGACCGAGCTGCGCAAGCCATTCAGAGAAGATGAACACGGGGCCGGCCTGAGGGCCGGTCCCGTGCGCGCCCGAGGCCACCTCCGCTGGCGCGAACTTTCGTGACAGTCTGGTGACGATGACCGAGGCAAGCCCCGCTCCGCCGAACCTCCGACGCCTGGGCATGTTCCCGCTCTCCGCGGTCCTCTTCCCGCACGCGCAGATCCCGCTCCATGTCTTCGAGCCCCGGTACCGGGCGCTTGTGCGCGACTGCCTGGCGGGGGACGCGCGGTTCGGCGTCGTCCTGATTGAGCGGGGCGCCGAGGTCGGCGGCGGCGACCAGCGGATGGCGGTCGGCACCAGGGCCGTGATCACCAAGGCGGCGTCGCTCTCCGACGGCCGGTGGTTGTTGGCCGTCCAGGGCGACGTGCGCATCCGCGTCGGGGAGTGGTTGGCTGACGACCCGTACCCCCAAGCCATGATTGAGGAATGGTCTCCGCGGGTCGACATCGTGCCGGCGACGTTGCTCCACCGCGCGGAGCAGAGCGTGCGCCGCGCCCGGGGACTGCTCTCCGAGAGCGGCACCTCGTCGGCGATGCCGGCCGACACCCGGTTCGACGAGGACCTCGAGGTGGCGTCGTGGCAGATCTGCGCCGAGGCACCCCTCAACATGATGGACGCCCAGCGAGTGCTCTCGGCGGAGGGAACCGCCGAGCGATTGACGATGCTGGTCGAGTTGACCGAAGCGCTGGAGCAGGATCTCCATCGCATGCTGGCGTCAGGGTGAGGGGCACGGTGGCCCATGACGGCTGACGGGGCGAGCCCTTCGGGGCGCAACATCCTCTTCATCACGTCCGACCAGCAGCGCTTCGACAGCCTGGGCTGCAATGGCGGCAAGGTGGCCCGCACGCCCGTGCTCAACCGGCTGGCGGCGGAGGGCATCAACTACACGCGTGCGTACAACCAGAACACGGTCTGCATGCCGGCCCGCTCCACCATGCTCACCGGCCAGTACGTGCGGACGCACGGCGTGGTGGCCAACGGAATCGCCCTGCCGACCGACGCCCCCTCCATCGCGGCGTACCTGGCGGAGAAGGGCGGCTACCGGACGGCCTTGTTGGGCAAGGCGCACTTCGAGCCCGGCTTCGACCCCCACCTCGACTTCGAGGAGAACGCACGGGCGGTGCGGGGGGATACCGGGCCCTGGCGGGGTTTCGAGCGCGCCGAGCAGGCGATGCACGCGGCGGCGTGGGGCAAGACACCCATCGCGCACTATGGGCGCTGGCTGCGCGCCCACCATCCCGAGCACCTGCACAGCTTCGCCGGCCTGCTGCAGGCCGAGCCCGGCGGTGACACCCTGGCGCCCGAAACCAAGAACAACCCGATTCCCCGGGAGTGGTACCACACCGACTGGGTGGCCGACCTCACGGTGCAGTGGCTGAATTCGCTCGGGCACGACGAGCCGTGGTTCTGCTGGATGTCATTCCCCGACCCGCACCATCCCTGGGACCCCCCTGCCTCAGAGCTGTACCGGGTGCCCTGGCAGGAGCTCGCCCTGCCGCCCGGGCACCCGGGTTCCGACGACAAGGTCCGCGCCATCCTGGCCGGCAAGCCGGCGCACTGGCTCGCCTACTGGGACGGCCGGTTCCCCAACATGGAGGGAGGCCCCGCCGGCTTCGTCCCCTCGTCGCTCACCCACGACCAGATCCGCGAGGTCAACGCCAAGGTGCACGTGATGAACGAGCTGATCGACGAAGCGTGCGGGAGGGTGCTCGGAGCCATCGCGGCGCGGTCGTGGCTCGAGAACACCGATGTCGTGTTCACCACCGACCACGGGGAGATGCAGGGAGATTTCGGCCTCCTCTACAAGGGGCCCTACCACACCGACGCGCTCATGCGGCTGCCCTTCATCTGGCGCCCCGCCCCTTCGGCCGGCATCGCGCCGGCCGAGGTGGCCGACCCGGTGGGACAGGTGGACCTGGCGCCGACGTTCTGCGCCATCGCCGGGATAGAGCCGCCAGCGTGGGCGCAGGGCCACGCGCTGCCGACCGGTGACGGCGAGCCCGGGCGGGAGCGCATGCTCTGCGAGTGGGACAGCCAGTTCCCCGGCTACGGGATGCACCTGCGCTCCATCTATCGTGACGGCTGGCTCGCCACGGTGTACGAACCCTCGACAGCCGGGCAACCCAACGGCCTCGAAGAAGTCTGGGGCGAGGCGGTCCTGCGACCCTGCCCGGTGGTCTACGAGGCGACGGGGCCGGGCCCCGGTGGCGTGGCCATCGCCACCGGCGAGCTCTACAACGTCACCGATGATCCCTATCAGTGGAACAACAAGTGGGACGATGCGTCTGTGCGCGCCCGTCGCGACGACCTGGTGGCCGACCTCTACGACAGCCTGCCCACCGAGGTGCGGAGCCTCAAGGTCGTGGCCCCGGCCTAGGGGCACGGGACCGGGCCGTGCTGGGGTCCGGTTGGCGGGTCCGACATTGCCGGGTCTAAATGGCCAGGTTCGGCATGGCCACGTCCTACATTGGAGGAGTGCGCGACACGAGACACCCGGATCGGGGCCCCGGCGCGTGAACATCAGGCGGCGTCTGCTGAAGGCAAACCAGCGGGCCTTTCACGTGATGACCAGGGGCAAGTCGCCAGAGGAGCTCCACGAGCTGGCCGAAGCGAAGTCGCCCACCATGCGCGTCGGCCATCTCACCGTGCTCTGCCAAGAGCTGGGTGAGCGCGGCGAAGTGGAGCAGGAGAAGGCAGTGGCGGCCGAGCTGCTCGGCCTGGCGCACGGCAGCGAGAAGCTCAGCTACAGGACCATGGTTTCGGCGCTCTCCTGCGTGGCGAACTCCTACGAGCGAAGGGAAGAGCATGCGGCGGCCGTTCCCCTGCGGGACGAGCTCGTGCTGATTGAGCAGGGCATGCACGGTCCCACGAGCCCGCAGACAATAAGCGCCCTCGTGCGTCTGACCGTCGATCTGCGCAAGTGCGGCGACCTCGTCCGCGTCGTCGAGGTGGAGCGCAAAATCTTGGAGCGGACCGTCAAGCAATGCGGTCCGGGTGATCCGGTGACGCTCTCCTTGCGCGCCCAACTCGGGGCGGACCTCTGTCAGCTCGGTGCGCACGGAGAATCCATAGCGGAGCTCGAGATCGTGGCGGCGCTGTTGGCCGTCTCCACTGCGGACGGCATGAAGGCCCGCCAGTGGCTGGCGCGGAACCTGGCGATGGAGAAGGACTTCGCCGCCGCCCTGCTGATCCGAGAGGAGATCGTCGACGAGCGTCGGCGCAGCCTCGGGCCTGAGGACCGCGAGACATTGGTCGCCATCGAATATGTCGCGTCCATGCACTTCGCGCTGGGACATCCGGCGTTGGCGAAGCAGCTCCTCGAAGGAGCCTTGGCCAGCCGGGAGCGCCGGTTCGGGGACGCGGATCCACAGACGCAGGCGGCCAAGCGACGGCTGGCGGAGAATTTCGGGCCGTTCGACTGAGATTTTGACGGCACCGCTCAGTCAGACTCCGTCAGTTTGGGGAATGCCTGCCGCCCGTGGTGCGCTGGCCGCTCAGGTATCTGCACCCGGGGCATCGGCTGTGCTCCGGTAGGCCCAGACCGCGTACAAGGGGTCGCCGGCAAGGGCCGGAGGTGTGCAGCGTTGGAATTGTGACGCGCCGAACCCCGCGCTCACACGGAAGTAGGTGCGCACAATGGCGCCGCGCTCCTCATCGCTGGCGTACAGCCAACCGCGCACGGCCTTGGTGGGAAAGCACCGGTTGGAGAACGTGCAGACGAACGGCGCTCCGGGACGGAGCACCCGGGCCACTTGCGCGAACACCTCGACCGGCGCGGTGAGATAGTCGACGGAGACGCAACACACCACGGCGTCGAAGGACGCGTCGGGGAAGGGGAGACACGGGTCGGCATTGAGATCGTGGACCACGGTGACCGCGGCCGCGGCGTTCTCCCCCAGCTCTTCGGCGTTCATCCCGAGCACGGTGAGCCGGGCCGGCGGGGTGCGAAAGTGCGACACCCATGAGCCCATCAGGTCCAGCACGTCGCCGCTGATCCCGAGTTCCTCATAGAGCGCCCCGACGACGGCGATGGCCTGATCGTCTATGTGGGTGACGAGGCGGGGCCAGGAGTAGAACGTCGCATCACCGCCGGAGTCGGTCCGCGCGAAGAATCCGGTGGGGAACGGGTCGCTGTCCATCCATCCGTCCCCGAGCGCGGCGCTCAGCCGCGCAATCCCACCAGGGTCGCAACCACGAAGCGGCCGGGCGCCTCGACCATCGGGTAGTGCCCGACCCGGTCGAGTCGGACGACGGTGGCGTCGGGCCGGGCCGCAACCAGCGTGTCCACCATGGAGGGGACGGCGATGGGGTCGTCCATGCCCCAGACGATGTGCAGAGGGGAGGGGTCGGATTCGATCGCCCCGGTGAACCGGGCCTGGTTCTGGCGCCGCTCCTCTATGTAACGAATGAGGCGGGGGAGGATCAGGTGGCCGTCGTCGCGCATGATCTGCTCCACCGTGGCCATGAGCGGATCGCCGGGTGCGCCCTCGGCGGGCAACGGCGTCGCCGGGCTGTAGGTGTCCCGCAAGCTCTGGGTGAGCGAGGCCTCGGTGATGGGGGAGGCGGAGGGCAGCTTCTCGTCGGGCAGGCTGAGGAGGAGCTGTTGGCCGGCCGTGAGATGGGCCTGCTCGATGTAGATGCTCCCGTTGGTGATGACGCGCCGGGTGATGTCGACCGGCCAGTCCCCGTCGGCGCGGCGGGCCAGCAGCTCACCACCCACCGTGTCGCCGAAGTCGTGGGTGAGCAGGGCCAGGCGGGTGATGCCCAGCGCGGCGACGAAGGCCGCGGCCAGGTCGGCCTGCAGGGCCACGGTGTAGTGCATGTCGGGCTTGGCCGAGAGGCCGTAGCCGAGCCCGTCGAGGAGCAGGACGCGACGGTCGGCGCGCAGCGGGTCGAGTACGGCGGCATAGTCGATCGACGAGGTGGGAAAGCCGTGCAATATGAGGAGGGGCTCATGCTCTTCGGGCCCGAGGGCAGGCGCATCAATGGTGAAGATGCGCTGCCCGCCGAGCTTCCGGTGACTGCCGAGGGCTTCCCAGCCCGCGCTGGTGGTGCCGCTCACGTGCCGGCCAGTTTGGACACGAGCGGTCCGAGGTCCTCCCAGCTGTCCGCTTCGAACGACCAGTAGGTGATGCCATACTCCTCGCGGCGCCACTGGAGCTCTTCGGCCATCTCGTCGAGCGTCCCGAGCAGCACGGCGGGCACGTGGAGGGCATCTTCGACCGCGATCCCGAAATGGGGCGCCATGGCTTCGATGATCCCGTTGGCGTCGTCGGTGATCATGACGAACCCGATGAGCGCGTTGAGCTCAAGCGCGTCGAAGCGCGGCCCGGCTGCTTCCTTGACCCAGGACACCTTCTCGCGCGTCTTGGCGGGCGACATGTTGGGTGCCGTCTCGGGACCGCCGGTGCCGTCGCGCAGGTTGGCGTTGATGCTGACGATGTCGGCGTGCCGGGCCGCGAAGGTGAGGACCCGCTTGCCGCCCCCTCCGATGATGAGTGGTGGGCCTGGTTGCTGCACCGGGCGGGGCAGGAGCGAGTGCGCGCGCACCTGGTAGTAGGCACCGTCGAAGGAGAAGGGACCGTCGGTGCGGAGCAGTCCTTGGATCACCTGGACGGCTTCCTCGAAGCGCTCCACCCGCACTTTGGGTGGGTCGTAGGTGAGGCCGGCTTCTTCGTAATCGGTCTTCATCCAGCCAGCGCCCAGGCTGAGCTCGAAGCGGCCCTCGCTCAGCACGTCGAGCGTGGCCGCCTCCTTGGCCAGGACCAACGGGTGCCGGTAGTCGTTCCCGAAGACGAGGGAGCCCAGGCGAAGGGTGGTGGTGGCGGCGGCGACGGCCGCCAGAGCCGGCACCGGGGCCAACTGGTCGCCGAAATGATCGGGCATGAGGAGTGCGGAGTAGCCGAGGTCCTCGGCCCGGCGTGCTTGTTCGGCCCATGCGCGCGCCGTCCCTCCGGGGCCTTTGCTCAGCTGGGCGGCGAAGCGGAACGTGTTGGTTGTCATGGCGTCACAATGCCTCAAATCGAGAGGCAGACGCGGCGTCGTGCCCGCTCAGTCGCAGCAGGAGTCCCGCCACCCGCAGCTGGCGCAGCGGTAGTGGGCGTGCT
>Ga0182015_10007912_pt1 | contig 10271 bp, 10 predicted proteins | sample 712P3MmetaG_FD_120478 | JGI IMG/M metagenome (GOLD analysis project Ga0182015, IMG submission 120478) | Permafrost microbial communities from Stordalen Mire, Sweden - 712P3M metaG | ecosystem: Environmental > Terrestrial > Soil > Wetlands > Permafrost | place: Sweden: Stordalen | collected... | reverse complement strand
TGGTTGTGGTGAAGGAGTTCACCCTTAACCGCTGTCCATTCCAATAGGCCGGACAGATGATAACTCCTGACAGGGAATCCTGTTGCGGAGTTGTGTCCCGGCCGAGTTCCCTGAACGACAATTTTGGAGTTTGTGCTGATGACGAACACTTGGGCTCTGTGTGCGCTCTGGGTGGGTCTGGCTTTGGCGGCGACGCTGTTGGCGATCTGGTTCAAGATCTCGACGGCGCTATCTGAGATTGTGGTGGGTACCGTGGCCCAACTGGTTATCGGCGTGTTCCTTACGGGGTTCTTCGGTTTTGCGCAGGGCGGCCTGGCCGGCAATACGCAGTGGATCACATTCCTGGCAGGAACAGGTGCAATCGTCCTGACTTTCCTTGCCGGCGCGGAGCTCGATCCAGCTATCTTCAAGACCAAGTGGCGAGAAGCATCGGTCATCGGCCTCGCAGGGTTCTTCGGTCCCTTTCTCGGTTGCACGGCGGTCGCGCACTACGTGCTCCATTGGGCGATCATGCCCAGCTGGTTGTGCGGGGTTGCACTTTCCACGACCTCGGTTGCGGTGGTCTATGCGGTGATGCTGGAACTTGGTTTCAACGTCACGGAATACGGGAAGGCAATCCTAGCCGCATGCTTCATCAATGATCTCGGAACGGTGATCGCGCTCGGATTGATCTTTTCCCCTTTCACCATCAAGACGCTGATCTTTGTGGTGGTTTCCATCATCGTCTTTGTCGTGCTGCCATTTCTCACGCCGCGGTTCTTCAAGAAATATGGCGGGCGCGTCTCAGAACTCGAAGCGAAGTACCTTCTCTTCTTCCTCTTTGCCATGGGCGGACTGGCTGTCTGGGCTGGAAGCGAAGCGGTCCTTCCGGCGTACATGATCGGCATGGTTCTGGCTGGAACGGTCGGCAAAGACCACTCGCTCATCCGGAGATTGCGGACGCTTACGTTCGGATTGCTGACACCGTTCTACTTCATCCGAGCCGGATCATTTGTCTCTGTGCCTGCACTGATGGCTGCCCCTGTGACGTTGCTAGTCCTCTTTGGTGCGAAGTCGCTGTTCAAGGCAATTGCTGTATATCCTGCAGTCCGTGTGCACAAATACGACGGCAAGGCCGGAGCTTACTACACGCTGATGATGTCAACCGGACTCACATTCGGGACCATCTCGGCACTGTTTGGTCTCAATCATCAGATCATCACGCAGGCACAATACTCCTACATTGTGGGCGCTGTCATCGCCAGTGCGGTGATACCTACCATGATTGCAAACTCGTTCTTTCTTCCCCACCATTTGCTTCCCCACCATCAAGCAGGCAAGAAAGCAGAGAAGGAAGTTATGCGGCCAGTTCCCGCAGAAGAAGGTTAGGTGATCGCTATGGGAAGCCCGGTTTTTGTTGGAATTCAAAGGATACTTGTTGCATTCGACGCGTCTCCGCATGCGGAGCACGCTTTGGATGTTGCCCTGTCTATGGCTGGCGATATGAAAGCCAAGCTCTTCGTTCTCGCCGTCATCCGACCGCCGGAACCCGCAGAAAGCCCGGAGTTTCACGCGGTTCTTGAAGAAGGGCAGGAGCGCTTTGAGCGCAGTTTCGTCCCGCTTCGCGAACGCGCGAGGCAAAAGGAGATTGACCTCGAAACTGAAATTGTCCTTGGCCATCCGGCGGAACAGATCATCCACAAGGCGGAGACGATGCAGGCCAGTCTCATCGTCATGGGCAAGCGCAGCCATACGATCCTTCATCGCTGGATGTTGGGTTCAAACTCGGAGCGCGTTCTGCGGTATGCGCACTGCCCGGTGATGATCGTTCATTGAAAGGAGTGTCCGGATTTGAAAATCGCAATTCATCTTAACGGCAACGCACCGCATCGAGTGGTCAATCGATGCTCGCCTCGATTGCCGCTCGCACGGAACTCATTGAAGTCCTAACAACTGACGGCCTCATGGCCGGGAAAGAGTAATCATCATGTCTGAAATCACAAAACTTGAAGCACTCGAAATCCTCGACTCACGGGGGAATCCAACCCTGGCAGTCACAGCAACGTTGGCTAACGGCGTGAAGGCGACTGCGAAAGTGCCGTCAGGCGCATCGACCGGCAAGCGGGAAGCAGTCGAACTCCGCGACGGCGATAAGACACGGTACGGCGGTAAGGGCGTACTGAATGCGAGAAATTACGTGAACGGTGAGATTCAAGCTGCCGTTCATGGATTCGACGCCAACGACCAGAAGGCGTTGGACAAAAAGCTGTGCGAACTCGACGGGACACCGAATAAGGCGCGTCTTGGAGCCAACGCAATTCTGGGCGTTTCTCTTGCGGTTGCGCGTGCGGCTGCTGCAGACCATTGTCTGCCCCTTTATGCAAGCCTTGGAGGCGAGAAGGCCAATCTGATTCCAGCCCCTTGGTTTAATGTTTTGAATGGCGGAAGCCACGCGGACAGCAACGTGGATTTTCAGGAGTTCATGATTTCACCGGTAGGCGCGCCCAGTTACAGCGAAGGCTTGCGAGCGGCCGCTGAAACCTTCCATGCGCTGAAGTCTGTCTTACACAAGAAGGGCTACAACACCGGAGTCGGCGATGAAGGAGGATTCGCTCCGCAGTTGAAGTCCAACGAAGAGCCCATTGACCTCATCCTTGAAGCCATCCAAAAGGCTGGCTACAGGCCGGGCAAGGACATTGTCCTTGTGCTCGACCCCGCCACCAGCGAGCTCTTTGATGATGGCATCTATGCGTTCGACAAGTCGGACAAGAGCAAAAAGTCGCCGGAGCAGATGGTCGAATTCTGGAAGGGAGTGCTCGACCGTTATCCGGAGATCTGGGGTATTGAAGATGGGGTTGCCGAAGACGACCACGCCGGCTGGCAGCTGATGACAAAGACGCTCGGAGGCCGGATTCAGCTGATCGGCGACGACAACTTTGTCACCAATCCCACGATCTTCCGCCAGGGCATCAAAGATGGAATCGCCAACGCCATTCTGATCAAGCTGAACCAGATCGGCACTCTGACGGAAACGCTCGAATGCATTCAGATTGCCCGCGAGAATGGATACGGCGCAGTAATTTCTCACCGTTCCGGTGAAACCGATGACACGAGCATCGCCGACCTGGCCGTGGCTGCCGGCATGGGACAGATCAAGACGGGCTCGACCAGCCGAGGCGAGCGCATCGCGAAGTACAACCGCTTCCTGGAAATCGAACACGAACTCGGCACAAAGGCCCGCTATGCAGGCGCCAGTGTGTACGAGCGCTGGCACAAACTAGTGAAGGCATAGCAGGCAACTGTAGGTGTTGGAGTCCACCTGAACACCGCTCAACTGGGCAGATGACTCCTCGAAGCTGAAGAAAACTTGGAGGAGTCATGCCCGAAGCTGGATCTGAAATGGAAAGAGACCGAGGATCCGGTGCACTGAACCGCGCCCAGCAGCGACGCCTGAGCGTCACTTGCAAGTACATCGACAACTTGCTTTGCGAAATTGAGCACGCAATCAATACCGCGGCATCGCGGTCTCCATTTCCGCGCTATGTTGTGGACGTCACTCCTGCACAGATCCTGCTCATTGAAGACCACATTGCCCTTCTCCGCGCTCAACTCCTGCGCACCTTGGATTGGCAGCATTTGAAACCTGAACAAACAGGAATCACAGTCACGCGATCGGCCCTGACAGACCTTGCTTTTGTGGATATCGCGATCGAGGAACTAAAGCCAAGATATTTGCGTGGCTGTGGAGCCGTCCCCGAGGATGCGGTGGAGGAACTCAATGGAGTGATACAAAAACTTCGCTCCCTGACTGGAAGCATGGAACGCTGTATTCGCCAGGAGATGAGTAAGAATCTGGAAAACTGCGCCAGAGATGAATCCACCGAAAACCCCCAACACCATGGCTAGGCTCTGTAATTGCGGAGATCATTCAATGAGGACACACAAACAACTCGTTTCCTATCAATCGATTGCGCAAGCGCTTCCGGAACCCGGATGCCCGTTCTGTCGCTTCCTGAAGGAATATCAAACAGCTCGCCTGCAGAACCATCCGAAAGAGAGTATTCACCGTCTGTGCAACTTTCACACCTGGGGTCTGGCCGCCGTTCAAGACGCTCCAGCGGCAGCGCAAGTGTTCATCAAGCTGGTCGGTGAGCCAGATTTCCTCTCCAAAGCCGAATGTGACATTTGCAGGGAGGTCCTCGCAGAGGAGGATCTACGTATTTGCGAATTGGTGAGCTGTCTGTCCCGAACAGACGTTTCTGATTGGCTGCGAAGTTCCGCTGTACTATGCATCCCACACGGGGAAAAGCTGCGCCGGCAGGTTCCGCCTGTGCTCGCGGACCGAGTTGACGCAATCATCGAGAACTATCGGCGGCAATTGGCTCGAGATCTGCAACAACTGCGTGACGAACCAGAACAAGACAGGGCCGGGTGGGGCGCACTCGGTCGCGCGGCTGAATTTCTTGTCTCGCAGCGCGGTTTACATTCCTGAGGGAGGAAGTATGTTGAGTGCCGGAAAGGCAGTGAAGGTTTCCATCTATCTGAGCGAGGGATCAAAGCGTCATGGGGTCCCAACATATTCGAGCATCCTCGACTTTCTTTTCTATCGGGCGTCTCCGGTGCGACGGTTGTGAAAGGGATAGCAGGATTTGGCGCGGATCACCACATGCATTCCGCCAGCATTGTCGAAATCTCAGACCACCTCCCGCTCAAGATTGAATTCATCGAATCGCGTGAAAAGGTCAACGAACTCCTCGGGAAGCTTGAGGAGTTGGCCGGAACCGGAATGATCGAAGTCCAGGAGACGACCGTTGCAAAGCCAGCCCAGATTTCCAAACAAAAGAAGCCAGTCTCTCCCGCGCACCTGAAAATCGAGGGCAAAGCAAAAATGATGCGCATCTATATTGGCGAAGCGGATCGCTGGAAAGACAAGCCTCTTTACAACGCACTCGTCGAATCCATGCGGGCCAACGATATTGCCGGCGTCACCGTCTATCGCGGCATCCTCGGCTATGGCGCACACCGGCGCATGCACAAAGATAAAGCCCTCCACCTGTCGCACGATTGTTCAATCATGCTCTCGGCCGTCGATACAGAGGAGAAGCTGCGATCCTTTCTGCCACTTGTGGACCAGATGGTGGAAGAGGGCCTTGTCGTTCTTTCAGACGTGGACATCATCAAGTATTCCTATCGCGCTTTGGACGTTGATCAGCCGGAGTCGGTGCCGGGTATCGCTTCTGTATGAGCGGAGGCTCAACCATGAAAGACCAATTTCAAGCGCGCATGCTGCGTATTCATTTCGGCGAAGGTGACAAATGGCAGGGCAAACCCCTGCATGAAGCAATTGTGGCCAAATGCATGGAATTAGGGATGGCTGGCGCCACCGTGTATCGGGGAATCGAAGGGTACGGCGCCAGCACCAGGATTCACCATTCCAGTCATTGGACGTTCTCCAAAGATGCGCCGATCATGCTGACCGTCATCGACCGTGAGGAACAGATCGAAAAGCTGATTCCCCATCTCGACGTCATGGTTGAGGAGGGTCTCATCGCCATGTCTCGTGTCGAGGTCATTCGATACTCGCGGACTTCAACTAACGATTCGGCGAAAGTCTAACAGGGCCCAAATGGAGATGATGGCTTACTCCGTGATGCAGGAATACCAGAGCAGTTCGACAGTGCAAGATTACGGCGGCATTCCGACTGAGGCACCTGTATCTATGGACGGTGCCACCCGTCTGTTGCGACTTGCCGGTCTGGCGCAGGAACTTGGGGCTGAGCCTGTCGCCGAGGAGGCGCGCGAGCTCGCAGCGCGGGTTTCCGAAGGGCGTTTCTATGTAGCTTGTGTCGGGCAGTTCAAGCGAGGCAAATCCACCCTGCTCAACGCTCTCGTCGGCCATGCCGTTGTCCCGACCGGGTTTGTTCCGGTTACGGCGGTGCCTACCGTGATTCGATTTGGCGACGCACTTCACGCGCGCGTTCGCATGCGAGACGGGGCCTGGCGGGACGTTGCCATGCCTGATTTGAAGGAATATGTGACCGAAGAACTAAACCCCGAAAACAAAAAGGCAGTGGACGGCGCGGAAGTATTCGTGCCCAGCTCCTTGTTGCGCTCCGGCATGTGTTTTGTGGATACGCCGGGTTTGGGCTCGGTCTTCACCGGAAATACGGCAACCACGCAAGCGTTCATTCCTCACATTGATGCAGCATTGGTTGTGGTCGGAGCCGATCCGCCAATTGCGGGAGAGGAGTTGACGCTGGTAGAAGCAATTGGCAAGCAGGTTCAGAATTTGATTCTGGTTATCAACAAAGCCGACCGCACCAGCGTTCCGGAGCGTGCAGCGGCGGCTAAGTTCACGCGCGAGGTTCTTGGAAAGCGGCTGCGTCGCCCGATGGGCGAGGTGCTTGAGGTTAGTGCCGCCGAGCGGATGGAAAACCGCGGTCCGTTACGGGACTGGGAAAAACTGCTGGCGAGTTTGCATCACCTCGTTGAAGGCTCGGGCAGAAATCTCGTTCGCGCCGCTTGCGACCGGGGCCTCCAGCGCTTGAGGGAGCAACTGCTGGCTATTATCAGTGAGGACCGCGACGCGCTTCAGCGGCCAATCGAAGAATCCGAGCGGCGCATCGGGCTCATGAAGGAAACCATCAACGAGGCTGAGCGCACCATGCACGAGCTGAGTTTCCTGTTTATGGCGGAGCTGCAGCGGATTTCGGACCTCTTCGTTGAACGGCACCGGCGGTTTTTCCGTTCCGCGTGGACGGAATCTGAAACAGAGTTTGGTGAGGGGCTACCGTCGGTACCCGTCGGCTTTGGCCCATACTATCGGCGCCGAGTGATGCATCTCGCCCATGGGATCTCACGCCGCAAGGTTATGCCTTGGCTCAAACTTGAGCAGGAAGAGGGCGAGCGCCAATATGGCGCCGTGGCCCTTCGATTTGTGGAGATGGGAAACAACTTTCTGAAAACACTGGCGGATGCTGGCCTCAGCGAACTGACACGGATGCCCCATGGACTCGATCCGGAGAAAGGTTTCCGCGTGCGGTCCAGATTCACTTTCGAGGACTTTATCGGAACTGCGCAACCCCCATCACCGCTGCGCTGGCTTGCTGATGTTGTTTTGCCGTTTGTGGGTGGACGCAAACTGATCACGAGCGATGCTCGAGAATTTCTGCGGCACCTTTTGGAAGTGAACAGCTCGCGGGTACAAAACGATGTTCTCAATCGCATTCAGGAGAGCCGGGCCCGCCTGGAGGTCGAGATCCGCAAGCTGCTCCATGAAATCAGCCGCATTGCGGAACAGGCACTTGACCGGGCACGAAAAGTCAAAGAAGAAGGAAGTCCTGCCGTCCAGTCGGCAATTGAACGGCTCAACCGATTGGAACGGGATGTCTCGGTACTCGTCTGATCCCATTCACGCGCTTTGGGCAGGCGAGCAGCCCTTTTTATTTGGTTCGTCCTGATTCTTCATGCAGCTAGTTGAATTCGGAGAAAGAGGTTCCGCTGCAATGCCTTCGTCTTCTGCCCAACGCGAGCCTACCGTTGAGTATTTGAATTGCGTTGAGCGCGAGGAAGAATTGGGCAGCCTTCGGAACCAAGCCAGAATTCGCAAATCACTGCTGGTATTTGGACCTGCGGGAGTAGGCAAGTCACGTTTACTTCGCGCCTTCGTTGAAAATCAAACGCTTGCGCTCTACGTCGGACAGATGCGGTCACCGCGCGAATTCGCTCTCGCATTGCTCCAGGCATTGCATTCCGCAGACGACGGGATAAAAGCTCCCGGAAACATCTCTGCTTTGTCCACATCCTCCTTGAAGGGCATCATCCACCGCGCGCTTGATAGGCAGCCTTTTGTGATGGTTCTCGATCATCTCGACGCACCCTCCCGGGTTGTAACGGGCATGATTAAGGATCTGTACTACTACGGACGTACCCCCGTGATTTTTGCATCACGATCTCCGCATATGGAGGATATAGGCGCAATGCGCCCGCTGTGCGCGAACAAGTCTGAGCGTCTGGAATTGAAAAACCTTCCACCGCAGATTGCGTTGGAATTCGCCCAGCGCGAAGCGGAAAAGATCGATTTGTGGGCATCCAATCTGGAGGCGATTCTGCCCGTGCTTGTTGAATGGAGCGACGGGAACCCTGGCGCAATCCTAGATATGTTGAAGATGGCGCAACTTCCCCAGTACCGGGCCGGCGACCAGATCAAATCGTACATCCTTTACGTGGACTATCGCATGGGCCGCAGATAGCCAGATAGACTCGTCCTTATTCAGATCGCGCTTGTGGCTCTAGACTGTGGTTCGTCAAACAACCCCAGCCTGGTCAATTCGACTTCAGATTGTGCAATGCCCATGTTATCGCCAAGTGACACCACGCTTCATGGATCTCAGTGATCCAGGCCTGAAGATTTCGAGCTTTCGAGCAGAATTGGCCGGCATGCCGATTTGACCATTGCTTCAAGCGTGCGGCCTTTTAGATCGCGCCGACGTCTTTCGGGAATAGGATTCTTGCTGTTGACATGTTGCTAGGGGAGATAGGGAATGAAGATCGGGAACCGGACGATCATGACGGCTTGGGTCGTGTGCATGAGCGCATGGGGCGCAATGGGTGCAGGGGCACAGACGGCTACAGCCGCCGCGACAATGGCGTCGGCCGTGGCCCAAGCATCCTCACCGACGCCCAGTGCGGCGCCACGCATGCCCACTCCGGAGGAGCGCGCGGTCATTGCGGCCGCCAACGACGCGGAGCGTGAGCGCGAGACGAAACTGCTCGGCATTGTTGCGATGCAGCCCAGCATGACGGCGTACGACATCGGCAAGCCGGGTAACGTGAACTATGGCGAGGTCAAGGCCAATCCATTCCCCAAACTGCCGGATCTGATGACGCTGAGCGACGGCACAAAGGTGACTACGCCCGCGCTGTGGGTGAAGCGCCGTGCGGAAATCAAGGCGCTGTTCGACGAGTACGTCTATGGCAAGTATCCAGCGCGCATCCCAGCGGTCACATGGCGCGTGGACCGCGTGGAGGAAACAACCTACGAGGGAATCCCAGTCATCGTGAAGCACATCGTGGGGCATACGGATAACTCGGCGTATCCGGCGATCACGGTGGATATTCATGCGGATGTGGTGACGCCGGCGAGCGCGAAAGGGAAGAAGGTTCCAGTGATCATCGGCGGCGGCTGGATTGGGCCGAGACCGAACTTTCCTCGCCCCACGGCGGCGCCGGGACAGATCGTGCATCTGCTGGCGATGCCGGCAGATCCACCCGACTCCGGCAAGCTGTTGCTCGAGCATAGCTGGGGATTTGTGGCGCGCACCTCAACCGAGGTGCAGGCCGATAACGCCGCGGGCATGACCAAGGGGATTATCGGCCTCGTCAACAAGGGCCAGCCGCGTAGCCTGGATGACTGGGGCGTGCTGCGCGCATGGGCCTGGGGCGACAGCCGCATCCTGGACTATCTCCAGACCGACCCGGACGTGGATGGCGGCAAGGTCGGGATCACAGGGCATTCGCGCGGGGGCAAAGCGGCCCTGGTAACCGAAAGCGACGACGAGCGGTTTGCCATCGGATACATATCGTCGTCGGGCAAGGGCGGCGCGGCGCTCTATCGCCGCGACTACGGAGAGTCCATGGGCAACGCGGCGGCGTCAAGCGAGTTCGATTGGTACGCGGGGAACTTTCTGAAGTACGCCGCGATGGGGCACACAGCGGACGAGATGCCGGTGGACAGCCACGAGTTTATGGCCCTGATCGCGCCGCGGCCCGTGTTCATTGGCGGAGGAGCGCTGATCACCGATCCGCAGTATGCGCCTGGCGATGCGTGGCAGGACACGCAGGGCATGTTCATGGCTGCCGTAGCAGCAAGCCCGGCATGGGACCTGCTGGGCGCAAAGGGTCTGGGCGCCAATACATTTCCCCCAGTGGGCACCCTGATCGATTCCGGTGATGTGGCGTTTCGTCAGCACCAGTGGGGGCACACACCCGCACCGAACTGGCCCGCGTTTATCGAGTTTGCCGCAAAGGAATTTGCCAAGCGCTGAAAGGCAGATCGAGCGGTCGGACCGTTGAACTGACGGCGACCCTCCAGCATGGCAGCGGTTTGCGGATTCCAGTCGGAATGCCGACTCCGGGGGACTTATGCCGCTTGGTGGTATCTATCGCACCCGCACCATGTCTCGCAAAATGTACTCGACGCTCGGGGGGGGGGGGGCTGGAGGGCCCAAATTTTTCCCTCGCACAATTTTTATGATGAGGAGCTGGCCATCGGGTTGAAAAGGGCCGGGGCT
>Ga0182015_10007911_pt1 | contig 10271 bp, 10 predicted proteins | sample 712P3MmetaG_FD_120478 | JGI IMG/M metagenome (GOLD analysis project Ga0182015, IMG submission 120478) | Permafrost microbial communities from Stordalen Mire, Sweden - 712P3M metaG | ecosystem: Environmental > Terrestrial > Soil > Wetlands > Permafrost | place: Sweden: Stordalen | collected... | reverse complement strand
GTAACGCGCGCGTTCTCTCGATAGCGTCGCACAGCGCGGGGCAGCGCGTGCACTCGGAGATGCGACGGTGCAGCTTTTCGTGAAGGTTTAAGTAGTAAAAGCGATTCGTTTCCGTCTGGGAACGCATCACATCCACGCGCACGCCCAGCTTCAGCAGTTCGGAGCGCTCCTCGGGAGTCGCCATTTCTGTGAACAGCCGGGCAGCCTCCACTTCTAGCGCCTCGCGCACCAGATAGTGGCCGCGCACGTCCTCGCGGCTGGGGATGCGCACGCGGGTTCCGGCGCGCGGACGGCTTTCGAGCAGGCCTTCGAACTCCAGCCGCAAAAATGCTTCGGAAACCGGCAGAAAACTCATGCCCAGCTCGGCCGCGATTTTGCGCCGCGAGATCACCTGGCCGATGGCTACTTCGCCACGGAGAATTCGCTCGCGAATAATAACGTAAGCTTCACCAGCGAGGTCCGAGGCCCCGGAAGAGCGGTCTTTCATAAGTCCCCAATATTCAAGTCCGCAGAATGGAAAATCTCATCCATCCTAGCACAGCCTGCATGCAAGCAGACGCAGGAGGCGGCGGGTTCGGTACACTGGGAAACCGCCATGAAGAATACTCGCAGCCGCGAATGGTTTCAGGCGCCCGAATACTATGGCTTCGCCCGCCGGGCCTGGCTGCGGTCGGAGGGCTTTCCGGCGGACGTCTTCGACGGCAAGCCGGTGATCGGCATCTGCAATTCCTGGAGCGAGCTCAACAATTGCAACCTCCATCTGCGGGACGTGGCGGCGGCCGTCAAGCGCGGAGTATGGGCGGCGGGTGGAGTGCCGCTGGAATTCCCAACCATCTCACTGGGCGAGATGTTCATGCGCCCCACCACGATGATGTATCGCAACCTGATGGCGATGGACGTGGAAGAATCCATCCGCGCCAACCCGCTGGATGCCGTGGTACTGCTGTGCGGCTGCGACAAAACCACACCCGCGCAATTGATGGGCGCAGCCAGCGCCGATATTCCCGCGATGGTTGTTCCGGGCGGCCCGATGTTGGCCGGTGAATGGCGCGGGCAGCGGCTGGGTTCCGGGACTGACGGCAAGAAGCTGTTCGATCAATATCGCACCGGCCGGCTCACCGAAGAAGAGTGGTGTGAAATCGAAGGCTGCATTGCGCGCACGTCGGGCCACTGCGGGGTGATGGGCACGGCGTCCACCATGACCAGTCTGGCGGAGGCGCTCGGCATGACGCTGCCGGGTAGCGCCAACATCCCGGCGCCCGATTCCCGCAGGCTGGCGATGGCGGAATTGAGCGGGCGCGCGGTGGTCGACATGATCGAGCCGGGGCTGACGCCCTCACGCATCATGACGCGGGCGGCCTTCGAGAACGCCATCACCGTCTTGATGGCGCTGGGCGGTTCCACCAATGCCGTCATCCATCTGATTGCGATCGCGGGGCGTCTTGGCATCGATCTGACGCTCGAGGATTTCGACCGCATTTCGCGGCGCACGGCTTGCATTGTCAACGTCAAGCCGTCGGGCGAGTATCTGATGGAAGATTTGTTTTACGCCGGCGGCATCCCAGCCGTCATGCATCGGATTCAGGATCAGCTCGACGGCGATTGCGCGACTGTGAACGGCAAGACCATTGGCGAAAACATCAGCGGCGCTCAGTCGCGAAATGACGCCGTAATCCGCCCGCGCGATCAGCCCTTGTACGCCGAAGGCGGAATCGCGATCCTGCACGGGAACCTCGCACCGCACGGAGCGGTTATCAAACAGAGCGCTGCGTCGAAGCATTTGTTACAGCACCGCGGGCGCGCGTTGGTATTCGAGACTCGGGACGAGATGCTGGCGCAAGTGGATCGTGAAGATCTGCCGGTTGATCGCGACACCGTGCTGGTGATGCGCAATTGCGGCCCGAAAGGCGCGCCTGGATTCCCTGAGTGGGGCCACATCCCGATGCCGCGCAAACTGCTGAACGAGGGCGTGACCGACATGGTGCGCATATCGGATGCGCGGATGAGCGGAACGTCCTTCGGAACCGTGGTTCTGCACGTCGCGCCGGAATCGGCTATCGGCGGCCCGCTCGCGCTGGTCGAGACTGGCGACGAGATCGTGCTGGATGTTCCGGGCCGCAAGTTGGAACTGCGGGTTCCCGCGGATGAACTGGAGCGCCGGTCCCGCAGTTTCACGCCGCCGGCCGCGCACTATACACGCGGATATGGCCGCCTCTTTCTGGATCACGTTACGCAGGCCGATCTCGGCTGCGACTTCGATTTCCTGAGACCGTAAAAATCCACCGGCAAACACAAAACACCCCGACTTGCGCCACCCGGGGGCGTGGGAGGCCGACTTGCTGACGCGCGCGGCTTGGCATCTGCCTGCAACATATCAGTAAATGGAAGAATCCAGCGACGGGGTTCGAAGGAACTGATACAATCAACACGCCTCTTGGGTGTGCATTGTTTGTGACCACTGAAAAATCGTGATAATCGCCGCGGGTTTGGTGGGCAGCGCGCTGTTTGCGCAAACGCCTGCGCCAAGACCAACCCAGCGAATCCCGCCCGTCACGATGGTGCTTGCGGTGGCCGGCGCTCCGCTGTCGGTGGAAATCGTCGAACAGCGCGCCACCAAACTTCCCGACGGAACATCAAAGACCGAAGTGCTTACTTCCAAGGTCTATCGCGATGGCGCCGGCCGGATGAGAACTGAAATGGAAGAGGTAGGCGCTAACGGGGAGTCCGCGGTTATCGTCAACCTTTTCAATAAGCCGGATGGTTTTATGGCGATCCTGCTGCCGGTGTAAAAGTCCGGGGGTCGTTTTCTGTTCTCGACGAGACAACAGTTCGAGGGAGTCTTCAGTTTCACTACCATCGACCCACTGATCACGGCGCCCGGAAAGAAGACTTCGAAGACGGAGAGCCTAGGAAAGCAGACCATCGAGGGTATCGAATTTGAAGGCGAACGCACCACGACCACGGTGGATGGACAGCCGTCGATCATTGGCGTTCAAGACCACTGGGTGGCGCGCGGTCTCGGGCTGTTCGGCCTGGAGAAATCTTCCGGTCCGGACCTCGAAAGTACTGCCAAGATCCGCAATCTGGACCGGCACGAACCCGATCCGGCTCTCTTCACACCCCCGGCCGATTACGCCATCCGCGACCTGAACCCGGGCGAACCCGCCCAATAGGGCTATCGTCAGCGCGCCCTAGGACGGGGTAAAATGTCCTTATATACATGCTGTATCAGAAGAATAGGCCGCCCCGTGGGTTCGTTTTCTGCGCGCTCGCGGGCGCTCTGTTGATTTCGAGCGGCTGCAAGGTGGTGGGGCCGAACTACACTCACCCGCCGGTGGCTCCCGTGCCCGAGGCGTTCAAGGAGAAACCTCCCGACGGCTGGAAGGAAGCGCAGCCGAACGACACCGCGCTCAAAGGGAAGTGGTGGGAGATCTACAACGACCCCGAGCTGAATGCGCTCGAAGAGCAGGTGAACATTTCGAATCAGAACGTGCTGGCGGCGGAAGCCCAATACAGGGCGGCGCGCGCCACGGTGCAGATTGCGCGGTCGGCTCTGTTCCCGCTGGTGACCGTCGGATCGGCGGCCAGCCCCGTGGTGGGAGGCAGCCAGGGCGGGGTGAATCTACCGCCTTCCGCGGGCGTTTTCGGCAGCTTTCAAATTCCCTTCGATGTCTCCTATCAAGTGGACTTATGGGGCAGCATCCGGCGTAACGTTCGAGCTAATGCGGAGACCGCTCAGGCGAGCGCGGCGCAGCTTGAGAACGCAAAACTCACTTACCAGGCGACCTTGGCGCAAGATTATTTTCAGTTGCGTGGGACCGATGGGGACATCGCGCTGCTCGAATCCACGGTGGAATCCTACACCGGTTTTTTGAAGCTGACGCAGGCGCGGCACGATTCCGGCATAGCTTCGGGCGCCGATGTGGCGCAGGCGGAAACCCAGCTCGATTCGGCCAAGGAACAAATGATCGATTTTGGCGTAGCGCGCGCGCAGTACGAGCACGCGATTGCGATTCTGGTAGGCAAGCCGCCGTCCGAATTGTCGCTCGAAAAGCGAACCCTCAAGGGCGAGCCGCCGCAGGTACCGGTGACTATGCCCTCCACGTTGCTGGAAAGGCGTCCGGACATCGCCATGTCGGAGCGGCAGATGGCCTCCCTGAACGAACAGATCGGAATCGCGGACGCGGCGTTTTATCCGTCCTTGACACTCAGCGCGGGCGCGGGTCTTGCGAGTTCGAGCTTCGTGAATCTGTTTACCTGGGCGGGCCGGTTCTGGACGGCCGGAGCCATCGCGTCTCAAACTTTGTACGACGCCGGGAAACGGCGCGCGCAAGTGGACGTGGCGAAAGCCAATTTCGATAATGCCATGGCGAACTACCGCGAGACTGTATTGACCGCGTTTCAACAGGTGGAAGATCAAATGGCGGCGCTGCGGATTCTGGAGCGGGAAACCGGCGCCACCATCGAAACCGTGGCTGCGGCGCAACTGGCGCTGGATATCACCACCGCGCAATACAAGGCCGGAACCGCGACGTATCTGCAAGTGGAGACGCAGCAGACGGCGTTGTTCAGCGAACAGGAGGCCCTGGTGAATCTATTGACGCGGCGCATGGTATCGAGCGTGCTGCTGGTGGAGGCGCTGGGCGGAGGCTGGGACACGTCGCAGTTGCCGGTGGTCAGCGAGCTTTCGGCGGGCGCGAAGTCCGCTAAAAACTGATTTTGGCACCTAGAAACTAATCTTATCCTTGGCCGCCGCGATCTTCTTGCCGTCCACGCCGTAGATGATCAGCAGATCGCCCCAGGCGTGAAAATCGCCGTGGCGCTGGCGGTATGTCACGATGGCGTCGGCTTCTTCCGCCGTCAGAGCGAGCCCCGCCGCGATTTCTTGCGCCGTGGCTTTGTTCACGTTGATTTTGGCCGGGTCCTCGATCTTGGGGAAATTCTCGAACAGATAATCGGCGATGATGTCGAGTTCGCCCCGCGTGGCCTGCGCGCCGCGCTCGCCCATGCGGTAAGCAATGGTGTGGTATTCGTCCTTGGTGAAGCGATAAGCGGCGATTTCGTCCTGCTTATGGCAGCCGATGCAGGCGCGCAAAATCAGTTCCTTGCCCTTGCCGTCGGGAAGATCCGCGGCGGGCGCGCGCGGCGAAAGTAGGGTGAAGGCGGCGATCGCGCAGGCACCAAATTTATTCAATCGGCGCCTCCTTCCGCTCCCTCACGGTCGCGGCTCGGTTAGCGATGAAAACGGCCTTCGAGAATGCCCTTCGCCAGGATGTGGCCCTGCATCGCGGCGAGAACGTCGGCGCGAGTGGCATCGGGACCGAGATCGAGCTTGATATCGAGAGCGAACAGTTCAAAGGTGTAGTGATGATAGGGACCCTGCGGACCCATGCCCGGTCCCATGAATCCGACGCCGCCGCGCAGGTTCTTGGCGTTGATGGAGCCGTCGTCGAGTTTCGCGTTGGCGGGAACGTTTTGGGGAAGCCCTGTCGCTGTACCTGGAATATTGAAGATCATCCAGTGCAGAACGTCGTCGTTCTTCTTCTGAATTGCCACGTCGGGATCGTGCAAGATCAACGCGAAGCTGACCGTGCCGGGCGGTACGTGCGTCCAATCCAGTTTCGGCGAAATAGGATTCGGATCGGCCTGCGTGTACTTGTTCGGAATGACGCCGCCGTCTTCGAAGTCGGGGGAAGTGAGGGTGAGACCGGGGCCGGGAGGAGGACCTCCTGCCTTGGGCTGCGCAAAGGCCGAGCCCAAGCTGGCCACAAAAAAGATCGTTGCTCCTACGGTGAGTATTCTCATGAGTGTGTCTCCTTGGATGTATCAGCATATCAGGAAGGCGGATCGGATTGCGCGGCCCTTGGTTCTGGGTTGGACTGAGGGTGTGCCGTGCTATGATCGGCCTCAATGGCAGGGCAAGCGACCAAGTCCCGACCGAATAAATCGCGCAATTCGGCGAGCGGAGAGCAGCACTTAGCGGAACATTTAGCGTTCGAGCTGGCACGCGTGGTGGAGGAGGCCGCAATCGCGGCGGCGCGCACCATGGGGCAAGGCGACCGGCCCGGCTCCGATCATGCCGCGGTACAAGCCATGCGGCGCGCTTTTGAAGAGGTGCCCATCGCCGGCAACATTGTGATCGGTGAAGGCGAACGCGACGAAGCGCCCATGTTGTATATCGGCGAGCGGGTGGGCGCCACGCCGCCCCCGGGCCTGGAATATCCCGCGGTGGACATCGCCGTGGATCCGCTGGAGGGCACAAACTTGTGCGCTACCGGCGCGGCCAATTCGATCGCGGTGCTGGCGGCGTCGGAAGCGGGCGGTTTGCTGCACGCGCCGGATTGCTATATGGAGAAGATCATCGCCGGGCCGGGGTGTCAAGGCGCGCTCGACCTGGACGCTCCCCCGGAAGATAATCTCAAGGCGATCGCGAAGCGGCTGGATCGCGACGTGGACGATCTGGTGGTGATGGTGCTGGACCGGCCGCGCCACGAAGAGCTGATCGCGAAGCTTCGCAAGGCGGGTGCGCGCATCCGATTGATTGGTGATGGCGATTTGTCGGCGGGAATCGCCGCTGCCGTGCGCGGCGCGGGCGTGCACGCGGTGATGGGGATCGGCGGAGCTCCGGAAGGAGTAATCACTGCGGCCGCGATGCGCTGCCTGCACGGCGAGATGCTCGGTCGGCTGGTGGTCGGCGACAAGGAGATGGAGCGGCGGATGGAGAAGATGGGCATCCGCGACCCGCACAAGATTTATCGCGCCGAGGATCTGGCGCCGGGCAAGAAGATCATCTTCGCCGCGTGCGGCGTTACGCCGGGGAATCTGCTGCAAGGCGTGCGATTCTTCGGGGATGGTCATCGGACGCACTCCTTGGTAATGACGTCGAGTCCGAACACGGTCAGTTTTCGCGATACGGTGCATTTGACGGGGAAGCCGGATCGGCGAGGAGTGAGGCTGTTCTGATGGGAGGAATACAAGGGAGACAAGGAATACCAGGAATACGGGGAGTCAATTTAGCCGGCCCATCCAGCGGTGAATCGCACCGAGCTGCTCGGTGACTTGCGGGCGATCCTCGGCGTCTGGCGCGTACTTCAAATACATCTCCAGATCGCTCTGAGCGCCACGGAACTGGCGCATTCGCAAGCGGGCAAAGCCGCGCGCTTTGTAATAGCCGGCGTTCTCAGGGAAGCCTTCCAACAACAGATCGGTGACTGCCACCATTTTCTCCAACTGCTTGCCGCGGAAGTAGGCAGACCGCAGGTTATTCAGCATGCGGACCAGGATGTAGCGCGTACCGACAGGAGCGAGGGCGGTGGCATCGGCGGCCGATCCGGTGCGCTCGCGCGCGAGTTGCCGGCAATCGTCCGCGGTGAGCAGCCGGCCCGAGTGGAACGGGTCGATGTAGGTGGCGAATTCCCCGTCGTTGTATTCGACGATGAAATGGCCGGGAAGCCCGATGCCTGAAACCGGCCGGCCGAGCCGCCGGGCGACTTCGATATAGACCGCCGAGAGGGCGATGGGGATTCCGGTGCGGCGATCCAAAACATAATTGAGGCAACTGTTGCGCGGATCGTTGTAATTGATTTCGTTGCCTTGGAAGCCGAGCTCGTCGAAGAAGTAGCGGTTGGCGGCGGACACAAACTCGCGGCCGGCGGCTGGGGCGGGCAGGCGCGATGCGATCCCGGAGGCCATGCGATCGAGAATCGCCAGGTAGGGTTGCGGGTCGAGATCGGGCGTTTCGATGGACGCGATTTCGAGAGCAGCCAGATCCAGCCGCGCCTCCGGCGAATCGAACAGTGCGGCCCGTAGCGCTTTCATTATCTAAATCCGGGGTCCTGTTCGAATTTTGACACCGCGAGCGGCCACTTGCACGGGCAGGATTTCGCCGCCGGCTTTCCGAAGGGCGCGCGATACACACTCTTGAGCGCCGCGCTCGACCAGGAAAAACACGCAACCACCGCCGCCCGCGCCGCAGACTTTGGCGCCGAGTGAGCCGGCGCGCCGTGCAATTGTGACCAGATGATCGATCGTGGGAGTGGAAATGCCGGGCGCGTTCTTGCGCCGGTACGACCATTCTTCGCGCAGCAAACGGCCGGCTTCGGTCCAGTCGGCGTTTTTGACAGCCACGCGCATGCTGGATGCAATAGAGGCGATGTGCGCGAAGTTGCGTTGTATTTTGCAGTCCCCATTGATATAGGCTTTGGTCACTTCCCAGTTGTTGATGCCGGAATTGCGGGGGGCGCCGGTATAGCAGAGCACGATGCGGTGATTGAAGTCGTCGAGATCCACGGGAATCGCGACGCGACGCACGCCTCCGGCGCCGAGTTCGATGGCGCTGACGCCGCCGTACAGCGCCGGGTAATAATCTTGCACGCCCGCCGGCACACGGATGATTTGCGCTTCCACGTTCTGCGCGATCTCGCGGATCTTTTCGAGATTGTGGCCGGAGCCGGTGAGGCGATTGAGCGCGCTGGCGCCGGCGATCAGCAGCGCCGAGGATCCCGAGATGCCCGCGCCCGCGGGAGCTTCGGAATCCGTGTGCATGACAAGACCGGTGCCCGGACGGAAGAAACGAAGCAAGTGGGCGGCCAGCGGCAGACGGGGCCGGGTGGCGCGATCGAGCTCCGCGAGCGATCCAAAATTCTCGGCCGTCTTGAGATCGTTGGAATGCACGCGGATGTCGGGGGAACCAAGGGTTTCAATCGCGCAGCGTGTATAGCGGTTGATGGCGAAATTCACCGTGACCGCGCCGGGATGAAAGAGGTACAGGGGCCAGATATCGAGGGTGCCGCCGGCCAGGTCGATTCGGCAGGGGGCCTCGGCAACTATTCTCATGCGAAGCTTTACTATACCCTTCGTGGTATCGAGATACACCCAGGTTTTCTTGAGGAGGAGGACCACTGGCCGATTGGATTCAATAGGATAGGCCGATCACAGATTAAACTTTTCACAATATTCGGACGATAAGTATTGGTGAGCTTGCTTCAGGCCGGGGCAGCCACTCCGCAATGCCGGTCCCTAACACACCCCCGCGTCCGACTCCGCAGAGGGCCATGCCCACGAGCCTGCCCGAGGGCTTGCCCAAGGACCTGCCCCAGGGCCTGCCCAACGGCCTGCCCAACGTGGACAATCCGTGTCTGGAAACCGCTTCGATTCCCCTGTTCGACGCGGACCATAACGCGGCCATTGCGGCCACCATCCTGGTAGTGGATAGCGAAGAGATCAACCGCCGGCTGCTCAAGGCGATTTTCAAGACGACGCCCTATACGATTCTGGAGGCGCACAAAGCGTCCGAGGCCACGGCGTTGCTCGAAACGGAAAAAATCGATCTGGTGATTCTGGATTTGATGCTTCCCGAGATGAGCGGCCCGGAGCTCTGCCGTTGGATGAAAGCGCACCGGACGACGCGACTGATCCCGGTGCTGATGATCACCAACATCCTCGGGGTGGAGAACGAGATCGCCGGTATTTCGTCCGGCGCGGACGAGTTCCTCATCAAGCCCTTGCATCCCACGGTGGTGCGAACGCGGGTGCGCGCGATGCTGCGGAACAAGACGCTGATCGATTCCCTCGACGAAGCCGAAACCATCCTGCTGGCGCTGGCTCAGACTGTGGAGCATCGCGACCCCTATACGGGGAAGCACTGCCAGCGGCTGTCGGTAGCCTCAGTGATGTTGGGCGAGGCCTTGGGACTGCCGAGCCAGGATCTCACGTCGCTGTATCGCGGCGGGTTTCTGCACGACATCGGCAAGATCGGCATTCCGGACGCCATCCTCTTCAAGCGCGGCATGCTGACGGCCGAGGAATGGGAAGTGATGCGCAGCCATCCGGCGCTGGGCGAGGAGATCTGCCGTCCGATGCGGAGCCTGTGGCCGGTGCTGCCGATCATCCGCGGCCACCATGAACGATGGGACGGCTCGGGCTATCCCGACGGCCTGGCTGGAGAGGAGATCCCACTGCTCGCCCGAATTCTGCAAGTGGCCGATATTTACGACGCGCTGACAACCGAGCGTCCCTATAAGCTGGCGCTGGCTCCGGATGCCGCCTTCGCGGTGATGGAAGAAGAGGTGCGGCGCGGCTGGCGCGATCCCGAGCTGGTGCCGCTGTTTGCCAGTATCATTCAAACCCATCCCAGCGCCGATCTCACGTCGCTGGAAGCTTCGCTTGAAAACATGCGCGTGGCCGTTTCCCGGTAGCTTGGAAACCGGTTGGTATGAAACCGAGCCGCGACCGTAGTTCGGCTTGCCGCGAGGGAGCCGGTCCCGCTTGCT
>Ga0182015_10007910_pt1 | contig 10271 bp, 9 predicted proteins | sample 712P3MmetaG_FD_120478 | JGI IMG/M metagenome (GOLD analysis project Ga0182015, IMG submission 120478) | Permafrost microbial communities from Stordalen Mire, Sweden - 712P3M metaG | ecosystem: Environmental > Terrestrial > Soil > Wetlands > Permafrost | place: Sweden: Stordalen | collected... | reverse complement strand
TCGCTGCGTTATTTCAACGCCTGCGGCGCGCATCCCTCCGGCGAAATCGGCGAGCGCCACGAGCCCGAAACGCACCTCATCCCGCGCGCCTTGATGGCCGCCGGCGGCGAAGTCGACGCTCTCGATGTCTTCGGCACGGATTATCCGACGCCCGACGGCACGGCGGTGCGCGATTATGTGCACGTATGCGACCTCGCCGACGCCCATGTCGAGGCGCTGCGCTACCTGGAAGGGGGAGGAGAAACGATTGCGCTCAATCTCGGTACCGGGCGGGGGCATTCGGTGCGGGAAGTGATCGATGCCGTGACCCGCGTCACCCGCAAAGCTCCGCGCTGCAACTACGTGGGCAGACGCCCGGGCGATCCGCCCATGCTCGTCGCCGATGCGACGGCGGCAAACCGCGTGCTCCATTTCGCGCCCAAATATGGGGACATTGACGGCATCATCGCCTCAGCCTGGGCCTGGCACCGATCTCAAGTCGGTTGACCTTGCGCTTCGGTATCCAAAGGAAGCGACGCCAAGTCTGTCTCACCCTCGAACAATGTTTCGGGGTCGGAGTTGCGTTCCGCCACCGCAGGCGCAGAATGCACGCCGATTGAGAGACCGCCAATGCGCGACAGAATTGTCATCGATCCTGCCATTGCCCATGGCAAGCCCGTGATCCGCGGCACACGCGTTCTCGTGGCTGTCGTGTTGGGCAGTCTGGCCGGCGGCATGAGCCTCGAAGAAGTCGGGCAGGAATATGACCTGTCCATGGATGATATTCGCGCGGCACTCGGCTTTGCAGGCGATTTGCTGAACGAGGAATCGTTTCACTCTCGGCCTGCCGCCGCAGAGTGAAATCCTGCTCCACGCGAACATGCCGCGCGCCGCCGAAAACGGTCACTCTGTTCTTCCTTCCACGAGCATCCGCTCCAGCGTTGCCAGTTCGTCGGCTTCGCGGGACGGTTTGTCCCAGCGGATGCGGTTGATGCGCGGAAAGCGCATGGCGACGCCCGATTTGTGGCGCGCGGAGCGCTGCAGTCCTTCAAAGGCGATCTCCAGCACGAGGCCGAAATCCCGGTTGGCGCGCACCGCGCGCACGGGGCCGAAACGCTCCGTCGTGTTGTTGCGGACGAACCTGTCGAGCTCTTTCAGCTCCTCGTCGGTGAAACCGAAATACGCTTTCCCGACCGGCGTCAGCGCGCGCTCGCCATTGCCGTCCTCGCGCCAGACGCCGAAGGTAAAGTCCGAATAATAACTCGAGCGCTTGCCGTGACCGCGCTGCGCATACATGAGAACGGCATCCACCAGACGCGGATCGCGCTTCCATTTGAACCATGGACCCTTGGGCCGGCCGGCCTCGTAGATCGCATCCCAGCGCTTCAGCATCAGCCCCTCGGCGCGTTGCGCATCGCCCAGAGGCGGAGCAGCGCGCAAGGCTGCCAGCGCAGTCCAGTTGTCGAACGCGACGAGCGGCGAAAGGTCGAGCCGCGGATTTCTGGCCTGCGCGACAAACTTTTCCAGGCGCGCACGCCGCTCGCGAAAGGGGAGCGTTCGCAGATCCGTGTCCCCGTCGAGCAGCAGATCGTAGGCGCGAATGCCGGCGGGAAACCCGGCAATCGTCTTCGCGTCGGGACTCTTCCGGTTGAGTCGCTGTTGCAGATCGGAGAACAGCGCGACGGTCCCGTCCCGCACCACGAGCAATTCCCCGTCTATTACGCCTTCGAAAGCGAGGCTTGAGATCACGTCGGGAAAGGCACGCCCGATGTCGTCGCCGGTACGGCTGAAGAGCCGCTTCACGCCCTGCTCGCTCACCGCCTGGACGCGGATGCCGTCCCACTTCCATTCGGCGGCGTAATCGCCGGCGCTGTATTTTTCCAGATCGACCACTTCGTCGAGTGCCTGCGCCAGCATCACCGGGCGAAAGCGGCCCGGCGCGGCGCGCGACGGCTTCTCGCTCCGCCCTTCCAGCCACGCGAACAAATCTTCATATGGCGGATGCTGACCGTGCCAGAGTTCTTCGATCTCGCCGACATCGACCGGGCGCAGCGCGGCCAGTGCCTGTTTGGCCAGCCGCGCGGAGACGCCGACGCGCAAACCCCCGGTCAGGAGCTTGAGCAGCGCCCAGCGGCCGTCCGCATCGAACGCGTCGAGCCAGCTTTCCAGGAGACCCTGCACGTCGTGCCGCAACGCGCTCTGCAAGGCATCGACGACTTCGGACAGTTCGGGCTCGACTGCGCCAGCGTCCGCCCGCTTTGGCCAGGCGAGTGCGACCGTCTCGGCGAGATCGCCGACATAGTCGTACGAGAGCGCGAACAATTGCGCGTCCATGCGCGACTCGATCGCCTTGCGTATGACGGAAGGCTTCGCCACATCGAAGCCGAGCGCGCCGGTCAGCGAGGCCAGCGCCCAGCCACGCTCCGGATCCGGCGTCTCGCGAAAGTAATCGCGCATCAGCGTCAGCTTCCCGTTGCGCGAGGGCGTGAAGGCCAGCCGGTCCAGCAAGCGCGAAAAGGCGCGCATCTACGCGCCTTCTTCTTCGCCGTAGTCAACAAGCGACAGAGCGCGCGCGCTAATGTCGTTCAGTGATGCCCAGCGCAGCAGCGCTTCTTCTTCGCCATGCGTCAGCCACACTTCTTCGGGGCGCAGCTCCTGGAACGTCCGGGTCAGTTCGTTCCAATCGGCGTGATCGGAAATGACGAGCGGCAGTTCGACGTGCCGCTGGCGAGCGCGGGCGCGCACGCGCATCCATCCCGACGCGAAGACGGGCAGCGGATCGGGAAACCGCCGCGACCAGCGGTCGGCGAGCGAGTCGGGCGGCGCAAGCACGATTGCGCCCCCGAACCCTTCGCGCGCCTCCGTGGTCGCGGGCGCCAGCGGCCCGAGAGCAACGCCATGTGCTTCATAAAGCGCGTTCAGCGCCACGAGCGCGCCGTGCACAAAGATGGGACGGTCATAGCCTGCCTCCCGTAACAGGCAGATGATGCGTTGTGCCTTGCCGAGCGCATAGGCGCCGACCAGATGCGCGCGCTCGGGAAACTGGTCGACGGACTTGAGGAGCTTCGCGATCTCCGCTGCGTCGTCGGGATGGCAAAACACCGGCAGGCCGAATGTCGCCTCGGACACGAACACGTCGCAGGGGACTGGCTCGAACGGCGCGCAGGTGGGATCGCGGCGGCGCTTGTAGTCGCCGGAGACGACGGCCGTCAATCCCTTCCAGCGCAATACAATCTGCGCGGAGCCGAGCACGTGGCCCGCCGGCACGAGCGTGACCTCCACGCCGTTGTGCGACGTGGTTTCGCCGTAGCGCACAGGCTGCGCAGCTCCGGCGAATCCTTCGCCGTAGCGCGCCTCCATGATGGCGAGCGTCTCGCGCGTGGCCAGCACCGCGCCATGCCCGGCGCGCGCATGATCGCCATGTCCGTGCGTGATCACCGCCCGCGCCACCGGCCGCACCGGGTCGATGATGAAATCGCCCGGAACGCAACACAGACCTGCCGGTGAAGGACGCAACAATTCTTTGGCTATTGCCATTCCTTGAATATCGGCGCGAGCGGCATATAGCTCAACCTCTCTGGATCTCGCCTGTTCCTGTAGAAGTGCGGGGTAACCGTGATATAGAGTGCATCAGGGATCCGAAGCGCCAGCCCGGTCCCATCTTCTCGGAGTTTCCTGTCATGATGCATTTTGCCCTCCGCGCCAGCGCGCTCGTTCTGTGCTGCATCGCCGGTACTGCACGCGCAGCGACGATCCTCCCGCCTCCCGCCACGCCGGCGGGTACGACGGTCGATACCATCCAAGGCACGAACGTCTCCGACCCCTATCGCTGGCTCGAGAAGCCTTCCGATCCCCAGGTTAAGGCATGGAGTGACGCGCAAAACGCGCGCACCCGCGCCTACCTCGACGCACTGCCGGACGAGGTGACGATCAAATCGCGGCTTACGGCGCTGATCACGGCGACGTCGCCCTATTATTACCAGTTGAGCGCGCGCGGCGATGTGGTCTTCGCGATGTACAACGACCCCGCGAAACAGCAGCCCATGCTCGTGGAGCTGAACGCGAAGGCCGATCCGGACAGCCGCAAGTCCGTGCTCGATCCGAATGTGCTGGACGCGAAAGGCCTGACTTCGATCGACTGGTTCGTGCCGTCGCCCGACGGAAGGCTCGTCGCGACATCGCTGTCGAAGAACGGCAGCGAAGACGGAACGCTGCACGTGCTCGAGGTCGCGAGCGGAAAGGAAATCGGTACGCCAATTCCGCGCGTGCAGTATCCGACCGCCGGCGGCAGCCTCGCCTGGGCCGAGGACGGCAAGTCGTTCTGGTACACGCGATACCCGGGCGACGATGCGCCCGCCGCCGACCGCCACTTCAACCTCCAGGTCTATTACCATCGCCTGGGCGGCGACTGGACGGCCGATCCGCTGGCGCTCGGCCGGAAAGACGGTCTTGAGCGCGTCTCCGAAATATTCCTCGACAACCGCTACGACCGGCCTGAAATCCTTGCGTCGGTGCAGCGGGGCGACGGCGGCGAATGGGCACATTATGTGCTGCGCGAGGGACAGCCGCCGCTCCGGGTCGCGAACTATCCCGATCGCATCGTCTACGCCGCGATCGGGCCGGACGACGCGCTCTATGGCATCAGCCGTGCGAATGCGCCCAACGGCAAGATTGTCAAGCTGAGAGCGCCTTATGGCGCCGCCACGCTGGCTGAAGCCGCGACGATTGTCCCCGAAAGCCGTGTGGCAATCCTTTCGGGCGGAGCCGAGCAGCATGTTCGCGACCTTTCGCTTTCTTCCGATCGGCTGTTTGTGCGCGATATCGTGGGCGGTCCAGACCAGGTGCGCGTGTTCGATCTCGACGGTCGGCCGGAGGGAACGCTGCCGCTACCCCAAATCGCGGCGAATTCCGAGATAGAGCCGCTCGCGGACGGCGATGTGCTGTTCGACATTTCGACCTATCTGAGGCCCCCTTATTACGCGCGCTGGAGCCCGACAACGGGCAAGACCGTCGAAACGGCTTTGAAGGTTACCTCGCCGATCTCGTTCGCGGATGCGGGGGTGATGCGCGAATTCGCAACCTCGAAGGACGGAACGAAGGTCCCGATCAACATCATCGCGAGGAAAGGCACCAAGCGCGACGGCAACAATCCCGTGCTGCTGTACGGCTACGGCGGCTACGGCATCAGCATGACACCGTCGTTCCTCGGGGGCATGCGCAGGTTGTGGCTCGACCGGGGCGGCATCTACGCGGTCGCCAACATCCGCGGTGGCGCGGAATACGGCGAACGATGGCACCAGGAAGGCATGCTGACGAAGAAGCAGAACGTGTTCGACGATTTTGCCGCCGCGGGCGAATATCTCATCGCCCGGCATTACACTTCGCACGACAGGCTGGCGCTGCTCGGCGGATCGAACGGCGGCCTCTTGATGGGTGCCACGATCACCCAGCATCCGGCACTGGCGCGCGCGGTGGTATCGGCGGTCGGTATCTACGATATGGTGCGCGTCGAACTCGATCCCAACGGCTCGTTCAACACGACCGAGTTCGGCACGGTGAAGGATCCGGAACAGTTCAAGGCGCTGTACGCTTATTCGCCCTACCATCACGTGAGCAAGGGTGTCGCCTACCCCGCCGTATTGATGCTCACCGGCGCCACGGACGGGCGAGTCAATCCCCTGCATTCGCGCAAATTCACCGCCGCTCTGCAGGCGGCAACAAGTTCCGACCGGCCCATTCTTCTGCGGACGAGCGCCAATTCGGGCCACGGCATCGGCAGCTCGCTCTCCGAACGAATCGCAGAACAAACCGATCAGCTCGCCTTCCTGTTCGATCAACTCGGGATGAGCGCGCCGCTCGCCATGCACTGAGGCGGTGCCCCGCGCCCCGCAACTACGAGACGCGTCGTTTCGGCATGCGCGCCGCATTCAACGCAAACGTCAACGGCCGGAGCAGCACAATCAATCTCGACAGCGGCGACATTCTCCAGACGCAGGGCTATACGAATTACGACCTCTCGCTGGCGACGCAGACGCGTCTGACAGACCTGTTCTCGATCAACGCCGGCATCGACCATTCGTTTGCGTCGAATGAAAGTTCGGCGAACGTGGCGAGCGGAGTTGCGCATTATTCGCAGCCCGGCGACGAGACCGGCCTTCAGCTGGCGCTGCATTACAACTTCGTTCCGAACGCCTTCGTGATTTCCGGCACCTACGCGCACGACTTCTACGACAACGCCAGCACGTATTATGCCGACCCGGCGCTCGACAGCGAAACTCGCAACAGAAACAGCGACACTCTCGGCGTGAAGCTTTATTACCTGATGCCGTAGGCACACCCCGGCGGCCGGTGCGACGACCGTCTGCATCGGCCGCCTTCGTTGCGCCGCCGGGCGTGCTGTGCGTGCGCTACGAAGCGGCCACCTGTCGAAGGAACGTGCGCTCCTCGCGCAGGATGGGACGCTCGCGTTCGGCAAAGGCGAAATTCGCCATGCTCTCCGTGTCGGTGGCGAGCTTTGCGCGATAGACTTCGTAGGCCGCCAGACTGGCGAAGCCGATCAGGGCATGGGCGATATCGTTCGTGCCCTCGTGCGGCAGGAAGTATCCAAGAAGGTCGCCGCCACATCTGGGAATGATCGTCAGCCAGCGCCGCGCATAATCCTCGAAGGCCGCGCGCTTGTATGGATCGATTTGATAGCGAATGTGACAGACGATTTTCATTCGGGTTGCTCCGCGGTGGCATGACACGCTAGCGCTTGCCTTTGCGCCGACGCTTCGATAATTGTCGAAGTGTGAAAGAGGGTCCGAGCATCGCGCCCATCGCCGCTCTCGCCGGCGACCCGGCGCGCGCCAACATGTTGGCCGCGCTCTCGGGCGGCATGGCGCTGACGGGGAGCGAACTCGCGGCCGAGGCCGGTGTGACGCCGCAGACGGCGAGCGCGCATCTTTCGAAGCTTCAGGCCGGCGGCCTTGTCGCTGCAGCGCGCGCCGGACGCCACCGCTATTTCCGGCTGGCCGACGAAGACGTAGCCCGCCTGCTGGAAACGCTGATGGGTGTGGCGGCACGGACCGGCCACATGCGAACAAGGCCCGGTCCGCGCGATGGGGCAATGCGGACGGCGCGGGTCTGCTACGATCATCTCGCCGGTGAGATGGGAGTGCGGCTCCTCGACGCTCTGGTAGAGATGCGGCGGATCGCCAGAAGCGGAGACGAGCTTCGTCTGACCCGGCAGGGTGTGGATTTCATGCGGGATTTCCGGGTCGACCTTGATTCCCTGTCCCGTGCGCGGAGGCCGCTGTGCCGCGCCTGCCTCGACTGGAGCATGCGCCGGCAGCATCTTGCCGGAGGACTAGGCGCCGCCCTGCTCGAGCGTTTTCAGGCGCTGAACTGGCTCGAGCGCGACAAGCAGAGCCGCGCCGTGCGCTTCACGCGCTCGGGCGAGGCCGGATTCTTACGGATGCTGGCGTAAATGCGGCGGCAGGCGCCTTTCGAAAAACAATGCCGAACCGCATGAAAGACGAACCGTGATGGGTGCACATCCCGACCGCCTGACCATCGCGCTGCAGAAGAACGGCCGCCTGGCCGCGTCCAGTCTGGAACTGATGCGGGAAGCGGGCCTCCAGACGATGAAGAGCGCCAACGATCTGTTTTACCGCGTCGAGAATTATCCGATCGACATTCTGCGGGTGCGCGACGATGACATTCCGACGCTGGTTCGCGACGGCGTTGCGGATCTCGGAATCGTCGGGCGAAACGTGCTCGCCGAACAACAGGATCGCGCGGGTCCTGGAGCGGAGCCGATCATGGCTCTTGGCTTCGGCCATTGCGTCCTCAAGATCGCCGTGCCCGAGGGCCAACCCTATGAGGGACCCGTCGCATTGAACGGCAAGCGCATCGCCACGTCCCACCCCAATGTGCTCATGCGATTTCTGGCAGAGCGAAAGGTCGAAGCGGACGTCGTGACCATGCAGGGCGCGGTCGAAGTTGCACCGCGACTCAAACTTGCGCATGCGGTTTGCGATCTGGTCGCCACCGGCGCGACGCTCGAAGCCAACGGCTTGCGCGCGGTCGAAACGGTGCTCGAAAGCGAGGCCGTGCTGGTGCGCGCGCCGCATCAGCCGCCGCACCAACTGGAGCAACTCGCGCGAAGCATCGAACAGCGCTTTCGCGGCGTGACGGCGTCGCGCGGCGCCAAGTATGTGATGATGAACGCGCCCAAATCGGCACTCGACAGAATCACCCGCATCCTGCCGGGTGCTGCCGCACCCACCGTCACCCCGCTCGCCGGCCGCGACGACATGGTAGCGGTCCACGCGGTCTGCCAGGAATCGGTATTCTGGGAAACGCTCGAGCGGCTGAAGGCGGCCGGCGCTTCGGCGATCCTGGTGCTGCCGATCGAGAAGATGATGTGAGCCGGCGATGAAGCGCCACGACTGGGCGGTCCTCGACGTTCGTGCGCGGCAGCGCGTGCTGCTGCGTCCCGCGCGCCGACGGAACGCGGAGGTGCGCGAGACCGTGCGCCGCATCTTCGACGAGGTGGAAGCTGAAGGCGAGGCCGCGGTCCACCGCTGGTCGGCGCGGCTCGACGGACGCGTGCCCGAACAGTTGAGGCTCGATGGCCCAACGGTTTCCGGCGCCCGAGGCGCTCTCGGCCGGGAAGATCTCGAGGCACTGGAATTCGCCGCCGCAAACATCCGGGGCTATCACGCAGCCGATCGGCCGCCGGATAGCCGCCGCGCGGTTCTCGCAGGCACGCAATTCGTTCGCGTGTGGCGACCGCTGGCGTGCGTCGGGCTTTACATCCCCGGCGGCACCGCGCCGCTGTTCTCCACTCTCCTCATGCTTGCCATTCCGGCCGCCTGTGCGGGAACCGCGGAGCGCATCGCGGTAACGCCGCCCGCGCGTCAGGGCGGCGCCCATCCCATGATGATTGCAGCGGCGGCGGCTTGCGGCCTCCATTCCCTGTGGCTCGTGGGCGGCGCACAGGCGATTGCGGCGATGGCATTCGGCGCCGGACTGTCGCGCGTCGACAAGATATTCGGCCCCGGCAACGCCTATGTAGCGGAAGCCAAGCGATATGCCGCAGAATTGCCCGGAGGACCGGCGATCGATCTGCCGGCGGGCCCGAGCGAACTCCTGGTCATCGCCGACGAGACGGCATCGCCCGTGCTGGTTGCTGCGGATCTGCTGAGCCAGGCCGAGCACGATGCCGACGCGCAGGTGCTGCTGGTGACGACCTCGCCGGAACTTGTGCAAGCGGTTTCGATCGAAATCGAACGGCAGCTCGAGACGCTGCCGCGCGCCGCCATCGCACGGGCTGCTCTCGAGAATGCAGCGGCCATTCTTGTACGAACCGTCCGCGAGGCCACCGACCTCTCCAATCTCTACGCGCCCGAGCACCTCTCGTTGCAAACGGCAGATCCCGAATCGCTGCTCCCGCATATCGACCGGGCCGGCACAGTCTTCGCCGGACCTTGGGCTGCGGAAGCGTTCGGCGATTACGTTGCGGGCCCAAGTCATGTTCTGCCGACCGACGGCGCCGCGCGCTGCTGGCCTGGCGTCAGCGTCGGCTCTTTCATGACAAGCTTCGTTGTCCAGAGGGTCGAGCGCGAGGGCGCCGCGCTCATGGCGGCGCCCGCGGCGCGCCTTGCCCGTCTGGAAGGACTCGAAGCCCACGCCCGGGCCGCTGACGCGAGAGCGAAAATTTCCCCGGATCGATGAGATGGACGTAACGATCGCCGATCTCGGCGTGGGCAACACGGCCTCTGTCGTATTCGCGCTGGAGCGGCTTGGTGCGAAAGCGCGACTGACGCGGGAGAGCCGCGCCATAGCGGAAGCCTCCCGTCTGATATTGCCGGGCGTCGGCGCTGCGGGCTACGCCATGGATCGGATGGAAGCGCTCGGACTGATGGACGTCCTTCGCGGCTTCGAGCGTCCGTTGCTCGGCATCTGTCTTGGACAGCAGCTGTTCTACGAATCAAGCGAAGAAGGAAACGCGTGCGGGCTTGGCCTCATTCCAGGGCGCGCTTTTCGGCTCGAGGCCGCCGCGGAGCGACCGGTTCCACACATGGGCTGGAACCGCTTGCGCCGGGAACGCGACGATCCGCTGCTCGACAAGGTGGAAGATGGGTCGTTCGTCTATTTCGTACACGGCTACGCTTGCCCGGTCGGCGAGGCCACGCTCGCTTCGACGGACTACGGCCGTACGTTTTCGGCGATCGTACGCACGGGAAATGTCTGGGGTTGCCAGTTTCACCCGGAGCGTTCCGCGTCGGCCGGGAGTCGAATTCTTG